>Ga0116180_1000341_pt1 | contig 44438 bp, 36 predicted proteins | sample AD_UKC073_MetaG_FD_89804 | JGI IMG/M metagenome (GOLD analysis project Ga0116180, IMG submission 89804) | Active sludge microbial communities of municipal wastewater-treating anaerobic digesters from USA - AD_UKC073_MetaG | ecosystem: Engineered > Bioreactor > Anaerobic > Digestate | place: USA... | reverse complement strand
GCCATGCCGCCGACCAGCACCAGGCCGATGGAATTACGGGCAGCCGCGCCAGCGCCGGTCACGAAGGTCAGCGGCAAATGGCCGGCGATGGTAGCGGCGGTGGTCATCAGGATGGGCCGCAGCCGGATCAGTGAAGCCTCGCGCACCGCCGCCAGCTTGGCCCAGCCCTCGCGCTGCAGAGTGTTGGCGAATTCTACGATCAGGATCCCGTTCTTGGCGATCAGCCCAATCAGCGTCACCAACCCCACCTTGGCGTAGATGTTCAGCGTGCTGGTCCAGCCGGCGGTCAGCGGAAAGGGGATATTGGGGTTGGGCATCTTCAGGAAGGTGAAGATCAAGGCCCCGAACAGCGCCAGCGGCACTGAGCCGAGCAGGATGATCAGCGGGTCGCGGAAGCTGTTGAACTGGGCGGCCAGCACCAGGAAGATCAGGATAATGGCGAAGCCCATGATCTTGAAGAAGCGCGCGCCACCCTCGGTGCGCAACTGGCGCGATTCGCCGGTGTAGTCGATCACATAACCCTTGGGCATGATCTTGGCCGCTTCGTCTTCCAGGAAGCGCAGGGCCTGATCGAGCGGGCGCAGCGCGACGCCGCTGATCTTCACCGCGTTCAATTGCTGGAAGCGGTTGAGCGAACGCGGTTCGGTGCTGTTGTGCAGGGAAGCGACCGAACTCAGCGGCAGCAGCTGGTTGTTCGGGCCGGTCACATAGATGTCTTCCAGCTGGTCGGGATTGAGGCGGCCCACCCGTTGGATCTGCGGGATGACCTTGTAGCTGCGGCCGTCGATGTTGAAGCGGTTGACGTAGTTGCCGCCCACGGCAGCGGTCAGATCCGCCCCGACCTGTTGCAGGTTCAGCCCGAGCGCGGCGACCTTGTCGCGGTCGATCTGGATTTCGGTCTGCGGCTGGTCGATCTTGACGTCGATGATCGGCGGAAAGGCGAACATGCCGCTCTGGGCCGCCTTGGCCTGCAGCTGCTGGGCGATGTCCAGGATCTCACGGGTTTCGGCGGTCGAGGCGATGATGAATTCGACCGGGAATTGTCCACCGCCCGGCAGGGCCGGCGGGGTGATCGGGAACATCTGGATGCCGGGAATGTTGTGCAGCTTCCCTTGCACCTCGGGTAGGATCTGCGAGACGGTGCGCTGGCGCTCCTTCCAGGGTTTGACCACCATGCCGCCAAAGCCGGAGGTGGGCATGGTGAGCAGGAAGGTGAATTCGGTCTCCGGTATGTTGAGGAACACCTGATTGGCAGCGTTGGTGAACCGGCTGGTCTGGTCGAGCGTGGCATTGGCCGAAGTGTCGACGATGCCGAAGATGACGCCCTGATCCTCCATCGGGGCCAGCTCCTCGGCCGAGAACATCCACATGGGCACGATCAGGATCGTCAGGGTGATCCACAACAAATAAACCGCTGGACGCGCGCTCAGGGTTTCGTCCAGCCGCCGCCCGTAGAATTGTTTGAGGCGATCGAAGGCGGCATTGATGTGGGCCGGCAGCCAGTGTTGTTCGTCCTCGGTATTGAGCAGCTTGGACGCCAGCATCGGCGACAGGGTCAGCGCCACGACGCCGGAGATGGTCACCGCACCGGCCAGGGTAAAGGCGAATTCGCGAAACAGCGAACCGGTCAGACCGCCCTGCAGGCCGATGGGGGTATAAACCGCGACCAGGGTAAAGGTCATGGCGATGATTGGGCCGGTCAGTTCGCGACCGCTGAGCAGGGCGGCCTCGAACGGGCTGCGGCCATCGCGCAGGTGGCGTTCGACGTTTTCCACCACCACGATGGCGTCGTCCACCACCAGACCGACCGACAGCACGATGGCCAGCAGGGTCAGCAGGTTGACGGTGAAGCCGAACACCTGCATCAGGAACACCCCGCCGATCAGCGAGATCGGGATCGCCACCACCGGCACCAGCACCGAGCGGATCGAGCCGAGGAACAGGAAGATGATGACCACCACGATCAGCAGGGTATCGCCGAGGGTCTTGACCACTTCGTGGATGGCGTTGTTGATGTAGTTGGTGGCGTCGTAGGCGATATAGGCTTGCAGGCCGGTCGGTAGATCCTTCTGGATCAAATCCATTTCGGCCCGGACCCGTTTGATGACGTCGATGGAGTTGGCGTTGGGCAGCGGGAAGATACCCATGAAGACCGCAGTCTGCCCGGAGAAGCGCACCTCGGTATCGTAATCCTCGGCCCCCAGCGCGACGTCGGCGATGTCGGACAGTCGCACCAGCGCCCCGTCTTGCGCGCGGATCACCAGATTCTTGAATTCCTCGACCGAGCGCAGGTCGGTGTCGGCGGTCAGGTTGACCTCGATCAGCGCCCCCTTGGTACGGCCCAGGGCGGCTAGATAATTATTGGCGGCCAGGGCCTGGCGCACCTGCACCGGACTGATATTGAGCGCCGCCATCCGATCGGGCTTCAGCCAGACCCGCATGGCGAAGGTCCGTCCGCCGAGAATCTCGGCCCGCTGCACCCCTTCCAGGGCCGACAAGCGAGGCTGCACCACGCGCACCAGATAATCGGTGATTTCGTTCTGGGCCAGGGTGTCGGAAGAGAAGCTGAGATAGGCCGAGGCGAACTGGCTATCGGCCGATTCGATGTTGAGCACCGGCACTTCGGCTTCGGGTGGCAGGTCGCCGCGCACCTGATCCACCTTGGAGCTGATTTCGGCCAGCGCCTTGGTCGGATCGTAGTTGAGCTTGAGGCGGGCGGTGATGGTCGACAGACCCTGGGCGCTCTTGGATTCCAGATACTCGATGCCGTCGGCGGCGGCGATGGCCCGCTCCAGCGGGGTGGTGATGAAGCCGCGCACCAGATCGGCGTTGGCGCCGATATAAGTGGTGGTCACCGTCACGCTAGCGTTGTCGCTGCGCGGATATTGCCGCACGTTCAAGGTGAAAACGGCCTGTAGGCCAGCGATGATGATGACCAGATTGACGACGATCGCCAGGATGGGCCGGCTGACGAACAGATCGGTAAAGGACTTCATGGGATCAGGAATTGGCCGGCTTGGGAGCAGTCTGGAAATCCGGAGCCAACTTGTTGTCCACCACCACGCTCATGCCGTTGCGCAGCTTGAACACCCCGGTGGTGACGATACTCTGGCCAACGTTCAGTCCGGAGGCGACCACCACGAAATCGCCGCGGGTCTTGCCCAGCCGAACGAATTTCTGGTTGAGGGCTTTGCCGACCTTGCCGGTTTTTTCGTCCTTCTTGTCCTCGACCACGAACACCGAGTCGCCATAGGGGGCGTAGAGCACGGCGGTGGCGGGGATCATCAGCACCGGTTCGGTCTTGGGCAGCACGGCGGCCACATTCACGAACATGCCGGGGCGCAGCAGCTCCTTGGCGTTGGCCAGCGTGGCTCGCAGCCGGACGTTGCGGGTGGCGGTGTCGACATCGGGATTGATGGCGGTCAACTTGCCCTCGAAGGTCTGGCCGGGGAAGGCGTCGGTGGTGACCTGGACCGCCATCCCGACGCTGAGTTGGGCCAGACGCTGCTGGGGTAGGGCGAAATCGACGTAGACCGGATCGAGCGACTGCAGCGAGACGACCGAATCGCCATTATTGAGAAACTGACCCAGGTTGACTTGGCGGATGCCGAGTCGGCCGGTGAACGGTGCGACGATGGATTTCTTGGCGATGGCCGCCCGGATGTTGTCCATCTGGGCGTTGGCCTGTTTGGCCTGGGCGTCGGCGGCGTCGAAGTCGGCCTGCGACACCAGGTTCTTGGCGCGCAGGTCGCGAGCACGGGCCAGGTTGGCGTGGGCCAGATCGGCGCTGGCGGCGGCCGAGCGCAGCTGGGCCTGTTCGACCGAGGTATCGAGCTCTACCAGGGTATCGCCGGTTTTGACCGTTTTCCCCGAGTCGAAGGCAATCCGGGTGATGGTGCCCGCCACTTCAGCGCCCAGGGTAACGCCCTGCACGGCGACCACCGAACCGACCGCGTTCAGAGTGGGCTGCCAGGTGTCCTGCTTGACCTCGGCGGTGGTGACGGTTTCCGGCGGCAGCGCGAAATGCTCGCCAGCGGCAAACATGGTTTTGAACTGCAACAATTTGGTGCCGGCGAGCGCGCCGACCAGCAACAGCAGGCCGAAGATCGTCAGGATGATTTTCTTGATCATAAAGGGCTTAGTGCATGCGGAGCGTTGCAGGTTCGAGAAGGTGGAGGCGCTGACTACCAGTGACATCCATCTTACCCGATGATCCAAGTAAGATTGATGTCATTCTGGTCATGTGTGCATGAGGCGCACGGCGCGGCGGTGCGAGATCCGAGTGGTCGGCAGCGCACCGGCGGCGGTCATTTGACCCGCATGCCGGGCTCCGCTCCGCTGTCAGGGTTGAGCAGGTAGATGCCACCGCCACCGCCCGCCGCCAGGATCATGCCCTCGGAGACGCCGAAACGCATCTTGCGCGGGGCTAGGTTGGCGACCATGATCGTGAGCCGTCCCAGCAGCTGTTCGGGAGCGTAAGCCGACTTGATGCCGGCAAACACCTGGCGGGTCTCGCCGCCGAGATCCAGTTCCAGCCGCACCAGCTTGTCCGCGCCCACCACCGCTTCGGCCTTGACGATCCGCGCCACCCGCAAATCGAGTTTGGCGAAATCCTCGATGGAGACGGCCGGGCCGATGGGATCGCTGGCCAGGTGGCCGGCCGGTTGGGCGACTTCCTCGGCAGCGGGGTAGCTCTCCTTGGAATCTTCCACCATGGCGGCGATCTGGCGCATCTCGATCCGTTGCAGCAGGGGTTTGTATTCGACGATGGTGTGATCCAGCAGCGGGGTGGCGAGATCCGCCCAGCGCAGCGGGTCGATTTGCAGGAACTGTTCGACCTGGGCGGCAATGCCAGGCAACACTGGCTTAAGGTAGAGGATCAGGGTCCGGAACAGGTTCAGGCCCAGGCTGCACACGGCCTGCACCTCGGCCTCGGCCCCGGCCTGCTTGGCCAAAGCCCACGGTTTTTTCTCATCGATATACTGGTTGGCGCGGTCGGCCAGCGCCATGATCTCGCGCATCGCCCGGCCGAATTCCCGCCGCTCGTAAGCCTGGGCGATGGAATCGCCGGCGGCGACAAAGTCGGCGTACAGCGTCGGTTCCGCCAGTGTCCCGGCCAGGCGACCGTCGAAGCGGCGGGTGATGAATCCGGCGCAACGGCTGGCGATGTTGACCAGCTTGCCCACCAGATCGCTGTTGACCCGTTGCAGGAAGTCGTCGAAATTCAGGTCGAGATCATCGATGCCGTCGCTCAGCTTGGTGGCGAAGTAATAGCGCAGGCATTCCGGGCGTAGATAGTCGAGATAGGTGCGGGCCTTGATGAAGGTGCCGCGTGATTTCGACATCTTCTGGCCGTCCACGGTCAGGAAGCCGTGGCAGTTGACCGCGGTCGGTTTGCGGAAGCCGGCTCCGGTCAGCATGGCTGGCCAGAACAGAATGTGGAAATAGGCGATGTCCTTGCCGATGAAGTGATACACCTCGGTGCCGCTGTCCGGATTCCAGAAGTCGGCGAAATCCAGGCCGACGCGGCTGCAGTAGTTCTGGAAACTGGCCATGTAGCCGATCGGCGCGTCCAGCCAGACGTAGAAGTACTTGCCGGGCGCATCGGGGATTTCGAAGCCCCAGTAGGGCGCATCGCGGGAGATGTCCCATTCCTGCAGGCCGGCCGTGAACCACTCGTTGAGCTTGTTGGCCATCTGCGGCTGAATGGTGCCGCTGCCGATCCATTCCTTCAGCATGGCCTCGAAATCGGCCAGCTTGAAGAACAGATGCAGCGATTCCTTGGTGATCGGCGTCGCGCCGGAGATGACGGAGCGAGGATTCTTCAAATCGGTAGGCGAGTAGGTCGAGCCACAGTTTTCGCAACTGTCGCCGTACTGGTCCGGCGTGCCGCAGCGCGGGCATTCGCCCTTGATGAAACGATCCGGCAGGAACATCTGTTTTTCCGGATCGTAAGCCTGGGTGATGACCCGGCGACTGATATGGCCGGCCGCGTCGAGCCGGCTGTAGATCAACTCGGCGTAATGGCGATTTTCCGGCGAATGGGTCGAATAATAGTTGTCGAATTCAATCAGGAAATCGCCGAAATCGGCGTAATGTTCCTGCCAGACCCGCGCGATCAGCTGTTCCGGTTGGAGGCCCTCCTGCTCGGCGCGCAGCATGATCGGAGTGCCGTGGGCGTCGTCGGCGCAGAGGTAGTGGCATTCGTGGCCGCGCAGCTTCTGGAAGCGGACCCAGATGTCGGTCTGGATGTATTCGACCAGATGGCCGATGTGGATCGGACCGTTGGCGTAGGGCAGGGCGCTGGTGACGAGGATTCGACGGGTTCGGTCGCTCATGATACGGAAAGTGGCGGTCACTGGATCGGAAGTCAGCTAAATTAGCAGTATTCCGGCGTCGCTGTCATCCATCGATGGCGGAATCGGCGACGGGGGTGGTGTGCAGCGCGGCAATCGAGGCGGAGGAGGTTCGGATGCGTAGCAAGAACAGATGGGCTGGGTCGATGATAGCGATGGGCCTGATGGCGGCTGGTTCGGCTCAGGCCCAGAACGGAACCCTGGCGGAAGAGATCTGGAGCCAGAATTTTTGCGAGCAAGCGGTTAGTCTGGCGGCGCAGCGGGGCGAAAGTCAGCAGGCCCTGAATCTGGTCGACTGTCCTCTGCTGAATTACTATCAACCCTCTTACTGGCAATGCGTGATCGCTGCCATGAAAGCCGATGCACGCCTGCCCCTGGCCGCTGCCCGGCAACAGTGTCTCGCCAATTACTGATGTTGAGCGGGTATCGACTTGCGAGACCGGGTTGCGGGCCGTGGTGGTCCGCCCTGGCTCGTTCCATTTGCTATCTCTGGAGAAATCCTCTATGACCGCGATATCGCGCGCCGATGTGGAAAGCGCCCTCAAGGGCTATGTAGACCCCTATCTGGACCAGGATCTGGTCGCAGCCAACTGCGTCCGTGAGATCCAGGTCGATGCGGGCCGGCTCGAGGTCGCGGTGGAACTGGGTTTCCCTGCAGCCGGTTATCGGGAGACCTTGAGCGCTGCGCTGCGTGAGCGGCTGGCGGCGTTGCCTGGGGTCGGGGAAGTGACCCTTCGGGTGGACAGCAAGATCGTGGCCCACGATGTGCAGAAGGGTCTGACGCCGTTGCCTGGGGTGAAGAACATCATCGCGGTAGCGTCCGGCAAGGGCGGCGTGGGCAAGTCCACCACCGCAGTCAACCTGGCGCTGGCCTTGCACGCCGAGGGGGCCACCGTCGGGCTGCTGGACGCCGATATCTACGGTCCCAGCCAGCCGCGAATGCTGGGTTCGAGCGAGCAGCCGGAATCGCCGGACGGCAAGTCGCTGAATCCGGTGATGAGCCACGGCATTCAATCCATGTCCATCGGCTATCTGATCGAGGAAGAGACGCCGATGATCTGGCGCGGACCGATGGTCACCCAGGCGCTGGAGCAGCTGTTGCGCGATACTCGCTGGCGGGATTTGGATTATCTGGTGATCGACCTGCCGCCCGGCACCGGCGATACCCAGCTGACCCTGTCGCAAAAGGTGCCGGTCAGCGGCGCGGTCATCGTCACCACTCCCCAGGATATTGCCCTACTGGACGCTCGACGGGGCTTGAAGATGTTCGAGAAGGTGGAGGTGCCGGTGCTCGGCATCGTCGAGAACATGAGCATCCACATCTGCTCGAACTGTGGCCACGAGGAGCACATCTTCGGCGAGGGCGGCGGTCAGCGCATGGCCGCGCAATATGGCGTGCCGTTTTTGGGTTCGCTGCCGCTGGATATCCGTATCCGTCAGGAAACCGACAATGGCCAGCCGACGGTAGCCGCCGAGCCGGACAGCCGCATCGCCGAGCTGTATCGGGATATCGCCCGCCGTGCCGCCGCCCGGTTGTCCCTGCAGGCCAAGAACTACAGCCACAAGTTTCCTAAGATCGTCATTCAGAATACGTAAAGCTTTCTGCCGCTATGGTGGGGGCGAAGTTTCCCACCATACCAACGCAATGGAGAGAATCGACATGAAACTGGTGAAAGCGAGTCTGATGGCTCTGGCTGTGGTTGGCTTGTTTGCCGGCGCGGTCGAGGATGCGGCGGCGGTGACCAAATGCCGCGAGGTGATTTCGCATGGTCAGGTGGTCAAGCGCACTTGCACCACCAAGCCGGCTTATCGCACCGTGTGCAACACCTATTGGCGTCATGGGGTCAAGCACCGCGATTGCCGCCGGGTCTATTACTGATTGATCACCTATGGAGCGCGGCGCGGGCCGCGCTTCGCTTTTGTGAGGAGCTGACGGTGCGCCTGTGCGACCGTGATATCGAGCAATGTTTGGCAGAAGGCAGGATTCGCATCGAACCGCTTCCCGCGCCCGGTCGGATCAATGGGGTCAGCGTGGATTTGCATCTGGGCAACCGCTTTCGGGTGTTCAACGACCACGCGGCGTCCCATATCGATCTGAGCGGTCCGCGCGAAGAGGTGGATTGCGCCATCAATCGGATCATGAGCAAGGAGATTCCGATTGCCTCGGACGGCGCGTTTTTCCTCCATCCCGGCGAATTGGCGCTGGCGGTGACGGCCGAGACCCTCACGGTGCCGGACGATCTGGTCGGTTGGCTGGACGGTCGCTCCAGCCTGGCCCGGCTGGGGTTGATGGTCCATGTGACCGCCCATCGCATCGATCCCGGCTGGAGCGGGGCCATCGTGCTGGAATGTTTCAACAGCGGCAAGCTGCCGCTGGCGCTGCGGCCCGGCATGCCGATTTGCGCCATCAGTTTCGAGATGCTGTCTGGCCCTGCCTTGCGGCCCTATCACAAGCGCCAGGACGCCAAGTACCAGCGCCAGAGCGGTCCAATCCCGAGCCGGATCGGCGATGACGAACCGCTCGATCCGGGATCGACCCGGACCCGCGAGTGAGCGGGGGTAGACTGCTCGCTGCAGGATTTGATGGGTTTTCTGGACGATTTTAAGGCGCGAGGTCAGTGGGTGTGCGGCGGTAATGACGTCACTGCTTTGAGCTTATTTCGTCTGGTCGATGGCTACCCCCTGCCCGTGTGTGTCTTGACCCGTGCGTCCCAGTGTCGAGGGTTTCTCGAGGTGGCGGACTTTGGCTATTGTGCGGCAAAAAAGCAGTACTATTATGGACTTCACGGCAGGAGTAATTCAGATGACGCGGGAACACTTGCGAGCGATGCATTCCCGCGCCGAACGCATCGAACGGCGGCTAGAACTTGACGACCCCGCACCCTGATGATGGACCTACGCCATGGCGACGCCTACCACTTACGAAACCGATTTCTACCTATGGACCCAGCAACAGGCCGCGCTGTTACGCCAAGGGCAGTTAACAGAACTTGATACCGCCCACTTGATTGATGAGATTGAGGATATGGGCGCAAATAGTCGGAACGCGCTGGGTAGCTATCTTGAATTGATCTTGCTCCACTTGCTTAAGTGGCAGTATCAACCGGAACGACGCGGAAGTAGTTGGAGAGCTAGTATCCGTAACAGTAGAAACCGGATTGAACGACTTATCGAATTCAGTCCTAGCTTACGTCGCAAGATTCCAGAGCAGCTTACTACTGAATACCGGCGAGCCCGGCAGGATGCTTCTGATGAAACCGGCCTACCGTTGGCCACCTTCCCGGAAGCCTGTCCGTTTACGGTTGAACAAATCCTGGACCCGGATTACTGGCCGAATTGAAAGCAGCTGATATCCGCGTCGTTCCTTGCGGCGGCGCTGGCGTTCCAGTGCTTCCTGCGCTGCATCGACGGTCGGGTAGGGGGTCGAGCGCATTTGTCCACCTTGACCGACTCGGCCCCATTCCCGGATCAAGCACCAGGCTCCGAACAAATCGAGCTGCACGTCCAGCCGGTAGTAGCGATGGAGATTGCGGGCCGGGTCACAGCGAATGAGCGTTATTCCAGTCATGCCGTCAGTCGCGAGAGAGTGCTGTGACTGACATTGTAGCTGCGGGCGATGGCGGTGACGGTCTCGCCCTGCAGCAATGGCCGTCCGTGCAAGGTGAGCGGTTCGTTCGTCTAGCGCCCGCCGTCCTGCTCCAGCCGCAACGGCTGTTCCAGCACCGCTCCGTCGAAACAGACTTGCTCTCCCATCAGTTGCAGGCGGCCCTCCGCAAACCAGCGAATGGCTTGCGGATAGAGACGATGCTCCTGTTCCAGCACCCGCGCCGCCAGGATATCGGGATCGTCGCCGGACAGGACCGGCACCCGCGCCTGCACGATGACCGGTCCGCCGTCCAGCTCGGCGGTCACGAAATGGATGCTGGCGCCATGCTCGTCTTCCCCAGCAGCGATAGCCCGCTCATGGGTGTGCAGGCCGCGGAACTTGGGTAGCAGCGATGGGTGAATGTTGAACAGGCGGCCGCGATAGTGCTCGGTAAAGCCGGCGGTCAGAACCCGCATGAACCCGGCCAGAATCACCAGATCCGGTTGGTATTGGTCGATCCGCTCGATCAAGGCGGCTTCGAAAGCAGGCCGGTCGGCATAGGGCTGGTGATCCAGCTCCAGGGTTGGAACGCCGGCCCGTTGGGCGCGCTCCAAACCTTGCACACCGGGACGGTTACTGATCACCGCCGCCACCTCGACCGGCAGTTCCCCGCTTGCCGCCTGATCGAGAATGGCCTGCAGGTTGCTGCCGCGTCCGGAGATCAGCACCACTAGGCGGATTTTTCGGGCCGCACTCATGCCTGAAACTCCACATGTGGCTCACCCGCGCCGCTGGCGATATGACCCAGCCGCCAGACGGTTTCGCCGGCTTCGCGCAGCAGGGTCTGCGCCCGTTCGGCATCGTCCGCCGCCACGCAGATTACCAGTCCCACCCCGCAATTGAAGGTGCGCCACATCTCGGCTTCGGCCACGCCGCCTTGTTGCTGCAGCCATTGAAACACCGCCGGCCGTTGCCAGCTGTGGGGATCGATGACCGCCTTGGTGTCGATCGGCAACACGCGGGGCAGATTTTCGGTCAGGCCGCCGCCGGTGATATGGGCGATGGTGCGCACCGGAATCTGCTCCAGCAGGCGCAGGACCGGCTTGACGTAGATGCGGGTCGGGGCCAGCAACACTTCGCCCAGGGTGCGGCCGGCGGCGAAAGGCTGCTCCAGATCGGCGCCGCTGACCGTCACGATCTTGCGGATCAGCGAATAGCCGTTGGAGTGCGGGCCGGAGGAGGCCAGGCCGAGCAGTACGTCACCGACCTGTACCTGTGCGCTATCGAGGATGCGGCTCTTTTCCACCACCCCGACGCAGAAGCCGGCCAAGTCGTAATCGCCATCGGCGTACATCCCCGGCATTTCGGCGGTTTCTCCGCCCACCAGCGCCGCCCCGGCCTGTTCGCAGCCGTCGGCGATGCCCTGGATCACCGTAGCCGCAACATCCACATCCAGCTTGCCGGTCGCGTAATAATCCAGGAAGAACAGCGGCTCGGCACCGGCGACCAGCACATCGTTGACGCACATCGCCACCAGATCGATGCCGATGGTGCCATGCCGGTTCAATTCCAGGGCCAGCTTGAGCTTGGTGCCGACCCCATCGGTGCCGGAGACCAGCACCGGTTGGCGGTAGCGATCGAGCGGCAATTCGAACAGGGCGCCGAAGCCGCCCAGACCGCCCAGCACCCCAGGCCGGAGCGTGCGGCGGGCGTGGGGCTTGATGCGGTCCACCAGCCGGTTACCGGCATCGATATCGACCCCGGCGTCGCGGTAGCTGAGCGCGGGGGAGGAAGCATGTGGGTCGTTCACGGATTGGGCAGCCTCGTTTGCGTGGTATTCCTGCCGGCGATTTTGGCGCGGGTTGTGCTATCTTACCAAACTTCATCTTATTGCCAGTCGATGCCAGGGAATCACCGTGATTGTCGAGTCTTACAACCCACAGGTTCTTGAAGCGGAAGCGCAACGCCACTGGGACGAGCAGGGAACTTTCGCCGTGCGCGAGGAGCCAGGCCGCGAGAAATACTACTGCCTGTCGATGTTTCCCTATCCCAGTGGCCGCCTGCACATGGGTCATGTACGCAACTACACCATCGGCGACGTGATCGCCCGCTATCAGCGCATGCTGGGCCGCAACGTGCTGCAGCCGATGGGTTGGGATGCTTTCGGCCTGCCGGCGGAGAACGCGGCGCTGGCGTCCAGAGTAGCGCCAGCCCAGTGGACCTTCGACAACATCGCCTATATGAAGCGGCAGCTGCGTTCGCTGGGTTTCGGCCTGGACTGGGATCGTGAAGTGGCGACCTGCCGGCCCGAGTACTACCGCTGGAATCAGTGGCTGTTCCTGCGCATGTTGGAGCGCGGCATCGTCTATCTGAAGACCGGGGTAGTGAACTGGGACCCGGTCGATCAGACCGTGCTGGCCAACGAACAGGTGATCGACGGGCGCGGCTGGCGTACCGGTGCGGTGGTCGAGAAGCGGGAAATCCCGATGTACTACATGGCGATCACCCGCTACGCCGAGGAGTTGCTGTCGGCGCTGGACCAGCTACCGGGCTGGCCCGAGCAGGTCAAGCTGATGCAGAAGAACTGGATCGGCAAGAGCCACGGGGTGCGCATCGGTTTCCCGCACACCGTCGGCGAGGGCGGCGTTCTGTGGGTCTTCACCACTCGGGCCGATACCCTGATGGGCGCGACCTACGTGGCCGTGGCCGCCGAGCATCCGCTGGCGCTCCATGCCGCCCAGGACAATCCCGCCTTGGCCGCTTTCATCGACGAATGCCGTCGCGGTGGCGTCACCGAGGCCGAGCTGGCGACCCAGGACAAGAAGGGCATGGCCACCGGCCTGACCGTGACCCATCCCCTGACCGGCGAGGCGTTGCCGGTGTGGGTGGCCAACTACGTGCTGATGGGCTACGGCGAGGGCGCGGTGATGGCGGTGCCGGCTCACGACGAACGCGATTTTGCCTTCGCTCTGCAATTCGGTTTGTCGATCAAACCGGTGATCCGCACCAGCGCCGGCGACGGCACCCCGGCGCCTTGGCGTGATGCCTACGCCGAACATGGCGTCTGCATCAATTCGGATCGGTACGATGGCCTCGATTTCGAGCAAGCCGTCGATGCCATCGCCGCCGATCTGAGCGCCCGCAACTTGGGCGAGAAGAAAGTGACTTGGCGGTTGCGCGACTGGGGCATCTCCCGCCAGCGTTACTGGGGCACGCCGATCCCGATCGTTCATTGTCCCGACTGTGGCGCGGTGCCGGTGCCCGATGAACAATTGCCGGTGGCGCTGCCGACGCATCTGGTGCCGGACGGTTCCGGCAACCCGCTCAACAAGTATCCCGAATTCCTCGAGTGCGCCTGCCCCAAGTGCGGCCAGCCGGCCCGGCGCGAGACCGATACCATGGACACCTTCGTGGATTCGTCCTGGTATTTCTTCCGCTACTGCACGCCGGGCGCGGCGACGATGACCGATGCGCGCGCCGACTACTGGATGCCGGTCGATCAATATATCGGCGGTATCGAGCACGCCATCCTGCATCTGCTGTATGCCCGATTCTGGACCAAGGTGATGCGCGACTGTGGCCTGACCCAGGTGGCGGAGCCGTTCACCAACCTGCTGACCCAGGGCATGGTGGTCGCGCCCACCTTCTTCCGGGAAGGCGCGGACGGCCGCAAGCAGTGGATCAATCCCGCCGCCGTGGCGGTGAGCACCGACGACAAGGGCCGGCCGATCGCCGCGACCCTGCGCGACGATGGCCAGCCGGTGACGGTGGGGGCTATCGAGAAGATGGCCAAGTCCAAGAACAACGGCGTCGATCCGCAGTCCCTGATCGAGCAGTACGGGGCCGATACCGCCCGTCTGTTCATGATGTTCGCCGCGCCGCCCGATCAGGCGCTGGAATGGTCGGACGCCGGGGTGGCGGGCGCTTACCGCTTCCTGCGGCGGCTGTGGGCTTTCGCCGCCGAGCATCAGGAGGCCATCCGGACGGCGGGAGCGGTCGATGGCGCAACTTTGGACGAGGGCTTGCGCGCCATCCGCCGCGAGCTGCACGAGTCCTTGCGGCAGGCGTTGTACGATTTCGGTCGGCATCAGTTCAATACGGTGATTTCCGGCGCGATGAAGATTCTCAACGCCCTGGGCCGGATCGAAGCCGGTGCGCAGGCCGCCGCCGTGCGCCGCGAAGGTCTGAGCATCCTGCTGCGCTTGTTATCGCCGATCGTGCCGCACATCGCCCATGCCCTGTGGTGGGGAATGGATTACGGCGACGATGTGCTCCATGCCACCTGGCCGGCCCCGGACGAGGCCGCGTTGCAGCGGTCGATGGTGACGCTGGTGGTGCAGGTCAACGGCAAGCTGCGAGCTCAGATCGAGACGCCGGTGGATGCCGACCGGGCGCTGATCGAGCAGATCGCCCAGGCCGAGCCGAACGTGACGCGCTTCGTCGAGGGCAAGCCGATCCGCAAGATCGTGATCGTGCCCGGCAAGCTGGTCAACGTGGTGTGTTGAACGCGTGGGTCGAAACGGCCCTCGCCCGATGGGAGCGGGGCAGGGGGTGAGAGCGATGCGACGCCGGATCGTTCAGGCTATGCTGAGCGCAGCAGCGCTGCTAGCGCTACTACTGGGCGGTTGCGGCTTCCAGTTGCGCGGCCAGGTGCAGTTGCCGAAGGAGCTAGCCGTAGTCTACATTGACAGCGTGCGCGGCGTAGGCGTCCCTCCCGGCACCCTGAGCCGTAAGCTGGAGCAATTGCTGGCCAGCAGCGGGGCCGCCATTACCCACGATCGGGCGCAGGCGACGGCGATCATCACCATCTCGAACGAGAGCAGCGGTCGCCGCGCGGTCGCCGCCGACCGTTTCGACGTCAAGCGGGAATACTTCCTGATCTATAGCGCCGTCTATCAGGTCCACTTGGCCAACGGCAAGATTCTGATCGAGCCGGAAGGCGTCAATGTGAACCGCGCCCTGCTGTTCGACGAGAACCAGGTGCTGGCCTTCGAAGCCGCCCAGGAATCGCTGGAAGACAGCATGACCAGTGAACTGGCCTGGCAGATCGTCCGGCGGCTGCAGGCGCAGGCCGCCAAATCATCCTGAGGTTGTCGCTTGCGCTTGCGTCCCGACCAGCTGGCCACCCATCTGCGCAAGGCGTTGGCGTCGCTGTATCTGGTCCATGGCGAGGAGGTCCTGCTGGCGCAGGAGGCCGCCGACGCCATCCGGGCCGCCGCGCGCGAGCGGGGTCACGTCGAGCGGGAGTGCTTGACAGTAAGCGCCGGTTTCGACTGGAACGCCTTACGCCAGTCCCTGGCCAGTCCCTCACTGTTCGCCAGCCGGCGTTTGCTGGAGCTGCGGCTGGGCGACGCCAAGCCGGGCGAGACCGGATCCAAGGCCCTGATCGAGTGCGCGGCCCGGCCAGCGGCGGACGTGGTTCTGCTGGTTACCGCCGGCAAGTTGGACTGGCAGGTCCAGAAGGGGCGCTGGTTCACCGCGCTGGAGAGTGCTGGGGTCGCCGTCGCCGCCCAGGCGGTGGAGGCGCGACAGCTGCCAGCCTGGATCGAACGGCGGATGCGGAGTCGGGGGCTGAATCCGACCGCGGACGCCGTGGCGCTCTTGAGCGAGCGGATGGAAGGCAATTTGCTGGCCGCCGCCCAGGAAATCGAAAAACTACTCCTATTGACCGATGGTCAGCCGCTGGGGGCTGAGGCTATCCTACTGGCGGTAGGAGACTGCGCCCGTTACAACATCTATGATTGGGTAGAGGCAGCGTTGCTCGGCCAGCCGGAACGGACGGCGCGCATCCTGAGTGGACTGCGCGGCGAAGGCGTCGAGCCGGCGCTGGTCAACTGGGCGCTGCATCGGGAAATCCGCACCCTGGCCGCGCTAGCTTTCGCCCGCGACCGACGGCAGGGGTTGGAGGCGGTGTTCGCCGCCCACAAGGTGTGGGAAAAGCGTAAGCCGACCCTGCTCCAGGCGTCGCAACGGCTCGATCTGGCCGGGTGCCGACGCTTGTTGAGGGACTGCGCCCGCGCCGATCGCCTGATCAAGGGGATCGAGCCGGGTTCTCCGTGGGAGGCGTTGCTGGACAATGGTCTGCGCTTGGCTGGCGTAGCGTTGCTGCCCGACTGGCCCGGCTGGAGCCAGGATTCGTAGCTAACCCGAGCGCCGCCGCGCATGCCGCGCCCGGCGTCGGAATGACAGGAACAGAATGGCATGACTGACAAGAGTATCGATGACTACATGATCGGGGTTGGCCAACGAGCTCGCGCCGCTTCCCGCCTAGTCGGCCGCGCCGAAACTCGGGTCAAGGATGCCGCCCTGCTGGCGATGGCTGCGGCGCTGGAGGTCGAACAGGAGCGCCTGCTGGCCGCCAACGGGCAGGACATGGAGGCCGGTCGGGCTTCGGGTCTGGATGCGGCCTTGTTGGATCGGCTGGAAATCACTCCGCAACGGGTCAAGGCGATGGCGCAGGGTCTGCGGGAAATCGCCGCCCAACCCGATCCAGTCGGCGAAATCAGCGATCTCAAGTATCGCCCGTCCGGCATCCAGGTCGGGCGTATGCGGGTTCCCCTGGGCGTGATCGGCATCATCTACGAGTCGCGGCCGAACGTGACCGCCGACGCGGCGGCCCTGTGCCTGAAGTCTGGCAATGCCGCCATCCTGCGCGGTGGGTCGGAGGCGTTCCATTCCAATCAGGCCATCAACGCCTGCATCCAGCAGGGTCTGGCGAGCGCTGGCCTGCCGGCCGACGCCATCCAGGTGATCGATACCCCGGACCGGGCGGCGGTCGGCGCGCTGATCCGCATGGCCGAGTATGTCGACGTGATCGTGCCGCGCGGCGGCAAGGGCCTGATCGAACGGGTCAGCCGTGAAGCGCGAGTGCCGGTGATCAAGCATCTGGATGGCGTCTGTCACGTCTATATCGACGACCGGGCCGACCTGAACAAGGCGTTCGCCGTGGCCTACAACGCCAAGACCCACCGCTACGGCACCTGCAACACCATGGAAACCCTGCTGGTGGCCGCCGACATCGCCGGCCAGGCATTGCCCGAACTGGGCCGGCGCTATCGGGAAGCCGGGGTGGAGTTGCGCGGCTGCGCCCGCACCCGCGACTGGCTGCCGGAGGCGCGGGTGGCGATCGAAGAGGACTGGGGCACCGAATATCTGGCGCCGATCCTGGCGATCCGGGTGGTCGACGATCTCGACCAGGCCATCGATCATATCAACCGCTATGGCTCCGCCCACACCGACGCCATCGTCACCGAAGACCTGAGTCGGGCGCGGCGTTTTCTGCGCGAGGTCGATTCCAGCTCGGTGATGGTGAACGCCTCCACCCGCTTCGCCGACGGCGGCGAATACGGCTTGGGCGCCGAGATCGGCATCAGCACCAACAAGCTGCACGCCCGTGGTCCGGTCGGGGCGGAAGGCTTGACCACCCTGAAATTCGTGGTCTTGGGCGATGGCCATATTCGCCAGTAAAACCGCCATGACTTCGTTTCATCCGCAGACCAAGGGCTCGAACCGATGACGGTCGAGGTGTCCGGCCCCATCGGTATCCTGGGCGGCACCTTCGACCCGATCCACTACGGCCATCTGCGGCCGGCGCTGGAACTGCTGGAAACGCTGGCGCTGGCCGAAGTCCGCTTCGTGCCGTGCCGGATTCCGGCCCATCGCGATGTTCCCGCCATCACGGCCGACCAGCGCCTGACGCTGGTGCAACTGGCCACCGCCGAGCAGGCCGGTTTCGTGGTCGACGATCGGGAACTGCGGCGCGAGGGGCCGTCCTACATGGTGGACACCCTGACGTCGCTGCGGGAAGACTTCGGCGTCGCGACCCCGCTGGCCTTGATCGTCGGCAGCGACGCTTTCCGTGAGTTGGACACCTGGCGGCGCTGGCGCGAATTGACCGGGCTGGCCCATATCGTGGTGATGCAGCGCCCTGGTGCGCAGGAGCCGTTTCGGCCGCTGTTGGCGGAATTTATCGCTCCGCGCGTGGTCTCCCATGTATCAGCGCTGCGCCAGCGGCCGGCCGGCGGGATTCTGTTCCAGCCGGTCACCCAATTGAGCATCTCCGCTACCCAGATCCGCGCTTTGCTGGCGCGTGGCCAGTCTCCCCGCTATCTATTGCCGGAAACGGCGCTGGCCTACATTCACCAGCGCGGCCTGTACCGGTCGCGACCTGATGCGTTCCCTGCCACTTCTTGATGAGGATGAACCGGATTCCATGCAACTCGAGGCTTTGCAACAGATTGTCGTAGACGCTCTGGAAGAATTGAAAGCGCACGATCTCCAGATCCTGGACGTGCGCAATATCGCTACTTTCACCGATCTGATGATCGTCGCCAGCGGCGCGTCCACCCGCCAGGTCAAGGCGTTGGCCGACAAGGTGGTCGAGAAATGCCTAGTGGCCGGGGTTCGGCCGTTGGGGGTCGAGGGCCAGCGCGAGGCCGAATGGATCCTGGTGGATCTGGGCGACATCGTGGTGCATGTCATGCTGCCCCAGACCCGCGATTTCTACAATCTGGAGAAGCTGTGGTCGGTGGATTCCGCCAAGGCGCTGCGGCGTCACGGCGCGTCCTGATCGAGTCGCCGTGAAGATTCATCTGCTGGCGGTCGGTACGCGCATGCCCGACTGGGTCAAGGCCGGTTATGCCGAATACGCCGAGCGCCTGCCACGGGAATGCGCGTTGCTCCTGAATGAAATCCCGGCCGGCAAGCGGGGGCGCAACGCCGCCGTAGCGCCCATCATCCGTGACGAGGGAGAGCGGCTGCTAGCGGCGATTCCGACCGGCTGCCGGGTGATCGCGCTGGACGAACGCGGCCAGGAATGGAGCACGACGGAGCTGGCCGAACGCCTGGCGGGCTGGCTGCAGGAAGGCGGCGACGTCAGCCTGCTGGTCGGCGGACCGGACGGCCTGGATGCGGCCTGCCGCGCCCGCGCCGATGGCGTCTGGTCGCTGTCGCGGCTGACCCTGCCGCATCCACTGGTGCGGGTGGTGGTCGCCGAGCAGCTGTATCGGGCCTGGAGCCTGCTGCATCACCATCCCTATCATCGGGCTTGACATGCCGGCTCCACACCTGTACTTGGCTTCCGCTTCCCCGCGCCGCCGCGAACTGTTGCGCCAGATCGGCGTGCGCTACCGCCTGCTGCGGCTGGCGGTGGACGAAACGCCGCTGGCGGAGGAGTCGCCCCACGCCTATGTGGCGCGGCTGGCCCTGCTCAAGGCTCGCAGCGGTTGCGCGCGACTGGGGCGGCGACTGCCCGCGCCGGTGCTGGGCGCGGATACGGCGGTGGTGGTGGAAGGAGCGATCTTTGGCAAGCCGCGCGATCGGGCCGACGGTCTGGCGATGCTGGCGCGATTGTCCGGCCGTGAACACCAGGTCCTGAGCGCGGTGGCGCTGGCCACCCCGGAGCGAGACGCGGTCCGGGTCCAGGACAGTCGGGTCCGGTTTCGCGCCCTGACCCCGGCGGAGTGTCTGGCCTACTGGGACAGCGGCGAGCCGCAGGACAAGGCCGGCAGCTACGGCATTCAGGGCCGGGCGGCGGCGTTCATCGTCGAATTGCAGGGCAGTTACTCCGGCGTGATGGGGCTACCGCTGTTCGAAACCGCCGAGCTGCTGCGAGAATTCGGCGTCCATTACTGATACCTTGACGTTTTCCACCCACTACCATCATTCATCGACCGGGATAACCACCGTATGGCCACACGTACCGAAGGCGGCACTGGCGACGAAATTCTGATCAACGTCACCCCCCGCGAAACCCGGGTCGCCGTGGTCGAGAATGGCGTGTTGCAGGAAATTCTGATCGAGCGAGTCGGCAAGCGCGGCCTGGTCGGCAATATCTACAAGGGCCGGGTCTGTCGGGTGTTGCCGGGCATGGAAGCAGCTTTCGTGGATATCGGCCTGGAACGGGCCGCCTTCCTGCACGTCTCCGACATTCGCCCCGAGATCCTGCAGAACAACGGCGCGGCCACCAATGGCAACGGCGAACGGTTCAGCCTCGCCGTGACCGACTTGGTCCACGAAGGTCAGAACCTGGTGGTACAGGTGATCAAGGACCCCATCGGCACCAAAGGGGCGCGCCTGACCACGCATGTGACCTTGCCTTCGCGCTTTCTGGTGTTTCTGGCCGATTCCGACGTAGCGGGGGTCTCGGTCAAGATCGACGGCGAACGCGAACGCCAGCGCCTGAAGGAGATGGTCAACGCCTTCCGCGCCGAATTCGGCGGCGGCTATATCGTCCGCACCGCGGCGGAGGGCGCCGAATCCTGGGCCTTGCGGGCCGACATGCAGTTCCTGCGGCGCTTGTGGAGCTCGATTCAGGAGCGCATCCACGAAGTGGCCGGCGTGGCCACCCTGTACGAAGACCTGCCCCTGGTGCTGCGGGTGTTGCGCGATTTCATCGGCGACGGCGTCGAAAAGGTCCGCATCGACTCGCGCGAAACCTGCCAGCGCATGTTGGAGTTCGCCGAAAAATTCGTGCCGGAGATGGTGCCGCGCCTGGAACATTATCCCGGCGAGCGGCCGATCTTCGAGTTGTATGGCATCGAGGACGAGATCCAGCGGGCGCTGGGCAAGAAGGTGCCGCTGAAATCCGGCGGCTATCTGGTGGTGGACCAGACCGAGGCTATGACCACGATCGACGTCAACACCGGCGCTTACGTCGGCCATCGCAATCTGGAAGAGACCATCTTCAAGACCAACCTGGAAGCGGCGGCGGCCATCGCCCGCCAGCTGCGGCTGCGCAATCTGGGCGGGATCATCATCCTCGATTTCATCGACATGGCCAGCGAGGAGCATCGTCAGGCTGTGCTGAAGGCGCTGGAAAAGCATCTGGAGAAGGATCGCGCCAAGAGCCACGTCTCGCAGGTTTCGCCGCTGGGGCTGGTGGAAATGACTCGCAAGCGCACCCGCGAGAGTCTGGAGCAGGTGCTGTGCGAGCCATGCCCGCTGTGCGGCGGCCGGGGTTCGATCAAGACCGCCGAGACGGTCAGCTACGAAATCTTTCGCGAGCTGTTGCGCGAGACACGCCAGTATGCGCCGCGCCAATTCGTGGTGCTGGCCGCGCCGGAAGTGGTGGATGTCATGCTCGACGAAGAATCGGCCAGCGTGGCGCAGCTGGAAGCCTTCATCGGCATTCCGATCAAGTTTCAGGCGGAAGCCCTGTATTCCCGCGAGCAGTATGACGTGGTGTTGATGTGAGTCGACGGTTTTGGGGCGCGACCCGCACCACCCTGCGCTGGGTCCGCCGCCTGCTTTTGGCCGTGCTGTTGCCGTTGCTGTTGTTGGCCGCCCTGGGCCAATGGTGGTGGTTGCCCCGCCTGAACGATTATCGCGACGCTCTGGCGGCAGTCTTGCAGGAGCATCTGCGAGCGCCGGTGCGGATCGATGCGGTGACCGGTTTCCGCGACGGTTGGCGGCTGGGTCTGCGCCTGCGCGGGGTCCGCTTGGCCGACCCGCGCAGCGGCGTGCAACTGGTCAGCTTCTCCCAGGCCGCTGTCACCCTGAATCTGTGGCGTTCGCTGCGGGAGTGGCGGCCGGTGTTCACCCGCATCCGGCTGGAAGGGGTGCATCTGACCCTGGAGCAGGGCGCAGACGGCATTCCACGGCTGCGCGCCGACAGTGAGCCGGCCGAACCTCCGCCGGCCCTGACCGATGTCGCCCGCTGGCTGTTCGAGGTGCATCATCTCGATCTGGTCGGTGACCGCCTGACCGTGCGCCGCCCCGACGGCGAAACGCTGCAAATTCGCCATCCCTATTTTCAGGTGCGCGATACTGACTCCGGCCAGCGGATCGCCTTTACCGCCGAGCTGCCGGCCGAGCTTGGCGATCATATTCAACTGCGTCTGGAGCGTGCGGCGGTCGACGCCGATACCTGGGGCGGGCGCTTCGAGTTCAACGCCGATCGTTTGAACCTGGCCGGCTGGCCGTTGCCGCTGCCTTTCGCCGCGGGCCAGGCCGGGGTGAAACTGCAGGGCGAATGGCGCGACTGGCGGATGCAGCGCCTGGAAGGGCGGGTATCCTGGCAGAAGGCGGCGGCGCAGCGGGACGTACGCAATCTGTTGCTGGAGCCTTGGTTGGCGCAGGCTCCGGACGGCGGCGTGCGCTTCGACGGGCAGCGCGGGGACGACGGCTGGCAATGGCAGGGTCAAGCCTGGCTGGCCGACGGCAAGGGCCGAACGCAGGCCCAGCCGCGCTTCACCCTGGCGCAGGTCGGCGAGCGCTGGCAGGGTGACCTGCACGATCTGCGGGTCCAGGATCTGGCGGCTTGGGCGTTGCCCTGGCTGACGGAGCTGGCGCAGCGCTGGCTGGCGGGTCTCGATCCGCGCGGAACTTTGCCGGACGTCGCTTTCGGAGTCGAACCCGCCACCGGCGCTTACACGGTGACCGCGCAATTGCGCGATGGAGCGGGTCAGTCGGTGCATGGTCTGCCGGGGTTCGACCACATCGATGGGACTCTGGAAATCGCGCCCGATCATGGCCGCATCGAATTGGACAGCCGCGCGGTGCAGGTCGATACCCATGGCATCCTGCGCGCGCCCATCACCCTCGATACCCTGGCCGGGGTCGTCCATTGGCAGCGCACTGCCGATGCGCTTCACCTGGAAAGCACCGGTTTGGACCTGCATAACGCCGATTTGACCGCGCAGTTCCAGGGCCAGGTCGATATTCCCGATCATGGCCTGCCGGTGCTGGATTTGCAGGGGAAATACTACGGTGTTCGCGGCGATCAAGCGCAGCGCTATTTGCCGGTCGCGGTGATTCCCCCTGCCGGAGTTGCCTGGCTCGATCGGGCGCTGGTCGGCGGTCGGGTGATCTCGGGAGACATGGTCCTGCGTGGTCCGCCGGCCGCGTTTCCGTTCGACCGGGACGAGGGCCTGTTCGAGACCCGGTTCCAGATCGAGAACGGGATTTTGGACTACGCGCCCGGCTGGCCTCGACTGGAGCGGGTGCGGGCCAAGGTGCGCTTTCGCAACCGGGGCTTGCGCATCGAGGGCGAAGGAGGCCGGGTGGGGGACGCCGACATCCAGAACGCGACGGTGTGGATCGACGATCTTGCCCATCCGCTGGTGCGGGTCAAGGGTCGGGCCAAGGGTCCCAGCGCCAGCATGTGGCAGGCGTTGCAGGAGAGCCCGGTCGGTCATGAACTGGGCGAGCTGCCCGATCTGCGTTTCACCGGGGCCAATATGCTCGATCTGGATCTGAGTATCCCGACCGACGACCAGCCGAGCCGCATTCGGGGGCGGGTGGGGCTACTGGACGGGGGGCTGGGCCTGTCGGGTTTGAACCTCGAGCTGAGCCGTCTGCGCGGCGAGGTTCGCTTTGGCGAGGCTGGGCTGGAAGGCCGGGATATCCAGGCTACCCTGCGCGGCGAACCGGTCCGGCTCGATCTGGAGCTGGCCGGCGCGGCGGGTCGGCGCGAGCTGCGGGCGCGCCTGCGCGGACGCCTGAGTTTGCGGGCGCTGATCGGCGAGCCGGCGGCTCTGCTGGGAGCCTATCTCAGCGGCAAAAGCGTCTGGGATATCGTGCTGGCGATCCCGACCGGGCAGCGGGAACGGCGCAGCGAATCCCTATCGCCGACGCTGGAATTGAGTTCGGATCTGCGCGGCGTCGCGGTGCGGTTGCCGGAGCCGCTGGGCAAGAGCGCCGATCAGGCCCGCCCGCTGAAATTGGCCCTACGTCCCGATCGCGACAGCCTGGATCTGCGACTGGAATATGGCGCGGACACGCAGGCCGCCCTGGCGCTGAGCGGATTCCCCGCCCGCTACCAGCTCGAACGCGGCGAAGTGCGCATCGGGGCGGGCGCGGCGCAATTGCCCGATGCGCCCGGATTGGCGGTCATCGTCGATGTGCCGCGTTGGCAACCGACCCTGCCGCCGGCCGCATCGGCGGAAGTGCCGGGGGCGGCCATCGCCGCGCCGTCCCCATCGGCCGCCGCCTTCTGGGCCGCGTTGCGCCATGTCGAAGCCCACATCGGCGAGTGGGTGGTGGCGGGGCAGTCGTTCCCGAAGGTGACCCTGCAGGCCACCCATGAGGATAACGGGTTGCGCATCGATCTGATGGGCGAGACCCTGCAGGGGCGAGTGACCGTGCCGGATCAACCGACGCCGGATCGGCCGGTCAATGCCGCACTGCAGCGGCTGGCGCTTCGCTACGCTGCAGCCAGCGATCCCGACGAGACGCGCGCCGCCGGCCTGAGCGACGCCAAGTTGCGGCAGTTGCCGCCGCTGGTGGTGACCGTGGCCGATCTGCGCCTGAACGACAAGGCCATGGGTCGGTTACGTCTGATCACCGAGCCGCAGTCCGGCGGTCAGCGCTTGAAAGATTTCGAATTGAACTCCGAGCAGCTGCGGGTCGAGGCCAGCGGCGAATGGCGACAAACCGGCAACGGTACGGTATCCCGCCTACAGGCTACCGGCCAGACCCAGTCGCTGGGCGATACTCTGGCCGCTTTCGGCTACGATGAACTGGGCATCGCTCGTGGCCGGACCCAGGCGGAACTGACGGTCGAATGGGCGGGAACGCCGGCCGATTTCGCCCTGGATCGGTTGGCGGGTCGTTTGAAATTCCAAGTGGGACCCGGTCAGCTGCTGGATATCGATCCGGGTATGGGACGGGTGGTCGGCCTGTTCAACGTGCAGAATCTGCTGCGCCGTCTCACCCTCGATTTCAGCGACCTGTTCCAGCCCGGCATGGGTTTCGACCGGATCAGCGGGGTGTTCGATTTCCGGCGCGGCCAAGCCTTCACCGACGACCTGACCATTGACGCGCCCGCCGCCCAGATCCTGATCCAGGGGCGGACCGGCCTGAAGGCGCGCGACTACGATCAGGAGATCACGGTGACGCCGCATCTGGGCGGCGCTTTGCCGGTGGCGGGGGCGCTGGCCGGCGGACCGGCGGTGGGCGCGGCCGTGTTCCTGGCGGAACGGATATTGCAAAAAGGTATCGAACACGTGACCCGCTATCATTACCGCCTGACCGGTTCCTGGGATGCTCCCGAACTGACAGCGCAGCGTGACCCACCGCCCGCGAATCCGAGTCCGGGTTTCGCGGGTGACCACTGAGCGAGGTACCGTTTCATGTCGATCATGGCCGCTATTCAGATGGTGTCCGGCCCCAGCGTCGCCGACAATCTGGCCGTCGCCGCCGAGTTGTTGGCGCAGGCCGCCGACCAAGGCGCGCAGCTGGCAGTGTTGCCGGAGAATTTCGCCCTGATGGATCGCCAGGAAGAGGGCAAGCTGGCCGTCAGCGAGGCGGAGGGCGATGGGCCGATCCAGGCGTTCCTGGCCGAACAGGCCGATCGCCATCGGCTGTGGCTGGTTGGCGGCACCATTCCCTTGCGGGTGGCCGGCGATGAGCGCCGGGTCTATGCCGCCTGCCTGTTGTACGACGATCACGGCCGGCCGGTCGCCCGTTACGACAAGGTCCATCTGTTCGATGTGCAGGTGGTCGGCAGCGCGGAACGCTATGCCGAATCGGCCACCATTGCGCCAGGCCATCGTTATGTCGTCGCCGATACCCCGTTGGGGCGGCTGGGTCTGGCGGTGTGCTACGACCTGCGCTTTCCCGAGCAATTCCGCACCATGGTGGGGCATGGCATGGAGATTCTGGCCCTACCGGCCGCCTTCACCGCCACCACCGGCGCCGCTCACTGGGACGTATTGTTGCGGGCGCGCGCCATCGAGAATCAGTGTTATGTGATCGCGGCCGCGCAGGGCGGCCGGCACGCCAACGGTCGGGAGACCTATGGCGACAGCCTGATCGCCGATCCCTGGGGTGGGGTGTTGCAGCGCCTGCCGCAGGGTCCGGGCGTGGTGCTGGCCGAATGGAATCGCGAGCACCTGGAGAACGTGCGGCGACAGTTTCCCGCCCTGACGCACCGAGTTGACTGCGAGATTGGAGAATGATGACCATCGATACCCTGGACCTTGCCCGCCAGCAATTGCTGACTCCCGCCGGCCTCGGCGAGGATGACTTGAACCGGACCCTGGCCTGTTTGCTGGGCCATGCCATCGACAGCGGCGATCTGTATTTTCAGGCGCGCCGGGCCGAGTCCTGGTCGCTGGAGGACCAGCAGGTCAAGAGCGCCAGCCACGCCATCCAGCAAGGGGTCGGGGTGCGGGCGGTCAGCGGTGAAAAGACCGGTTTTGCCTATTCCGACGAGATCCAGATGCCAGCCCTGTTGGAAGCGGCCACCGCCGCTCGCGCCATTGCCCGGCACGGTGGTGATGGTCCGTTGCAGTCTTGGCGGCCGATCCAGCGCCCGGCTCTATATCCGCCGCTCGATCCGCTGCTCACCCTGTCGGCCGAGGCCAAATTGCGCCTGCTGGAAGCGGTGGACGCCGAAGCGCGCCGTCAGGATGCCCGCGTCAATCAGGTCATGGTTAGCCTGGCCGCGGCTCAGGACACCATTCTGGTGGCCAGCAGCGACGGCACTCTGGCCGGCGATGTGCGGCCACTGGTGCGCTTGAGCGTGACGGTCATCGTCGAGCAGAACGGTCGGCGTGAGCAGGGCAGCGCTGGCGGCGGTGGTCGGGTTGGCTACGACTGGTTCCTGGCCGAAGAGCGCGCCGTGGGCTATGCGCGGGAAGCGGTGCGCCTGGCTCTGGTCAATTTGGACGCGGTTCCAGCGCCTGCTGGCGCTATGACGGTGGTGCTGGGGCCGGGCTGGCCGGGCATCTTGTTGCACGAGGCCATCGGCCACGGGTTGGAAGGCGATTTCAATCGCAAGGGCACCTCGGCGTTCGCCGGCCGGGTTGGCGAACGGGTGGCATCGCCGCTGTGCACGGTGGTGGACGACGGCACCCTGGCCGAGCGGCGCGGCTCGCTGAACATCGATGATGAAGGCACGCCGACCCAGTGCACCACCCTGATCGAGGGCGGCGTGCTCAAGGGCTATCTGCAAGACAAGCTCAATGCCCGGTTGATGAACACCGCGCCGACCGGTAACGGCCGCCGCGAATCCTACGCCCATCTGCCGCTGCCCCGGATGACCAACACCTACATGTTGCCCGGCGCGCACGATCCGGGCGAGATCATCGCTTCGGTGGAGCGTGGCCTGTACGCGGTCAATTTCGGCGGCGGCCAGGTCGATATCACCTCCGGCAAGTTCGTGTTCTCGGCCAGCGAAGCCTATCTGATCGAAAACGGTCGGATCACCCGCCCGGTCCGCGGTGCCACCCTGATCGGCAACGGTCCGGACGTGTTGACCAAGGTGTCGATGGTCGGCAACGATCTGCAGCTCGACGCTGGGGTCGGCACCTGTGGCAAGGATGGGCAGAGCGTGCCGGTGGGAGTCGGCCAGCCGACGCTGAAGATCGAAACCCTGACCGTGGGAGGGACCCAAGCTTGAACGTACCCGCCGCTTCTTCCGCCGCTACCTCGCCATTGCCCATGACCGAATCGCTCGAACGCTCCGCTACTATGCCGTTGCCGGCGCGGGAACAATTGGAAACCTTGGTGGCCGATATTCTGGCCGAGGCCCGCGCTCAGGGCGCCAGCGCTGCCGAAGCTGCCGTCAGTTTCGGCAGCGCGCTGTCGGTTGCGGTCCGGCTGGGCGAGGTCGAGACTCTGGAGCATCACCGCCGCCGCGGACTGGCGGTCACGGTCTATTTCGGCCAGAGCCGGGGATCGGCCAGCACCGCCGACTGGCGCCAGGCGGCGATTCGCGACACCGTGGCCAGCGCTTGCGCCATCGCTCGCCATACTGCTGCCGATCCTTACGCCGGTCTGGCTGACCCCGAGCGGCTGGCGCGGGAGATTCCCGATCTCGATCTGTACCATCCCTGGGCGTTATCGGCCGAGGAGGCGATCGAGCTGGCCCGCGAGTGCGAGGCGGCGGCGCTGGCGATGGACCCGCGCATTCGCAATTCCGAGGGCGGCGGTGTCGCGACCCACGCTGGTTTTGGCTTGTACGGCAATTCGCACGGTTTTTGCGGCGGCTATCCGACCACTCGGCATTCGCTGAGCTGTTCGGTGATTGCCCAGGACAACGGCGAGATGCAGCGCAATCACTGGTATTCGGTGGCGCGCGACCGCGTGGGCCTGGAAGCGCCGATTGCGGTTGGGCAGAAGGCGGCGCAGCGCAGCTTGCGGCGGTTGGGCAGTCGCCGGTTGGGGACTCGTCAGGTGCCGGTATTGTTTGCGCCGGAGCTGGCGCGTGGTTTGATCGGCCATTTCATTGCGGCCATTCGCGGCGGTGCGTTGTATCGCAAGGCGTCGTTCCTGCTGGATCGTTTGGGCACGCCAGTGTTTCCGGAGTTCGTCGCGATCCGCGAGCGGCCCCACTTGCTGGGGGCGTTGGCCAGCGCGCCGTTCGATAGCGAGGGGGTGGCGACCGCCGACCGTCATCTGGTCGAGGGCGGGGTGTTGCAGGGTTATGTGTTGGATAGCTATTCGGCGCGGCGGCTGGGGATGACGACGACCGGCAATGCGGGTGGCACGCATAACCTGATCGTGGAGCCGTCAGGGCCGTTCGGTCATGAGGCGCTGTTGCAGCAGTTGGATACCGGTTTGTGGGTGACCGAGTTGCTGGGCCACGGGGTCGATACCGTGACCGGGGATTATTCGCGGGGGGCGTCCGGTTTCTGGGTGGAGAAGGGTGAGATTCAATTCCCGGTCCATGAGATCACCATTGCCGGTAATCTCAAGGAGATGTTTACGGGTATTCGGGCGCTGGGCAGCGATGTGGATAAGCGCGGCGGGATTCACTGCGGTTCGCTGCTGCTGGAGCGGATGACGGTAGCCGGAGAATAAATTACATTGAGCAAACCCCCGGCTCTGCCGGGGGACTCGACAAGGTTTGATCTTTACGAGAGTCGAGTTTGCCACGCAGCGTGGCGGACGTTGATGGGAGTCGCGGCCCATGATTCATGTCGCTGACAGTAAATTTTCTGCGAAAGACCTGCCCCATTAACAGAGTGGACTCGATAATAGGATGACTTACTAGGTCGCAACTTGTTTGTGAATTCAGCGTAAAGCCGGGTGGTTATGTTTTATCGCGTTGAAATAACTCGTCAGAACCCAAATACCCTTCCCAGGATGTACGACGACTTGATAGCGGAAACTCGGTTGCTCGCAACTTCTGTGCATCACTAATCATATGTAAAAGCCATGCGAATGATTTTCGTGTCTCGATGAAAATTTCATCACCTACGCATTGTTCGATATTACAGCTATCCCAGGCGGAATTTCGATATCCAAACTGTCCGACAACAGAGATTTGTCTGATACAAAGATTTGATTTAATGAGATTCTCTATCGATTTCCTGCTTGTTTTACAATCCAGAGCAAATCCTGCAAATAGAACGGGAAGCATCGATTTTCCCCCTGCTGCTGGTGTTCCTAAACACCTTGGCATCGAGTTGATAGATTTTTCCTGATTTTTGATTTGTTCTAGATCTTCAGTAGTTAATGTGGATTTTACCTCAATACAACAAACCACCTTTTCGACTGGGATAAGTTTGAAAAGATCATCGAAATCTAGAGTTGGAATTGGATCTAAATCAGTAACGATAATATCAATTTGTGGGCTTATGCCACCAATGCAGTCGCATACGAATCCAGACTCTATACCGATATCGCTTGGAAGGTAACTTTTCAAAAGTGCCGCAAGTCTGCGTTCACGAACTTGGCCAATACTACTGGAATGTCCAATTGGTGATGTCTCTTCTTTTAGGTATTTTAGGGATTGGAGCCTACTTACAATGATGTCAGTTATTTTCGAGGTTGCCATTATTTTCTCTATGTAGATGATTGTATTATATTCGGCGCTTAATTCCTGTTAAGCCGCCGCGCAGAGAAGCAACGTCAGTTTAAATGGATTATTAAGAAGAGTACGTTGCATACTGTTCCTGGGGGATCAGCTCAGGTTTGGCGTAATGCTTCAAGCAACCGCGCAGGCTTTTTGAAGGTGTGGCGTGTCGCGAATCCGCTTGCGGTACAGGCAGCACAATGATTTCCACCTCTTGGCCCCAAAACTGCTTGGGTAACCGAAGATGGATCTCTCCATTCTCCACAGTTTGAATTTCGCGAATGGCTTCCATCAACCGATCCTCTTTTCAGCGTTAAGCATAGTCAGGTTTCTTTTATAAATCTCGTACTTGGAAGTGTTTCATAGTACGGTAAAAATCGTCCAACCTTTTTCCAACCTGCCAACGCTTACGAGGTTCGAAACGCTGTCCAGTAAGGAAATTGAACCTCAAAAGTCACTTTGTTGCGATAGCCCCGATGAACCCCTTGATATTGTGGACATCATCCCTAGCTGTTAGCATATGTCAAGGCATATGCATTCCAATATCGAGGGTAACGATCCATGGCTAGCGAACGTCACGTCCGGCTTTTCAAAAACGGTCGCAATCAGGCTTTACGCATTCCCCGCGAATTCGAGTTGCCTGGTAACGAGGCTGTCATTTACAAAGAGGGTAACCGGTTGGTTGTCGAGCCGGTACCGTGTTACTCGTTACTGACGCTACTCGCTACCTGGGAACCGCTAGCGGAGGACTTTCCGGCTATCGAGGATAGGCCGCCCGAACCAGTGGATTTGTAGCATGTCCGCGCATCGCTACCTGCTGGATACCAACATTTTGTCCAGTCTGTTGAAGCAACCCGCTGGTAGGGTAGCGCAGCGAATCCAGGCGGTCGGCGAGGACGCCATCAGCACCAGCATCATCGTGGCGTGCGAACTGCGTTACGGAGCCGCAAAAAAGGATTCGCCCGCCCTCTCCGCCAGGGTTGAGCAACTGTTGTCAACCATTGAGGTGCTGCCCTTGGATGAGGGGGTGGATAAGCAATACGGCGCTTTACGCAGCGCGTTGGAGAAGGTGGGTACGCCCATCGGTGCCAACGATTATCTGATTGCCGCCCAAGCGCTTTCCTTGGCGCTTATTCTGGTGACCGATAACTGGGGGGAATTTTCCAGGGTGCCCGGATTGACGGTCGAAAACTGGTTAGCGCCCTGACCCGACCATGGCCTATCCGCCATACGCGCCAACTTAAGCAGTGTTGCTCATACATGACTCATCTTAAGTCGGGTGGGGTATCTGATTGATTTAAAGCTGACCGGTTGTTCGCAGTTTTTCAGCCTCTTAGGTGACAACCTGGTGTGTCACGGATAACTTGCGTTTTTTCAAGCCACACCTCTTTGCAATTCCATGTATCTTCAAATTCCACTATCCATAGCTCACCGAAATTATCCTCGCTAGCGCCCGGTATGTAAGCGCGGCGGTATGGCCCTCCACTATAAGTGCAAAGGTCATCATTATTTGGTTGAAACCCGTATCTATTTGCAATGCTGACAACAAGTTCTATGGAGTAGAAGTCACGACTTGTAATGCTGTGTTCAGGCATACCTTGGTTCCTTGCATCACATCTGAACAATCTTTCATAGATTCTTGGTACAAGGAATCCTACATAGGCATTGCCTGCATATCCTCTCACTGCTTCAGTCCAAAGGAAGTAGAAATACGCATCGCAATTATTTTTTGTACAGATAAACCTTCTACGTCCCCTATGAGGGAATAAATCCCAATCATAAAAGCAATTTAGAATTTCTTTCAGCCTATTATTAGCAGCTAGAGTTTCTATGTTGGGGTCTATCTTTCTTACTTGGTCTACCCAACCGCTTTCAAATGGAAAAGGCATTAAGGCTCTCCAAAAAATAATTATGTTAAATCGACAATAATGTTGATTTAGGTGAGTGCTATAGTCCCACTAATTATGCTCTATACACAGCGATCTGCCTCAGGAATCTGAAGTGGACCCCATGTCCAGACAATTTTGGGTTGAATTTAAGGTAGTGCCGCTGCGCCTGTTGATGATAGGGTCGCCGCCCTGTCGGCATACACCTCAGCCGGTGTTCCTGGGGGATCAGCTCAGGCTTGGCGTAATGCTTCAAGTAACCTCGCAGGCTTTTTGAGGGCGTGACGTGTCGCGAATCCGCTTGCGGTACAGGTAGCACAATGATTTCCACCTCTTGGCCCCAAAACTGCTCGGGCAACCGAAGATGGATTTCTCCATTCTCCACAGTTTGAATTGCGCGAATGGCTTCCATCAACCGATCCTCTTTTCAGCGTTAAGTATAGTCAGGTTTCTTTTAGAGATCTCGTGCTTGGAAGTGTTTCATTATTGAATGAAAGTCCAGAGAACCAAGGGCGACTGCGAACAGCCGCCCTTGGCGTTCACGCTTTACGCAGCAGGAAATAGAACCGCCCGGCGTCTTCGCGCGTTTCCAGCAGGGCATGGCCGAACTGCTGGCACAGCGCGGTGAAATCCTGCACCGACTCGGGATCGGTGGAGATCACCCGCAACACCTGCCCGCTGTGCAGGCTGGCCAGACCCTTCTTAGCCTTGAGGATCGGCAGCGGGCAGTTCAGGCCGGACGTATCGAGCTCGGCGTCGAAGGCGGTCATGTCAATGCAGCCGTTCGGTCGAGGCTGGCAAATCGGCCAGGGTGGCGGGTTGTAGACTGCGGCTGCTGTCCGAATATAACAACCGGCCCGGATGCAACACTTGCCGTTCCATACCCTGCTCGGTGCAACGCTGGGTCAACTGGTCGGCGATGACCCTGACCCCCTGCGGTTGCAATGGATAATGATGCTCCAGACGCACCAATTGCCCATCGCCATCCAGGGTAATGACGGTATAGGCCAGCGTGCCCAGCTCGGCGTCGGCCTGATGGGTGATCAACATGGCCTGTTCCTGCAACTCGCTGTCATTGTGGAAAATGCGCTCGACCAGATAATCCCCTGACAGGCAAGGAATCTCCCGCAGCGCCTCCAACGCGGCTTCGTTGTCTTCGGTCGCCAGGGCCTCTTCCAGCCGTGGGTTGGCCAGCACCCGCCGTGCATGCAGGCCATAGGCTTCCAGCGCCGATGCGTATTGCCGCTGCATGCGCACCCAGTCGGAATAGCCCGCGCCCAGCTTGCTGGACGGCAGTTTCTTCCCAGGGCCGAATTGGGCCCAATCGTCGAAGGTGTAAAATGGGGTATGGGCGTGATCGCCGGAGACCACGAACCGGTTGCCCGATTCCAGGGTGACCGAATAACTGCCCAGTTGCTGGAACCAGGCATGCTCCAGCAATTCCCACAGCGGCAAAAACCCATGGCTTTCCAGCTGGACCCGCAGCAGCGCGCACAGATCGCTGACCGTGACGAACGAAATGTTCAGCATCGTCAGGCCGAAGGCTTGCCCGACCGCCTCGGCGGTGGCTGGCGACACCTGACCGTTTTGCATCAAGGTATCTTCCATGGTCCGCGCTATCAGAGCGATGTCCTTATCGGGACCGACCAGGCAGAAGGGCAGCAGCAACAGCGGGCCGGAGCCGGGCCGCCGCAGCGGATTGATGGCGGAAACCGGGAAGAAAGCGCGGTCGGTGCCCAGGGCGATCAGCCGGGGTTCGAAGCTCGAATTGCGCAGACTGCCACGGTACAAGTCGGCCAATGCTTCGATCAGCGGCAAACCGGGGCGGAGGATTTCGGTCTGATCGTACAGCGCGCCGGGAAAAATCAAGCCCAAGTGCTCGATGCCGCCGAGAATGGTGCTCAAATCCTTGGCCAGATGGCTGGCGAGCGCTGTGGCGGCCGCCACGCTCAAGGGTTCGGGCGGTACGCTGTCGAGGTCGGTGTATTGCGGGTCCAGTTCGATGGCCAGCAGGCCGGCATAATGCCGGATGTCGGAAATGGCAGAATCGGTTGTAACCACGGTGAAGTTCTCGAAGGATGATGATGCGTCCCTGGAGCCTTCCGGCCCTCGACGAAGAGGGTTGGAGATGGGACGAGGCCAGTGCATTATAGGGAAAATTACAGGCAGTCTGGGGGAACGACCCGCGGATCGCCGGCTGGCAAAATTTTTCCGACATCCCCAGCCAAAACATGGGCTCTTGACCCTTTTGCGCATAGACTTGGCGGCTAGAGCCTACTAAATTTAGGGTTTTAAGATTCACGACACTACATGAGGCAAGCCGATGTCCGCATCGATCCAGAACCCGCTAGAACAACTACAGCAAGCTGGCCAAGCGCTCGACGCGGTCCAGAAAGTACTCGACTACGCCTTGGCGGACTTGCGGGAACGCTCGCAGAAGGCCGATGGCAAGATTTCCGCCGCGCTGCTGGATCAGCATCAACTGGTCAGTTATGACTTGGCGTTGTCCTGCGCCGAAGTGACCGGCGCCCGGTTCGGACTGGATTACGCCAAACGGGCGCGGAACGCCAGCGTCGCCACCGCCGATGCGCTTACCCTGGAAGAGCGTTTTGCCTTGTTGTTCACCGCCGAGGCCCTGCAGGCCGTCCGCAACCGGCTGAGCGCCCGGCCGGCCGATTTCGGTCTGGACGAGTCCTGGTTGAGCGCCACCGTCGATCATCCTGCCGTGCGGCAATTCTGCTTGGCGCAGCTGCCGGCGGAGCGGGTGGCCGAGCTGGGCCAGCTGATGCGCGCCCAGGATGGGGTGACCGGCGCCTATCTGCTGGACGATCATCACGAGATGATGCGTGAGACCTTCCGCCGGGTGGCCGAAGAAGTGGTGATGCCGCTGGCCGAGGAAGTGCACCGCCACGACCTCGACATTCCCGACGCCATCCTGGATCAGGTCAAGGAACTGGGCTGCTTCGGTATTTCCATTCCCGAACGCTTCGGCGGCATCCAGAGCGACGAGCAGGAAGACAATCTCGGCATGATCGTGGTGACCGAGGAACTGACTCGCGGTTCGCTGGGCGCGGCGGGCAGCCTGATCACCCGGCCCGAGATCCTGTCCAAGGCGTTGCTCAAGGGTGGCACCGAGGAGCAGAAGAACAAGTGGTTGCCGCAGCTGGCCGCTGGCGATCTGCTGTGCGCGGTGGCGGTGACCGAGCCCAATTACGGGTCCGACGTGGCCAACATGCGGCTCAAGGCGACCAAGACCGAGGGCGGTTGGTTGCTGAACGGGGCCAAGACCTGGTGCACCTTCGGCGGCAAGGCTGGGGTGTTGCTGATCCTGGCTCGCACCCATCCTGACGTGTCGCTGGGCCATCGCGGCCTGTCGATGTTCCTGCTGGAAAAGCCGAGTTATCCCGGCCACGCCTTCGAGTTTGTCCAGGAAGGCGGCGGCAAGCTGAGCGGCAAGGCCATTTCCACCATCGGCTATCGCGGGATGCACTCCTTCGATCTGTTCTTCGACAATATCTTCGTGCCCGAAGAGAACATGTTGGGCGGACCGCAGGGCGAGGGCAAGGGTTTCTATTTCACCATGGCCGGTTTCGCCGGCGGTCGGATCCAGACCGCCGCTCGTGCTCTGGGCATCATGCAGGCGGCCTACGAAAAGGCGCTCAGCTATGCCCAGGAGCGCATCGTGTTCGGTTATCCGATCGGTGACTATCAGCTGACTCAGGCCAAGCTGGCGCGGATGGCGACCTATCTGGCTATCGGCCGGCAGTTCACCTATTCGGTCGGCCGACTGATGGACCAGGGCGAGGGCGATATGGAAGCCAGCATGGTGAAATTCTTCACCTGCAAGACCGCCGAATGGGTGACCCGCGAGGCCCTGCAGATTCATGGCGGCATGGGCTACGCCGAGGAAACTCCGGTCAGCCGCTACTTTATCGATGCGCGGGTGCTGTCGATCTTCGAAGGCGCCGAGGAGACGCTGGCGCTCAAGGTGATTGCGCGTTCGCTGGTGGACAATGCCAAGACCAAGGCAGAAGTGGGAGTCTGATTCATGAGCTTTTCGATGCGATTGAGCGAACAAGTAGAAGTCGCCGGTTCGGTGGCAGTCAATCTGGAATGGGCGCGGCGGCCGCAATATGGCCGCTATCTGGACGAGTTCGTGCCAGGGCAGGTGTTCGTCCATCCGCGTGGCTACACCTTCGAGCGCGGGCCGATGCTGAATTTCGCCCGGGCGTTCATGCAGTGTAATCCGCTGTATCTGAATCTCGAATACGCCAAGGCCCACGGTTTCTCGGATTTGCCGGCCAGCCCGCAGATGGTGTTCAACGTGGTGCTGTCGCTGGGGGTGCATAACGATTCCGAGAAGGCCATCGCCAATCTCGGCTATTACAACGTGCAATTCCTGCGGCCGGTCTATCCGGGCGACACGTTGCGCGGCTACACCAAAGTGATGGATCGCAAGGCCCGTGGCGAGGACAAGCCGGGCATCGTGTTGATTCGCACCTTGGGCGTGAACCAGCATCACCAAGTGGTGTTGCAATACGAGCGCAAGATCATGGTCGGCTATCGCGGCGACCGCCTGCCGACCACGCCAGCGCCGACCACGCCGGTCGAATTTCCGTGGGTGGAAAATCCAGTGGTGGAATTGCCGCTGAGCAACGGCGCTTATCCCAGCCAGTTGACCGGCCCCAACACTTACTTCGAGGACTTCTCGCTGGGCGATCTGATCGTGCACGCCAATGGCCGCACCATCACCGACGAGCACGTGGCCTGGACCTATCTGGTCGGCAATACCCATCCGCTGCACTTCGACCGGGTCTACAGCACCGGCCTGTCGGGCAAGATGAGCGGCGAACCCATCGTCTACGGCGGTCTGGTATTCGCCTGGCTGGAAGGTCTGGCCAGTCGCGATGTCAGCGAAAACGCCTTGTGGGAGCTGGGTTTCACCGAGGGCTATCACACCCAGCCGGCGGTGTCCGGCGACACGGTGGCGGCCTTGTCGCGGGTGGTGGGGACCGAGAGCCTGCCCAATAACGACGCGGCAGGCATCGTGACCTTCCAGTTCATCGGCGTGAAGAACATCAGCGCTGCCGCCGCTCTGGAAACCTACGGCGCGGATCTGTTCATCAAGGAAAACGACAAGCAGAAGCTGAACAAGGACAAACTCGGCGACAAGATCTTCGAGATCGAACGACGGTTGTTGATCAAGAAACGGCCGGCGTGAGGTGAAGAAAAGCCCCTCTCCTGGGAGGGAGAGGGGAAATGCACTAGCAGAGTGAAAGACTCTCTGTGATCAATGAAATGGTCGCTTATCAAGATAGTCGAAGAAGATAAGGTGGCTTTTTCAGGATCTTGAGAGGATTTATGGTCGGAGGTTGTTGATGGAAAAGGCGCTCAAGATAGTGTCGCTACATGAGCGGCATAATGATTACGAGTATTGGATTTCAAAGCCGGTGAGTGATCGCATTGATGCTATAGAAATTCTTCGCAACCAGTATATTCAATTCAGAAAAAATGTTGAGCCAAGACTTCAAAGAGTTTGTCGAGTTATTAAACAGGTATGAGGTGGAATACCTGATTGTTGGAGGTTATGCCGTCGGAATACATGGCCATCCACGCTATACGGGTGATTTGGATATCTGGATCCACGCCACTGTGGAAAATGCCAGAAAAACGCTAAGAGCGCTGAATGATTTTGGATTTGCTTCTTTTGGTTTGAATGAGGCTGATTTGACTAAACTTGGCAATGTTATCCAAATGGGTTATCCGCCATTTCGTATCGATATATTGACGAGAATTGATGGAGTTGATTTTGAAGACTGTTATCGAAATAAAGTAATAATTCAGTACAATGGAATCGTTTTATATGTCATAGGAGTCAGTGACTTGATGGTCAATAAAAGAGCAAGTGGCAGGTTGAAAGATATTGATGATCTGGAAAATTTGAAGCATATAGAGTAATGAATCAGATTTAGATATTCACTCGGTAAATAATAACAAGGAAGTAAAACTGTCACCCTTAGACAACCCCCATGAGGCTCCCATGACGACCCCCATCAAACGCGATAAACCCTGGCTGATGCGGACCTATTCCGGCCATTCTTCCGCCAAGGCGTCCAATGAACTGTACCGCACCAATCTAAGCAAAGGCCAAACCGGCCTGTCGGTGGCGTTCGATCTGCCGACTCAGACCGGTTACGACGCCGACCATCCGCTGGCGCGCGGCGAAGTCGGCAAGGTCGGCGTGCCGATCTGCAACATCGGCGACATGGAAGCGCTGTTCGACCAGATCCCGCTGGGCCAGATGAACACCTCCATGACCATCAACGCCACCGCCGCCTGGCTGTTGGCGCTGTACGTCGCCACCGCCGAGCGCCAGGGCGCGTCGCCCCTGCAATTGCAGGGCACCACCCAGAACGACATCCTCAAGGAATACCTGTCGCGCGGCACCTATATCTTCCCACCGACGCCCTCGGTGCGGTTGACCACCGACATCATCTCCTACACGGTCAAGAACATTCCCAAGTGGAATCCGACCAACATCTGCAGCTATCACCTGCAGGAAGCCGGCGCCACCCCGACCCAGGAACTGGCCTACGCCCTGTCCACCGCTATCGCAGTGCTGGACGCGGTGCGCGATTCCGGTCAGATCAGCGCGGATGGCTTCGAACAGGTGGTCGGACGCATTTCCTTCTTCGTCAACGCCGGTATTCGCTTCATCGAAGAAACCTGCAAAATGCGGGCGTTCGGCGAGATGTGGGACCAGATGACCCAGGAACGCTATGGCGTGCAGAGCGAGGAGATGCGCCGCTTCCGCTACGGGGTCCAGGTCAACTCGCTGGGCTTGACCGAAGCCCAGCCGGAAAACAACGTACAGCGCATCGTGCTGGAAATGCTGGGTGTCAGCCTGTCCAAGAACGCTCGCGCCCGCGCCATCCAGTTGCCGGCCTGGAACGAGGCGCTCGGCTTGCCGCGACCCTGGGATCAGCAATGGGCCTTGCGGATGCAGCAGGTCCTCGTTTTTGAAACCGACCTGCTGGAATATGGCGACATTTTCGACGGTTCGCCGGTGATCGCTGCCAAGGTCAAGGCGCTGGTGGACGGCGCGGCGGCGGAAATGGCCCGGGTGCAGGAACAGGGCGGCATGGTGCAGGCTATCGAAGCCGGTTACGTCAAGCGCCAGCTGGTGAGCAGCCACACCGAACGGATGCGCGCCATCGAGCGCGGCGATCTGCGCATCGTCGGTCTCAACTGCTACAAGGAAACCGAGGAATCGCCGCTGACCGGTGGCAAGGATAGCGGCATCATGAAGGTCGATCCGCGGGCCGAACGCGAGCAGATCGAGCGGCTCGAAGCGTTCCGGGCCAAGCGCAATGGGACCGAGGTCAAGGCGGCGCTGGCCAATCTGGCCGAGACGGCCCGCAGCGGCGCGAACATCATGCCAGCCTCGATCCTGTGCGCCCATGCCGGGGTGACCACCGGTGAGTGGTCGCAGACCCTGCGCGACATCTTCGGTGAATATCGCGCGCCCACCGGCATCGATATCCCGGCCAATGACGACAGTCGCGGCGTGCGGGCGGTGGCGATCCGGACCCAGGTCACCAAGACCGGCGTGGAGCTGGGCCGACCGCTGCGGTTGTTGATCGGTAAGCCGGGGCTGGACGGGCACAGCAACGGTGCCGAACAGATCGCAGTCAAGGGTCGCGACGTCGGCTTCGAGATCGTCTACGAAGGTATCCGTCTGACTCCGGAGCAGATCGCCAAGGCAGCGCTGGAGGAGGGCGTGCATCTGATCGGGCTGTCGGTGCTGTCCGGTAGCCATATCGAGATGGTCGAGGACGTGTTCGACCAGCTGAGCAAGGTCGGGTTGCGGCACATGCCGGTGGTCATCGGCGGCATCATTCCGGAAAACGACGCCAGAATGCTCAAGGACAAAGGCATCGCCGCAGTCTATACCCCCAAGGATATCGACATGAACGGCATCATGGTGGATATCCTCAACCTGATCCGTCAGGCCCACGACCTGGAACCGGTTGCGGTGGCATGATCACGGCGCTTCCTGACCCGGCGGCGCTGGCTGCCGCCGTCAGCGGCCGCGATCGGTTGGCGCTGGCCCAGGCTCTGAATCTGCTGGACGATCGTCGCCCGGCCGCCCGCCAGTGCGCCGCCGCGTTCCTGGATGCGCTGCCGGCTGAGAAACTGGACGGCGCGGGTCATCTGATCGGCATCACCGGCCCGCCGGGCGCTGGCAAATCCTCGCTGACCGCCGCCCTGATCCAGGTGTGGCGGCGGCGGGGGTTGAAAGTGGCGATCCTGGCGGTGGATCCGTCCAGTCCGATCACCGGCGGGGCCTTGCTGGGCGATCGGTTGCGGATGCACGCCAGCGGGGCCGACCGCGAAGTGTTCATCCGCTCTTTGGCCTGTCGCGGTGAATTCGGCGGTCTCAGCGCCGAGGTCTGGCCGATGAGCCTGACCATGCTGGCCGCCTTCGACATCGTGCTGGTGGAGACCGTGGGCGTCGGCCAGAAGGAGATCGACGTCTCCAAGATGACCGACACCACCTGTTTCGTCGCCCAGCCCGCCTCTGGCGACAGTATTCAGTTTCTCAAGGCCGGCATCATGGAGATCCCGCACGTCATCGTGGTCAATAAGGAAGACATCGGGCTGGCCGCGCGCAAGACCTTGTCGGAATTGCGCATCACCCTGCGGCGGCAGATGGACCCCGAAGGCTGGCAGGTGCCGGCGCTATCGGCTAGCGCCGCGCTGGGTAGCGGCATCGAGGCCCTGGCCGATGCCCTGCAGGCGCACCGTGACTGGCTGACGGCGCATGGCCAGTTCAGCGCGCGCCGTCAACGCTGTCAGGCGGAGTGGCTGGTCAAACATCTGCGCGAGGAGTTCGGTCGCTATGGCATGAATCTGTTGGGCGGCGACGAGGCCCTGTTTGCGGCCTTGGCCGAAGTCCCGCGCCGCTCGCCCATTGTCGAATACGAAACCCTGCGCGCCCGCGTGCTGCAAGGGTTCCAGCAGCAAGTTCGCAAGCTGTAAAACTGTTCCCGTCAGTGCCTTTGTTTCAGCGATAACCCCCACAAGAGAGAATAGAAAATGACCAAAGAACTCTACGATATTGCCGAACAGCCGCCGCTGGGTATCGTGCCTCCCAAGATGCACGCTTGGTTGATCCGCCCGGAACGCTTCGGCAAGCCGACGGAAGCGTTCCAGCAGGAAGTGGTGAACACGCCGGCGATTGCCGACGACGAAGTGCTGGTCTACGTCATGGCGGCCGGCATCAACTACAACAACGTTTGGGCCGGGCTGGGGATTCCGGTCAACGTCATCGCCGCCCGCAACAAGGCTGGGGAGAAGGAAGATTTCCATATTGGCGGCAGCGACGCCTCCGGCATCGTCTACAAGGTCGGCAAGGACGTGACCCACGTCAAGGTGGGCGACGAGGTGGTGATGCACTGCGGTCAATACGACCGCAACTGCGCCTGGGTGAAGGGCGGCGGCGATCCGATGTACTCGCCCAGCTTCAAGATCTGGGGCTACGAGACCAACTGGGGCAGTTTCGCCCAGTTCACCAAAGTGCAGGCCCAACAGTGCATGCCCAAGCCCAAGCACATGAACTGGGAAGAAGCGGCATCCTACACCCTGGTGGCGGCGACGGCTTGGCGGATGCTGCACGGCTGGGACGTGAATGCGGTCAAGAAAGGCGATGTGGTGCTGGTGTGGGGCGGGGCCGGTGGGCTCGGCTCCATGGCCATCCAGATCGTCAAAGCGGCTGGCGCCACCCCGATCGCCATGGTCTCCGGCCAGGACAAGTTCGACTACTGCATGAAGCTGGGGGCCAAGGGCTGCATCAACCGCAACGAATTCGACCACTGGGGCATGCTGCCGCACTGGAAGGACAACGCCGGTTATGCCAAGTGGATGAAAGGCGTGCGCGCTTTTGGCGGCAAGATCTGGGAAGTGCTGGGCGAAAAACGCGCGCCCAACCTGGTGTTCGAACATCCGGGTGAAACCACCATCCCCACCTCGATCTTCGTCTGCGAGACCGGCGGCATGGTGGTGGTGTGCGCCGGCACCACCGGCTACAACGCCACGGTCGATCTGCGCTACCTGTGGATGCGGCAAAAGCGGCTGCAGGGCTCGCACTTCGCCAACACCGAGCAGTCCAACCAGATGAACGAACTGGCGCTGCGCGGCCTGCTCGATCCCTGCCTGTCGCGGGCCTTCACCTACGCCGAAATCCCGGTCGCCCATCAATTGATGCACGACAACAAGCACCCGCACGGCAACATGGCGGTGCTGGTCGGAGCCAAGGACTTCGGCCTCGGGGCCAGCGGCAAGCCGCCGGTGGCGATCGAACGCGCTGCGCTGCCCAAGGGCGACGTGCACACCACCCCGCATCCCTACCCGATGTCCGAGCCGCTGCCGAGCGTAGCCGAAGCCGCCGCCATCACCATCGCCGACGACGGCACCCGGGTCGGGGATCTGATGCATCGCGGCATCATCGCCTGCGCCCCGGACGACACCCTGGCCCAGGTGGCCAAGACCATGGTCGATCACGAGATCCACGCCGTGGTGGTGATGGACGGCAGCCAGGCCACCGGCGTGGTGTCGCAGACCGACATGGTGCTGGCCCGCCAAGGGCGGACCTCCGAGCAGGCCCGCGCCTTGCTCGCCCAGAACATCATGACCCCCGGCTGCGCGACATGCGACGCCGGCTTGCTGCTGAGCGAGGCGGTCAGTCTGATGACCGGTCGGCGCATGCACCGCCTGGTGGTGACCGAGAACGGTCAGCCGGTCGGCGTGCTGTCCATGACCGATGTGGTCCGTAAGATCATCGGCGAGTAAGTCCGTGAAACACCAGGGGCGTCGACAAGACGCCTCTGGTTTTTTTTGTGCAAGCGATAGGGGGTGTCCATGAGAGCGATGGTCTGCCGCGAACTGACCGGAATCGGCAGTTTGCGTCTGGAAGACGCGCCGACGCCGGTGCCCACTGCCGGCCAGTTGCAGTTGACGGTGCGGGCCTGCGGGGTCAATTTCGCCGATAGCCTGATCACCCGCGGCCAGTATCAGGTTCAGCCGCAACCGCCGTTCAGCCCAGGTTTCGAGGTGGCCGGCGAGGTGTCGGCCCTGGGTGAGGGTGTCACGGGCTTTGCGATCGGCGATCGGGTCATCGCCATCACCCCGCACGGCGGCTATGCCGAGCAGGTGGCCGTGAACGTCGATCGCTGTGTGGCGATGCCGGCAGCCATGCCGTGGGCGCACGGCGCGGCGTTTCCGGTGGTGTTCGGCACCTCGCACATCGCCCTGTGGCATCGGGCTCGGTTACAGCCGGGCGAGACCCTGGTGGTGCATGGCGCTTCCGGCGGGGTCGGGCTGACCGCCGTGGCCATCGGCAAGCAATTGGGGGCTACGGTGATCGCGACCGCCAGCAGCCCCGACAAGTTGGCGGTGGCGCGCGAGCATGGCGCCGATCAGTTGATCGATACTAGTCGCGAGGACGTGCGGGAGCGGATCAAGACCCTGACCGGCGGGCGCGGCGCCGATGTGGTATACGATCCAGTCGGTGGGGAGCTGTTCACCGCATCGCTGCGCAGCATCGCCTTCGAAGGGCGCATCCTGGTGATCGGGTTCGCCGGTGGTACGGTGCCACAGATTCCGGCCAATCATCTGCTGGTCAAGAACGTGGACGTGATCGGCCTCAACTGGCCGGCCTACGCCGAGTTGCATTCCCAGGTCATGACCGAAAGTTTTCGTATCCTGCTGCAATGGTATCTGGCTGGGGCGATTCGACCTTATGTGTCGGCCATGTATCGGCTGGAGCGGGCGGCCGACGCTATCGAGCAGGTGGTTGCGCGCAAATCCACCGGCAAGGTGGTGCTGACCATGGATGCTTGACAGTGGCGGAACCATTGACGATTCAACATCGACGCCGCCTGACCCGTATCAATCTGCAGGGGAACGATGCCGGCCTGAAAAGATTCCGCGATGCCCTGTTGCTCAAGGATTTCATCGTCACCCACGAGCAAGCCGATCGGCTGGAGCTGCGCCGCCGCGCCTACCTGAGCCAGGATGACTGGCCGATGCGAATCAGCATTCGTCGCGACGGTCGGCAATTCGAGATTGACTGTTACCTGTTCATCCCCTGGGGTTGGATCGCCATCTTCACCTTCCTGATGTTCATGATCTTGCCGTTTGCCGGGGTGCCCAACGCGACCCTGGCGTTCGGGCTGGCGATGGTCATGGCGGCGCTAGCGATCTACCAGCGCCGGTTCGACTGCCGACCCGACGCCCGCTACTGGCAACAACGGTCGCGCCGACGTTGGGGCGAAACCCTGGAGCGACTGGCGCGGGACGCATTCCTGCGTCCCTGAGCGGCGGGGAAGACGCTAGAGCAGCTCCCGCAAGCCCGCCAGCGGCACCTCGATCCAGTCGGGGCGGTTATCCATTTCGTAGCGCAGCTCGTAACAGACCTTCTCCAGGGCGAACAACTCCAGCAGCATCTGCAGCTGGTCGGGGTCGGCGGGATAGGCCGGACTGTCCTGGACCACTTCGGTGTAGCTGGCCAGAAAGGCGTTGCGGGTCTGCTGCTCCCAGTTGTTGATGCAGGTGATCAGGTTCGCCCGGTCGCCGGTGCCGTCGGCAGTGGCTTGGCGCAGGGCAGCGGACGCGGCGTAGTTGAACGAGCGCAACATCCCGACCACATCGCGTAGCGGCGAGTGCTTGGCCCGCCGTTCCGCCAGCGGACGCGAAGGTTCGCCCTCGAAGTCGATGATGATCACGTCGTCCTTGTGCAACAGCACCTGGCCGAGGTGATAGTCGCCATGATGGCGGGTTTTCATGGCTTGCGGGGTGATGGCCTG
>Ga0116180_1000338_pt1 | contig 44781 bp, 44 predicted proteins | sample AD_UKC073_MetaG_FD_89804 | JGI IMG/M metagenome (GOLD analysis project Ga0116180, IMG submission 89804) | Active sludge microbial communities of municipal wastewater-treating anaerobic digesters from USA - AD_UKC073_MetaG | ecosystem: Engineered > Bioreactor > Anaerobic > Digestate | place: USA... | reverse complement strand
TGGCGCTCCGCATGGCCGACGAACACGACTCCTCGGACGTTCTTGGCGACAAGATGGCGGCCCATTTCGATCCGTCGGTCCCAGGTCGAGGGGCTGCCAAGACCGGGCCGGGCCGTATCACGCCGTTCCAGTCCGCGTTCCCGGGATCGCGGACCCCAGCGCAGCCTCCCGCGCCCCCGATCGACGTCATGGAACTGGGCTTCGGCGTGACGTCGCAATGGCGAATGCCCGAACGCGCCGACACATCGAAGGACATCCCGAAGGACATCGAACGGGTCGTGGCCACAGTCAAGGAGGCGGCGATTCGTGGTCGGGTCCCTGAACCCCGCCGTCCCTGGCTCGACTCGCTCGCCCAGACCTATAACCTGGAGAAGCTGCTGCAGCGCTCCGATGGGGCGCTGGCCCTGGGGGTACTCGACGACCCGGATCGGCAGGCGCAGTACACGGAGTACTTCCGTCCGGACGAGGACGGGAACATCCTGTACTACGGGGCCGGTGGGTCCGGCAAGTCGACGGCGCTGCGGACCCTGGCCGTCGCAGCGTCGATTACACCCCGGTCAGCAGGGGCGCAGGTCTATGGGATTGATTTCGCGAGTGGGGCGCTGAGTCCGCTGGAGGCGCTGCCACACGTCGGCGCTGTCATCGGTGGAGAGGATGAGGAGCGAGTTACCCGCCTCATCCGTCGGCTGAGAGAGATCGTCGAGCTGCGCCGAGAGAAGTTCAAGCCGGTGCGCGCCTCGACCCTGGCGGAATACCGAACCAACCCCGGATGTGAGAACGAGCAGCGGATCCTCCTTCTCGTCGACGGCTTTGGCACCTTCCGGACGGAGTACGAGTCCACGACCGATCGGCTCGCGATCTACAACGCTTTCCAACAGTTGCTGATAGACGGACGCTCAGTCGGTGTTCACGTCGCGATGACGGCCGATCGTCCGTCATCCGTGCCCACGTCGATCGGGTCGGCCTTCCAGCGCAAGGTGATCCTGCGCCAGGTCGACGAGGATGCCTACACCTATCTCGGCGTTCCACGAGATGTCTTGACACCGACAAGTCCTCCAGGTCGGGCGTTACAGGCTGACAATCCGATGGAATTGCAGCTGGCGATCCTCGGTGAGGATGTCAGCATGGCTGCCCAAGCGCGAGCCATTGAGGAACTTGCCGTGGAAAACGCTGCCCGGGTCAGGATCCGTCCGGAGAAGGTCAGATCGTTGGGGACCAGCATCAGCCCGGCAACCTTGCCCGCGGTCGCGGGCGGCAAGCCGATCCTCGGCGTTGCCGACGATGTCCTCGCTCCCGTGACATTTGAGCCATCGGGGACTCTGCTCGTCGCGGGACCGGCGCAGTCCGGTCGGACCAACGCAGTGCGGTGGCTGGCTCACTCTGTGCATCAGGCATTCCCGGAGACGCTGTTGATCCACCTCTCGGCACGCCGCTCTCCACTCAGCGACCTCGGCGGCTGGACGGGGCACGCCTCCGGAGTGGATGCCTGTGCGGACCTGGCCAGCAAGGTGCGCGACGTCGCCGAGACCCCCGGCGACGGGGGCGTCCCGGTGGTGGCGATCTTCATCGAGAGCCTTCCTGATTTCATCGGTACTTCGGCCGAGGCGCCGATTCTTGAGTTGGTCAAGCTCAGTCGTCGCAATGGCCATTTGCTGGTCGCAGAGGGAGAGACCACGACCTGGGTCAGCCCATGGCCGCTGGTCCAAGAGGTGCGCAACGGTCGTATCGGTTTCCTCCTTCAACCTGATCAGCCGGACGGTGATTCGTTGCTGAGGACCTCGCTTCCTCGGGTCCGGCGAACGGATCTGCCACCCGGACGGGGCTTCTATGTCCGGGCCGGCCGCGCTCGCAAGATCCAATTGCCATGGATGGAATGACATGGGCAGGGCTGCCCATCGACCACATTCACAAGTGCTAGTAGCGTTCCCTCAGAATTAGTCGCATCTTCGAAGGTGGAGGAAATCATGGCCGAGCGTCTGGTCATTGCAGGAGCCAGCCTCTCTGCGGCCCATGCGCAATTGGTACGACTCCGCGGAGAGTTCGAGTCCGCGACGGCGCGTGCTGACGATGCGTCCGAATCGGTCGGTCATCCGGGCCTGGCGCAGGAGTTGCGTAATGTCGCGTCCGGATGGAATCTCCATCGCAAGAAGCTCCTCGATACGCTCCAAGCACTTGAAGGTCATCTGAAGGGGACGATCGACACTTTCGAGAAGGTCGACACGGACATCGCCAACAACCTTCGTCCGGAGAGCGGGCCGTCGGGCTCAGTGGCCCCTGCTCGCCCTGGGCCAGGGTCCCCGACGTCTGGTCACCGTGATCCACGCACTCACGGAACGGCCCCGGAGGGTGAGGAGGTTTCGGTGCCGCCCTCGGCGCCCTCATCGGCACCGCCATCACCAGCGCATGCCCACCCGCACCCTCAAATGCCTGACCACGCAGGTTCCCCCGATCACCCACACGCCGACCATAGCTCTCACCACCCCGATGGGTTCCCCGAGGACGGGGGGAAGGAGTTCCGCCCCGACGACCACCTTCGCAGCGGCATCAGAGGGATTCCCGAGTCCCCGGGTTCCACCTCCCTCCCGCCCTACACGCTATTTCCCATCGACAGCATCCCTCCCGAGGTCCGCGACGTCGCTGGTCGGCTTCGGGAACTCGTCAGTTCGCCGGAATTTGCGGCGAAGTATCCCGCCTTCACGGCTGGGGCACTGGCCGGCGCGCTCATCAGCCTGGCGGGAGCGAGCGGACGATCCGCAGGGCCGACCGCGTCCGCAGGAAGCGGAGCGCCCATCTCGCCGCAGATCCGTGCTACCGAGGCCATCCGTGCCGCCGTCGCTGACAGCTCACCTGCTGCGATGGACACCGGTGCGGCCCGCATGAGCCCCGCCGAGGCACGCGCCGCGCTGGACGCCAAGTTCGGTGACTCAGGTGCGCGGCCTATCCCATCGGCTACTGCGGCGGCGTTGACAGCAGAGCACTCCGGGGTTCGAGGCGGGGGGTCTGCCGCCGACCCCAAAGCCGGAAGCGCGATGTGGCAAGAGAACCCGAATGCCGTGGGAGTCGTGCCCGGTGGGGACGGGTCCGCTGCGGGGGCCCGCCCGGCAGGCGGTGCTGCAAGCGACTTCTCGGCCCCTAGTGGTGTGCACAGGTCAGGAGGCGCTCCCGCGGGGGGGCTCTCCGCGGGAGGCGTCCCGAGCGGACAGGCGGCTCCGGTCCCCCCCAGCCAGCCAGCGGACGGCACTGCCCGCTCCGCGTCAGCCATGCCTATGGCGGCTGCTGCCGCGATGGGACCCGGGGGGCCGGGTGCAGGCGGTGCTGGCGGGATCAGTGCTGGCGGCGGTCGTAGCGCCCTCACCGACGAGCGGCTCAAGGCCGCGAAGAAGCTCCTCGCCGAGCTAGACGGCAAGAACGAACGAGAGGCCCAACGATGAGCGCGCGACCGTGTCACGACTGGTCGGTGTTGAAGTGGAACTCGGATCCGGTGCCGGGAGACCCTGACCATGTCGAGCAGGCGGCCACGAACTACCGCAGCACGGCAACCGCCATCGACGGTGCCGCCAGCAACCTCCGACGGCTGACGTCTGACTCGTGCTCGGTGGCGGTCGACGCCATCCTCAAGCAAAGTCATGAGGCTGCCGAAGCGCTGGCCAAGGTCAGCTCGCGGTACTCCGGCACGGCATACGCGCTGGCGGGGTACGCCCCGGAGCTGAGAGAAGCTCAGCGGATGGCCGACGAGGCGTGGCGCCTGGCCGCCGCTGCCGAGCCGAAGCGGCGGGAGTCGTCTGCTCGGGCTCATGACTTGTGGCTCGGGTGGCGCACGTCATTCAATCCCGACGATGCCGCGAACTTCGAGGAGCTCTATCACCAGCAGAAGGCTGCGGCCGAGACCCATGCCGGCGAGGTCGCTCATGCCAGACACCTGCTCGAGCAAGCAATCAAGAAGCGTGACGAGGCCGCGTCTGTCGCTCAATCCAAGGTGCGCGACGCCTTGGAGCACAGCGAGGTCAATGACACCATTCTCGACTACTTCAAGGAGATCATCGACAAGGGCGCCGATCTCCTGTCGAAGATCGGCAAGTGGATCTGGGACAACATTGACACCATCGCCCTTGTTCTCACCGTCGTCGCGGCGATCACTGCGTTCATCCCCGGAGTCAATGTCATTGCTCCGGCGTTACTCGCCATTTCGAAGGGAGCCCAGCTGCTCGCCAAGGTCAAAGCAGCGGTGACAGCAGTCCAGGCGGTCTGGAAAGGCGTCAAGACCGGCAACTGGGGCGACGCGATCGGGGTGGGTGTGGGTTATCTGCTCGGAAAGGTCGTAGGGAAGGTGGGGGGCTCGTTGGTCATGAAGGACAGACGAAGTATCCAGTCTCTTGCGCGTAAGTACATCGGCCTGTACAACGGGAAGCTGCACGGGCGAGTGACGGGAAACCTCAAGGTGATCGAGACCCAGCGGGTTCGCATGGGAATCACAGAGCGAGACATCGCCAACCGGGTACTCCACGGCCAGGTAGACAACCGACGCGCGGTGCGTGAGGCGCTCGCGACGTTCAATCACTCGCCTAATGCCGCCTTTGCCTCATCCACGGTACAGAGAGTTGAAGCCACTGCTGGATTGATGAAGGGCACCGATCTTACGAGCATCAGGGGCGAGTTGTCCGAACTAGCCAAGCTGAGTGGTAGACCGACCGTCGTAGGGCAGCAGGCGCACAACGTGGCCGAGGGCGCAGCCTTCGTGGTCGAAACCGGCTTCGAAGAAGGCGGCAAGTTCGCCGTATCCCAGGTCCAGAAATACATGAACGCCTACCGGCAAGCCACCCAGACGTGTGGGTCAGGTGCACGATGAAGGCGTTCGCGATCAACCTGGCGCCCGGGTGGCTGCAGTTTGACCTGCTCGGCGATATCGATGAGCAGATCGCTCGCTTTGCTCGCAGTGTGTGGAACAACGCCCCCCCTGCGACGCGCGCGCGTGCCGAGGCCGCTGTCAAGGAGGGATTCGGCCCATTGTTCACTGGCTTGGCTGACGGAGGGGCAGTGGCGGTGATCCTGGCGGCCAAGCCATTCGACGGCCTTGTCGTTCAGCCGATGGCCGTCGTCATGCCGCTCAACGCGCCTGAGGGCCAAACGCCGCTGGACCTTATGGTCGCCGTGGCTGCATCCGATCCCAGCGCGACAGTCGTTGACCTTGACGACCTGGTCGGGCTTCGGGTGATGTCCGTCGCCGATGCATCTGAACGCGTACGCTCGGGCCTGACCGACGCCGCGGCGATCGTCGGCGCGACACTCGTGCCGGACGACGACGGTCGTAGCTTCGACGACGTCGCTGCCGCGGATACTCGCGTTCGCTACTTCATCGGCGACCCCGGTGACGAGGAGCGCTGGGTCGATGTGCTCATGAGCGTGTCCCACACCTCACTCCCCGGCAGCGAAGAGCTGGCGGACGCCTCTGTCGAGCTCTTCGACGCCATGGTCTCGACATTCAGGTGGGTGTCATGACGGAAATCGCACCTTCCCTCTTCCGTGGAAACGCCCCTTGGCTACGGCTCCCGTTGGCAGAGGACCTGTCTGATGTCGATGGGTGGGCCCGTGAGGCGGCCCACCTGGTCGCCGAAGCGCAAGGGTTCACCGACGACAAGGACGCTCTGGAGCGGGTGACGTTCGGACTGCGTCAGCTGGTCGAGATCGAGGCACTACCAGGTTTCGTCGGGCGGGTGTTGTTTGCCCCCGACATCAACGATGGCTCCATTGTCGTCCACTTGACAGTCGCCGCGGTCCAGGCGGACAGCGTGTCCGATCAGCGCGCCCTGCTGGGGATTGACGACGTGGAGGCGTCGGCCGACATCAACGGTCAGGTGGACGATCTTCGGGCGCTGGGCGTGGAGGGTTACCAGATCCTTCGCGTGGACGAGATGGCCGCGATCCATCCCCCGCCAGGCGAGACGAGCAACGTCAAGGTCCTCGCGGCTACCCTGTCGACCGTCGTGCGTCGAGAGGTGCCCGGCCTCGGCGTCGTTGATGTCGTCGCCCTCACCCAATCCACCGAGCTGGTCATTGTGTTCGCCGCGCTCGTGCCGATCATCGACCTGCTTCTCGGTGACGACCTGATGCATGTCCTGGGAGGCGCCTAGGGCAGATGGCTCTCCTCGTCAGCGGCCGCCAACGATGCGGCGCTCTCATCAACCTGGCTCTACGGCATTCCGTCGATGCCATCACCACATCACGAAGTTCCCACATGGAAAGGTCACCACAATGGCAAACATCAACGTTTCGTACCAGGACATCGTTGCCCAGGCCCAGGCCCTGACGCGGGGCAAGGAGGAGATCACCTCCCAGCTCAACGCCCTGCGGAACCAGATCTCGAACCTGGTCAGCGGCGGCTTCGTCACCGACTCGGCGTCCGGCGCCTTCCAGCAGAGCTACGAGCAGTTCAACACCGGCGCGACCACGACGATCGGGGCGCTGGACCAGCTCGCGTCCAACCTCAACATGGTCGCCAATACGCTGCAGCAGACCGACCAGCAGTTGGCTCAGCAGCTCGGTAGCTGACACCACTGCGACTTCCCACGCCGTATGCCGTGCAGCGATCCTGCGCGGCATACGGCGTGTCGGCTTTACATTTGCGTCACAACTGCACTCACGACTTCCCCGGGCGTCACACCAGCCCCTAGAGTTGCGTCGCACGCTCGTGGCCTCCGCCGGCGGGGAAGCCGGCGGCGCGGGTGTGCTCGACGATCGAGGGAGTTCCATGCAGCCAGAGCGCCAGCTCTCCGAGGTCCGGTTTCTCACCGTGGCCGAGGTCGCCTCGATCATGCGCGTGTCGAAGATGACGGTCTACCGGCTCGTCCACGGGGGAGAACTCCCGGCGGTGCGAGTCGGTCGCTCGTTCCGAGTGCCCGAGGACGCGGTCCACGCCTACCTCAGCTCGTCCTTCGTCGACACCGCGTGAGTTAATCGACGCCGCTTTCCGGGGCGGAACGGCATACCTGGTATGCCGGGTCCGCCCCGGAACGGGCCGCGGTTCCGGATGGGTCGCCGACGCCACGTCTCGCGCCGGTCGGCGTCGCTAACGGCCCGAAGCGCGCACCCGGCTGACGATCCGGCTCAGGCCGACGGGGGTGAGCCCGAGGTAGGTCGCGATGTCCTTCTGGGCGACCTTGCCCATGAGGTCGGGGTTGGTCTGCACGAAGTGGCGGTAGCGGTCCTCGGGAGAGCGGGTCAGCAGGTCGCGCTCGCGCTTCTGGGCGGCGGCCAGCTGCAGCAGGGTCATGACGAAGAACATCCGCGCCCACTCCGGATGGGTGATGGACAGCTGCCACATGACCTCGAGGCTGGCGGCAAAAACCACCGTGTCATCGAGAGCTATCGCACGATGGTCGGCGCCCTTGCCTTCGGCGATGCCCAGCAGCGAGGGGAAGTCGGTGCCGGTGAAGGTTCCGGGGCGCCCGAAGGACGCAAGCTTGGCCATCGGCATCGGCGAAAGCGCCTGGTTCTCGCGGATGAAGCCCGTCGTCCACTCACGGCCCTCGCGCACGATGGCGGTGCGAAGGCACCCACGTTTGACGATGTAGGCGGCCGAGTCCTCATCGCCGATGTCGAACAGCAAGCCGCGCGCGGGCACCTCGATGGTGCGGATGCTCCCGGCATACGTCTCCCAATCGGGCAGCGTCGCCCCGGCGATGAACTCGAACAGGCCGCGCAGGCCGCCCAGCCCGAAGGGCTCCTGCACCGACCCCGTGGTCGGAATGGTCATTCCATGCACCCCCATCGAATGCCCAGGGGTGGTGGTTGGCCCGCCCCGAGCATGGCGTGAGCGAAGCCTATAGAGCATGAGCCGGCTGTGAAGGACTTTGACGCTGTGAGATCCACCCGGTCGGGCCGAGATTCCCCGGTAGGCTGACCCCAGCTCCGGTATGCCACCATGGTCCGCCGGCAGGCGACCGGCATCACCCGTGTCTATCGACGCGAATCTTCAGCAGTTTTCTCACGCAAGGATGACCTATGGGTTCTGTGATCAAGAAGCGGCGCAAGCGGATGGCCAAGAAGAAGCACCGCAAGCTGCTGCGTAAGACGCGTCACCAGCGTCGCAACCGCAAGTAGGCGCCGCCCTTCGGCACTCGCGGCCCCGGACGCGACCATTGGTCGCGTCCGGGGCCGCTGCTGTCGTCTCGCTGTCGTCTCGCTGTCGTCGTTCTCGCCGTCGCGGCCGTCCCTGAGCTCACCGGATCGGGGGCGGGTGTCGCTACGCGCGAGTAGGATCGGAAGGACCAGTCCAGGACGGAGGTGTCCAGTTGGCCGACGTCGTGCTCATCACGGGGGTCTCGCGCTATCTCGGCGGGCGGTTCGCCCAGGCCCTGTCCGCTGACACCTCGATCGAGCGGATCATCGGGGTCGATGTCGTGCCCCCGCCGCATTCCATCGGCCGGGCCGAGTTCGTCCGCGCCGACATCCGCAACCCCATGATCGGCCGCATCATCGGCCAGTCCAAGGTCGACACCGTCGTGCACATGAACGTGCTGGCCACTCCCACGTCCGCCGGTGGCCGGGTCTCCCAGAAGGAGATCAACGTCATCGGCACCATGCAGTTGCTGGCGGCCTGCCAGAAAGCCACCAGCGTCCGGCGTCTGGTCGTCAAGTCGACGGCGGCGGTCTACGGCAGTTCGCCGCGCGACCCGGCGATGTTCACCGAGGAGACCGGCCCCAAGACCATGCCGACCAGCGGGTTCGGCAAGGACTCGGTCGAGGTCGAGGCTTATGTGCGCGGCTTCTCACGTCGCCGCCCGGACGCCGAGATAACCATGCTGCGCTTTGCCAATGTCATGGGCCCGCGGATCAAGACGGCACTCACCGACTACTTCTCGCTGCCGGTGCTGCCGGTGCCGCTCGGGTTCGACGCCCGCCTGCAGTTCGTCCATGAGCAGGATGTCACCGCTGCGCTGCTCCTGGCGGTCTCCGGACCTCCCGTCCAGATCGTCAATATCGCCGGTGACGGGGTGCTCACCGTGTCGCAGGCCGCGGCCATGGTCGGTCGCCCGACGGTCGGAGTGCCGTTCGCAATCTCCATGCTGGGGGCCGTCATCCGGCGGGCCGGCCTGGCTGATTTCTCCTCCGACCAGCTCTCGTTCCTGTCCTACGGGCGCGGCTTGGACACCACGCGCATGCGCACTGTCATGAACTTCCAGCCACGCTGGGACACTCGGGCGGCCTTCCGTGACTTCGCCGAGCACGCACCGCCGATCGTCCCCGGCGCCGACACCGCGATGGATCTGCTCGGCCAAGGTGCCGGTGGCATGATGCGTCTGGCCGGCGCCGGCGTGGGCCTGGCGTCCCGACTTCGAGAGGTGGTGCGCTGATGCCCGACACCCCTCGTGATGCCTTCGCGACCGGAGCGGCCCGCGCGGCGGGTGAGCGTCGCCGTCGGCGCGCCACGCCGCTGGTCGGCGCCCCACCGGTACCGGTCGTGCCCGGACCGCTCGTGGGACCGACCGCACCCAGCGCGTCTGACACCTCACTGACGCCAGGTATGCCGTCCGTCCCAGACCCGGTCACCGTCGCCTCCCCGGCGGCGGCCAGTGCGGGAGCCGGAGCCGCGACACCGCCAGTCCGCAAGCCGCGGGCCCCGTCCCGTCACCGCCCGGTGCCCCAGGTCACGCCCGTGCCCGCGACCGAAACCGCGGTCGACGTCCGCCCGCGGACCCGACCGCCGGTTCGGCGGTTGCGCTCGGTCCCCACGCCATCGAGCGAGTCGACAAGCGGCCCCCAGGTCGCAAGCCCGGCCGCCACTGCCGGCGAGGACCTGGCCGCCCGGGTCGCCGAGGCCCGCCAGACCAGCGCGAACAACGAGGCCGCGGCGGCACCGGCGGCCGACCGAGGCAAGACTGCGGGGAGCGCGGGCCGGGGCGACACGGCATACCGGCCGCGGTTGGTCCGTGATGGTGAGGGCCCCACGATCTCCGAGTCGCTGTTGGCCGCGGCGCTGACCCAGCAGGAGCTCACCCCCGACATCGAGGACGTCATCGCGGCGGTCATCGGCGTGCTGCGCACCCTGGCCGCGGCCTCCGGGCTCGGGCCGGACGAGGTCGAGACCCAGGTGGCGCGCACGCTGGCCTTCCTGCGACGGCGGCTCACCGGCGAATACCTCGTCGACGAGTTCGGCTTCGACCAGGACTACACCGAGAACTTCTACCTCCCCGTGCTCCGGCCGCTCTACAAGCAGTGGTTCCGGGTCGAGGTGCGCGGCGTCGAGAACATCCCCGCTGAAGGCGCCGGGCTCATCGTCGCCAACCACTCCGGCACCATCGCGCTGGACGCCCACATGGTGCAGGTCGCCGTCCACGATGCCGAGCACCGCGGGCGTTTCCTGCGGCTGCTCGGGGCCGACCTCGTCTTCCAGACCCCGCTCATCGGGCCGCTGGCGCGTAAGCAGGGGGCCACCCTCGCCGCCAACGCCGACGCCGAGCGGTTGCTCAGCAGCGGCCAGCTCGTCGGAGTCTTCCCGGAGGGCTTCAAGGGCGTCGGGAAGCCGTTCAGTGAGCGCTACAAGCTGCAGCGGTTCGGACGTGGCGGCTTCGTCAGCGCCGCGATCCGCACCGGCACGCCGATCATCCCGTGCTCGATCGTCGGCGCCGAGGAGACCTACCCCCTCATCGGCAATGCCAAGCTGCTCGCGCGACTGTTCGGGGCGCCTTACTTCCCGATCACGCCGACGTGGCCATGGCTCGGACTGCTTGGCCTGGTGCCCCTGCCGAGCAAGTGGATCATCGAGTTCGGCGAGCCGATTCCCACAGCGCAATACGGCAGCGCGGGCGCCGACGACCCCATGCTCGTGTTCGACATCACCGACCAGGTGCGCGAGACCATCCAGCAGACCCTCTACTCCCTGCTCATGCTGCGGCGGTCGGTCTTCTCGTGACCCGGCGGTGAGCGGGCTCTCCCGGGACCGTTGGTGGCGACCCCGCGCCAAGCCCGCCCCAGGTGCCCAACGGGTGCAGGTCATCAGCCGCCCGGGGTGTCACCTCTGCGAGGAAGCGCTTGCTGTCGTCGCGCAGGTCTGCGACAGGGCCGGTATGCCGTTCGAGGTCACCTCGGTCGTCGGCGACCCGGCGCTCGAAGCCCAGTTCGGAGACCTCGTGCCGGTGGTGCTCGTCGATGGTCGCGAGGTCGCCCGCTATCGGATCACCGGCGCCGAACTGCGCTCCGCCCTGAATTTCTGACCGTTTGGTCCGCTAGACGGAACAGACTTTGTGCAACGCTTCACAAACCCCTTACTCTGGCCACGACCACCGATGGCGACCGTCGGTTGGCGGTCCCAAGGAAGGAGTCGGTGAGTGCCCATGACGCCGAGCCCTTCCCCTCACCGGGACATCCCGGCCGCGACGGTCTCGCGCTTGCCTACCTACCTGCGGGCCCTGCACAGCGCGGCCGCCCAAGGCGTGACGACGGTCTCCTCGGGCCAGTTGGCCACGGCCGCGGGAGTCCTGCCGACCCAGTTGCGCAAGGACCTCAGCCACCTCGGGTCGCACGGGGTGCGGGGGGTCGGCTACGACGTGGCTCGGCTCATCGTCGAGATCACCAGCGCGCTGGGGCTCGGTCGCGACTGGCCCGTGGCCATCGTCGGGATGGGCAATCTCGGGCGGGCGCTCACGGCATACTCCGGTTTTGGCACCGAAGGATTCCACGTCGTCGCGGTGCTCGATCGTGACCCTGCCCTCGTCGGTGAGCGGGTTGCCGGCCTCACGGTCCGCCATATCGACGAACTCCCCACCCTCGTCGCCGAACTCGGCATCGCCATCGGGGTCCTCGCCACGCCCGCCGACGGCGCCCAGGCGGCCGCCGACGCATTGGTGGCTGCCGGCATCGAGGCCATCCTCACCTTCGCCCCCGCGGCGCTCGCGCTGCCGCCCGGGGTGTCCCTGCGGAGGGTCGACCTCGCGACCGAACTCCACGTCCTGGCCTTCCTGCGGCATGGCGGAGCGGGGATCGGGGCGTCGGTCTCCGATCTGGCCAAGGTCGGGGTGGCCGGATGAGCCGGACCTGCCAGATGAGCCGGATGCGCCCGATGACCTCCTGGTGGGAGGAGCGCCCATGACGCCGCTGACCTCGCCCCAGGCCGGGCAGCCGCCAGCGGCACGTGTCGCGTTCGTGGGCGCCGGGCCGGGCGATCCCGGGCTGATGACCGTGCGCTGCCGCGACCTGCTGGCGGAGGCGGACATCGTCGTGCTCGACCAGGTGGGCCGGTATGCCGTTGTCGAGGCTTTCGCGCGCCCCGGTGTCCAGGTCATCGACGCAGGTCACGACCATGACCAACCAGACCTTGCCGTGTTGCGCACGGCGAAGGTCATCGTCAACGCCGCGCGCGGTCTCGGGGAGCACGGGCTCGTCGTCCGACTCATGGACGGTGACCCGGCGCTCTTCCACGGGGTCGCCGACGAAGCCCTCGAACTCGCCCGGGCCGGGGTGCCGTTCGAGGTCGTCCCCGGTGTCAGCGCGGTCACTGCCGCCGCGATGTATGCCGGTATCCCGCTGACGACCGCGGCCACGACCGCCGTGCATGTCGTCGACGCCTCGTGCCCTGGTCACGATTGGTCGGGACTGTCCGACGCCTCCAGCACCGTCGTCGTCCTCGGCCCGCCGACGCGGCTGGGGGAGGCACTCACGGCACTGCTCCAGGCCGGCCGGCAGGGATCGACCCCCGTCGCCCTCGTGGAGGCCGGCACGACCACCGCCCAACAGACCCGGACGACCACCCTGGACAAGGCCCCTGCGGCGTTGGCGTCTGACGGCATGTCGTTCCCGGTCCTGGCGGTGCTCGGGCCGTCGGTCGAGCTGCGCGACCGGTTGTCCTGGTTCGAGACCAAGCCGCTATACGGCTGGCAGGTGCTCGTGCCGCGCACCAAGGAACAGTCCGGTGCGACGACCGAGCGGCTCACGGCATACGGGGCACGTCCCACCGTGGTGCCGACCATCTCGGTCGAGCCGCCCCGCACCCCGGCCCAGATGGAGCGGGCGGTCAAGGGGTTGGTCACCGGTCGCTATGCGTGGGTGGGGTTCACGTCGGTAAATGCGGTGCGCGCGGTGCGCGAGAAGGTGGAGGAGTTCGGGCTGGACGCCCGGATCTTTGCCGGCGTTGGCATCGCCGCCGTCGGGGGTGTCACTGCCAGCGCTTTGCGGGAGTGGGGGCTCAACCCCGACTTGGTCCCGTGCGGCGAGCAGTCCGCTGCCGGGATGCTGCTGGATTGGCCGGAGGTCGACGACAGCGAGGACGCCTGCAATCGGGTCTTCCTGCCGCGCGCCGATATCGCCACCGACACGTTGGTGGCCGGACTCACCGAAATGGGCTGGGAGGTCGACGACGTCACGGCATACCGGACCGTGCGGGCGGCTCCGCCGCCGGCGCCGATCCGCGAGGCGATCAAGAGTGGTGCCTTCGACGCGGTGCTCTTCACGTCGAGCTCGACGGTGCGCAACCTGGTCGGGATCGCCGGTAAGCCGCATGCCCAGACTCTGGTCGCGTGTATCGGCCCGCAGACGGCGAAGACCGCCGAGGAACACGGGCTGCGGGTCGACGTGCTCGCGGCGACGCCCAGTGCGCTGGAGTTGGTCGATGCGCTTGCGGCGCACGGCACCGCGCGGGCTGCGGCGGCGGCGGAAGCCGGTTTGCCGGTGCGTCGGCCGAGCCAACGTCGACACGCTGGTCGCCGCCGCGCCCGCTGAGCTGGCCGCCACTCACCCGTTCAGACGCCGGACAAACGCCAGTTTTGGTGTGGCGGATGTTGCGTCAGAGCGCAACATCCGCCACACCAAAATGTGGGCAATGAGCAAACTGTGGAGAGTTGGGCCGGTCTGACGTGTGTTGGTCAGGCGGACTTGGCCAGCTGGATGTCAGGCGGACTTGGCCAGCTGGAGGTCAGGCGGACTTGGCCAGCTGGATGTTGGTCAGGCGGACTTGGCCAGCTGGATGTCCAGGACGATCGCGATCTTCTCGGAGACCAGCACGCCGCCGCCCTCGAGCGCGGCGTTCCAGTTCAGGCCCCAGTCCTTGCGGTTGACATCGGCGCGGGCCTCGAAGGCAGCCTTGGTGTTACCCCACGGGTCCTGGGCGACGCCGCCGAACTCCAGGTCGAAGGTCACCGAGCGGGTGACGCCCTTGATGGTGAGGTCGCCGGTCAACGAGTCGGGGGTGACCGCCGTCGAGACGAAGGTCATCTGCGGGTAGGTCTCCGCGTCGAAGAAGTCGGGGCTGGTGAGGTGGGCGTCCCGGTCGGCATTGCCGGTGCTCACCGATGCGATCTGGGCCGACGCGGTGACCGAGGAGTCCGCGAACTTCTCGGCAACGGTCACGGTTCCCGCGACGTCGGAGAAGCGCCCGCGAACCTTCGAGACCATGAGGTGCCGGGCGACGAAGCCCACCTCGGAGTGGTTGGGGTCGACGGTCCACGTGCCGGGAGTGAGGTCGGAAAGCGCGCTCATGGCTGGTCCTTTCGTTGGGGCGCCCGCAGCAGCCGCGAGCAGTCATGAAGGGAACATGATTGAAACGGCAACTATTCCCGGAACTCTACCCCGAGTTTCCCGCTCCGGCGCAGAGCCGCGCCCTATGCTGGCGCTCGGGCCCTGGGCACGCGACGCCCGCGGTCCGTCGGGGAAGGTGGGTGGAGATGGGCAGCCGCGAGCCACGCTGGCTGAGCACGACCGAACAGCAGACTTGGCGCGCCTTCTTGCGGGGCGGCCGCCAACTCATGGAGGCGCTGGACCGCGATCTGGTGCCCTACGGGATGTGCCTCTCGGAATACGAGATCATCTCGATGCTCTCCGAGGCGCCCGATCACCAGTTGCGCATGTCGGAGTTGGCCACCATCGTCGTGCAGTCGCGTAGTCGGCTCACCCATACGGCCACCCGGCTGGAACGCCGGGGTTGGGTGACCCGGGCGCCCTTCCCGGGCGACGGGCGCGGCGTGCTGCTGACCCTCACCGAGGCCGGTCTGGCCAAGGTCATCGAAACCGCGCCCGGCCACCTCGCCAGCGTCCGGGCCCGCCTCATCGATCAGCTCACCCCTGCCCAGATCAAGACGCTCGGCCAGATCATGACCACCGTCAGCGAGGGCATGGAGCAGTAACCCTGTCCCAACCCCCGTCCCACGCGGACCGGGGCTGCACGGCATACCCGGGTGGCTCTGCGAGAATGAGCCATGCCTACGACGACCGTCGTTCATCTCATGCGCCATGGCGAGGTTTTCAACCCCGAGGGCGTTCTCTACGGCCGCCTGCCCGGCTATCACCTCAGCGACCTCGGGCGTGAGATGGCCCAGGTTGTCGCCGATCATTTGGCCGCTCACGACATCACCCACGTGGTGGCCTCGCCGCTGGAGCGGGCCATCGAGACGGCCAGCCCGATCGCCGCGTCGCACAACCTCGGCATCACCGTCGACCCGCGGGTGGTCGAGGCCGGCAACTTCTTCCAGGGCAAGCGGGTGGGTGTCGGCGACGGCGCCCTGCGCGAACCGAAGTATTGGGGCAAGCTGGTGGACCCCTTCACCCCGAGTTGGGGCGAGCGCTATGACGGCATTGCCGCGCGCATGCTCGCCGCCATCGAGGATGCGCGGATCGCGGCGACCGGCCACGCGGCGGTCATCGTGTCGCACCAGCTGCCGGTGTGGACGGTCCGCTCCAAGCTGGAGGGTCGGCGGCTCTGGCACGACCCCCGCAAGCGCGAGTGCGCGCTCGCGTCACTCACCTCGCTGCACTACAGCGACGGCGAACTGGTCACCATCACCTACAGCGAGCCGGCCGCCGAGCTCCTTGAGCGAGCGGCCAAGAAGTCCGGCGCCTGATGCGTCGCTCGGCGAGTCACGGTCCGCGGCGCCGCATGATGGCAGCCGTGATCGGGATGACCCTGACGGTCGGGCTGGCTGCCTGCAAGTCAGACCCCAATTCACTTGAGGCGCAGGCGAATTCAGGCAGCAGAGCTGGCTACCTCGCCGGAGATGGCACGATCGAGCAGATCGCCCCGGCCAAGCGCGCTGCGCCCATCGACCTGCAGGGCACGACGGTCACCGGGTCGACCTGGTCATGGGCCGCCGACGGGAAGGGCAAGGTCGTCCTGGTCAACGTCTGGGGCTCGTGGTGCGGTCCCTGCCAGGAGGAAGCCCCGGCGCTTACCCGGGCCTGGGCGGCATACGCGACCTCCGGCAAGCCAGTCGCGTTCGTCGGGGTGAGCATCAAGGAATCCCCCCAGAACGCCGCCGCAGCGGCCACGGCCCTCGGCTATCCCTCGATCAGCGACCGGGCCAGCGGCGGCACCCCGATGCTCAGCCTGGCCGGCATCGCCCCCGCGACCCCGACGACGCTCGTGCTCGACAAGCAGGGCCGACTGGCTGCCCGGGTCCTCGGCGGCACCACCGAGGTCACCCTCAAGACCCTCGTGGACGCCGTGCTGGCAGAACCGTGATGCCCGGTATGCCGGGTACGCCGGCTTTCGCGGTAGCCGACTCGACGATCGCCTCCGGGGCACTTCCCCTCGCGGCTCTCGTCGCAGCGCTCGCCGGGCTCATCTCATTCGCCTCCCCGTGCGTGCTGCCGCTCGTGCCGGGGTTCCTCGGCTATGTCACTGGGCTCTCGCAGACCTCGCTAGAGCAGCGCCGACGCTCGCGCCTCATCCTCGGAGCGCTGCTGTTCGTCGTGGGCTTCTCGGTGGTCTTCGTCGCGTCGATCACCGCGGCGTCGGTCGCCGGGGCCGCCCTCATCAGATACCAGACCGTCCTCACCCGCGCCGGTGGTGTGCTCGTCATCCTGCTGGCCCTGGTCTTCCTCGGCATGGGCGCGCAACGCGAGCTGGGCTTCGGCTGGCGACCGGCCGCCGGCCTGGCCGGAGCGCCGCTGCTCGGCCTGGTCTTCGGCCTGGGCTGGACCCCGTGCACCGGACCCACCCTCGCCGCGATCATGGCCCTGGCCGGCCCCCTCGGCGGGGACGCGCCCGTTGCGCGCGGAGTCGTGCTCGGCACGGCATACTGCCTCGGTTTGGGGCTGCCCTTCCTCGCCATCGCAGCCGGCTGGCAGCGCGCCACCCGAGCCAGCGCCTGGGTGCGCCGCCACCAGCGCGGGGTGCAGCGCACCGGCGGTGCTTTGCTGCTGCTCGTGGGGGTGCTCATGGCCACCGGACTGTGGGAGGGCATCATGTCGTGGGTGCAGACCCACCTCATCAACGGCTTCCAGGTGGTGCTGTGAGCGCCGGGAACTCGCCACAGCGCGAGGCCGAGATCCGCCAGCCGCAGCTCGGCCCGCTCGGCTGGGCGCGCTGGGCGTGGCGCAACCTCACGTCGATGCGCACGGCGCTGTTCCTGTTGTTGCTGCTCTCGGTGGCCGCGGTGCCAGGCTCGATCTTCCCGCAGCGCTCCATCGACGCCGGCCGGGTCGCCGACTATCTCGCGGCCAACCCGACCATCGGCCCGTGGCTCAACCGGTTCGGCTTCTTCGAGGTCTACCAGTCGCCGTGGTTCTCGGCGGTCTACCTGCTGCTGGTCATCTCGCTCATCGGCTGCATCATCCCGCGCACCAAGCTGCACTGGCATGCCCTGCGTTCCCGCCCGCCACGCGCCCCACGTCACCTCGAGCGCCTCGGCACCTCGGCGACGGCCCGGTATGCCGGTCCGCCCGACGCTGCGCTCGCCGCGGCGCGGGAGGCGTTGCGGCGCAAGCGTTTCCGGGTCTTCTCGCACGACGACTCGTCGGTCAGTGGCGAGGCCGGCTTCCTGCGCGAGACCGGCAACCTGCTCTTCCACGTGGCGATGTGCGTCGTCATCGTCGGCGTGGCCGTGGGGCACCTCTTCGGTTGGCGGGGTGATGTCATCGTCACCGAGGGCGAGACCTTCGCGTCGGTGTTCTCGCAGTACGACACGTTCAACACCGGGGTCATGGTCGACCCGAATGCCTTGCCGCCGTTCACGATTCGCCTCGACAAGCTCGACGTGCGGTTCGAGCGGGAGGCGGGCGGGGCACAGTTCGGTGCGCCGCGAGGGTTCACGGCATACACGACGACGGTGGAGCGACCCGGGCAGTCGGCGCAACAGCACACGATCTCGGTCAACGAGCCGCTCACCCTCGGGGGAGCCGATGTCTACCTCTTGGGCAACGGCTACTCGCCGGTCGTCACCGTGCGCGACGCCGCCGGGAAAGTCATCTATCAGCAGGCCACGCCGTTCCTCGCGCAGGACAACCTCTACAAATCGGTGGGGGCCATCAAGGTGCCCTCGGCCGGTCCGAAACAGTTGGGTTTCAGTGGCTTCTTCCTGCCGACCGCCGAGCCGACCTATGTCAACGGACCCGAGTCGGTCTTTCCCGACCTCGACTCCCCGGAGCTGGCGCTGTCGGTCTGGGAGGGCAATCTCTTCCCCGGAGGGCGGCCTCAGTCGGTCTACACCCTCAACACCGCCGAGCTGACGCCAGTGCCGCGGGCCGACGGCAAGCCGCTGGCGATCCGCCTCAAGCCTGGCCAGAGCTACGAGTTGCCGGGCGGGCGCGGGTCGATCTCCTTCGACTCGGTGGCCCGGTTCGCCGGATTCTCAGTGCGCACCGATCCCGGCAAGGGGCTCACCCTGGCGGCGGCGCTGGCGACGATCGCCGGGCTGGTCGCCTCGCTGCTGGTCCGCCGACGCCGGGTGTTCGTGCGGGTCGAGCCGGATCCCCAGGCCGGGAGTGGTGCGACGTCGACTACCCTCGTCACCATCGGTGCCCTTGCCAAGAGCGCCGACCCTGGGCTGAGCGCCTTCGTCTCCGACCTGGCCGCCCAGCTCGCCACGAGCCCCACCCCCGTCGCCTCGGCGACCCGCACCGAACGGACGTGACGATGCCACTGCTGGTGACGGCCTCGGCAACGCCAGAGCTCGCGAACTGGTCCAACCTGGCGCTCTATTCGGCCATGGCGGTCTACACCATCGCCATGTTGCTCTTCGCGTCGCACCTGGCGGCGCTCGGCCCGGACACGAGTGCCGACGCGTCCGCCGACGCGTCCGCGGCCGGGGCCGGTGCCGATCGCGCCGATAGTGCCGATCGTGACGGCGAGTTGGTCGGTGCCGTGGCGGGCAGCGTGGCTGGTTCGGTTGCCGGACGCTCCGTGCTGGACGGGTCGAGCCCCACTTCGTCGGTGACGGCAACGCCGACGGGTTCCAGCTCCGGGTTCGGCGACGACGGCACAGGCGGGTCGTTGCGGGCCCGCAAGCTCGGCGCGACAGGGATGAGCATGACCTGGCTCGCGAGCATCCTGTTGCTCGCGTCGGTCGTGCTGCGCGGGCTTTCCGTTGCTCGGGCGCCCTGGGGCAATATGTTCGAGTTCGCCACAGCCGGTGCGACCGTGGCGGCCTTTGCCTACCTGCTGTTGGCCCGGCGTCACCGCTGGGAGTGGCTCGGCATCTTCGTCGTCGGCCCGATCCTGCTCACCCTCGGCACCGCCTTGCTGGCCTTCTACACCGAGGCCGCCGAGCTGATGCCGGCGCTCAAGAGCGTCTGGCTGGTCATCCACGTCACCGTCGCGATCCTCGCCGTCGGCCTGTTCATCGTTGCCTTCGGCCTCGGCGTCGCCTACCTGCTCAAGGTGCGCCGCGATGCGGCCGAAGTGGGCACCCGTTCGCGCCGACTGGCCTTCCTCGACTCGCTGCCCAGCGCCACGCGACTGGAGCGGTCGGCATACGGGCTCAACATGGTCGGCTTCATCCTCTGGACCTTCACGCTCGTCGCCGGCGCGATCTGGGCGCAGAAGGCCTGGGGCTCCTACTGGACGTGGGACCCCAAGGAGGTCTGGACCTTCGTCGTCTGGGTCGTGTATGCCGCCTACATGCACGCCCGCGCGACCGCCGGATGGGAGCCGCGCAAGGCGATGTGGATCGCCATCGCGGCCTTCGCGACCGTCATCGTCAACTTCGCGGTCGTCAACGTCTTCTTCGTCGGGCAGCACTCCTACTCGGGACTCTGATGGCTCAGAGGCTCTGAGCGGGACGCTGCCGCCATGCGCCGGATCGTCCGGCGCCCGGGTTGAGAGGTGCTCGTGCTCCGCTACACCGTCCTTCGGGTCGCCCTGTTCTTCGCGTGCTTCGGCGTGCTCTGGCTGCTGGGGATGCGCTCCCAGGAACAGCAGTTGCTCGCCGTCGCGGGCGCCGCAGTGATCTCGATGGTGCTCTCGTTCATCTTCCTGCGGCCGCTCCAGCAGGACATTTCAGACAAGATCAACGCCCGGGTGAGCCGGCGGATCGCGCAGCAGCACGAGCGGGATCAGCATGGTGGGGCGGCCGTCACCGATGACTTTGACGCCGCTGCCGAGGATGCCGAGGCCGAAGCCTCCGAGCGCAAGGCCGACTGAGCGTCTGAGCGACAGACAGGCTCAGGGCTCAGCCGAGGGCCAGCCCGGCGGCGAGCAGCACGGCATACCCGAGTTGCAGTTTGCCGGTGCCGGCGAGCACGGGGATGAGCGCCGGGCCGGTGGCACCGGACCGCAGCGTGCGTAGCGGGCCGAGGGCGAGGCCGGCCGACGCCAGCGCGAGCAAGGACCAGGGGCGCCAGAGCGCGCAGCCGGCCGCCGCGAGCAGGGACACGGCGACCAGGACGATCCACAACCGGCGGGTGCGAGCGTCGCCGAGGCGCACGGCGAGGGTGTTCTTGGCGGTGGCCGCGTCACCGGGGCGGTCGCGCAGGTTGTTGGCCACGAGGATCGCCGAGGCCAGCGCGCCCACGCCGACCGCGCCGAGCAGGCCGGGGATGGTCAGCGTGAGGGTCTGGGTGTAGAGCGTGCCCAGTGTGGCGACCAGTCCGAAGAAGATGAACACCATGACCTCGCCGAGACCGCGGTAACCGTAGGGGTTGGAGCCACCGGTGTAGCGCCAGGCCGCGACGATGCAGGCCAGGCCAATGGGGATGAAGATCCAGGTCTGCGAGATCGCCACGAGCGCGAGGCCGAACACCGCCGCGGAAAAGAAGCTCAGGTATGCCGCCGCCTTGACGCTGCTCGGAGCGGCCAGTCCCTGCCCCACGAGCCGCACCGGACCGACCCGCGCTTGGTCGGTGCCGCGGATGCCGTCGGAGTAGTCATTGGCGTAGTTGACGCCGATCTGCAGGAGCAGGGCGACGGCGAGGGCGAGCAGGCCGTAGCCCACATCGGAGTCGCCAATCGCCGCGGCGGCGCCGGTGCCGACGAGAACGGGGGAGATCGCGGCGGGCAGGGTGCGCGGGCGGGCGCCCTCCACCCACTCCATCAAGCTGGCCATGCTGTCCTTCGATACGTATGCAATCGGTGCAATTGCTGCGGCTGATCCAAGTGGTACGGCGGGTGGGGTCGGTCGGGCTTCAGAGCCCGCGCAGGAAGTCCGGGTCGTCTTCAGGCCCGCGCGGTCCGGAGGGGGGCGTGCCGCGGCGGCCGAGCGGTCCCCAGGGCGGGGTGGCCTGTGGGCGTCCGGCGAAGATCCACGCGATCGGACCGACCCAGACGGCGATGACGATGAGGGCCAGCCAGGCCAACTTGGGCATATTGCGGACCCGCTCGTCAGGGGTCTGCACGCAGTCGATCACTGCGTAGATGGTCAGCCCGAGAGCGAGCACTGCCAAGAGGACGCGGGCCATGGACGCTCCTTCCACCGGACGACAGGGGCCGGTCCGGCGGGGGGACCCGCGCGGCATACCGTGCTTCTTTAGTGTCTCATCATTTGTCTCGGGCCCGTCTCGCGGCGACCTCGGCGAGCAGGGCGGCCAGCGCGGCGCGGTCGGGTTTGCCTGGCCCGCGCATGGGGAAGGCGTGGACGGCGTGCAGGATCTGCGGCAACGCGGCGTCGGGGAGCAGACCACGCAGCATCGCGCGAGCGTCGTTGAGGGTGGGGGGTGGTTGTTCGGTGGCGCCCGGTGAGCGCGGGGGGTCGAGGACGATCGCCGCGGCGACCGCCTGACCCCACCGGGCGCTCGGAATGCCGACGACGACGGCGTCACGCACGCCCGGCAGATAACGCACCAGTGCGTCTTCGACCGGGCCGGGTGCGACCTTGACGCCGCCGGTGTTGATGAGGTCGTCCGCCCGGCCGGTGATGTGCAACTGGCCGTCGTCGTCGATCTCGCCGAGATCGTCAGTGCGGAACCAGCGCACCCAGTCGGCGTCGGTGTGGAAGTGGTCGGTCGTCCGTGCCGGGTCGCCGAGATACCCGTGCGCGATGGTCGGGCCGCCGAGCACGACGTGCCGGTCGTTGTCGATGTGGACCTGGACATCGGGCAGCGGCGAGCCGTCGTAGACACACCCGCCGCAAGTTTCGGTCATCCCGTAAGTGGCCACGAGCGGGATCCCCTCGGTGAGCGCCCGGTCGCGCAGACTCGGACTGGTGGCGGCTCCACCGCAGAGCACCGCGTCGAACCTCTTGAGCATGCCGATCGCCCCGGGATGGCCCAGCAGGCGGGTGAGTTGCGTCGGCACCAACGACAGGTATGCCGGGTGGTCACCGAACGGCATACCCTCGGCTGCCTGGATGAAACCGCGGGAGGTGAACCCGTGGGAGAGGTCCATGACCACCGGCGGGCCGGCCCCGAGGACCGAGCGGACGAGCACCTGGATGCCGGCCACATGGTAGGGCGGGAGGGCGAGCAGCCAACGTCCCGGGCCGGCGAGGGTGGCGTGGGTGCCGTTGACCGAGGCGCGCAGGGCGGCGGCACCGAGCATGGTGTGTTTGGGCAGCCCGGTCGAGCCCGAGGTGGAGATGACCAGGGCGAGGTCTGGCGGGAGGTCGGCGGGGTGGACGTCGGGCAGCGGGGCGGGCGTGCTTCCGGCGGCGTAGGGCGCCAGAGCCGGGCCGGAGCCGTCCAGGGCGGCGCGCAGGTGGGGGAGGAGATCAAGCACGGCTGCGCCCATGCCGAGTGGAAGCGTTTGCAGTCGGGGTCTTGCCGACGTGGGAGGGAGGTCGCGGGTGGGCATGGTGTGGAGGCGGTCAGGCCGAGAGCGGCCGCGTCGTCACGGAATCCACGCCCGGAGCCTATCGGCAGCCCGCCCGATTCGCACGAGCTCGGACCAGATCGGCCTGATTCAGACCAGCTCGGGTCAGGCCGCGCCAGACGAGGGTGAAAGGGGTTCGATGTGGAGTGGGGGTTCGTCCGCGGTCAGATGTTTAGCGCCTCGATGTAGGCAATTCGGCCAGCCACCGCCGCAGTGAAGTTTGCGACGGATACTTCCTGCACCGGCTCCTCGAGGATCCCTTCTCCCGGGCATGTGGTGAGCACGCACGTGGCGTCGTAGAGGCGCTCGCGCACCAATCGCTGGGCCAGGATGCGGTAGCGGTCGATGTAGGAGGTGCCATGAAAGATGGGGTCCGCTGGGAAGAGCGTGATCGGGTCTCGCCTGGAGACGCGTGAAGACACATCCGAATGCTCGATGACGAACACGAAACCGAGCCATGGGCGCACGGGCCCAAAGGTGCCCTCCTCGTACGCCTTCCAGATGTCCACGGCGTTGCCGAGCGCCTCTTCGGTGCGGTTGTTGAAGTTGTTGCCGATCGAGCCCACTTGCGACTTGAACTCAACCGCCGCGACGAGCGCACCCTTGAAGGTGACGAGGAGGTCCCAGTCTTTCGATCGGCGATAGTGCCCGGGCAGGGTCAGGCGCGCCCCACGGAGGACTTCAGCTCCCCGTTCGACCAGTGGCGCGAACTGCTCGGCTACCGCGTCCTCGAGGGGGCGCAGGTGCTTGCCGCCGGTGACGGCGCCTCGGGTGCCCGCGTCCAGGTTGCCCGACTCGACCTGGCGTTGAGCCTGCAGGTCCCGTCCGGTCCAGAACGCTCGCACTGCGGAGTCGAAACTGTCGAAGGAACTCACGCTGCGACGTTATCGGCTCGCAGGCCGTAGGCGCGTAGCGCTGCGTGGCTCGCCGCCTCTCGGTCGCCCCGCTCGAAAGCGTCGGCGAGCTCAGCTGCCAATTCCGGGCTGATCGAGGACGGCTCTGGGACTCGGATCTTCCGGAGGTACTGCGACTGGAACCGGAGCGTGCCCCCACGCATCCGCACGCAGTAGGCCTCGATAAAGGACTGCGCGACCGACGACAACAGGAGACCACCCAGCACCTTGAGATCCCAGGTTTTCGCGGTGATCCAGTACAGGTTGTGGTGCGGGTAGTGTCCGCCCGCCTCATAGACGGGCGTGATGTGAGCCTTCATGTCCTGAAGGACTAACTTGGGCTCGCTGATCAACGCGTAATTGACCTTGTCGATCGTCTTGAACCACGCGTTGGGTTGCTTCCGCGCCACGTAGCGCTCGCGGAGCTTCGGATGACGCGCGTAGTGAGCGGCGAGCTTGGGAAAGGACTTGAGATCCACGAGGCTGCCGTCCGGGAGCCAGGGGTTGAGGAGAACCGAACCGCCCCACCTGAACGTGCCCTGGCGGACATCGTTGGTCATGATCATCGGCAACTTGCGATCATCCTCGACATCGACATCGACCGGCGCAATGTAGGCATGGTCCGCCCCAGTGGCGACCCCGATGCCGACCTTGGCGCCCGTCTGCTCGATCGTGGGGAAGCGCCTGTTCAGGTCGTCCAGCAACGCGATGCTGTCTGGGTCGCCGGCCGGCCACAGGTCATCGCCTGCGAACCAGTGCGCGATCCGGTGGGCGGTGAATGATTGAGCGTGTTCCGCCGCGGAGTTCGCCAGGGTGAAGCGAGTCAGTTGCGCTGCGGCCGCTTCGTCGAAGTCTGCCTTGCACTCTGCGATGACGGCTGAGCCCTGACCCGCTCGGGTGAGCACGGTGATCGCTGGATAGGCGCTGACCGCGGCCTGGAAAACGTCGGCGTCATGCAGTTGCCACACGGCATCGACCGAACAGAGCGACGTGACGATCTTGCGGAGTTGGGCGCCGTATGCGTTGCGCATCCAGCGATCGGCGCAGATGAACGCGTGCTTGCCACCCGGCAGCAGTTGCCCTATCCCCTTCTCAAAGAACGCGACGTAAATGTCCGCTCGGCCGGTCATCGATCGGTACATGCGGCGGTAGGTGTACTCGGCCTGTTGGTCCAGCTCGTCGGACCGAATGTATGGCGGGTTCCCCACCACGACATCCGCCCGAACGTCCTCGTCATCCAGGAGGTAGTCGGCGGTCCTCAGCCAGCCCGAGGCAATCTGAAGCGCGACTCGTTCGGGGACCCCTGCGGCTGCCAGCATCGAACTGCTCGCCTTGACGCACGTCTCAACATGACCGGCTTGCAGGTCGTAGCCCCGCAAGCAGTTGCGGAGTTGGATGGGGGCGATCCCCCGACGGCTCGCTGACTCCAGGAGCCGCTCGACCATCGGGATCCAGAAGGCTCCGGATCCGACGGAGGGCTCGACTGCGACGAGCTTCGTGAGGTCTCGATCGGCCGTGTACCCAACGAGGTCCAGCATCGCGTCGACGACCCAGCGCCGGGTGAACACCTCGCCGTAGTTGGGTGCGATCATGGCGTCAGACTATTCGGGGGCACTGACGGTCCGGTTGGTTCATCCACAGGCGCGCGAGATCTGCCATTTCGGGCAAGCTCCCTCTTGACACGACCGGCGATTCCGTGACGAAGCGGTACTTCTGTGCCAGAAGGCTCGCTCCTCACTCAGAAGTACCAGGGGAAGGGGGACCAGTCGGGGTCGCGCTTCTCCAGGAACTGGTCGCGCCCCTCGACGGCTTCGTCGGTCATATAGGCCAATCGGGTGGCCTCACCGGCAAACACCTGCTGCCCCATCAACCCGTCGTCCACGAGGTTGAACGCAAACTTGAGCATCCGGATCGCCTGCGGGCTCTTGCCCATGATCTCCCGCGCGGCCTCCAGTGCGGTCGGCTCCAGTTCGTGGTGCGCGGCAACGATATTGACCGCGCCCATCCGGTGCATGTCGTCGGCGGAATAGGCCCGCCCGAGGAAGAAGATCTCCCGCGCCGCCTTCTGCCCGACCATCCGGGCCAGGTATGCCGACCCGTAGCCCGCGTCGAAAGAGCCCACGTCAGCATCGGTCTGCTTGAACCGCGCGTACTCCCGGCTGGCGATGGTGAGGTCACACACGACGTGCAGCGAGTGCCCGCCCCCGGCCGCCCAGCCGTTGACGACCGCGATGACGACCTTAGGCATGGTGCGGATCAGCCGCTGCACTTCCAGGATGTGCAGCCGCCCGCCCTCGGCCTTGACCCGGCGCTCGTCGACGCCCGCGGCCGTCGGGTCGGCGCCTGGGTCGACGGCATACTGATAGCCCGAACGCCCCCGGATCCGCTGGTCGCCGCCGGTGCAGAACGCCCACCCGGCCGTCGCGGGTGAGGACCCCTCGCGCGGCGTGGGCCCGTTGCCGGTGAGCAGCACGACCCCCACGTCAGCGGTGCGCCGCGCGTGGTCGAGGGCCCGATAGAGCTCGTCGACGGTGTGTGGTCGGAAGGCGTTGAGCACCTCCGGGCGGTCGAAGGCGATCCGCACGATCCCGCTCGCCGGCCCCGCGCCGGTCGCCCGGTGGTAGGTGATGTCGGTGAAGTCGAACCCCGCCACCTCCTGCCACGCCTGCGGGTCGAAGGTGTCGCTCACATGGGGAAGGCTGCTCACCATTCGAGCCTAGCGGCCGGTCTGCGTCGCCTGCGGCGCTGCCGGGTATGCCGTGCGGCGCTGCCGGGTATGCCGTGCGGCGCTGCCCGGTGTGCCGTGCGGCGCCTCAGGTGAGCGGCACGGCATACACGACGGTGTTGGCGTCGAAGCTGCGGGCATCCAGGCCGGTGCGCGCGCAGGTGATCAATCGCAGTTCGGGGCCGGGTCGGTCGCCGTAGACCTCCTCGGTCGGGAACTGCGCCTTGGCATAGGTGGCGACGCGGGTGACGGCATACCGGATCGTGGTGCCGTCCCCTCGGGTGACGGCGATCTCGGTCCCGACCCGTGCCTCCCCGAGCCGCAAAAACGCCCCTGGTATGCCGTTCACCGAGGCATGCGCGAGCAGCACCGTGGGGCCGGGGTCGCCCGCGGCGGGGGAGCCCGAGTACCACCCGACCAGGTCGGGGCGATCCAGCGCCGGCACCTCGACCGTGCCATCCGGGTTGAGGCCCATGGGCGAGATGGGCGCCGCGATGCCGAGAGCGGTGATGGTGACCCGGGAAGGGCGCCAATCCCGTTGCGCGACAGGCGATGTCGTGGCTACAGACGAAGTGGCGGGCGAGTTGGCAACGACCGGCGAGGGGGCGGCCGTCATGGTGGGAGCAGTGCAACCGCCGACGGCCGCCGCAAGCAGGATTGCCGCGGCGGCCGTCCGGCACCGAGTCACCGGTTGGCGCGCTTGCGCAGCGCGACGCCGGTGCCGACGCTCCCGAGCGCGAGGACCCCCACGCCGAGGCCCAGCGCCCACGAGCCCGCGCCGGTGCCCTGCGACGGCGACGCTGCGAGCTCGCCGGTGGCCGCCGCGCCCTTGGGCTTGGTCGCGACCTGCGCGGCAGACGCGTTGACGGTCTTGGACGTCGAGGTGACGGTCAGCGAACCGGTCGCGGCGTTGTCGCAGGCGAGCTTGAAGGTCGCGCTCGTCGCGGTGAAGCCGGCGGGCACGGTGATCTCGCCACCGAGGTAGCCGCGGTCGGCGAGCGGGCTCAGCGCGGCCTTCATGCCGCCGGGGCCGGTGACCGTCGCCGCGCTGACGGCGACGCCGTTCTTGTTGTAGCCGCAGTCGGCGTAGACGTCGATGGTGCGCCCGGCCTTGAGCGCGCCTTCGGTCCAGAACTTCACGCCAGGGCCGGAGGTGTCGGCGTGCGCGAGGGCGGGGGCCAGGCCCAGCAGAGCGGTCCCACCGAGCAGGACGGCGGCGATGCGGGTAGTGGACATAGGAGGCACCTTTCGTGTCGAGGTCCCGCGGTCGTCGGTGCCGCTGTCGGACAACCAGGACGCTAGGTATGCCGTGTTGCAGTCCTTTTCAGGACGTGGCGCGGCCGCCGCGCGATCGCCGCTCGATTGGGTCACGCCGAGTGGCGGTGACCGTCGCCGGGCCGTGCGGTCGCTGTAACGAAACCGTGCGAATCGGCCTCTACGCTCGGCACATGACCGTCCAGATCCTCGGCCTGCTGCGCGCCGGCGCCGGCCCACGTGCTGCCGCCAGCCGGCAACCCGAGGGCGTAGGTCGACGCGGGGAGATCGGTCGACGCAGGGACCCCGGACGATGGGGCGGAGCACGGCAAGGCCGGCGCGGAGTCGCGGTGCTGCTGACCTGCGTGTCCGCCGTAGGGCTCGCGGGCTGCGCGCCGGCCGGGCTTCGGATCGACGCCACGAGCGTGGGGACCAGCACCGCAGCCACGACGCCGACGACAACGCCCACGTCCGCACCGACGGCCAGCGCAACCAGCGCAACCAGCGCCACAGCCACGCCGCCGCTGCCCTCTGTTCGAACCCTGGACGCCCGCGCGACGATCCTCGCCGACAGCGGAGTGCCCGCCGAGTTGCGCGAACCCATCGCGACGCGATGCGCCGGGTGCGGCCTGGACACCACGGCATACGCGGATGTCACCGGCGACGGGCGCGAGGAGGCGATCTACGCGATCAGCGACGGCAACGCCGTCGCCGGCACCCTCGTCTACACGATGACCGCCTCCGGACCGCGCCGGGTCTTCGCGCACGTCGGACACCAAGGGTGGGTCGAAGCGGTCAGTGGTGCCCTGCGGCTCACCCGCCAGATGTACTCCACCGACGACCCGCGCTGCTGCCCCACCGGCCCCCCCGAGGTCAGCACCTACACGTGGAACGGCCATGCCTTCGCGCTCACGCGCCGCACCGGCGGCGGTGTCGGCTTCTCGCCCTACGACCCCAAGGACCGGGTGATCCTGTGACCCCTGTGCCCCCGCGCTCGACGTTGACCGCCTTCGGAGCCGATCCCGCCGACGCGCCGGTCATCCTCATCGTCGAGGACGACGCGGTCATCCGTGAGGCCACCGCCATGACCCTGGAGCGCTACGGCTTCCAGGTGCGCACGGCGACCGACGGGCTGACCGGCCGCACGGCATACCGGAGCGAAAACCCCGATGTCGTGCTGCTGGACGTCATGATGCCTTTCCTGGACGGGCTGAGTCTGTGTCGGGAGATCCGCGCGGTGGCGACCACGCCGATCGTCATGCTCACTGCCCGTGCCGACGGGATCGACGTCGTGCAGGGGTTGGAGGCAGGGGCTGACGACTACGTGACCAAGCCGTTCGACCCGATGGTGCTCGTCGCGCGGATCCGTGCGGTGCTGCGCCGGGCCGCGCCGCCGACTCCCGCGCACGAGGTGACCACGGTCGGCGACCTGCGCATCGACCACGACGCGCTGGAGGTGACCGTCGCGGGGCGCCCGGTGGAGCTCACCCCGACCGAGCTGCGGCTGCTGCTCGAACTCAGCGAGGCACCCGGCATCGTCATCTCACGGGACGCGCTACTGGAGCGGGTGTGGGACTACCCGGCGGGCGGTGACACCCGCGTCGTCGACGTCCACGTGCAGCGACTGCGCGCCAAGATCGGCAAGGAGCGGATCGACACGGTGCGCGGGTTCGGCTACAAGCTGGTGCGATGAGTCCGGTGGCGCCGTGAAACTGGCCGTCAAGATCCCCCTCACGCTGGCGCTCGTAACGGTCGCCCTCGGGGTGGCGCTCGCGCTCTACATCCACGTCTCGATGTCGGCGTTCACCGACCAAGCGGCCCGCGACGAGGCTCTCGCGCAGTTGCGGGTGGCGACCAAGGCGCTGTCGAGCACCGGCACGGTGCCGGACTTCGCGGTGTTGGACGACCCCGGTATGCCGTCCGACCTGCGGGCCGCGGCGGCGGCCGGGCAGCGCGCGAGCCTGTTGTTGCAGGCGCCCGATGTCGCCTGGGCCGCCGAGCCGGTGACCGGCGGGAAGGTGCTCGCCGTGCGGGTGTCGTGGGCCGACTCTCGGGAGACCTTGGCGGCGCTGGACCGACAACTCGCGGTCGGGGTGGCCGTGTTGGTCGGAGTGACCGGGTTGCTCGCGGTGGGGGTCACCCGCGGCCTGGCTCGGAGGCTCGGCGCGGCCGAGCGATCGGCGCGCGAGATCGCCGACGGTGACCTCTCAGTGCGGGTGTCCGAGGCGGTCGGCGGCCGAGACGAGGTCACCCAACTCGCCCGCACCGTCGACGCCTTGGCCGAGTCGATGCAGGAGCGGCTGGCCTCCGAGAAGCGCGTCACCGCCGACATCGCGCATGACCTGCGCACACCGGTGACCGGCCTCATCACCGCGGCCGGGCTGCTGCCCGACGGGCGACCCACCGAGTTGGTGCGCTCGCAGGCCCAGCGCCTCTGGCGCCTCGTCGAGGACCTCCTGGAGGTCGCTCGCCTCGACCACGTCGATCAGCCGTTGGACGCCGAGGTGACGACGGTCGCTGCCCTGGCGGCACGAGGGGTGGCGGCGGCTGTGGCGTCCGGTGCTCTTGCGGGCGATGCCGTCACAGTGTCGGTGGTCCGGGACGCCGAGTGCTCGACCGATCCGCGGCGGGTCGAACGCATCCTGGTCAACCTGCTGGTCAACGCGGTCCGGCACGGCGGTGCACCGGTGCGCTGCGTCGTCGACGGTCTCGCGATCGCCGTGTCCGACGGGGGGCCGGGCTTTCCGCCCGCGATCCTCGAGCACGGCGCGCGGCGCTTCCAGACGGGTGCGGCGGACCGCGGCTCCGGGCACGGCCTGGGGTTGACCATCGCCGAGGGCCAGGCCCGGGCCGTGGGGGCGCGGGTGAGCTATGCCAACGCCGAGGCGTCGGAAGGTTCGCCCGGGGGCGCCGTCGTCACGGTCACGCTTCCGGGGGCCGCGGGAGAGGCGACCGGACGGCATACCCTCGGCGTGTGAAGCCGCACGCGATCCCCGAGCTGCGCCTGGACCCCGAGCAGGTGCGCGCGCTCGCGGCGACGCTGCGGGTGGTGCGGGTGCCTCTGCGGGTGCGCTTCCGCGGGCTGACCGAGCGCGAGGTGGCGCTCGTGCACGGGCCGGCGGGGTGGGCGGAGTTCGGGCCGTTCCTGGAGTACGGGCCGGGGGAGGCGCGCGCTTGGCTCGCGGCGACGGTCGAGGCGGCGTATGCCGGGTGGCCGGCTCCCATGCGCGACCGAGTGGCGGTCAACGCGACGGTGCCGGCGGTGGCGGCGAGCGAGGTCGCGGGGGTGCTGGCGCGGTTCCGGGGGGCAGTGACGGCCAAGGTCAAGGTGGCTGAACCGGGGCAGGCGTTGCGCGATGACGTCGACCGGGTGGCGGCGGTGCGGGACGTGCTCGGTGCCGACGGTCGGATCCGGGTTGACGCCAACATGGGGTGGGACGTGGCGCAAGCTCGGGACGCGCTCGGGAGGCTCGCGGCATACGGATTGGAGTATGCCGAGCAGCCTTGTCCTAGCGTTGCTGACCTTGCGGCGTTGCGGATTGCGTTGGCACGAGCGGGAATTGACGTGCCGATCGCGGCAGACGAGTCGATCCGCAAGGCGTCCGATCCGTTGCTCGTGGCCCGGGCTGGTGCGGCCGATCTGGTCGTCGTCAAGGTGGCGCCACTCGGCGGTGTGCGGCGGGCGCTCGCGATCGTGGCGGAGTGCGGCTTGCCGGCAGTGGTGTCCTCGGCGCTGGACACCTCGGTGGGGATGGCAGCCGGGTTGGCTCTGGCCGCCGGTATGCCGTCGCTGGACTATGCCTGCGGGTTGGGAACGGTGCGCCTGCTGGGTGGAGATGTCGTAGCGAATCCAGTTGCGCCCGAGTCGGGTTGGCTCGACGTCTCGCGTCATCTCAGCGGCGGGGTCGGACCGGCGGCGGATCCGGATCTCGTGGAGAGGTGGCGAGTGCCCGGGCGCGAGGACTGGTGGCGCGAGCGGATGCTGGCCTGCGCCGCGGTGTGACTGAGGTCCTAGGCGGGGGCCGCATGTTTTACCGACCGGATGGTCAGTAGATTGGCCTCAATCGGTATGCCGAGCCTCAACGAGGAGCCTCACATGTCGTCACCAGCGTCGTCCGTGCGGTCGCTCTACGAGCAGCGTCGCACCGATCCCGACGAGGCCGTGAAACTCATCCGCGACGACGATGCCGTCGTCGCGGGCATCGCGGCGGCCGAACCGGCATACCTGCTGGAGGCCTTGTCGCGACGCGGACCGGACCTACGCGGGGTGAGCGTCGTGCAGCTGCTGCCGACCTCGGCGCAGGCCTACCTCGATCCGGCGACGACCGAGCAGATCCGACACAACTCGCTCTTCCTCGGCGGGCCGTCACGGGCTGGAGCGCAGGCTGGGTGGATCGACTGGACGCCCAACCACTTCTCCGAGATTCCGTCGCTGATCCGGCGCGGGCAGTTGCGTGCCGATGTGGCCGTGGCGCGGGTGTCCCCGATGGACGAGCACGGGTTCTTTTCTGTGTCGCTGGGGCCGGCATACACGATGGCGGCCGTGCGCGTGGCGCGCGAGGTGATCCTCGAAGTGGACCCGCACGTGCCCTTCGCGCACGGCGACTGTCACATCCACGTCGAGCAGGTGAGCGCGCTCATCGAGACCGACGTGCCGAACGTCGAACTCAGCCCAACCAGGATCGGGCCGGTCGAGCGGGCCATCGCCGGTCATGTCGCCGAGCTGATCCCCGATGGGGCGACCCTGCAGATCGGCATCGGCGCGATCCCGGATGCCGTGGTCGCGCAGTTGGCGTCGAAGAACGACCTGGGCATCCATACCGAGATGTTCGGCGACGGCATCCTGTCGCTGGTCGAGGCGGGCGTCGTGACCAACGTGCGCAAGAACGAGCACCGGGGCAAGATGCTCGCGGCCTTCGCGCTCGGGTCGGCGCGGCTGTACGAGTTCATGCACCAGAACCCGGCGCTGGAGATGCACCCGGTCGACGTGACGAACACGCCTCACCTCGCGGGCCGCAACGACCACCTGCACTCGATCAACAGCACCCTCGCGGTCGACCTCATTGGGCAGTGCGGGTCGGAGAGCATCGGGTCGGCGCCGTATTCGGGCAGCGGTGGGCAAGCCGACTTTGTGAGGGCAGCCAACATCTCCGAGGGTGGGAAGTCGTTCATCGTCGTGCCCTCGACTGCGAAGAACGGGTCCGTCTCGCGGATCGTCCCGACCCTCGCCGCGGGCACACACGTGACGACGTCGAAGAACGACGTGGGCTATGTCGTGACGGAGTACGGCGTGGCGTCGCTGCGGGGGAAGACGGCCAGACAGCGAGCCGGGGCACTCATCGAGATCGCGCACCCGGACTTCCGCGACGAGCTACGCGAGCGCGCGCGAGACCTCCACCTGCTCTAGCGCAGGGGCCCTCGGCGTTAGGTGTCGTCTTGCAGGAGGGCGAGGTTGAGGTCGTAGGCCAAGACGATGGCTCGGGTTAGTTGCTGTTCTTGGCCTTCGGTGAGGAAGCCGATGGTCCTGCCAAGTAGGGAGGCGGGGATCGTGACGACGTTGTCGAGGGACACCGCGCTCTCATGATCCAATCCATTGGCCCGGCCGACCGCCACTTCGCTCGACAAGCCCCGCACGGTCGAGGTAATCGGAGCGACGGTCACCTTGCTCATCGCAGCGCGCGCGGTCTCACGGGTGAGGATCAGGACAGGGCGAGTCTTGTCCAAGCGGGCGAGGGCGATCTCGCGCAAGGGTCAGCCTTCGACGACTGCGTGATGAACGGACCATGCGACGAGGTCGTCCAGGTCGTCTGCGGCCCCCGCGGCGTTCAAAATTTCGACATCCCGCTCGGCAGCCTGGCGGCGCATCTCACGCTCAACGGCCAGGGCCACGAGCGCCGCGCGGCTGGCCGCCCTGCCGCTGGCAACGCTGCTGTCGAGGTACCGCACCATCTCGTCCGGAAGCCTTACGGCAATCTGGGTAGTCACATCGCTACTCTACCTTGACGCATCCCAAAGTGGGATGCGTGGATGTGAATCGGAGATCATCCAGTCGGCAGACTCGGTGGGGGAGGCGCGTCGCCGCTGGTGGGCGGCTTGGCCTGAGTGGCCGGTGAGGGGGCGTCGCCAGCCAGTTCGCCGCGATGGCGGCCGGCTGGGCGGCGGTCCAGCCGGTTGATGACCGGGACCACCAAGCGCTCCAACTCTCGGATCTGCAGCATCCGCGCCAACAAGAAGTAGACGCCCGCGAACAGCGTGCCGGCCAGCACGATGGTCACCGCGTCACCGAGCCGGCCACGTCCAGCCAACGCTCGGGTGAGGACCACCACCAGGCCCCAGGCCAAGTACCCCGCACCCGCAGCGGCCAGCACCATCCGGCCCCACGCGACCAGGACCGACCGCAGTCCGTAATCACCGATTCGGCGGCGCAACTGCCACATGCCAAACGCGGCCGCCAGCACATTGCTCACGACGAGCCCGATCGCCACGACCGCGATGGCCGACGTGGGCTCCACCCACAATCCGACCAGAGCGATTCCGACCGACGATGCCGTGAGCACGATCTGCTCGGCCATCGCCAGGCGGCCCTTTTCCATGGCGTAGAAGTAGCGCTGGTTGAGCACGTCCACCCCGAACGGGACGATCCCGATCGCGAGGATCGCCAGCGCCAAGGCGGTCGCGGGCAGCTCATCGGGGTCCTTCGCGGTGAACAGCAGCGACGTGATCGGCCGCGCCAGGATGATGAGCACCGCTCCCGCCGGGATGGTCAGCACCGCCGGGAAGGCCAACCCCTGTGCGTAGTCGCGCCGCAGCGCCGCGTTGTCGCGCGCATGCACAGCCGCCGAGATCCGCGGATACATCGCCGTGATGACCGAGAGCGCCACCAGCGCGTGCGGCACCATAAAGACGAAGAGCGCATTGGCCCACACCGTCACGCCCGCGACAAAGGGCTCGCCCGGTCGCCGCCCGGCCGGATCGGATCCGCTCGCATGCCAGAGCACCTGGGAGACCACGAGATAGCTCAGTTGCGACACCAGCAGCGCAGCAAACGCCCAGCCCGCGATCCGTGACGTCGAGGCCAGCCCGACCCCGCGCAGGTCAAAACGTGGTGTAAAGCGAAAGCCCCCGCGCCACAACGGGATCAGCAGGATGAGCGCCTGGGCAGCAATCGAGAGCGTGGCCGTCCCGGCGAACCACCACACCATCGCCGGTGTCCACTCGCCCGGCGTCAGATGCCCTTGGTAAAGCCGCATGAACGCCAGCAGACCCGAGATCGCGACGACGTTGGCGAGGGCCGGCGACCAGCCGAACGCCGCGAACTGCCCGCGCGCGTTGAGCACCTGCCCGAGCAGGCCATAGAGCCCGTAGAAGAAGATCTGCGGCAGCGTGATCACCGCGAAGAAGGTCGCCAACTCCAGCGCCGACCCCTGCAGGTTGATCGCATAGAGCCGCACCAGCCACCCGGCGAGCAGCGTGGACACGACGGTGACCAGCAGCAGCGCGCCCAGCCCGACCGTCATCAACCGATCGGTATAGGCCCGTCCGCCGTCCGGGGCCTTCGCCGCCTTGACCAGCTGTGGCACCAGCACCGAGTTGAGCACGCCGCCGGCGATGATCATGTAGATGATGTTCGGCAGCGTGTTGGCCGTCGTGAACGTATTGGCCGTGATCCCCTGCCCGATCGCCACGACGATGAGCGACTGCCGGATCACCCCGAGCAGCCGTGACGCCACCGACCCTGCCGCCATGGCCAGGCTCGACGACGCGATGCTCGCCGACTTGGCGCTCATCGGGCACTCACCGGGCGCTCATCGCGCGGCAGGCGGGCTGGGGGACATGCCTCGATTGTCGACCAGGGCTGCAATCGCCGCAGCCGTGGCACGCCGGTGTGCCCGACTCGCCCGCACTTCCACGACCCGTAAACCCGGCGCCGGGTCGGCGATCGCTGCGCGCAATTCCTCGCGCGTGGCAGCAAGCCGGTATGCCGTCCCGGCGCCACGGCATACCGCCTCCAGATCCGCGTGGTGGGGCGTCGCGAAAACCCGCTCGAACCCGGCGGAGTATTCGGGCCCGCCCTGTTCCAGCAGCGTGAAGATCGACCCGCCGTCGTCGTTGACGACCACGACGGTGAGGTCGGGGCGCGGTTCGTCGGGTCCCAACAGCAGCCCGTTGGAGTCGTGCAGGAAGGACAGGTCGCCGAGCAGCGCGAGCGACCGCGGTGCCCCGGCCCGGCCGAGGTCGACGCCGATCGCGGTGCTGACCAGCCCGTCGATGCCGGCCAGGCCACGGTTACCGACGATCCGCCGCCGCCCTCGCGGAACGTAGGGCACCAGCATGAGGTCGAGGTCGCGCACCGGGTTGGACGACCCGACGATCAGCGCCGTGCCGGGCGTGACCGCCTCGCCGACGACCTGGGCGACCTGCAGCGCGTCGAGCTCGGGCAGCGCCTCGACCAGTTGATCGAGTCGGGCCGACACCTCCGCGTCCATTCCCCTCCAGGCTGCCAGCCACGCGATCTCTGCGGCCGACGGCGGCGACTCGGGCGCGGCTGGGACGGCGGAGAGCACCTGCGCGCGATGCTCGGGGGTGGTGACGTGCCCGCTCGGCGGCGCCACCGCGAGAAGCTCGACAGTATGCCGGGCCAGCAGCCCCGCGACTGGCCGCGACAGCGTGGGGTGCCCGACGACGACCACCCGCTCGATCTGGGCACCCAGCGTCGACCCGAGCAGGAGTCGATAGCACCGGATGGCGTGCTCGCCCGCCCGGGCACCTGACGTGGGCTCGGCCAGCAGCGGCCAACCTGCCGACTCGGCCAGCACCCGCGCACCCGGCCCGGCGTCGTCGCCGGCCACGACGACCGTCAACGGCCCCCGCGACAACGCCGGCCCCACCACGCGCGGCGGCAGGCACGACACGGGATCAAGACGGAGCCCCCCGCCCGGCTGGGAGGCGGGCCACCACGGCATACCGGGCTCGGGAAGCAGTGGGGTGTCGAACTGGACGTTGAGATGCGACGGCCCGGTCCGCCCGACCGCCTCCCCGGCCGCCACGGACACCTCGTCTGCAAGAGCCCCGACGGCGAGATCCACGCTCTCCGCGAAGCGTCCGAAAATGCCTGTCTGCCACGTGGTTTGGTTCGCTGCAGTGCCGCGCATTGCAGCCGGGCGGTCGGCCGACACCACGATGAGGCGCCGCCCGCCGTGGTAGGCCTCCATGACCGCCGGCAGCAGGTTGCCGACCGCCGTGCCCGAGGTCGTCACGACCGCGACCGGCCGCCCAGACCCGATGGTCAGCCCCAGCGCGAGGAACCCCGCCGACCGCTCGTCGATCCGCACATGCAGCCGCAGGTCACCGGCAGCGTCGGCGGCATACAGGGCTAGCGCAAGGGGCGCCGAGCGCGATCCCGGGCAGAGGACGACGTCGCGCACCCCGGCGTCCAGCAGCGCTCGCAGCAGCACCACGGCCTGGTATGCCGTGTGGCCGGGGGGCGACATGGCCTCAGCGTCCGCTCAGCGCGTCGCGCATCGGCACGAACTTGGCGTCGGCTTCCGATACCTCGGCCTCAGGATCAGACCCCGCGACAATCCCGCAGCCGGCGAAGATCCGCAGTTGGCGGGCGCCGTGGTTCTCGTAGGAACCCGAGCGCAGCGCGATGCCCCACTCGCCGTCGCCAGAAGCGTCGGTCCAGCCGACCGGACCGGTATACCGGCCGCGGTCCATGCCTTCCAACTCGGCGATGAGGGCCACGGCCTCGCGGGTCGGGGTGCCGCCAACGGCAGCCGACGGGTGCAGCGACGCGGCCAGAGTGAGCGAGGTGACGTCGTCGGAGGCGACCCCCGTGACATCGGTCGCGAGGTGCATGACATTGGGCAGGTGCAGGACGAAGGGCGACTCGGGCACGTTCGTCGACGAGCAGTGCGGGGCCAGGGCATCGGCGACCGAGCGCACGGCGTATTCGTGCTCTTCCAGGTCCTTGCTCGACCGGGCCAGCGAGGCGGCCAGGCCCAGGTCCTTGGCGTCGTCGCCGGTGCGTCGGATGGTGCCGGCGAGGACCCTCGAGGTGACCAGGCCGCGCTCGCGGCGCACCAGCAGCTCGGGAGTAGCGCCGAGCATGCCGTCGACCGCGAAGACCCAGGTGTTGTCATAGCGGCGGGCCAGAGCCTGCAGCACCCAGCGTGGGTCGATGGGTTCGGCGGCCTCGACGAGCAGATCGCGGGCCAGGACGACCTTGTCGAGGGCCCCCGCCGTGATCCGCTCGACGGCCTCGGCCACCCGAGCGGCCCATTGCGCGCTCGACAGCGCACCGTCGGCGAAGCTCACCTCGGTCGGCGGCCACGGCGCGGGTTGGGCCGCGGGCAACGGCATGGGCGTCGGCCCGTGGCTGCTCGTCGTCACCCACCAGCGTCCGGCGCGGTGGCCGACCAGCACACTCGGCACGACGAGGGTCGCCTGCGCCGCGGAGTCGTCGGCGAACGGGAAGGTGCCGAAACACACCGGGCCGGTGCCCGGCATACCGATCTCGTCCCGCACCACCGCATGCGCGGCCGTATGCCGCCACCAGGCATCCGCCTCGGCGAACCGCTGCGGGCCGCGGGTGCGGAAGCCGACCGCTTCACCCCAGCCGACCAAACCCTCGCCGCGGCGCACCCACGACACCAACCCGGCCGGGTTCAGCCGACCGCGCCGCAAGGGGAGGGGCAGCAGGTCGAGCAGCGGGCCTGGGTCATCGAGTTCGACGGTGCGGACCACCAGGGGCGCGCCCACCGTGGGAGTCGCCCCCGGGTCCGGCGCGATGGCCTGGACAGGCCGCGGGAGGGTGGACATCGTCAGACATGGTACGCGCGGGTTCGGGCACCCTCGGGCGCACTCGGGATGGGACGGCGTCGGGCGGCAGGTCAGCGAGTTGCGCGGTGCAGAGCGACGATCCCGCCGGTGAGGTTGCGCCACTGCACCTGCTGCCACCCCGCCGCAGTGATCTTCGCGGCGAGAGCGCGCTGGTCGGGCCAGTCGCGGATCGAGTCGGCCAAGTAGACATAGGACTCGGGGTTAGAGGCCGTCCGTCGCGCGACCCCCGGCAGCGCTCGGAGAACCCCTTCCCGGTATGCCGTGCGGACCGGCGCCAGGGTCGGCTGGCTGAACTCGCAAATCACCAGTCGCCCACCGGGTTTCGTCACGCGAGCGAACTCGCTCAGCGCACCCGTGACGTCGACCACATTGCGTAGCCCGAAGGACATCGTCACGGCATCGAACGACGCGTCCGCGAAGGGCAGCCGGGTCGCGTCAGCGGCGGTGAACGCCAGGTCGGGACGCCGCCGCCGCCCCACCCGCAGCATGCCGAGGGAGAAATCGGCGGGGACGACGTGGACGCCGGCGTCGGCGAACGGCTCGGAACTCGTGCCGGTGCCGGCTGCGATGTCCAGGACGACCTGGCCGGGCACCGCGTCGACGGCTCGGTACGTCGCGCGCCGCCACATCCGGTCGATGCCCACGGTGAGGACGGAATTGGTGAGGTCGTACTTCTCGGCCACGGTGTCGAACATCGACGCGACGTCCTGGGGGGCCTTGTCGAGCTGGGCGCGAGTCATGAGCGCCATCCTGCCAGCCCGTCGGCCGGCATACCGGCTGCTGGGTCCCGGGGCGGGGAGAGGGGGGAGGAGTCCCCCGGGGAGACGACCCCGGGGGATTGCGCCCCGGAGGAGTCCACCCCGGGGGAACCCGCCCCGGAGGAGCGGTCCTCTTATGCCGTGCCGCGTGGCCTCGCTTTGCTTCACCAATCCGGGCGGTGAGCCACTCGACGAGCGGAAAGTGAGCGACAGCGATGAGCAGGCGATGGTGGCGCAATATCGGCGCAGCATTGGCGTTCGGCGTGGCGGCCTCGGGGGTGGCCACGGCCTTCCCGGCGGTCGCGGAGGCGGCCACCCCGGCCTACAACATCGCCGTCCTCGGCGACTCGTGGGCATCCGGGGAAGGCCTGGGCAGCTACTACGCCGGGACCGATTCTGGATCGAACCTGTGCCATCGTTCGCAGTTCGCCTGGACCCGGCAGCTGATCCTGCCCGGGCTCAACTACAGCATCCAGCAGCTCGGCGACTCCGGGAACGGGGTGACCTACAACAACTACGCGTGTAGCGGCGCGACAACGGAGATCCTGCGGCAAGGCTGGCCCCGCGACGTCCCTGAGCCCAGGAATCAGAACGAAGGCTCCCAACTCACCCACCTCACCGGTAATGAAACCCACATCTTCCTCAGCATCGGTGGCAACGACCTGAAGTTCGACGACGTGATCGGCGTCTGCATGTTGGGATCCACCCTCTGCGCGATCAAGACCCTTGACACGGTCGAGCAGATTCCGACGGTCATGCAGCGCACCCGCGAGGTACTGAGGGCCATCCACGCCAAGAGTCCCCGGGCCAAGATCTATCTCAACGGGTATGCAGAGCTGTTCGATTGGCGGATCTATCTCTACTTCCCCGGTCTGGTGATGGTCAATGACGCCGCCTCCAGGATGGATGTTCAGCAGAGGGACATGGTCGCTGCCGCGCGGGCGGAGGGTATTGATGTCAATTACATCTCGTTGCTCACCTTCTTCCATGGCCACGGGTCGTATTCGCCGGAACCGTGGATCTTCGAGATCAACACCCAGACCCTGCCCCCACCTCCGAATTCCTTGCACCCCAATCTGACTGGTGCCGCGGTCATTGCCGGCGTTGTCGCGGGTCACGTGCAGATCGGTGCTGCCCAGCCCGCGCCGATTCCCAGCTCGGCAGGCTCGGGGACACCGACGGGCGCCTATTGGCCGAAGCTGACGTCGAGCTCGTGCCCGACGGTCATCGTCCAGGGGACGAGCGGCGATTGCGTGCGGGAACTGCAGAACCTGCTCAACAGCTATGGCGCGGGTCTGAGCATCGACGGCTCGTTCGGCCCGGCGACCTACGGCGCAGTGCGCACCTTCCAGTCCCAGGCGCGGATCGCCGTCGACGGACAGGTCGGTCCGCAGACCAAGAACGCCCTGTATGCCGGCACCGGCACCATCCCGAGCCCGGGCAACCTCAAGAGCTCGGCCTGTCCGACCAATATCCAGCAAGGCGAACGGGGTTCGTGCGTGGTCGAGTTGCAGGGCCTGCTCAACCGGTATGGCGCCAAGCTCACCGTCGACGGCATCTTCGGGCCCAACACCTGTGACGCGGTCCGGGCCTTCCAAAGCGCTCGCGGGCTCACCTCCGACGGGATCGTCGGGGTCAACACCAAGGCCGCGCTCTACGCGAGCGTCCCGACGCCGAGCACCCAGCTGGACCTGCGCTCGACGGCCTGCCCGACCCTCATCAAGTACGGCGAGGTCGACGGCTGCGTGAGCACCCTGCAGTCCCTGCTCAACGCCAAGGGCTGGGCCCTCACGGTGGATGGCGACTTCGGCGACAAGACCCTCGCCGCCGTGCGGGCCTTCCAGACCAGCAAGGGCCTCACCTCCGACGGCATCGTCGGGCCCAACACCAAGACCGCCCTGTATGCCGGTGTGTCGACGACCGCCGCGACCGGTGCTCCCGCGGCCATCACCCTCACCTCCACGTCGTGCCCGAACCTCATCCAGATGGGACAACGCAGTGGCTGTGTGACCGAGCTCCAGAGTTTGCTCAACAAGCAGGGTGCTGGGCTCGTCGTCGACGGCAGCTTCGGCGCCCTCACCCAGGTCGCCGTGGTCACCTTCCAGCAGCAGGCTGGGCTCACCGCCGACGGCATCGTGGGACCCAACACCAAGGCCGCCCTCTACGGCCGGGCTGTGCCGCCAACCCCCACAGCGAAGACCGGGTCGGCGCTGAGGACGGCCATGCTGACGTTCGCGCAGTCGGTCCTTCCGCAGAAGATCCCCTACGTGTGGGGCGGCGGGCACACGGCATACCCAGGTCCGTCGCTCGGCACCTGCGCGGGCTACACCGGCAGCATCCAGCCGTGCCCGGCCGACCACACCGTCGGCCTGGATTGCTCCGGCTTCGTGCGGTGGGTGATCTTTAAGGCCGGCGGCGGCGACTTCGGCTACCTCGCTGACGGTATGTACCGCAGCACCAAGAGCGTGGCGGTGTCGGCTGCGTCGGCGGTGCCGGGCGACCTCATCTTCTTCGGGTCGACGACCAAGGTCACTCACGTCGCGATCTATGCGGGCGTCATCGACGGGGTGCGCAAGATGTACGAGGCGCCCTACACCGGTACGACCGTTTCGCTCAATCCGGTGAGCCGACGCACCGACCTGGTCGGCTACGAGCGGGTCGGGGGCTGACCCCATGGCTGGCGCGCGGCCCACGCCCCTGTCCACAGCTCTGCCCACAGCTCTGCCGACCTCCCGCCCCTCGCCGTTGGCGCCCGTCCGGCTGCACACGGTGCCGCCCAGGACGACGTCGACCTACCGACCCCGTGCCCCGAGGCGCCCGGTGCGGTATACAGACGGCGTGGAGGCGCACATCGGTCAACGGAAGGCGGTCTACGCCCAGGGCAAGGGCGAGTCCGCCCCGACTCTGCGCGGTCACGTCGTCATCGAGGACCTCACCGACATCCTCGATCGCATCGCTGCCCGCAGCGGACCCAACGGACCTCAAGGCGAGGTCACCCAGTGGATCCTGTCCGAGGGTGCCCGGCACCTCAGCGAACGTCTCGCGGAGAGCGTGCCCTACGGCGACGAGGGGCGCTCGCTGCCGCGGGTGCTGTCGGCGTTGGTCGGGCACGAACCCTTCGCTCGCACGTCGCTCGACCTCAGCGTGCACCAGATGTTGCGCCGATGGCCGCAGGCCTCCGACTGGTACGACGACCTGTTGGCCTATGTGCTGCGGCCACATCTCGTCGCGGCCAATCTGGATGCCGTGTCGCGGGCGCTGCCGTTCTGGACCTCGCTGCGGCTGGCTGATTTCGTGCGGGAGTTCACCACCCACCAGGTGACCCGCCCGGAGCCCGACGCGCTCTACCAACTCTCCGACATCGTCGAGGCGATGTGGCCCGATCATCCGGTGGTCAAGGCCTCGCGGGTTCGGTTCCGCCAGGCCATCGTCGACCTGTGGGGTCCCCTCTTCGTCGGTGGTATGGGCATCTACGGCCTGCGGCTGCGTCCCGGGGTCCAGATCGAGGAGATGATCTGGACCTTCCAGGCGCTGGCGTCCTGGGAGATCCGCGAGCGCCGGGTGCTGGCCGACCTGCCGTGGCGGGTCGACCAGGCCAGCGGGATAGAAGAACCGACCTGTGCGCATGCGCTCTTGGTCTATCTCGCCGGTGCCCTGGAAGACATGCAGGGCCGCTTCCTGTCCGTCGAGGAACTCGCCGACCGGCGGTCGACCATCGCGGAGTCGGCGACCGGTGCGTGAGGCACGCGGAAGCGCGGTGCACGGCATACCGGACTGGTTCTGAGCCGGGCCGAAAGGCGGTGTGAGCGGGCCGTGAGGACCCCCTAGACTGACGCGAGTTCGTGCACCCTTTCACAAGCTCCGCGATGGGATCTCTCACTGTGAGTAGCGCACCGGCGCCGGCCCCCCAGGGCCGGGAGACGGCCGATGTCGTCGTCGTCGGCGCAGGTCCCGGAGGATCGGCCACGGCCGCCTATCTCGCCGGCCGCGGCATCGACGTCGTGCTGCTGGAGAAGGCCGCCTTCCCGCGCGACAAGATCTGCGGCGACGGCCTGACCCCCCGCGCGGTGAAGGAACTCATCCGCCTTGGCGTCGACACCACCGGCTGGGCGCGCACCCACGGGCTGCGGATCATCGGCGGCGGACGCACCTTCACCCTCGACTGGCCCGACACCGGCAGCTTCCCCAACTACGGCCTGGTCCGCACCCGCGCTCAGCTCGACGAGACGCTCGCCCGGCACGCGCAGGGGCGCGGCGCTCGGCTGCACGAGCGCACCAGCGTCACCGCGCCGCTGCGCGATGGCACCGGCCGAGTCGTCGGCGTCAGCGCCAAGCGGCTCGATGACCGCGGTCGCCCCACCGGCGAGGTCGTGGAATACCACGCACCCGTCGTCGTCGCCGCCGACGGCGTTTCCTCGCGCCTGGCCACGGCGGTCGGCCGCGAGAAGCGTGAGGACCGGGTCATGGGGGTCGCCGTCCGCGCGTACTACCGCACCCCGCGCCGCGACGACTACCTCGAGTCCCACCTTGAGCTGTGGACCACCGACGACGCCGGCCAGCGGATGCTCATGCCCGGCTATGGCTGGCTCTTCCCCTTGGAAGACGGCCGCACCAACGTGGGCCTGGGCATCCTCGACACCTCCAGCGCCTTTGGCAAGACCGACTACAAAGACGTCATGCGCCGCTGGGTCGACAGCCTCGCCGAACGCTGGGCGCTGGAACCCGACCTCTCCGCCGGCCCGATCCGCGGCGCCGCGCTCCCGATGGGCTTCAACCGCACTCCCTTGTATGCCGATGGCCTCCTTCTTGTCGGCGACGCGGCCGGGATGGTCAACCCGTTCAACGGCGAGGGCATCGATTACGCCCTGGAAGCCGGTCGGGTGAGTGCCGACGTCATCGCCCAGGCGCTGGCGCGAGGCGGTGCCGACGCGCGGGAGCAAGCGTTGACGGCATACCCCCGGATCATGAAGGACGAACTCGGCGGCTACTTCACGCTGGGACGGTGGTTCGCGCGGGCCATCGGCAATCCCGAGGTGATGCGCCTGGCGACGAAGTACGGCCTCCCGCGCACCGCCCTCATGCGACTGCTGCTCAAGATCATGGCCAACCTGCCCGAAGAACACGGCGGACGCGCCGACGACCGGCTGGTGCGGATGCTGTCGCGGATGGCGCCGGACGCATGATCGTCAGCCTCTGCACAGCCCGCGCCGGCGCATCTGTGACCGACCTCGCGACCCGCCCACCCCTAGGGGCAGAAAGCCGCAACGGCGCCCCCCTAGGATGGGCCAAGGCGTGCGCGACCACGAATGACGGCTGCCGTCGCGGCAGCCTGACCACCACCGAAAGGGGAGCGACGGGATGAGCGAG
>Ga0116180_1000337_pt1 | contig 44971 bp, 41 predicted proteins | sample AD_UKC073_MetaG_FD_89804 | JGI IMG/M metagenome (GOLD analysis project Ga0116180, IMG submission 89804) | Active sludge microbial communities of municipal wastewater-treating anaerobic digesters from USA - AD_UKC073_MetaG | ecosystem: Engineered > Bioreactor > Anaerobic > Digestate | place: USA... | reverse complement strand
CCCTCGACGTCGGTGCCAGCGCGGGCGCCTTCGCGTGCATGGGCGCCGTTGCCGGGCTCCTGCGCGCGCCGTGGCGGGTGCGACTGTGGCTGGTGCTGCTGGCGGCATCCGTCGTGGCACTGTTCTTCCTCGGGACGATCGCCGACGTCGAACACCTCCTCGCCCTCGTCTTCGTGCTGATCGCCGACCGCAGCCTGCGCGTGCAGCGCACGACCGTGCGCGAGCAGCGCCTCGTCGCCTTCATCGGCATGCTGAGCTTCGCCGCGATCAGCGTCATGGTCTCCCTCCTGCCGATCGACGGCCCGTTCGGGGCCTCTGACCCGCTCGGCGGGTCGTTCTGGAGCACCGCGCTGGATGTCGTCGTCATCGTCCTCATCGCCAACGGATTGCGCCGCGCGAAGCGGTGGGCATGGTGGGTCGCCGTCGCGCTGATGCTGTTGAACATCCTCAGTGCCGTGCTGTTCCTGATCGTCGCCCATCTGGGCGCACAGGCCGGGGCGGAGGCGACCGTGGATGGCTCTGCCGCCGTCGAGATCTCCTCCGGCGCGCTCGCGGCGGTGCTCCTGGTCTACCTGCTGTGGGTGCGGCGCGTGTTCCGCCCGAGCGCCAAAGGCGGGCTCGGCGATGCGCCGACTCCCACGCGCGCCGACGCCGAGGCGGCGATCCTCGCGCACGGAGGCGGAACGCTGTCGTGGATGACCGGCTGGGAACCCAACCAGTACGCCCGCACCTCCACCGGAATGGTCGCCTACCAGCGGCGTCTCGGCGTGGCGCTCGCGCTCGCCGATCCCCTGGGCCCCGAAGCGGGGCGCGCGGCATCCGTGCAGGAGTTCATCGAGGATGCCGAGCGTGCCGGCCTCGTGCCGTGCTTCTTCGGCGCGGGTGAGGCCACCCGTACCGCCGTCCCCGAGACGTGGCGGAGTCTCGTGGTCGCCGACGACACGATTGTGGACCTGCCCGGGCTGGAGTTCACCGGCAAGCCGTGGGCGCAGGTGCGCACCTCGCTCAATCGCGCCGGTCGCGAGGGCATGACCTTCCGGATGACGACGTGGGATGCCGAGTCGTGGGGCGTGCATGCCCAACTGCAGGCGATTTCGGCGATGTGGGTGGGTGACAAGGGCCTACCGGAGATGGGCTTCACGCTCGGCACGCTCGAGCAGACGCGCGATCCGCGCACACCTACCCGCCGGAGGCGCGGCTGATCTCGGACCTCAGTGAGCGTCTGGCGAGTGCGCTGGAACCCGTCTACGGGTTCCGCTCGTTCCACCGGTTCAAAGAGAAGTTCAATCCCCGCTGCGAGACGATGTACCTGCTCTTCCGCGACGAGACGGACCTTCCGCGCATCGGGGCGGGACTGACCCGTGCCTTCTTGCCCGAGGCGACCTTGCGCCAGTTCGCCGGCGCGGGCCGCGACCTCATTCGCCGCTGACCAGCGCTTCCCAGAGGCGCGCAAGGGAGGTCTCGCGCGCCTTTGAGCGCTTCTGCGGGCGCGGCGCATGCCGCGGACGGCATGAGTGGGGGCGTAGCGTCGCCATTAGCGATCGGCACCCGCCTTTGGCTTCCCGCCTTCGCGGGGCCGTGGCCCCGCAGAACCCCAGGAGCCGCCGTGGTCAGTATCGCTCCCGCATCCGTCCTTGGACCTGTCCGTCAGACGTATGCCACGCAGGAACACTTCCCCCCGATCGCACGCTCGTACACGCATGTGTCGAACCTCGTGAAAGAGGCGGGCCTCCTGCGCCGAGCGACACTGTTCTACGCGCTCGTCGGCGTTGCCCTCGCGCTCGGCTTCGGCGGCGCCATCACCGGTTTCATCCTGCTCGGTGACAGCTGGTTCCAGCTGCTGATCGCCGCAGCCTTCGGCATCCTGTTCACCCAGGTGGCCTTCCTCGCACACGAGGCCGCCCACCGGCAGATCCTCTCTTCGGGCCCGGCCAATGACCGCCTCGCGCGCATCCTCGCCGCCGGCGTCGTCGGGATCAGCTACTCGTGGTGGGATTCCAAGCACTCCCGCCACCACGCGAACCCCAACCGCGTCGGCAAGGACCCCGACATCGAGGTCGACACGATCTCCTTCCTCGACGAGGACGCTGCCCAGGCCCGTGGCCTTCGCCGCCTGATCACTCAGCGTCAGGGCTGGTTGTTCTTCCCGCTGCTGACCCTTGAAGGACTGAACCTTCACGCACTGGGGCTGCGCCACCTCCTCTCGCGCGAGCCGATCAAGCACCGCGGCCTGGAGCTGACGCTCGTCGCCATCCGCTTCACGGTCTTCCTCGTGCCGCTGTTCCTGTTCCTGCCGCTCGGCATGGCCTTTGCCTTCCTCGGCGTGCAACTGGCGGTCTTCGGTGTGTATATGGGCGCGTCTTTTGCGCCCAACCACAAGGGGATGCCGATCATCGCCGAAGGCGCGCGCCTGGACTTCTTCACCAAGCAGGTGCGCACCTCGCGCAACATCCGCGGTGGCTGGTGGGCGACGGCGCTAATGGGCGGGCTCAACTACCAGGTGGAGCACCACCTCTTCCCGAGCATGGCGCGCCCGCACCTGGCGCAGGCGCGGCTGATCGTGCGTGAGCACTGCCGCCAGTGGGACGTGCCGTACACCGAGACGAGCCTGCTGCGTTCGTACGCGATCGTCATCGACTACCTCAACCGGGTGGGCCTGGCCGCGCGCGACCCCTTCGACTGCCCCGCCGCGTCGCAGATGCGCCGGGCCTGACCTCCGCCCCAGATCCCGCGAGCGTGGTCTCGCGGGCTTTGAGGGGGCGGTTTCGGGGATAATGGGATCCATGCGCGCGAATCGGGGGCCCCGTCTGGTGCGCGCCGCCGTGGCCGCGAGCCTGGCCACTTTCGCCGCGCTGCTCTCCCACATCGCCGGTGGTGGCGCTGTTCCCGGGATCCTCGGCATCGTCGTGCCCCTGCTGCTTTCGCTCGCCGTTTGCGTGGTGCTCGCGGGCCGCCGGCTCGCCCCCGTCCGCCTCGCGATCGCCGTCGCGCTCAGCCAGGCGCTGTTCGACACCCTCTTCGTCCTCGGCGCTCCCGCCACCGCCACCGCCACCACCACCGCGCCCGCTCACGCGCACCACCACGAGGTTCTGGCACTGACCCCCGCGGGCGCCGGCTGGGAAGCCCTCGCCGGTGGCGGTGCGATGTGGGCGTCGCACCTGCTCGCCGCGGCGCTGACCGTTGCCCTCCTCCTGCGTGGCGAGCGCACTGTGCTGGCACTGCTCGCCGCCGGCCGCAACGTGGCCGCGTGGGCCCGCCGCGTGCTCGCCCGCCCCCTACTTGCGCCGCGCCTTACCTCCGGCGCTCCGCGCGCGATCGCCTCCCAGGTTCTCCCGGCGCTGTCCTCGCGACTCTTCGCCGCGGACATCCTCCGCCGAGGCCCGCCGCTTCTCACCGTGCTCTGACGCTCTCTCTTCGGCCGCATCCCTGCGGCCGGTCACGGACATTCCGGCCCGGTGCCGGACAGATCACACGCGTGCCCGCACAGGTACGCGCAGAACGGTGGATTCCCATGCGCACTCTCTCCCACTCGCTCGCCGCTTTCGCCGCGGCAGCAGCCCTCGTGCTGGTCGCTGCGGCGCCCGCATCGGCACACGACGAACTCCTCACGAGCGACCCCGCTCCCGGCGACGCCGTGGCGGTCGCTCCGGAGGAGATCGTCCTGACGTTCTCGTCGGACGTGATGTCCGTCGGCGCGGCGATCATCGTCGCCGACGCAGACGGGACCGATTGGGTCGGGGGAGACCCTGTGATGGACGGCACGGTCGTCACCGTGCCGTTGCAGTCGGACATGCCGGAGTCGGGCTACGAGGTGCGCTGGCGGGTGGTCTCCAGCGATGGTCACCCGATCAGCGGGATCATCCCGTTCACCGTGGGCGATGCCGCCCCGATCGTCCGTGAGTCGGCTCCCGCCGCATCGGGGGATGCCGGAAGTGAGAACGCCCAGGGCACGACCTCCGATGAGCAGGCCTGGCGCCCGCTCATCGTCGCAGCGTCGGGTGCGGCCCTTGCCGCCGCGGCCTTTGCGCTGATTCTGATCCTTCGCCGGCGCTCGCGCCCGGCACGTCTCGCTGATGATTCGACGTCTCCGTCGGAGCGGGCGAACACTCCCTGAAAGGTCCTGCACCATGACCCTCGCGTCACGCACCACCTCCCTCGCCGCCGCTGTGGCGGCCGCCATCCTGCTTCTGGCCGGATGCTCCACCTCCTCCACCTCTGCCGAGGCGGCTCCCGCCGCCGAGGCGATCACTCTGACCGACGCGTGGGCGAAGTCGGCGGATGAGGGCATGACCGCCGCGTTCGGCATGCTGGCCAACACGTCCGACCAGGACGTCACCATCACCTCCGCCACGAGCCCTGCGGCCACCATGATCGAACTGCACGAGACCGTCGATGACGGGACCGGGCAGATGGTCATGCGTGAGGTGGAGGGCGGCTTCGTCATTCCCGCCGGCGGGATGCTGGACCTGGCGCCCGGCGGCAATCATCTCATGTTCATGGGGCTGACGGCGCCGATGGCGGCCGGTGACGAGGTCACCATCACGCTCACGTTCTCGGATGGCAGCACCACCGAGTTCACGGCACCCGTGAAGGACTACTCGGGCGCCAATGAGAACTACGAGGGCGGCGACGACCACCACGGCGATGACCACGGTGGCGACGATCACGGAGACCACGACCACTGATGACCGGCCGCGCGGACGCCGCGCGGGGTGGCTCGACCCGGCGACAGTTCCTCCTCGGAGGCGCTGTCGCCGGCGTCGGCGCCGCCGCCGCTCTCGGCGTCGATCAGATTGTTCAGGCGTCCGCCGCTGCGCGCACGCCCTTGGCCCCGCTCAACGGCACCGTGCGGGTGCCGTTCTACGGCATCCATCAGGCAGGTATCGACACGGACGCCCAGGCCCACGCCACCTTCGTCGGCCTCGACCTGCACAGCGAGGTTGATCGGGCGGGTCTTCGCCGGCTCATGCGCATCCTCAGCGATGATGCGGCGCGACTGACGCAGGGGACCCCGGCGCTGGCCGACTCCGAGCCGGAACTGGCCGAGAATCCCGCCCGGCTCACGGTGACCTTCGGCTTCGGCCCGGGCTTCGTGCAGCGCGCCCAGCAGAGCGCACCGGCATGGCTCGCGCCGCTGCCGGCGTTCTCCATCGACCGGCTCGATCCTCAACTCAGCGACGGAGACCTGCTCCTGCAGATCGCCGCCGATGATCCGCTGATCGTCGCGCACGCCACCCGGATGCTCCTGAAAGATGCCCGCGGCTTCGCGAGCGTGCGGTGGGTGCAGCACGGCTTCCGCCAGGCGTACGGCACGGTGGCGCCGGGGACGACCATGCGAAACCTCTTCGGGCAGGTCGACGGCACGGCCAACCCGCAGCCCGGCACCGCGGACTTCGATGCCGTCGTGTGGAACGAGTCGGGGTGGATGGCCGGCGGCACCGGCGCGGTGATCCGCCGCATCCGGATGGACCTTGACGGCTGGGACCGCCTCGACCGCGGCGGCCGCGAGCAGTCCGTGGGGCGTTACCTGCACAACGGCGCGCCGCTGACGGGCGCTGCCGAACATGATGAGCCTGACTTCGAGGCGACGACGGCGATCGGTTTTCCCGTCATCCCCGAGTTCTCCCACATGCGCCGCTCGCGATCGGACGACACGACCCAGCGCATCTTCCGGCGCGCCTACAACTACGACGTGCCGCCGGCGGGGGAGGAGGTCTCCGAGTCGGGGCTGATCTTCGTGTCGTTCCAGGCCGATGTCGCCGCCCAGTTCACGCCGTTGCAGCAGCGATTGGCCGACCTGGACCTTCTCAACGAGTGGACGACCCCGATCGGATCGGCCGTCTTCGCCCTTCCGCCCGGGTGTCAACCCGGAGGGTTCATCGGCGAGACGCTGCTGGACTGAAACACTTCGACACACGCCTGCGGTGCCTGCGGCCTCGCGCACGTACTGTGGAGCCACGAGTGGTGTGCCATCGGGCATCCCTTCAAGAAGGCGAAGACATGAGCGACGGTTTCGGCACGATCCAGGTCCAGGGCGGGACGCCCCACGGCGGCGCCCAGAATACGGTCGCCGTTCCGATCTACCAGACGACGGCGTACGAGTTCGACAGCCTCCAGGACGCCGCCGACATCTTCGCCCTCCGCCGCACGGGCAACCTCTACAGCCGCTCCTCCAACCCGACGCAGATCGTCTTCGAAGAGCGCGTCGCCGCGCTGGAGGGCGGTGTCGCCGCGGTGGCCGTCGCCTCGGGCCAGGCCGCCGTCGCCATTGCGCTGCTGGCCCTGGCCAAGGGTGGCGAGCACATCGTCGCCGCACGGCAGCTCTACGGCGGCACGGTCGACCTTCTGCAGGACACCTTCGCCGACTGGGGCATCGCGGTCACCTTCGTCGATCAGGATGACCCCGACGCATGGCGGGATGCCGTGCGCCCCGAAACCCGCGCACTGTTCGCCGAGTCCGTCACCAACCCCACCGCGCGCGTGTTGGACGTGCAGCAGGTCGCCGACATCGCGCACGCGGCCGGGGTGCCACTGGTCATCGACAACACGGTTGCCACTCCCGTTCTGCAGCGTCCGGGCGCCCACGGCGCCGACATCGTCGTGCACTCGGCGACGAAGTACATCGGCGGCCACGGCACCTCGATGGGTGGTGTGATCGTCGACATCGGCTCCTTCGACTTCGGCGCCGAGCCGCAGCGCTGGCCGCAGCTGACCGAGCCCTACCGCCGCATCGGCGACATCACCCTGTGGGAGCGGTTCGGCCCCACCGGCACCGCGCTGTCGACGCTGATCCGGACCAAGTACATCCACGACCTCGGGCCTTCGCTTTCGCCCTTCAACTCGTTCCAGTTGCTGCAGGGCCTGGAGACCCTTGACCTTCGGATCGCCAAGCACGCAGCCAACGCCCTCGTCGTCGCCGAGGCGCTCGCGGCCCACCCCGCTGTCGCGGTCGTCCACCACCCGGGCCTCGCCGGCAACGCGTGGGCAGAAAACGCCCGCCGGTACCTCCCACGCGGCGTTCCGGCCGTGTTCGCGTTCGATCTGGTGTCCACCGGCGACGCCGAGGCCGACCGCACGCGGGTGCACGCCGTCGTCGACGCGCTGCGCGTGATCAAGCTTGTGGCCAACATCGGCGACGCACGCAGCCTCGTGGCACACCCGGCATCCATGACCCACAGCCACCTCACCGCTCTGCAGTGCGCGGAGGCGGGGATTACGCCGACCACGATCCGTCTGTCGATCGGTCTCGAAGACGCGGGCGATCTGATCGCCGACCTGGTCCAGGCCCTCGACGCGATCTGAGGTTTCGCGCATCCACGGGCCGTAGCCTGGAGGAATGACCGACACTTCTGCACGCTGGGCGATCTTTGGCCCCGGTGTCATCAGCGCCAACTTCGCCGACGCCCTCATCGAGGCTGACCTCGGTCATCTGCACGCCGTCGCCAGTCGTGATGCGGACCGGGCAGCGGCGTTCGCGGCCACATACGGTGCCACCGTGTCGGGGAGCTACCGCGAGATCCTCGCGCGCGAAGACATCGACGCCGTCTACATCGGGACCGTCCACTCCACGCACGCCGAGCTTGCGATCGCGGCCCTACGCGCAGGAAAGGCGGTGCTGTGTGAGAAGCCGCTCGGCGTCGACCTGGCCCAGACGGAGGCGATGATCGAGACGGCCGCGGAGGTCGGGTTACCGTTGGTCGAAGCCTTCAAGTACCGTTTCGGGCCCTTCCCCGAGCGCCTGTTCGAACTCCTGCGATCGGGGGAGCTCGGACGCATCACGCGGCTGGATTCTCAGCTCGGCTTCGATGCCGGGGAGCGCACCGGTCGGCTCTTCGATCCGGATGCCGCCGGCGGCACCATCCTCGACGTGGGCTGCTACCCCGTGTCGCTGGCGGTCGCCGTCGCCGACGCGGCCGGCATCGATGCGCCGCTGACGGTCGCTGCGTGCTCGGGCATCGTCGACGCTGTCGATGAGCGGGCGGCGGCGACGCTGGTGGCCGGAGACTTCACTGCCGAGATCCGCACCGCCATCACTGAGCACCTCCCGCGCACCGCGGTGATCACCGGCACCGAGGGACGCCTTGTGGTCGAGAACGTGTGGGGGAGCCGGGTCGCCTCCAACGATGTCGCCCGGATCGAGCGGCCGGACGGGTCGTTCGAGCAGCTGCACCTGCCGGTGGTCAACCCCATGGCCGCCGAGGCCGACGCCACCGTGCGGGCGTTGCGCGCCGGGCAGAGCCAGGTCGACGAGATGCCATGGGCACAGTCGCTGCAGGTGGCGCATCTGCTGCAGACGTGGCGTGCAGCCCTCGAGCCGGGCAGCGCAGAGTTCTCGATCTGATCCCGCCATTCCCGGTATGCATATACTCGGAAGGGATTTCACGAAGCGACGACGAACGCGAACGGAGCACGAATGTCGGTGCGACAGAGCCTGCTCGCAATCCTCGATCAAGGTCCCTGTTACGGCTATCAATTGCGGGCGGAGTTCGACCGTCGCACGGGGTCGACATGGCCGCTGAACGTCGGACAGATCTACACCACACTGGACCGCCTCGAGCGCGACGGTTTGGTGACCAAGGGGGAGGCCGATGCCCAAGGGCATGTCTTCTGGCACATCACCCCGGCTGGATCGGACGAGGTCCGCGCGTGGTGGACCGCGTCGGTGGATCGCCCCGCCGGCACCCGCGATGAGCTGGCCATCAAGCTCGCCGTCGCTGCAACGCTCCCGGGTGCCGACGCGCTCGCCGTCGTGCGCGCCCAGCGCCCGGTCACCCAGGCGCGCGTGGACGAGCTGTGCCGCTCCCGAGACGACGCTGCCGCCACGGACGGTGACCTCGCACGCAGCCTCATCATCGATGCGATGCTCACCGTCGCGGAGGCTGAGTTGCACTGGCTCGACCGGCTCGAACAGCAGTGGATGCAGCACCCGCCCGCCGAGACCAGCTTCGGGCTCACGGTCGAGACGCCCAAACGCGGCCGGCCCGTCTCTGCTCGCCCCGACAAGGCGGTCGCTCAGTAGTCTTGCGGCATGGACGAGCTGCTGATCACGGCCGAGGAGCTGCACCGCTGGATCGATGAGGACAGGGCGCCTGTGCTCTTGGATGTGCGCTGGCGCCTGGGCGGACCCGACGGTGAGCCTGCCTACCGCGAGGGCCACATCCCCGGAGCGGTTTTCGTGCGCCTCGACGAGGACCTCGCCGCCCACGGTGCGCCCGGCGATGGACGCCACCCGTTGCCGCCTGTCGCGCACTTCCAGGCGGCGGCGCGACGCTGGGGGATCTCGGACGGCGACACCGTCGTCGTCTACGACGACGCGGCCGGCTACGGCGCGGCGCGCGCCTGGTGGATGCTGCGCGATGCGGGCATCGACGCGCGCGTGCTCGACGGCGGACTGGGGTCGTGGCGCGCCGCGGGCTTTGCGCTCGAGGCGGGGGATGCCTCACCCGCCGAGGGTGATGTCACCCTCCTCCCCGGGCAGATGCCGCAGCTGACGATGGACGAGGCCGCCGCGCTGGCGCGCACCGGCATCCTGCTCGATGCGAGGGCAGCCGAGCGCTATCGCGGCGATGTCGAGCCGCTGGATCCGCGTGCCGGCCACATCCCGGGCGCGATCAGCGCCCCGACGACCGAGAATGTACGCGCCGATGGAACGCTCCGCCCGGCGGCCGAACTGCGCGAGCGTTTTGCCGCTCTGGGTGTGGGTGCGGGCGCGGGCGCCGCGCCGGTCGGGGTCTACTGCGGCTCCGGGGTCAGCGCCGCGCAGGAGATCCTCGCCCTCGCCGTGGCCGGCATCGACGCAGCGCTGTACCCCGGTTCGTGGAGCCAGTGGTCTCAGCACCCCGAGCGCGAGGTTGCGACGGGCGATTCGCCGTAGCTCTGCGGGGCACTACGTGCGTGGCGTGGTACTTATGCTCGGCGGTGCTGTTGAGGCGCGCACGACAAGCTGCGGCTCGATCATGGCCGAGACCGTGTCGGTGTGTCCCTCAAGTGTGTTCACCAGTGTCTCGATGCTGAGTGAACCCAGGGCGCGGAAGTCTTGCCGAATAGTCGTCAACGGCGGCAGAAAGTGTCGGGCGTCGGGCACATCGTCGAAGCCGACCACGCTGACATCACCGGGTACGCAGACCCCGCGGCTGTGCAAGCCGTGGACGAGTCCGAGCGCCATCCGGTCGTTCGCAGCGAACACCGCTGTGACTCCCTCGAAGGCGGCGGTGTTCTGGCTGAGGGCGAAGCCGGAGTCGCTGCTCCAATCGCCCACCAACTCCGGTAGGACCGGTAGGCCCTCGGCCGCCAGGCGCTCGGAGTAGGCGCGGGAGCGCAGGCGAGCGTCTGTCCAGTCCAGCGGGCCGGCGACGTGGAGGATGCGGCGATGCCCGAGCTCGATGAGGTGGTCGACGGCATGCACCGCGCCCGCATATTGGTCCACCGCCACCGTCAGCAACTCATCCTCGCTCTCTGCGCGTAGCAAGACGGTGGGAAGCCCGCGCCCAAACTCCCGCAGGGCGGGAAGAGTCGAGTAGCGAGGCGCGATGACACACAGCGCTTCGACACCCTGCAGGCGGAGGTGATCGTAGGCCGAGGCGAGGTCACCGTCGGCCGTAATAGCAGACACGACGTAACCTGCGCTCAGGGCGGCCTCTTCGATACCGCGCATCGTACTGCCGGGGCCGAACTCCACCGGGTTGTCAACGATGACACCGATGCGTCGTGACCGACCTGCGGCGAGGGCGCGTGCAATCGAGGAGGGGGTGTAGTCAATCTCCGCCATCGCGGCAAGGACCCGCTCGCGCGTGGACGCGCGAATGTTCGGGTGGTCATTGACAACACGCGAGACGGTCTGATGGGACACGCCGGCCAGTTCCGCGACGTCATAGATGCTCGGTTTGCCGCCACGGGCCGCGCGCCTCGAACGCCCGACAGACCGCTCTGGCATCTGAACCCTTCCGATCATGCGCAGGGGCTTCGCACGGCACCGCGGCTCATCCGCGCTTGCCAAACCCTACCGCGTCGCCGATGGCATCCATCGTGCGACACTGCGCCCGCCTCACAGCTGAAGTGAGCGCTAACAAAAATTATCACGAACGCTTGCGCTCCTCGGATTGTGAGCGCTAACATCGCCAGCAGCACACATAGAGGTGTCCAGCAGGACACAACCTCGTGCCGTTCGCGGCCGGGGTCCAATTCTCAAGGAGGAGACGGGTCATGACCCACAACAAGCGTTACCTCGGTCTTATCGGCATCGCCGCGGTCGGCGCCCTCGCGCTCACGGCATGCTCTTCTGGCGGCACCGATGGCGCAGGCGCGGGCACCGACGGCGGCGACGACGTCATCACCGTCGGCTTCGTTGCCGTCGGGCCAGAGGGTGGCTGGCGCAACGCCAACGAGCAGGCGATCAAGGACGCCTTCACCACCGACGCAGGCTTCGACCTCAAGTACGCCCCGGCCTCCAGCCCGAGCGACCAGAAGTCGCAGCTCGACGCCTTCGCCACCTTTGTCAACGACGAGGTCGACGTCATCCTCCTGACGGCCACTGAAGCCTCGGGGTGGGAAGACTCGCTCACGCTTGCTCAAGAGGCCGAGATCCCTGTGATCCTCCTCGACCGCGGTGTCGACGCGCCCGCCGACCTCTACGTCACGCGCATTGCCCCCGACAACGTGCAGGTTGCCAAGTCGGTCGGCGAGTGGGCGGTCTCCGTCTTCCCGGACGGCGCCAACTACTTCGTTCTGGAAGGCGTTCCCGGTCTCTCGGTCGTCAACGAGCGCAATGAGGGCTTCGATGAGGCACTTGCCGGCGCTTCAGGCTGGAACAAGGTCGGGGCACAGACGGCGAACTGGAAGACTGACGAGGGCAAGTCCGTCATTGAAACGGTTCTCAAGGCGAACAACAACGACATCCAGTTCGTGTTCGCACAGAATGATGAAATGGGCATCGGCGCGGCGCAGGCAGTTGCCGCTGCTGGCCTCGTTCCGGGGACCGACGTCAAGATCGCCACGATCGACGGCACCAAGGGTGCACTGGAGGCGCTTGCCGCGGGCGAGCTGAGCTTCGTCGCTCAGTACAACCCCTTCTTCGGCACCGACGCGGTCGACGCCGTCAAGAAGACGCTCGCCGGTGAGAAGGTCGATTCGGTCATCATTGTCAAGAGCGCTACCTTCGACTCGCCCGAGGCAGGTCAGAAGGCGCTCGACGAGGGCCTCGCCTTCTAACGAGCGCGCCTGTTCGTCTACCGGTGGGAGTCGTCGCCTGCGGCGGCTCCCACCGGCTACCACTGTCCCTGCTCGAACGACATAGGAAGCGTCAGCGATGACCGATCCCACGCCCCTCGCCGAAGTAAGGAACGTGTCGATCACGTTCCCGGGTGTCAAAGCCCTCGACGATGTCAGCTTCCGGCTCCTACCCGGCGAGGTTCATGCCCTCATGGGCGAGAACGGTGCCGGCAAGTCCACGCTCATCAAAGCACTCACGGGCGTCTATCGCATCGACTCTGGCGCGATCCTCGTCGGCGGCGCGCAACAGCACTTCACGTCGACCGCGTCTGCGCAAGCGGCCGGTATCTCGACCGTGTATCAAGAAGTCAACCTCTGCACGAATCTGTCCATCGGTGAGAACGTCATGCTCGGCCACGAAGTTCGCGGATGGGCGGGTATCAACTGGCGTCGCACGCATGCCGAAGCTCGTCGAGTACTCGGCGGAATGGGTCTCGGCCACCTCGACCCTCGTGCGCCCTTGTCTTCTATCTCGATCGCACTGCAGCAATTGGTGGCAATCAGCCGCGCGATGGTGACCGAGTCCAAAGTCCTGATCCTCGACGAGCCCACCTCCAGCCTCGACGCCCAGGAAGTCGCGACGCTCTTCGACGTCATACGCCGACTCCGCGACAGCGGTGTAGCAATTCTCTTCGTCTCCCACTTTCTTGACCAGATCTATGCGATCAGCGACCGCATCACTGTCTTACGCAACGGTCAGTTCGTCGGTGAGTACCTGACGACGGAGCTAGACCGCACCCAGCTCATTTCCAAGATGATCGGAAAGGACCTCGAATCGCTGCGGGCGTTGGGCTCCAACCGTCAGGTCGCCGAGCGTGACCGCACGGCCGTTCCGGTGATGTCCGCGGATAACATCGGCCGCAAAGGCGCCCTTGCGCCGACCGACATCGACATCCACCGAGGCGAAGTCGTCGGTTTCGCGGGCCTCCTCGGTTCGGGCCGCACGGAGCTGGCCAGGCTTCTGTTCGGTGCCGACCGCGCGGATACGGGAACGGTGCGCGTTGACGGCAAGAAGGTCGTCATCGCCTCCCCCCGGGCTGGGCTTGCCAAGGGCATCGCCTATGCGACGGAGAACCGGCGCGACGATGGCATTATCGGCGACCTCAGCATCCGCGAGAACATCATGCTCGCTGTCCAGGCTCAGCGGGGATGGCTCAAACGCGTTCCCGCTCGAGAGGTCGACCGCCTCGTCGCAACGTACATGGAGCGGTTTTCGGTGCGTCCCAATGATCCGGACCGACCGATTCGCTTGCTGTCCGGAGGCAATCAGCAGAAGGTTCTCCTCGGCCGTTGGCTCGCCACCGAGCCCGAACTGCTTCTGCTGGATGAGCCCACACGTGGAATCGATGTCGGCACGAAGGCTGACATCCAGGAGACCGTCGCTGAGTTGGCCGAGGGAGGGATGAGCGTCGTGTTCATCTCTTCCGAACTCGAAGAGGTCGTTCGCCTTTCCGAACGCATTGTGATCCTCAAAGACCGCGAGAAGGTCGGCGAAGTGGTCAATGGTCCCGACGTCACGGCGGAGAGCATCGTGTCAATCATCGCCGGCACTTCTGAGGGAGAGAGCGCATGAGTTATCTCAAGAGCCTTGTCCGCACGCCGTGGTTCTGGGGTGCGGTGGGAATCGTGTTGCTGCTTGCGCTCAACACGTTCAAGGATCCGAACTACCTCGCGATCGGGGTCAACCCCACGACGGGTCTCCTCTCCGGAAACATTCTCGATATCCTCCGAGTTTCGGCTCCCATCATCATGATCGCGCTCGGCATGACGTTCGTTATCGCCACGAGCGGGATCGACTTGTCCGTCGGCTCCGTCATGGCGGTCGGCGGCGCTGTCGCGATGGAGACCCTCAGCACCCTCAACGCCCCTGCGTCGCCCGGCGCCATGTTCGCCGCGATCGCGCTCGCTGTGCTGTTGGGCGCCGTGTTGGGTGCTGTCAACGGCTTTCTCGTTGCGGTCATCGGGTTGCAACCATTCATCTCGACACTTGTCATGATGCTCGCCGGTCGCGGTATCGCACGTGTCATCACGGGCGGTCAGAACACGAACGCCACGAACGCCCCGTTCCGGGAGCTCGCCAACGGACAGGTCTTGGGACTCCCGCTGAGCTTCGTGCTGGCGATCGTCATCGTGGTGCTCATCGCACTCGTGATGCGCCGCACGGCACTCGGTCTCATGATCGAGTCGATAGGTATCAACCCGCAGGCCAGTCGGATGGCGGGCATCCGCCCCCGCCCGATCCTGATCACCGTGTACACGCTGTCGGCCGCGCTCGCCGCCATCGGCGGTCTGTTCACCGTGTCGGAGGTGATGACCGTCGATGTGTCGGGCACGGGTTACCAGATGGAGCTTGACGCGATCCTCGCCGTGGTCATCGGGGGTACCTCGCTCGCCGGCGGAAAGTTCTCGATCCTCGGCTCCACCATCGGCGCCCTGCTGATCGCGACGCTCAACAAGACGGTGATCTTCCTCGGGGTCTCTTCGGCGGCCACCCCGGCATTCAAGGCGATCGTGATCATCGTCCTGGTGCTTCTGCAGTCCGAGCGCATCCGCGAGATGCTGCTGGGGCGCCGCTCACGTCGCGATATGACGATTCCCCCCGTTACCAACCCCGCTACACGCACCGAGGAGGCTGTCGCATGACCGCCCTGGCTCCGTCACGGCCGACGCTTCGCGGTAACTGGGAACGAAACCAATCGCTCCTACCGACACTCGCTGCCGTCGCGCTCTTCATCGGGATGCTCGTCTATGCCGAGTTGGCATACGGACGTGTCTTCCACGCGGGGACGATGTCGAGTCTTCTGGTGAGCTTCGCGCCGACGATCATTCTCGCGGTCGGCATGACGATCGTCATCCTGTCGGGTGGGATTGATCTCTCCGTTGGCGCTGTTGTGGCCTTCACCTCGGTGTCAGGGGTGATGCTCATGAACGCAGGTGTGAACGGCTGGTTGGCGATCGTTCTCATGATCGTTTTCGGCGGACTGTTCGGGCTCGTTGCCGGCATCCTCATTCAATACTTCACTGTGCAGCCGTTCATCGCCACGCTCGCGATGATGTTCCTTGCTCGCGGCCTCGCATCCATGTTGTCGACCGTGCCCGTCCACGCCCCGGATGACGCACCGATTCGACTCATCGCCACGGACTGGAAGATCATCGATGGCCCGAAGGTCAACGACCTTGTCCTCACGCCGGGGTTCGTCCTCGCCGTGTTCGTCGTCATTGCTGCCTTCGTCTACCTCCACCGCACGCGCGCCGGGCGCACGGTCTACGCCATCGGCGGGGCAGAATCCTCAGCGCAACTCATGGGACTTCCCGTCGCGCGGACGCGTGTCTCGATCTACGTCATCAGCGGTGCGCTGGCGGGACTTGCCGCAGTCATCTACACCGCTGAGGTCGGAGGCAAGGCGCAGAACGTCACCGGCATCGGTTGGGAACTGGATGCCATCGCAGCCGTCGTTATCGGAGGTACGCTCCTCACCGGCGGTGTCGGCTACGTGCTCGGCTCGGTCGTCGGATCGCTCGTGCTTGCCGCGCTGTGGATGATCATCACAAAGGACGGGTCGATCAAACCAGAGTTCCTGACGATCATCACCGGCAGCATCCTCCTGGTCTTCGTCCTTCTGCAACGGGTCATCACCCGTCGTCGAGTCGAATGACCACCCCACCCCCACTTCTGGATACTGAGATGACTCTTCCTCGCTTTCGCGCCGACACCCAGCGCGCCATCGACGGCGCGCGCGCCGACGTTGCCGCACTCCACGCAGAGCTTGTCCGGTACGGACTCGTGGTGTGGACCGGGGGCAACGTCTCTGCCCGCGTGAACACCGGCGAGGGTGAGTCGGGCCTGTTCGTCATCAAGCCGAGCGGCGTCTCCTATGACGACCTGGCCGCCGACAACATGATCCTGTGCACCCTCGATGGCGAGGTGGTCGCCGGCACACCCGGCAGTGAGCGGGCGCCCTCCAGCGACACGGCGGCCCACGCCTATGTGTACCGCCACATGCCCGAGGTGGGCGGAGTGGTGCACACGCACTCCGACTACGCGGTGGCGTGGGCGGCGCGTGGAGAAGAGATTCCGTGCGTCATCACGGCGATGGCGGACGAGTTCGGCGGACCGATTCCGGTCGGCCCCTTCGCGATCATCGGAGATGACTCGATCGGGCGCGGCATCGTCGAGACCCTGACCGGCCACCGCAGCCGCGCGGTGCTCATGCGCAACCACGGCCCGTTCACCATCGGCGCCAGCGCCAAAGACGCCGTCAAGGCTGCCGTGATGCTCGAGGACGTCGCCCGAACCGTCCATATCGCGCGGCAGGGCGGCGAGCTGGTCCCCATCCCGCAAGAGGCGATCGATGCCCTCTTCGCCCGCTACCAGAACGTCTACGGACAGAACTCGGACGACCGTCGATGAGCGCCACCGACATCCTGCCCGCCGCAGCCGCCGACCTCATCCGCGCGGGGCGGACGACGCTGGGCATAGAGCTCGGCTCCACCCGCATCAAGGCGTGCCTGATCGACGCCGACAACCCGAGCAGCGTGCTCGCCCTGGGTGGTCACGACTGGGAGAACTCCTTCGTCGACCGGCTGTGGACCTACCCGCTCGACCAGGTGTGGGCGGGCCTGCAGGCCTCTTACGCTGCGCTCGTCGCCGACGTTCGCGCCCGCTACGACGTTCCGCTGCAGACCATCGGCGCGATCGGCATCTCGGCGATGATGCACGGCTACCTCGCCTTCGATGCCCGCGGCGAGGCGCTCGTGCCCTTCCGCACCTGGCGCAACACCAACACGGAGGTCGCGGCGGCCGAGCTCAGTGAGCTGTTCGGACAGAGCATTCCGCTGCGGTGGTCGATCGCCCACTACCGCCAGGCGATGGTGGATGCCGAGCCGCACACCTCCGAGGTGGCGCGCCTGACGACGCTGGCAGGCCTGGTACACACCGCGCTGACAGGCCGCCACGTGCTCGGGGTCGGCGATGCCAGCGGCATGTTCCCGATCGCCGAAGGCGACTACGACGCCGAACTGCTCGCCCGCTTTGACGCGCTCACCCCGGGCGCTCCCGCGCTGCGTTCCCTCCTTCCTGACGTGCTGCACGCTGGCGAGGACGCCGGAGCGCTGACCTCCGAAGGTGCCGCGCTGCTGGATCCGACGGGGGCGCTTGCGCCCGGCATCCCCTTCTGCCCGCCCGAAGGTGACGCGGGAACCGGCATGGTCGCCACCGGCGCCGTGGCGCCGCGGATGGGCAACGTCAGCGCCGGGACCAGCATCTTCGCCATGGTCGTGCTGGAGGGTCCGCTCGCCCACGATCACCGCGAGCTCAATCTCGTCACCACTCCCGCGGGCGACCCCGTGGCGATGGTGCACTGCAACAACGGCGCGAGTGAGCTGGCCGGCTGGGTGGGCCTGTTCCGCCGCTTCGCCGAGGCAAGCGGCAGCGCGCTCGATGCCGACGGCGTCTTCGACCTCCTCTTCCGCGAGGCCCTGGCCGGTGACGCGGATGCCGGCGGCCTGCTCGTCTACAACCACCTCGCCGGCGAGCCGCTCGCGGGCCTGACCGAGGGGCGCCCGTTGTTCGTGCGGACCCCCGACAGCACCTTCTCGCTGGCAAACGTCATGCGCGCGCAGCTCTACGGCGTCTTCGGCACGCTCGCGCTCGGCATGCGCGTCTTGGATGCCGAGGGCGTGCGCCTCGATCGCCTCCTCGCGCACGGTGGGCTCTTCCGCACGGCGGGTGTCGCCCAGCGCCTGCTCGCGGGAGCGCTGAATGCCCCCGTTGCCGTCAGCGAAACGGCCGCCGAGGGCGGTGCGTGGGGCATCGCCGTTCTCGCAGCCTATCGACGCGACCCGCGCGGACTCTCCCTTTCGGACTACCTCGAGCAGTGCGTCTTCGGCGGCGCGCAGATTCAGGTCGTCGACCCTGATCCGGCCGATGTCGCCGGGTTTGCCGCATACCTCAACCGCTATCGGGCGGGCCTGGCCGTGGAGGCCGCCGCCGTGGAACACCTCTAAGGACGCGCAATGACTCTCTCCACCTCGATTGACAGCTACACCGTCTGGTTTGTCACCGGTAGCCAGCATCTCTACGGAGAAGAGACCCTCCGCCAGGTTGCCGAACAGTCCCAGCAGGTGGCCGCCGGCCTTGCCGGACTCCCGGTGCGCGTGGAGTGGAAGCCGGTGCTCACCGACTCTGACGCGATCCGCCGTCTCGCCCTCGACGCCAACAGCGACGACTCCGTCATCGGCGTCATCGCGTGGATGCACACCTTCAGCCCCGCCAAGATGTGGATCGCGGGGCTCGACGCGTTGCAGAAGCCGCTGCTGCACCTGCACACGCAGGCAAACGTCGAGCTGCCGTGGGCAGACATCGACTTCGACTTCATGAACCTCAACCAGGCCGCCCACGGCGACCGCGAGTTCGGGTACATCCAGACGCGCCTGGGTGTCGCGCGCAAGACCGTCGTGGGCCACGTCTCGCACCCCGCCGTGCTGACCCAGATCGAGCAGTGGCAGCGCGCCGCCGCCGGCTGGCAGGCCGCGCGCACCCTCAAGCTCGCTCGCTTCGGTGACAACATGCGCTACGTTGCCGTCACCGAGGGCGACAAGACCGAGGCGGAGCTGCGGTTCGGCGTGCAGGTGAACACGTGGGGCGTGAACGAACTGGTCGAGGCGGTGGATGCGGCATCCGAGTCCGACATCGACGCACTCGTCCAGGTCTACCTCGACAGCTACGACGTCGCCGAGGAGCTTCGTCCCGGAGCCGAGCGCCACCAGAGCCTGCGCGATGGTGCGGCGATCGAGATCGGGCTGCGCTCCTTCCTCGAGGCGGGTGGATTCGGTGCGTTCACGACCTCGTTCGAAGACCTCGGCGCTCTGAAGCAGCTGCCGGGTCTTGCCGTTCAGCGCCTGATGGCCGACGGCTACGGCTTCGGCGCGGAGGGCGACTGGAAGACGGCGATCCTCGTGCGCGTGGCCAACGTCATGGGTGCCGGCCTTCCCGGCGGCGCCAGCCTCATGGAGGACTACACCTACGACCTCGCGCCCGGCCAGGAGCGGATCCTCGGTGCGCACATGCTCGAGGTGTCGCCGTCGCTGACCTCCGAGCGCCCGCGCCTCGAAGTCCACGCCCTCGGCATCGGCGGCAAGGACGACCCGGTGCGGCTCGTGTTCACGGCCGACCCCGGCCCGGCCCTTGTCGTGGCGATGAGCGACATGCGCGACCGGTTCCGGCTGGTCGCCAACGTGGTCGAGAACGTCTCGGCACCTGACCTTCCGAAGCTGCCCGTGGGGCGTGCGGTGTGGAAACCGCAGCCGGACTTTGCGACCAGCGCGGCGTGCTGGCTGACAGCTGGCGCGGCACACCATACGGTGATGACGACGGCCGTCGGTATCGAGGTGTTCCGCGACTTCGCGGAGATCGCCGGAACCGAACTCGCCGTCATCGACAACACCACCACGGTCCATGGCTTCCAGCGCGAGTTACGTTGGAACCAGGCCTACTACCGCCTCGCGCAAGGATTCTGACGATGACTGTGACCCCGCTCTCCGGCACGCAATACGAACTGACGGCGGGCGAGTATCGCGCCGTCATCGCGAGTGTCGGGGCATCGTTGCGGGTGCTCCAGTACGGCGGCCGTGACCTCGTCGTCCCGTTCGGCGCGGATGAGGTCCGTATCTCGTACCGCGGCGCCCTCCTTGCTCCGTGGCCGAATCGCATCGTCGACGGCCGGTACACCCAGGGTGGGGTCACGCGCGCGCTGCCCCTGACCGAACCCGACCGCAGCCACGCGCTGCACGGGCTGCTCGCGTGGGCCGATTTCACGCTCGTCGAGCAGGCGAGCGACGAGGTGACCCTTGAGGCGACCATCCAGCCTCAGACCGGCTACCCCTGGCGCGTGCGGGTGCGCACCCGCTACCGCCTGGCAGAAGACGGCCTCACGCAGAGCGTGACAGCCACCAACGAGAGTGCGGATGCCGCGCCGTTCGGCACGGGACCGCACCCCTACCTCTACGCCGGTCCGGGCGGCCTGAACTCGTGGTCGTTCACCCTGCCGGCCGAGCAGGTGCTCGCCGTCACCCCGGACCGCCTCGCGCCCGTGAGCCTGGAGCCGGTGACGGTGGATGCCGCACGCTTCGACTTCCGCCAGGAGCGGGTCCTCGGTGAGGTGCGCATCGACCACGCCTACACCGGACTCACCCAGTCGGTCGTCCGGCTGACCGATCCGTCCGGCTCGGGCGTGGAGATGACCTGGGACGATGCGTGCGCGTGGGTGCAGATCCACACCGCCGACAAGCCGGGCGGCCCCGCCGACCCCATCCACCGCGCAGGGCTTGCCGTTGAGCCGATGACCTGCGCGCCGGATGCCTTCAACGACGACGCCTACCCGTATGACACCGGTCTCGTGCTTCTGGCGCCGGGCGCGGAGCTTGCGGCATCCTGGCGGATCGCCGCGCTCTGATCGCGCAGCGCTTCACCGCTCGGCGCTTCACCGCTCAACGGCGGCAGACATGCAGAAAGGCCCCGGAGTATTCTCCGGGGCCCCTCGCATGAACCGCTACGCGAGATCAGCTGATCCCGAGTCGCGGTAGCTATCAGGCGTCGTCGCCGCGCATCTCCGCCTTGGCCTCATTGCGGGCGTGGACGGCGTCGCGCTCGGCTTCGGCCTTCTTGACCTCCGCGTCGGCCTTGACCTCGTCGATCTTGTCGCTCACGCGGTCTGCGGTGTCTTCCACCGCATCCTTGATCTTCCGGCCGGCCGTCTCGGCAGCGTTCTTCGCGTCATCGAGAATTCCCATGATCGCTCCTTCCACTTCGCATTGACTGGACTCGTTCCACGTTACGCAGGGCCACCGACACGACCAAGCGATCACACGGGACTCACACGAAAGTGCCAGGGCCCTCGGAGGCGCTCTGCGTGCCGCCGCGCGGAGCCTGCTCAGGCGGGCGTTGTGGTGTCGATCGCCTCGCGCAGCGGGCGGCGCATGGCGCCCCAGTACCGCGCCGGCGCCAGGCGCGTGAGCAGATCGACGATGCGCGCTTCACGGCCGAGGAGGGTGCGCGCGCGCCGCGCGATCGTTGCCTCCACGATGGTGCGCGCGGCATCCGCCGGTTCGGTGTGATACATCCGTGCCTGGGCGGCAGCGGCGCGGTCGGCGATGGCCGGATCAAGGGCCGCGGCGTAGCGGCCGTGCAGGATGATGCCCGTCTTCACGCCCGCGGGATACACAGCGCCGACCGTCACCGTCGAGCCTTGCAACTCGTGCCGCAGCGCCTCGCTGAAGCCGCGGACGGCGTACTTGCTCATGGCGTAGGGGATCCGCCCCGCCGGAGCGGCCAGCCCGTAGATCGAGACGAGGTGGGTGATGTGGGCCGCGGGCGCGCGGCGCAGTGCGGGAAGCAGGGCCTGGGTGATGTTGACCGTTCCCCACAGGTTCACGTCCATCAACCAGCGCATCTCTTCCATGGAGAGTTGGTCGATGTTGCCGAGCATCGACGAGCCGGCGCAGGTGATCAGGGACTGGATGTGGGGATGGGATGCCGCGATCGCCGCCGCGACCGCTGCCACTGCGGCGTCGTCGCGCACATCGACCGCGTGGACGGTGATCGTCGTCGCCGCAGAGCGCAGCTGCGCGGCGATCTCCTCGAGGCCTTCGGTGTTGCGGTCGATGAGGGCGAGGTGGCCGCCGCGCGCCGCGATCTGACGGGCCACCTCGGCGCCCATGCCCGACGCAGCACCGGTAATCACGCACGTGGCTCCCGCGACAGTCAGTTTCGGCATCGTCGCCTTTCCGTTTGTTCCGACCTTGTCATCGATTCTCGGTCATCAGGTTCCCTAGGATCGACAGGAGAGGTGGTGACGTGGCAGACAAACGCAGACGGGTTCGCACGCGCGATGTCGTCGCCGAAGGGCTGTACATCGCCTCGGCGGCGACGCGGTTGACGCTGAAGAACGCGATCCTCATGCATATTCTTGCTGACGGCGAAGACTTCAATTCGGACCGGTACCTCCCCGAAGCACGCGCGGCGTTGCTGTCGCTGGCTGAGGAGGCCGAACAGGATGCCGCGCGCACAGACGCGCACTGGCGCACCGCGCGCGGCAACTACCGCGATTCCGATGGCACGCACGACTACCGCAGCCGGGACGTGCGAAACCTCAAGCGTCGACACAAGCAGTCTCTCCACGTCGTGAAGGAGCTGCGCGCCCGCGCCGACGATGAGGATGAGCTCCGCAAGCTCATCGCCGATGCCCGCGATGCCGCGTGGGCGGAAGTTGCCGGAAACATCGACCGGACGCTGCGCATCGAAGCGGCGCGTCCGGACCTCGAGCCGGACTACGAGCGCATGCGCGGGGCGCGGATGCAGGCACTGTCGCTCGTGGACCTGCCCAAGCTTCGCGCCCGTCAGCGCGCCTCCTCGCGCGAGCAGGAGCGGCGTGCCGCGGGGGAGGAGCCGCCTCCGATCGAGCCCGCCGAGGCGCGTCCCGGCAGCGGCGGGTGGGACCCCGCCGAGCTCGAGTAGCCGGATGCGGCCTCGATTCGCCGCATCCGCTCGTGTGCGCTAAGCTGGTCGCTGGCCCGAGCGCGAGCAGAGGCCATGCGCCCGTAGCTCAATGGATAGAGCATCTGACTACGGATCAGAAGGTTAGGGGTTCGAGTCCCTTCGGGCGCACACTGTGTTGAGACAGTGAACGACCGAAAACCCGCGGAATCCCGCGGGTTTTCGTTGTTTCTGGGAATGGTGTGCGAGCGTGCCGCACATCACAGTGCATCACACGGGATCACCCGTATGTGTGCACCTATGTGTGCACTAGATCCGGCCCTGGCGAGCCGCTGGACGTCGTCCGGAGTGAAGCTCCGTTGGCGTCACCGGCTACGGCCGGACTTGGACGAGGTCAGCGATCCTCGTGAAGGTAGGTGTCGAGCTTCGCGATTCCATCGCGTGCCTCCACCTCGAGTTGATGAGTGTATCGCCGAACGGTTCCGGTGCGGATCCTTCCCGACGCGGGGGAGAAGCGCGTTCGCAGGTTGGCCTCTTTCGCCGACCGAATGCTCCCCATCGTGCCTCGCGCGGTCGGTGCGAAACTCGTCGCGCTCTCGGTTGAATCGGCCGCAATCGCCGGCTACGACCGAGATGATCCAGATCGCTCGCTGGTATAGCACCGGCGCTGCCAACCCGATCACCGCCCGCTGCGGGTGAACGAACGGGTGGGGTGCCCCGATGTCGTCTGTCAAGCCGCGAGGGCGGTCCGGTAAACGGTGGAGCTGATCTGGCGCATGGTTCGTTGAACACCGGCCGTTGTGGCGGCGTCGCGGTGGGACGGTCCGCCACAACGGCCCGTGCAGAGTGCCGGGGTGAGGCTCAGACTCCCGCGGGCAGCGGCGATTCGAGCGACACCGTGAGGGCGTCGGCGACGACGTGCGTCGTACCGGCGACATCGACCTCGAGCGGCTCGCCGTCGCGCAGCGTGAGCACCAGTTCGGTCGGCGTCACGCGAACGCCCAGCAGGCGTGTGCGGAACCCGATCGTGAACGAGAATCCGTCCCAGCCCTCGGGGCAGAACGGCGCGAAGCTCAACTGGCCTTCGCGCACGCGCATTCCGGCGAAGCCCTGCACGATCGACAGCCACGCACCGCTCATCGACGTGATGTGCAGGCCGTCTTCGGTGTCGTTGTTGTAATTGTCGAGGTCGAGACGCGCCGTGCGGCGGTAGAGCTCGATGGCCTTGTCGCGACGACCGATAGACGATGCCACGATCGAGTGGATCGACGCCGACAGCGACGACTCGTGCACGGTCATCGGCTCGTAGAAGTCGAAGTTGCGGCGCAGTTCGTCGACCGTGAACTCGTCTTCGAACAGGTACATGCCCTGCAGCACATCGGCCTGTTTGATGAAGCACGATCGCAGAATGCGATCCCACGACCAATTCTGGTTCAGCGGACGATCCGCCGACGACAGCGTGTCGGTGCTGCGCAGATCCTTGTCGAGGAACGTGTCGTGCTGCACGTTGACGCCGAGTTCGTCATCGGTGGGCAGATACATGTTCGCCGCGATCGTGCGCCACTTCTCGAGCTCTGCGGCGCTCACGCCGAGAGCCGTCGCACGCTCGGGCGCGAGCGCGTCGAGCGTCTCGCTCGTGTAGCGCAGCACCCATGAGGCCAGATAGTTGGTGTACCAGTTGTTGTTGACGTTGTTCTCGTACTCGTTGGGCCCCGTGACGCCGTGCAGCATGTACTGCCCGCGCGATGCGGCGAAGTGCACGCGATCGGCCCAGAACCGGCTGATCTCGACGAGCACCTCGATGCCCGGCCCCTCGAGGTACGAACGGTCGCCCGTGTAGTGCGTGTAGGTGTGGATCGCGAAGGCGATCGCACCGTTGCGGTGGATCTCTTCGAACGTGATCTCCCACTCGTTGTGGCATTCGACGCCCGTGAACGTCACCATCGGGAACAGCGCACCGGCCAGCCCCTGCTGCCGCGCATTGTGCTGCGCCTGCGGAAGCTGCTCGTGTCGGTAGGTGAGCAGTGCGCGTGTGACGTCGGGCTCGGCAACCGCGAGATACAACGGCACGAGATACGCCTCGGTGTCCCAATAGGTGGCGCCGCCGTACTTCTCGCCCGTGAAGCCCTTCGGGCCGATGTTGAGGCGGGAGTCTTCGCCGTAGTAAGTCGAGAACAGCTGGAACAGGTTGAACTGGATGCCCTGCTGCGCCTCGTCATCGCCCTCGATCCGCACTTCGGCGCGAGCCCAGCGCTCCTCCCACCGCGCCGTGTGCTGCGCGAGGTGCTCGTCGAAGCCGATCGCGGCCGCCGCGTCGAGCAGACGGGCGACGGCGTCGCGATGGTCGTCCTGAGCGATGTCGCGCGTCGTCACGACGGCTGTCGTCTTGGTCAGCTCCACCTGGGCGCCGTCGCCCAGCGTCGCTCCGTAGAGTTCGCCGACCTGCAGCGGGTGCTCGATCGTGTCGAGCAGTTCGAGTCCGGATGCCGCGACGCGCATCGCCGCCGTCACGGTGTAGCGCTCGGTGCCGAACGGGTTCGCGATCGTGCGCATCGACAGCAGCGGATCCGCCGACGTGCGGCGGTCGACGACGTCCCAGAAGCGTTCGCCGTAGTTGGAGTCGAGGTTGTGCACGTCGCCGTCGAGGCGCGGTCGCAGCGTCACGCGCGGGCGCCCTTCGAGTGCCGTCACCCGCACGCGCTGCAGGCACAGCTCGGGAGTGACGAGCGAGAGGAAGCGCTCGAACTCGATGCGCACGGTGGTGCCGGCGACGCGGTATTTGTACGAGCGGGTGAGCAGACCCGTGCGCAGATCGAGGCGGATACCGGCGTTGCTGTGGTCGCCCGTGAAGAGGTCGACGCGTTCGCCGTCGATGTCGATGTCGACCGCGATGATGTCGACGGCGTTGATGACCTTGCCGAAGTACTCCGGGTAGCCGTTCTTCCACCACCCGACGCGCGTCTTGTCGGGGAACCAGACGCCGGCGATGTAGGTGCCGGGGTGCGTGTCACCGCCGTAGCCTTCTTCGAACGTGCCGCGCATTCCCATGTGCCCGTTGCCGATCGAGGTCATCGATTCGATCAGGCGCATGGACGCATCGTCGATGCGCGTCGTTGAGATTGCGTACGGTTCGACGTCGAAAATCCGCTCGCTCATGGGTCACCTTCCTCGTCCGGGGGGTCGTGTGCCGAGGTGTGGCTGCGCGACCGTGCGCCGGAAACGTATCCGGAAAGCGAGGCTACCCCTCCCTGCGATGATGCGCATCCTCGCGGGTAGGCTGGGGATCCCACCCCGACTGCAGGAGGACCCGTGTTCCGCCGCCTCTTCGATTCCGCGGCGCCGTTGTGGCGGGCGGCATCGACGCTCGGCGACATCATCGTCGTGAACATCCTGCTGATCCTGACCGTGATCCCGGTCGTCACCGCCGGGGCCGGGCTCGTGGCGACGTACGACACGGCGCGTCGCGTGCAGGCCGACATCGACGACGGTGTCGCGCGCACCTTCTGGCGCTCGTTCCGGTCGAACTTCGTGCAGGCGACTGTGCTCTGGCTCGTCGTCGGCGTCATCGGCGCCGGCATCGTCGCGAGCTGGGTGCTGCTGCCGGTCGATGAGGCCAGCATCATGAAGACCCTTTCCACCGCCGTATATCTGCTGATCTTCCCCTTCGTCTGGGCGCTTCAGGCCCGGTTTGCGAACAGCGTGATCCACACGTTGCGCAACGCCGTCGTCGTGGCGGTCGGTCGTTTGCCGTTCGCCGCGGGCGTCTTGCTGATCCACATCGTGGTCGGGGCGATCGTGATCGCCTCGTGGCTCATGATCCCGCAGGTCGTCGTGCTCCTGCTGCTCCTCGGCTACCCCTTCGTCGTGTGGGCGTCGATACCGCTCATCGGGCGCGCGCTCGAGCCGCTGCTGCCCGCTGCGGACGAACCGACGGGCGCCTGACCCGTCGGATTCTTCGTGATCTGATCGTGATGTTCTCGCTGGTGGCGCGCGCTTGCGACGTCGTCGCGGCGGGCGTACTGTCGGAACTGCAGGCGGAACCGTTTCCGAAAAAGTTCCGTCTCGCGTGGCGAAGTACAGAGGCGTCGCCACGTCCACGGCATACATCCAACGAAGGAAGGCCACGACGATGATGAAGCGCAGGATGGTGACACTGGTCGCCGCCGGCATCGCGGTTACCGCAGTGATGGGCGCGCTGGCCGGCTGCAGCGCCGGAAGCGACGACAGCTCGGCTGAAGGCAAGGTGTACTACCTCAACTTCAAGCCGGAACAGGCTGAGAACTGGGTGGCGCTCGCCGCCGAGTACACCAAGAAGACAGGTGTTCAGGTCGACGTGCAGACCGCTGCGTCGGGCACCTACGAGACGACGCTCAAGTCTGAGATGGCCAAGAGCAACCCTCCCACGCTGTTCCAGGTCAACGGACCTGTGGGCCTTGCGACGTGGGGCGACTACGCCGCTGACCTCAGCGACTCGGCAATCTACGAGCACCTCAACGACCAGTCGGTCGCCCTGACCGGCGACGACGGCGAAGTGCTGGCGATCCAGTACGTCCAGGAGACCTACGGCATCATCTACAACAAGAAGCTCCTCAACGACTACATCGCGCTGCCCGACGCCGCGATCACGTCGATCGACGAGATCGACAACTTCGACACGCTGAAGGCCGTTGCCGAAGGCATCCAGGCGAACAAGGACGCTCTCGGCGTCGAGGGCGCGTTCACGTCGGCTGGTTTCGACCCGTCGTCTGACTGGCGCTTCAAGACCCACCTGGCGAACATCCCGCTCTACTACCAGTTCAAGGCCGACGGTGTCACGGGTCAGCCGGCGACGATCACCGACGAGTACCTCGACGGTTATCAGCGCATCTTCGACCTCTACATCAACAACTCGACGACCGAGCGCACGCTCCTGTCGAGCAAGACCACTGAAGACGCCAACGCTGAGTTCGCGCTCGGCAAGGCCGTGTTCTACCAGACCGGCACCTGGGCCTACAACGACATCAAGGGCCAGGCTGTCGCCGACGAAGACCTCGGCATGTTGCCGATCTACATCGGTGCCGACGGTGAAGAGAACCAGGGTCTGACCACGGGTTCGGAGAACTACTGGGCCATCAACAACGAGGTCTCCGAGGCTGACCAGCAGGCCACGCTCGACTTCCTCGAGTGGGTCATCACGTCTGACGAGGGCCGCGACTCCCTCGCCAACACGATGGGCTTCGTCACCCCGTTCGACACGTTCGCGGACTACCTGCCGTCGAACCCGTTCATCCTCGCGGATGCCGCGTACACGGCTGCCGGCAAGACCGCCGTCACGTGGAACTTCACCGTCATGCCCTCTGAGGAGTGGAAGAACGGTGTGGGCCAGGCCCTGCTGCAGTACGCGCAGGAGACCGGTGACTGGGCGGGCGTCGAGACGGCGTTCGTCGACGGCTGGGCGTCTGAGTACAAACTCACCAACGGCTGAGAAATCCGTGCCGCGGGGGCGTAAGCCCCCGCGGCACGGCGGTGCGGGCGCGGCGATACGCTGCGTCCGCACCCTCATCAAGGAGCACGCATCATGAAGAAGTCTCTCGCCCGCTGGGGATGGCTGTTCACCGGCCCGACCCTGGCGGCGTTCATCATCGGGTTCATCATCCCGCTCGTTCTCGGTGTCTACCTCTCGTTCACGGAGTTCCGCACCGTCACACGAAGCACGTGGGTGGGATTCGACAACTACGCGAAGCTGATCGGCGACGAGATCTTCCTCCACTCGCTGTGGTACACCGCCGCCTTCGCCATCGTCACGACGATCCTCATCAACGTCTTCGCGTTCGCGATCGCGTACATGCTGGTCAAGAAGTTCCGCGGCCGCAACGTCTTCCGCTCTGTGTTCTTCATGCCGAACCTCATCGGCGGCATCGTCCTCGGCTACATCTGGCTGCTGCTGCTCAACGGCATCCTCGGCTTCTGGGCCCGATCGATCACCTATGACGCCACGTACGGCTTCTGGGGTATGGTCATTCTGATGTGCTGGCAGCAGATCGGCTACATGATGGTGATCTACATCGCCGGTCTGCAGTCGATCCCCGCCGAGCTCATCGAAGCGGCCGAGATGGACGGCGCATCGCGCGCCCGCAGCCTCCGCAGCGTCATCATCCCGCTCGTGATGCCCTCGATCACGGTGTGCACGTTCCTGACGATCACCAACGGCTTCAAGATGTTCGACCAGAACCTCGCGCTGACCAACGGCGCTCCGTCGCGGCTGTCCGAGCTGCTGGCGCTCAACATCTTCAACACCTTCTACGGACGACCCGGCTTCGAAGGCGTGGGCCAAGCCAAGGCGGTCGTCTTCCTGCTGATCGTCGCGGTGATCGCACTCGTGCAGAACCGCTATGCGCGCTCGAAGGAGGCGATCGCATGAACGACAAGGTGCGCCGCCCCTGGCTGTGGACGACGATCTTCACGATCATCGCCATCGCCTACATGTTCCCGATCGCTCTTGTCGTCATCAACTCGTTCAAGAACAAGGTCTACATCGCGTCGGAGCCGTTCGCGTTCCCGACCGAGGACTCGTTCGTCGGGTGGGCCAACTACCTGCGCGGCATCGAGCTCACCGACTTCCTCGCGTCGGCGGGATGGTCGTTCGTGATCACGATCGGCGCGGCCGTGCTGATCCTGGCGGGGACGTCGATGACCGCGTGGTGGATCGTCCGTATGGACAACCGCTTCGCCAAGACGCTGTACACGACGTTCCTGTTCAACCTCGTGGTGCCTTTCCAGATGGTGATGTTCACGCTGTCGTGGCTGGCCGACTACCTGGGCCTGAACAATCCGTTCGGACTCTGGATCATCTACCTGGGCTTCGGCGCGGGTCTCGCAGTGTTCATCTTCACGGGCTTCGTCAAAGGCATCCCCTACGAGATCGAAGAGGCCGCCACGATCGACGGCTGCGGTCCGGTCCGTACGTTCGTGCTCATCGTTCTTCCGATCATGAAGCCGGCCGTGATCACGGTCGCGATCCTCGAGGTCATGTGGCTGTGGAATGACTACCTGCTGCCGTACCTGACACTCGATCTGAAGAACTACAAGACGATCCCGATCGCCGTGCAGTACCTTCGCGGCGGCTATGGCTCGGTCGACATGGGCGCTATGATGGGTGTCTTGGTACTCGCCCTGATCCCGGTCATCGTCTTCTACTTCGTGAGCCAGAAGCACATCATCAAGGGCGTCGTCGTCGGCGCCGTCAAGGGCTGATCGCCCTTTGTGAGGAGGCTCCGTCGTGGCCGAGATGACCATCAAGGAGCTGGCTCGCATCTGCGGTGTCGCCGTCTCGACGGTGTCGCGGGCGATGAACGATCGCTCCGACGTCAACCCCGAGACGCGGGCCCGCATCCGGGCCGCAGCAGAACAGTACGGCTACGTTCCGAACGGAAGTGCCCGTCGGCTCAAGATCGGCTCGACGAAGACGATCTCGGTCGTCATTCAAGGCGAGTTCGGGCAGCTGCTGGTAGAGATCCTGCAGCTGCTCGAACGATCCTTCACCGAAGCGGGCTTCGACACGACGATCTCGCACATCGCCGATCCCGAGCACGCCAACGCGGGCACGGTGGAGCGCATCGTGCGCGAGGGCAAGTTCGGCGGCGTCGTGTTCCTCGGCCGCTACGGCAGTGCCGACCGCGAGGCATCCGCCCAGCTGAGTCGCCGCCTCGCCGAGATCGACGTGCCGATGGTGTTCTGCACGACCGCCGACTATTCGGGCGCGGCGGCGCTGCACTCGTCGATCTCGGTCGACGACCACGCGGGCGCCCGCGATCTCACGGCCCACCTCGTCTCGCTCGGTCATCGTCGCATCGGGTTCATCGGCGCCGGCGCCGAGCCCGACCGCGAACACGCGTGGGCGCTGCGCCTGGCCGGTTATCAAGCGGGTCTCCACGACGCCGGCATCGTGTTCGACGACGCACTCGTGATCCCTTCGGCCCTCGAAGAGCAGACCTACACGATGCGCAACGGCTATGAGTAGATGCGTGCCTGGCTGCCCTCGGCGCCCGAAGACGTCACCGCGCTGATCGGGGTGTCGGACTGGACGGCGATCGGCGCGAGCCGTGCACTCAACGAGGCCGGCCGATCGGTGCCCCGCGACATCTCGATCGTCGGCTTCGACGGCCTCGACGTCGCGAACTACGTCGTGCCTCCCTTGACGACGATCGTGCAGCCGGTCGCCGAGATCGCGCAGAGCACGGCGCGCGTGCTACTGGCGACGATGGCCGATCCCGGTCGTGCGATCGAGCAGGTCTGGATCCGCGGGCGCCTGCTGACCGGAGAGTCGGTGCGACGACTGTCGTGACCGCGGCGGTGCGGCGTCATGCTCGTGCCGTCGCGTGGCAGCGCGAGTAGCGTCGACGCATGACGCGCCCCGATAGACACCACCTTTCGGCGGACTGTCCGACCTGACTCTGGCGGTCCACGCCGGCAACCGGGTCGGTCCGGGCAGCGCTTTCCCGCGCCGAACGGGAGGTACACGAACCGGTTCTTCTCGGCGGGGGAAGCCATCGGGTGCCCCTCGCGGCGGTGCGGTCCGTTGTGACTCCGCGCTCAGTGAGCGGTGCTGCCGGGTGCGATGACGGCCTTGACCGGCTCTTCGCAGTTGAGGGTGTAGTCGAGGGGCGCCGGCTGGTTCGCGCAAAGGCGTCGAGGTCTTCCAGGATGGAAGTTCTCACACTGCCCGTCCGCCGGAAGACCTCGACTTGCACCACCCTACGTTCGCGACCCCTGACCTCACCACGTTCTGCCGTCTCGGCGAGCTCGGCCTCGAAGCCGTCGGCCAGCGGCTCGAGCCGATCGGGCGGTGCTGGAGTGCCGCGTCGTCGACGACGACCCGTGGTGTCGCAAGTGCGTCGCTGAGGGCGTCGCCGAGGATCATCTCGTCGTTCGCGTGCGCGGTGCCGGAGCGCTCGATCCACACGATGCCGTCGTCTCCGAACGAGCGCGAAGGCCAATCGCCGGGTGTGGCCGCGGCGCGGGCGCCGGTCGCGTCGACCCGCATCGTCTTGCCGCCGACCGTTTGCCCGGCCGCGCAGCCACTGAGCACGGCGGCGCCCCGCAGGAGAACCTCGGTCGTGGCGTGGCCGTTGACGAGCGCATCGAAGTACGCAATGACTTTGAGTGTCTCGGTGGCCTCGGCATCAACCGCCGTCAGGCGCCCTACGAGTTCTTGCATCGTGCCGCCGCTTCGAGTGGACTTCTGCCCACCCTAGCCCGTGCCGCGAGGGCAGGGCAGGGTGGGCAGAAACGCGTAAGGCTAGACGCCGAGGATGCGGCGGAGCCACGCCATCCGTGCGGAGCGTGCCCCGATCGACAGCGCCGACTGCGGTGCCATCGCGTCAAAGCCGTGGAAGCCTCCCGGCCACACGTGCAACTCGGCGACGCCGCCCTGTTCCCAGATCTTCACGGCATAGGCGACATCCTCGTCGCGGAACACCTCGGCGCTGGCGACGTCGATGAACGCCGGCGGCAGGTTCGTCAGATCGCTCGCGCGGGCCGGTGCCGCGTAGATCGAGACGGCATCGGTCTTGCGGCGATCGCCGAGCAGGGCGTCCCAGCCCGTGTCGTTGCTGCCGCGGTCCCAGACACCGAACCCGTCGACCTGGTAGCTCGAGACGGTCTCGTTACGGTCGTCGAGCATCGGGTAGATGAGGAGCTGTCCGGCAAGCGCCGGACCGCCGATGTCGCGCGCCTTGAGCGTGACGCCCGCGGCGAGCCCGCCGCCGGCGCTTCCTCCGCCGATCACGAGCCGGGCCGGGTCGAAGCCCAGTTCCTGTGCGTGCGCCGCCGTCCACACCAGGCCTGCGTAGCAGTCATCGACCGGCGCGGGATCGGGGTGCTCGGGCGCAAGGCGGTACTCGACCGACACGACGACGGCATCCAGGTCCATCACCCAGGTCACGTACTCATCGGCCCCCGTGAAGCGGTCGCCGATGATCATCCCGCCGCCGTGCGTGTGGAAGATACCGGGCCCGCCGGGAACGTGGTCGGTGCGCGTGAAGATCGACAGTGTGATGTCGGGCGCGCCGTCGGGGCCGGGAACCGTGCGCACCTCATGTCGGATCGGCCGATCTCCGATGAGTTCATCGATCGGAGTGGCGAGCAGTCCGCCCTGGCGCATCGGGCCGATCATCTCGGGCGTCAGTGTCGGCGGCAGCATCTCGCCGAGTGCAGCGAGGACGGCGCCGAGCTCCACATCAAACGGCGGGGCGGGGTGGGTGTTGCTCACGGTGACCTCCATTGGTCGCGTTCCCTGGCCACGGCTCTGTGACCTGACTTCATCTTCGGATCAGCGATCACCGGAGTGAACCGCCATCCGTGCGCAGATCTCGGGTGCGCTCCCGCCATGTGGCGGAGCGCGGCGATCAGGCCCCGCAGGCCTCGTTGAAGCGCGTCGCGGCGCGCTGAAGGTCGCCGGCCGAGCCCTGGAGGGCTTCCTTGGCGGCGTCGGGGTCGCTCGTTCCCGCGGCGGTGACGGCGTCACGCACGGCATCCAATCCCGCCGTCAGATCGGTCAGGATCGGGCTGATCTGCGCGTTGGTCACGGCGGGGGCGAGGGCGGCGAGCGACTCCGAGGCGGCCGCGAGGTTTGCTTGCACGCTCAGGAGGTCGCCCGTGTCGAGGGCGGTGCCGGCACCGGCGATCTCGGACTGCACGTTCTCGAGGCCTTCGGCCACAACGATGCACGCGTCCGTCTTGCTCTGTTCGCTCGAACCGCATGCGGCCAGGGTCGCGGCAGCGAGAAGGACGATCGAGCCTGAGGTGAGGCGGGTGGCAAGGGTGGTGCGCATGGCATCCAGTGTGCCGCACCGCTCGCTGTGCATTCGCCCTATCGCGGCCGCATCCGCGTAGGCTCGACCGCGTGAGCGCATACGTTTCGGCGTTCGAGCTGTTCTCCATTGGTGTGGGACCCTCGAGCTCCCACACCGTCGGGCCCATGCGGGCGGCCCTCGATTTCGCACAGCGCCTCCCGGAGGCAGCTCCGGTCGCGCGCGTGCGGTGCGAGCTGTACGGCTCGCTCGGCGCGACGGGCATCGGTCACGGAACCCCGGATGCCGTCGTCGCAGGCCTCCAGGGCCTGACCCCCGAAACGTGCGACCCGGTCGCCGTGCGCTCGGCGTGGACCGCCTGGGATGGCGGACCGCTGCTGCTCGGCGGCATCCATCCCATCGCGTTCGAGAAGGACGACATCACCTTCCTGCCGCGTACGCGCCTGCCGGGTCACCCCAATGCGATGATCCTCCGTGCGGTCGACGAGGCGGGGGCGGTCCTGGCGGAGGACACTTATTATTCGGTCGGCGGCGGCTTCATCCGCCGCGAAGGCGCGCCGCCCGCCGTCGCCTCGGCGCCGGTGCCCTACCGATACGCCAGCGCCGAGGAGCTTCTCGCCCTCTGCGACGAGCACGGCCTGACCATCGCCGAGCTCGCGCGGCGCAACGAGCAGGCCCTCCGCAGCGAGGCTCAGGTCGCGGCCGGACTCGACCGTATCTGGGACGCGATGTCGGCCTGTGTGGATGCCGGCCTCCACGCCGACGGGGTCCTGCCCGGGGTGCTGAGGGTCAAACGCCGCGCCGGTGCGATCCGGGCCCAGCTGGCCGGTGCCGAGGCGGAGAGTGGCCGGGAGCTTCCCGGCGAATGGCTCGGCGCGTTCGCGCTCGCCGTCAACGAAGAGAACGCTGCCGGCGGTCGGGTCGTCACCGCGCCGACGAACGGGGCGGCGGGCATCGTCCCGGCCGTCGCGATGTACTGGTGGCGTTTCCTCGCGGATGCCGGCATCGGCGCCGCCAGCGCCGTCACCCCGCACGGCGAGCTGGTCGGTTCGGCGCTGCTCGGCCTGCATCCCCCGCGGGAGGTGGACGGCGAGGTGACGGTCGAGGCGAATCGGCGCCGCGGCATCCGGCGCTTCTTGTTGACGGCGGCAGCCCTGGGCTCGCTCTTCAAAGCCAACGCGTCGATCTCGGGCGCGGAGGGCGGGTGCCAGGCCGAAGTGGGGTCGGCGTGCGCGATGGCCGCGGGGGGCCTGACCTCCGTGATGGGCGGGACCAACCGACAGATCGAGAACGCGGCTGAGATCGCGATGGAACACCACCTCGGACTCACCTGCGACCCGGTGGGCGGGCTCGTGCAGATCCCCTGCATCGAGCGCAACGCGATCGCGGCATCCACTGCGGTCACGGCGGCCCGGCTCGCGATGCGCGGCGACGGATCGCACTATGTGTCGCTGGATGCCGTCGTCGAGACCATGCGCCAGACCGGCATCGACATGTCGACCAAATACAAGGAGACCAGCGAGGGCGGACTCGCCGTCAACGTCATCGAGTGCTGAGGCGCGGGGTGCCGGGTCGCCGCGCGGTTCGGTGGGCGCAAACGGCGGGAACGACCCCTGTGCCGGCGGTTCGGTGGGCGCAAACCGCGGTAATGAGGCGCGCGAAACGCGCAACTGCGCCCACTGAACACGCAGGCGCACCCGCGCGGCTAGAGAAACCCGCGGCGTTCGAGGGCGGCGCGGACCATCTGGATGCCGAGCGCCGGGCGCACGCGGATGTGCTGCGAGGTCAGGCGCACCATCTCCCACCCGGATGCCGCATATGCTGCCTGTTTCTGGATGTCGCGCCCCCACTGGCGTTTGCTCGTGCGGTGATGGTCGCCATCGATCTCCACCGCCACGCGCGCCGCGACGAAGGCCGCGTCGCTGATACCGAGGAGCGTGTGCTGCGCATCGCGCACCTCGTGGTCGAGGGTGGGTTCGGGCAGCCCCGCGGCCAGATGGGTGAGGCGCCAATCGGTCTCGAGGATCGACATGCTGTGCTCGCGGAGCTGGGGGAGGGCCCGCCGCATCCTCTCGACGCCCTGTCGTCGCCCTGCGTCGGCGGCAGCCTGGAGCTGCGCCGGCGTCACGAGTTGGAGCTCGGGCCGCCGCCGGCCGCGGTCATCGCGCGGGATGCGCACCAGCGCGTCGCCGAGACGGACGAGATCGTGCTCGGAGTGGGTACGCGCGAGCATCGCCCACGCCGTCGCCGGCGTCGCGACGCAGACCAGTTCGCCCGTGAGCGGCACGCGGAACATCGTCGTGTGGGCCAGCCCCGGGCGTACCTGAACGGCCAGGATGCCGGGTCGCCGCGGCGGGCGATGCGGCGCGAAGCTGCCGACCTCCAGCGGCGCGGTGGGCGCGGCAGCGGCATCCAAGAGCGGCATGCCCCACAGCGCGAGCGCGGTGCTGCCCGTGTAGAAGGCGTGTGGCGGCAAGACGAGGGCGTGCGCCCGCACGCGCGCGATCACGGCCTCGCGAGCGCGCTGGTCCGGGGAGTCCTCGCGCTCGTCCGGCGCCTCGGAACCTGCCGGCGCGGGCGTCGGGTCCGCCCCACGCGTCCGGACACCGTGGAACGGGCGTGCCAGGTCGCGCGCCCGAAGCCGACCTGCTGCCACGCCCGCCACCCGCGCCACATCGGTGCGAAAGAGCTCGCCGAGGCCGTCGGGGAGCGGGGTGGGGTGGCGCGGCATCCCCTCAGCGTGCCTCGTGACTCTCCCGCAGGGGGAGCCAATCATCACATGTGTGGATGCCGCATCCCCTTCTCCTCCCTGTGGAGGAGGTCTTGGGGCGCCACCGAAGCACCACCGAACCACCACCGAACCACCCCACATGCCGCCACCGCCCGGGCCTAAGATCAGAGGCACCCGGACCTGTCAGCGAGGACACCGATGAGCGATACCGTCGCCGCGCGCGAACGCGAGATCGTCGCGCCCGTGTCACTGACTCGCGCCGACGGCCGGCTCAACCCTGACGCGATCGGGTTCGCCCGTCGTCCGCTGGTCGACACATCCGGCATCGGCGGTCGCCGCGGCTGGGGGCGCAACAAGCGCTGGGAGTACTGGAATGTCATCACCCCGACGCACATCCTCGCGCTGACCATCTCCTCGCTCGACTACGCCGCGGTGCACGAGGTCTGGATCTTCGAGCGCAGCACCCAGCGCACCTGGGGAAAGAGCGCGACGGTGATTCCGCCGCGGAATGTGGAGCTCCCCGCATCCCTCGGCGAAGGGGTTGCGATCGCCCGGGCCGAGGGCCTCGCGATCACCGTCACCTCGGCCGCCGATGGGCAGGTGTGGCGTCTGCGGGCCGAAATCGCCGGTGCCGCCTTCGACGTCACCGTCACCCGGCCCGACGCACACGACTGTCTGGCGGTCGTGGTGCCGTGGTCGCACCGGCTCTTCCAGTACACGGTGAAGGATGTCGCCCTCCCCGCGACCGGGACTCTCACCATCGACGGCGTCTCGCACGAGGTCCCGCCCGGTTCGTGGGCGGTGCTCGACCACGGCCGCGGCCGGTGGCCGTACGACATCGCGTGGAACTGGGCGGCCGGATCGGGCGAGCTCGCCGATGGGCGCACGCTCGGCATCCAACTCGGTGCGCGGTGGACCGAGGGGACCGGCTCGACCGAGAACGGGATCATCGTCGGCGGCATCTTGCACAAGATCTCGCAGGAACTGCAGTGGGACTACCGACTCGAGGCGCCGCTGGAGCCCTGGCACATTCACGGGGGCGGGCTGGATGCCGTCTTCACCCCGTTCTACGACAAGCGCTCCGAGACGAACCTCGGCATTGTCGCGGGGCGCACCGACCAGTGCTTCGGAACCTGGTCAGGAACCTTCGACTCCGGCACCGAGCGCGTGAGCTTCTCCGGGATCGAGGGGTTTGCGGAGGACGTCCACAACCGCTGGTGAGATCAGCGGCCGCGGAGCTTGGTCGTCAGCGCCTGCAGTTGCGCAAGTTCGTCGTTGGAGAGCACCGACATGCGCGCGGCGATCGCACGTCCGTGCCGCGTGGCCACCTGGCGGAAGGCGGCAAGGCCGTCGTCGGTCGCGCGCACGACCGCACCGCGCCCGTCCTGAGGGTCGGTGCACTTGGTGAGAAGGCCTCGGGTGACCATACGGTCGACCAGTCGTGAGACGCTCGGCTGGCTGATGAGCATGTTGGCCACGACGTCGCGCAGGCGCGCGGCGTGGTCCTCGCCGCGGCTGACCGTCAGCATCACGTCGTACTCGGCGGCGCTCAGGTTCTCGTCGTCGAAATCACCGTCGATGTCGCGCATGACGTCGTGCTGCGCGCGGAACAGGCTCTCCCAGGCGCTCACGGCCAGCCGTCGATCGGTCATGGCGTCCACTGTAGTCGCGCGCCTTAGGCTGGGCGCATGAAGCGCGTGCCGAAGGTGCTGGGTGTGGTCGCCGTCCTCCTGCTCTCCGTGCTCGGGTGGGGCGCCCCTGCGCTCGCCGACGACGAGGCGCGCACAGGCATCGTCGTGGCGGGCCTCGACGACTTCGTCTTCGACGCGCTCGAGGTCGACTACACGCTCACGCGCGCCGACGACGGCACGAGCCGGCTCGATGTGGTCGAGACCTTCACCGCACGTTTTCCTGACATCGACCAGAATCGCGGGATGCGGCGGGCGATCCCCACGCGCTACAACGGTCAGCCGTTGCGACCGCAGCTCATCTCGATCACCGACGGCGAGGGCCGCGCGCGTCCGGCCGAGACCGCGAGCGACGACGGCGTGTTCTCGATGACCTCGCGTGCGGATGACTTCGTGCGCGGCATCCAGGTATATGTCTTCCACTACACACTCGAGAACGTGACCTGGGACTTTGCCGACGGCGGCCTCGAGTTCTACTGGGACGTCAACGGCGTCGACTGGGCGCAGCACTTCGGTACCGTCACCACGCGACTGCACCTCGATGCCGAGCTTCAGGCCGCCCTCACGGGACGGATGGCCTGCTACGCAGGGCCCTTCCGCAGCGAGCAACCGTGTACCGCGATCGAGCGCAGCGGCGGCACGATCACCGCGCGGCAAGACGGTCTTGCTCCCTACGAGACCCTCTCGATGGCGGTCGGCTTCGTCGACGGAACCTTCACCACCTTCGACGCCTCGCCGTTCGCATCGGGGTTCGGCTGGGCACAGCTGGCCTCGCTCGGCGGCATGGCCGGCGTCGTCGGCTGGGCGGCGCGCCGGCGCCGAAAGGTTCTGGGCGATGCGCCGGGCAGACCCACGATCATCGCCGAGTACGCCCCGCCGCCGGGGATCGATGCGCTCGAGTCGGCCGTGCTCCTGCAACGGCGCACCAAGGGGATCCCCGCCGAGATCCTGGAACAGGCCGTCGCCGGGACGATTCGGATCATCGACGGCGGGAAGTCCTGGTGGGGTAAGCAAAGCCTGGTCGCCGAACTCGTCTCGATGGATGCCGCCGACGCCAACGGCCGCATGTTCCTCGCCTCGATGTTCCCGGCCGGTGTCGCCGGTGAGACCTACACCTTCGGCAAACAGGACACCAAGGTCTCCAGCACCGCCCAGCGGGTGCTCGGCGCCGCCGACAAAGAACTGGTGCGACGCGGCTTCATCCGGTCGGTGCCGCTGCGGGCGCGGATGGTGCCGATCCTGGTGTCGATCGCCGCGTTGGGGCTCGTGTTCCTGTTCGGCTTCGGCGCGCTGGCCAGCGCCGTCGTGGAGTGGGTGCCGCTTGTCGCGGGCGTCGTGGCGGTGCTGGGAGTCATCCTCACGATCGGGCTCCTCTCGCACAAGCCGCTGACCGACCTCGGTGCGGAGGCCCGCGACCATCTGCGCGGCGTCGAGCTCTTCATCTCGTGGGCCGAGGCCGACCGCATCCGGACCCTGCAGTCACCCGAGGGTGCCGAGCGTGCCTCGGTGGATGCCGATGACCCCCGCGAGCGCCTCGTCCTCTATGAACGTCTCCTGCCGTTCGCCGTCATCTTCGGCCAAGAGAAGCAGTGGTCCGCGCAACTTGCGACCCTCTACACGGCGGCGGGCGCCACCGCGCCGGTCTGGTACGCGGGTAGTGGCGCGTTCAACGCCTCGTCTTTCGCGTCCGGTATCGGATCGCTGTCGGCCGCGGCATCCTCCTCGTCGTCGACGTCGGGTGGATCCAGCGGCGGAGGCTCGGCCGGAGGCGGTGGGGGAGGCGGCGGAGGAGGCGGGGTCTGACCGCCCGCGCGCCGCGGAGAAGGCTGCGCACGACGGGCAAGAGTAAGGGCCGACCGGAGATTCCGGTCGGCCCTGTCCCTGCACCAAGAGTGTCCTGCAATCACATGCCGGCAGCTACCACAGCAAAACAACTACCGTGCTTGCACTCTATAACGGAAAGATAACGACGGCAAGGGTTTGTCGTTATCTTTTTGTGATGAGTGGGCGGTGGGGGTGGATGTGTCCGACGCCCTGCAACTTGTCAGTCGCGCCACCTGATCTGTCAGTGGAGTCAGGCGCCTGTCATCCGCGCCATCGAATCTGTCAGTCGCTCGGCGCGTCGCGCAACGCGTCGGGCATCCGCCGACGTAGCTTGGCGCCGAGCACGTACCCGAAGTACGCATTGTCAGGCTCACGATCTCGACCACGAGAGACCTCGCACGGTGATCCTGACAACGTTCGTGCCATCCGAGCACACCGTCACCGAACTCGCGGCAGTGACTGTCGAGGTGAAGTATGACGGCCGGGTGTGCGACATCGGGTCCGAGCAGGTGAGTGAACTCGAACTGTCGCGCGTCGCTCCGCCCCGACCGACGAGGGCCGGGCGCCCGCAGGGCGCGAGATCGTGGACGACTACCTGGAGCCCCTGGTGGCGCTGCCGGAGATCGGGTCGCGGATCCGATTCGGCACCCGCGTGGTCGCGGTGACCCGCGAGGGCATGGACCGCACCCGCACAGCCGGACGCGCCACCGCCCCGTTCCTGCTCCGCGTCCAGACCCCCAACGGCACGGTCGAGGAGATCCCCGGGCGGGCAGTGATCGACGCGTCCGGCACCTACACGACCCCGAACCCGCTTGCCTCGACCGGTCTGGACCCGATCGGCGCCGACGACGTCGACGGGCTCGTCCTGCACGCCCTCCCGGACGTCCTGGGCGCCGACCGCACCCGGTTCACGGGCAAGCACACCGTCGTGGTCGGCGCCGGGCATTCGGCCGCGAACACCCTGATCGCCCTGGCCGAGCTGGCGAAGGCGGAGCCGGGGACGCGGGTGACCTGGCTGATCCGCAACCCTTCCGCGATCCGCGTCTCATCCTCCCCGGACGACGAGCTCGTCGACCGCGCCAAGCTCGGCTCCCGGGTCGACCAGCTCGTCCACACCGACCAGATCGTCATGGTCGACTCGTTCGAGATATCCCGCCTGCAGCCGAACGGCGATGGTGGGGTTCGGCTGGTCGGGCGTCGTCGTGGTGAGGACGCGTTCCTGGATGCCGACGTCGTGGTGAACGCGACCGGCTTCCGCCCCGACCTGAGCATGCTCCGCGAGATCCGCCTCGAGCTGGACGACGTCGTCGAAGCCCCCAAGCGACTGGCGCCGTTGATCGACCCGAATCTGCACTCCTGCGGTACTGTCTTCCCGCACGGGTTCGCCGAACTGCGGCACCCCGAGCCGGGGTTCTTCCTGGCCGGGATGAAGTCCTACGGCCGGGCGCCGACGTTCCTGCTCGCGACCGGCTATGAGCAGGTCCGCTCCATCACCGCATGGCTGGACGGCGACATGCCGGCCGCCACTGAAGTCCAACTCACCCTCCCCGCCACCGGCGTCTGCTCCACCGACCTCGGCTCCGGCGGGGGTTTCTGCTGCTCGTGACCACCATTCGGCCGATGACGGCGGCGGACTGGCCGCAGGTCGAGGCGATCTTCGCCGCCGGCATCACGGGCGGCGAGGCCACGTTCGAGACCACCACGCCGTCCTGGGCGCAGTTCGACGCCGGGAAGACCCCCGACGCCCGGCTGGTCGCCGTCGACGGCGCCGGGGTGGTGGTCGGCTGGGCGGCGGCCGCCCTGGTGTCGTCGCGGGAGGTCTATCGGGGCGTGATCGAGCACTCCGTCTACATCCATCCCGACCACCACGGCCGCGGCATCGGCAGGCAGCTGCTCGAGGCGTTCGTCGCGGCGGCTGAGGAGGCCGGCTACTGGATGATCCAGTCCAGCATCTTCCCGGAGAACACCGCCAGCCTGCGCCTGCACGAGCACGCCGGGTTCCGCGTCGTCGGCCACCGGGAACGCATCGCCCGCTCCCAGCTCGGCCCGCACGCCGGGATCTGGCGGGACACGGTACTCATTGAACGTCGATCCAACCGCAACGGTAACGGCTAAGCCGGTCAATCCAGGGCGAGCAGCCGCGGTGCGAGCTGCGATACGCGGCGTGCGAGGTCGGCGAACGCGGCGTCGAACGCCTGGTCGCTTCCGGTCGGCGCAGGGTCGGGCACGGACCAGTGCGCGGTGGCGCCCCGATACGTCTCATAAGCGCGGTCACACACAGTGATGACGAAGTCATCGTCCCGGACGAGGGCGTCCATCGGCTGCGGGCGCGCGGCGCTGAGATCCAGGCTGTGGCGCGTGGCGACTGCGACTGCACGCGGATCGACATCGACCGCGGGATGAGTGCCTGCCGATAGCGCAGGGATCTCGCTGACGTCGTTCCACAGCGCCTGAGCGAATTGCGATCGAGCGGCGTTCGTTGTGGATAGGAACAGCACACGGCGGGCGCCGGCGGCGGCAAACGATCCCAGCTGGACGAGCGCGCCGGGCTTGAGTCGGACACTCACGAAACCTGTCGCTTTCTCACGAAAGTTGGGGAGCGTCTCACGGAAACTGTCGGTTTCTCACGAAAGCTGTCGCGCACTGGTCGACGGCGAAGCCACGACCCAGCCGAAAACGATCGTCTACGGCGGATACCGCGCGGCAGGCTGAGACGGCCGTCTTTAACTTGAGTCTGTGGACTTGATTGCTTCTTGGCGGTGTTCTGTGATCGCTTCCGAGCTTGTGTACCAATGGTCAGACTAGTGGTCTAATGTGGTCGGCATGAGGATTCTGATTGTCGGCGCCGGAGTCGCTGGTCCAACGGTGGCGCATTGGTTGCTACAGGGGAATCACGAAGTGACGATCGTCGAGCGAGCGTCCGCACCGCGCGAAGGCGGCTACCTCATTGACTTCTGGGGGGCCGGATTCGACGTCGCTGAACGCATGGGGATTGTCCCGCGACTCTCTGAAGTGGGATATGCGGTGCGGGAGTTGCGTGAGGTCAATGACCGGGGCCAGACGATCGCCCGGATGGACCCCCGCCGTGTCGCGAAAAGCGCGAACGGCAGGTTTCTCAGCGTCGCGAGGTCTGACCTCGCGACGATCATCCTGTCGAGCCTTGATGGTCGCGTCGAGACACTGTTCGGTGTCACCGTCAACACGATCGAGGACCGCGGCGACCGCGTGGTGGTGCATTTCGCGAGCAGCCCCGCGCGGGATTTCGATCTTGTCATCGGCGCTGATGGTCTCCACTCGAGCGTCCGTCGACAGGTGTTCGGTCCCGAGAGCGACTTCGAACGCCACCTGGGCATCATGGTGTCGGTGTTCGTCCTCGATGGATACGAGCCGCGCGACGAGTTGGTCGGTGTCACGCGGACGACCGTGGGCAGGCAAGTGCTCCGCTTCGCGCAGCGGGACGGGTCGACGGTGGTGGCGCTCACCTTCCGCCACGAAGCAACATCTCCTCTCAGCGACTTGACCGCTCAGCAGGACCTGCTCCGCGACTCCTTCGCCGACATGCGTTGGGAAGTGCCTGAGATTCTCGATCGAATGCCTGACGCGCGCTCGTTCTACTTCGACCGCGTCAGCCAGATCCGGATGCCCACCTGGAGCCGGGGCAGGGTCGCGCTGCTGGGGGACGCTGCGGCATGCGCGTCACTGCTCGCAGGCCAAGGATCCGCGTTGGCGATGATCGAAGGGTACGTTCTCGCCCAAGCCCTGAACGACCCCAGTAACGACCACACGGCTGCGCTCATCGAGTACGAGCGAACACTCTCGTCCTTCGTGCGGTCGAAGCAGGACGCGGCGGCACGCATGGGCGTCGCGTTCGCCCCCCGAAATCGCTTCGAACTGGCCCTGCGGAACGGGGCGATCCGAAGCATGCGCGTGCCGTTGCTCGCCGACATCGCAATTGGCCTGAGTCTGCACGACGAGGTCGACCTGCCTGAGGCGAGCGGGAGGCCGAGCTGATGCCGCATCCACGGTTCCGAGCTCTCGCTGCCGAGCAGCAGAGTGCGTTCCTCGATCCTGCCTTCGCCGAGTTCTCTGCGCACGGGCTTGCTGGGTCCTCGCTCAACCGCATCATCCGTGACGCGGGTATTTCGAAGGGCTCGCTGTACTACTACTTCGATGACAAGCAGGACCTCTATGGCGAGGTGCTTCGCGTCCACCTCGACCGTCTCTTGGATGGCCATCGACTCGAGATCTCCGCGGAGCAGGACGCAGAGGCGTTCTGGAACGCCGTCGAGAGTCATGCAACCGTGATGATGACAAGACTCGAGTCCTCGCCTGCCCTGCTCTCACTCCTTGGCGACGCCCTCAGTTCGGCTGCTGCACGACGAGACACCGAGGACGTCGCATCATCTTGGTGGTGGCGCTTGATCGAAACCGGCCAAGCGGCGGGTGCTGTCCGCGCGGACATGCCGACCGACCTGCTCGCGTCCATGGCTATGGGAATGACTCTCGCCATGGACACGTGGCTGCTCGCTCAAACACCCGCCGACACCGACCTTGCCACCACATTGCCAAAGCTGATGCGCATGCTGAGGGGCGCGCTCGCACCGGATCCAGCGAAGGACTACTCATCGTCGCGATTGCCGGCACCCGCGCCCCGACCTCCTCAGTAGGACCATGGCCGCGACACTCCTATCGGCATGTCAACCCGCGCAGAGGCAGTCGCTCCGATCCAGATTATGTCGGTCGACACACAGCGATCGATAGGTGGAACTCGTTATTGCACTCCTTCGGGTGATGCGATGACGCAGTGGCAACGTAGCCCGGGATCTCGTGGGGAGAGGCCGGGCTTTCATCTGGGGATGGGTGTCTGGGCCGCCGTGCTGGGGGCGGCGGTCCAGCCTTATCTGGGTCCGGCTCCCCTCGGCATCAGTAAACCGCCCCGTGCGGGCCGACCACTTCTCATTGCTCTTTCTCTTCCACCAACCAGATCAACCTCGGTCGCCCGGCAGCATCGACTGTTCTGACAGTCGCCAGAAACGATCGTGGTCAAGTCCCCGGTAGTGGATGCTCCTATTGCTGTCAAGCGGTCTCCGGTGGGCTGAGCTGAGCGAGGGCAAGGCTTGCGCGTTGTTCGAGTTCGGGGTCAGCGCGGGTGCCGATCTCGAGTCGGCGGAGCCGCTGG
>Ga0116180_1000335_pt1 | contig 45164 bp, 36 predicted proteins | sample AD_UKC073_MetaG_FD_89804 | JGI IMG/M metagenome (GOLD analysis project Ga0116180, IMG submission 89804) | Active sludge microbial communities of municipal wastewater-treating anaerobic digesters from USA - AD_UKC073_MetaG | ecosystem: Engineered > Bioreactor > Anaerobic > Digestate | place: USA... | reverse complement strand
GGCTCCACGAGGGGAGACACGCCGTCGATGAGTCCGATCTGGTCGGTGAGCGCGAATCCGGTCATGTCCCACTGCCCGGTGTTCGTGATCTCCATCACGAAGTTCACGGGCCCGGCGGGGTTGTGACTCGCCCCGGCGTGTCCGGAGACAGGATTCCTTGGAAGGATCTGTCTCATGGGACGTCCCAGTAAGTACCCGCGCGAGCTTCGTGAGCGCGCTGTCCGTATGGTCGCCGAGGTGCGATCCGACTATCCGAGCGAGTACGCCGCGATGACCGCTGTCGCGCAGATGCTCGGCGTCGGGTCGCCAGAAACGATCCGCACCTGGATCCGCAGGCAGCAGGTCGACGCGGGCGACCGGCCCGGAGTCACGACCGACGCCGCGGTGGAGATCAAGCGACTAAAGCGGGAGAACGCGGAACTGCGGCGGGCGAACGAGATCTTGAAGGCGGCCTCGGCTTTCTTCGCGGCCGAACTCGACCGGCCACACAAGCGATAGTCGGCTTCATCGACGCGCACAAGGACCGCGCCGACGGAGGGCTCCGATGGGGTGTCGAGTCGATCTGCGCCGTGCTCACCCAGCACGGCGTGAAGATCGCCCCATCGACCTACTACGACGCGAGAGATCGCGGTCCGTCACCGCGGATCGTGTCGGACGAGAGGTGGAAGCCGATCATCCTGACCACGTGGCAGACGCACCGGAAGGTGCTCGGGGCCCGGAAGCTCTGGCTGCGGTTGCGTCGCGACGGGCACGACATCGCCCGCTGCACGGTCGAACGCCTCATGCGCGAGCTCGGGATCGCCGGTGTCGTCCGCGGGAAACGGAAGCGTCCCGTGGATGCGGATCTGCGGGAGACCAGGCCCGCCGACCTCGTCGACCGGCACTTCGCCCGGTTCCGCACGAACCAGCTCTGGGTCGCCGACTTCACCTACGTCTGGACGTGGTCCGGATGGGTCTACGTCGCGTTCGTGTTCGACGCGCACTCCCGCCGCATCATCGGGTGGAGAGCGGCGACCTCGATGACAACTCCGCTCGTGCTCGACTGCCTCGACATGGCTCTGTTCACCCGCCGCCGCGAAGGCGTCACCGGGTTCGCCGGGCTCACGCACCACACCGACGCCGGCAGCGTCTACACCTCGATTGCCTTCACGGACCGGCTCGTCGACGAAGGCATCGACCCCTCGGTCGGGTCCGTCGGCGACGCCTACGACAACTCCCTCGCGGAATCGCAGATCGGGCTCTACAAGTCCGAGCTCATCCACCACGACGGGCCCTGGCGCGACATCGACCAGGTCGAGGCGGCAACCGCGTCCTGGGTGCTGTGGTTCAACACGGAGCGCACCCACGGCTCCATCGACGACCTCACACCCCTTGAGGTCGAGCAGCTCGACTACGCTCGCAACGAACCGGTCGGAAAAGCCGGCTGACACCAGTAAAACGCTCTCCGGACACGCCGGGGCGAGTCAGACACTCGACTCGAGGAGGAAGCATGAGCGGCATTGCTCACGCAGGACACTGATGTTCTAGAAGTGTGTTACGCCCCAGGTGTCAAAGTCAAGGGAATTCTGGGCGCGGCCGAAATATGGCAAGAACCGCGTCTTTTCGGGAGTTCACACGCCCGAGATTGCCTCTTGACGGATTTCGGTCGCTCGGGCAGGCTTCGAGGGGATCAAAATTCTAGAATGCGCTTTCGATGACGTGGCGCGATTCGGATCTCGATTTCAGGGCAATGCGGCCTCGCGGTCGCGAACCAGCGCACAATGATGTGCACCAGCGCACGACGACGTGAAAAGGGGTGGGGCCCATGGCCGACCGTTGCAGGCGATCCCTGCCGGCGCGTGCGATCGCGACGCGCATCCGGATCGATCGTGGGCGACACGCCCATGGGCTCGGCCGCGCGGCCGTCGGAGGCCGCTGTGGAGCGTAGGGGCACGCAGACATGGACGTGGGCGAGCACGAACGAGGTGCAGGCGCGCCTCCTCGACGCGGGCGTGACCGTGTTCCGCGAGGAGGGATACCGCCAGGCCAGCGTCGCGCGCATCGTCGCCGAGGCCGGGTCGAGCACCGGAAGCCTCTACCACCACTTCGGCGGCAAGGCAGAGCTGTTCGTCGCGCTGTGGCGGGAGTACTACGCAGGTCGCGTCAACCAGGTTCGCACCGCGGCGCGGCTCGCACGTGCGAACGGAGAAGACGACAACCTCGAGCTGTTCTGCGTCGGCGCCCGCGCCTACCTGGCGTGGACCTGGGAGCGGCGCGAGATGGCGAAGGTGTTCCTCAGCGATGACGGTCCTCCCGGCTTCCAGGAGCTGACCCGCGAGTCGTGGTCGGAATGGGTGCAGCGCAATGCCGGGGTGCTCAATGTCGAGAGCAAGATCGAGCACCGCGTCACCATCGCTGTGCTGAACAACATCATCTCGCAGGCATCGCGCGAGACCGCGACGTGCAAGACCAAGCGCCAGGCGCTGGAGCTCGCCGACGTCATGGAGCGGATGATCCGGCGCGTCTGGCCGCCGGAGCGCGACTGAGCCCCGACGCCGACTTCTCGACGGGGGATGCCGCGTCCCCGGAGTATCGTCGAGATTCACCCTCTACCCGATCGGAGCGCTGTCACCGATGACAAGCCCATACCAGGTGCGACAGATCACCCCGAACGTCGCCCTCCTGCTCGCCCCCAACCCGTCGCCCTGGACGCTGGAGGGAACGAACACGTGGATCGTCGGCACGCCCGGCTCAGGCGAGCGCGCGGTGATCGACCCGGGCCCGGCCGACGAGGGGCATCTCGACCGCATCATGGCGGCGCTCGGCGGGCGCACCCTCACGCAGATCTGGCTCACGCACAGTCACGGCGATCACGCCGAGGCGGCAGCGCCGCTGGCAGAGCGCAGCGGCGCGACCGTGTACACCTCGCGTGCGCGCGAGGGCCAGGTGCGGGTGGCGGAGGGTGAGCGGCACGTGCTCGGCGGCGTCCCGATGCTCGTGCACGCGATCCCAGGGCACACCGTCGACTCGCTGGGGTTCGAGCTGGAGGAGGACGGGATCGTCTTCACCGGCGACACGCTGCTCGGGCGTGGCAGCACCGCCGTCGGCATGGGGCTCATGGGTGAGATGCTCACGACGCTCGCCCGGCTCGAGGGGCTCGCCGCCGCGGGCTCGGGTCGCGGGTTCCCGGGGCACGGCGAGATTCTGGAGGATCTCGGTGCGGCTGCGGCATCCCGTCTCGCATCGAGGCGCAGGCGCATCGCCGACGTCGAGGGGCGTGCGCGGGCCGGCGCGAGTGTCGATGCGATCACCGACGAGCTGTACGCGCACGTGGCCGATCCCTCGCTGCGGATGGCCGCGCGTCACACGGTCGTGTCGATCCTCAAGTACCTCGATGCTCGCGAGCACGGCGAATCCGCGGGTGCCCACGGGCGCTGAGCGGTCCAAGATCACTGACGCCCCCACGCCTGACTCCGCGTGGGGGCGTCAGTTCGTCTTCGGGGCGTGCGCCGCGTCGCCCGGGGGCGACAGACGACTCGTGGATGCCGCGGCCGTCGCCGCGCTCTCGACGACGGCCCTCCCGCCTCGAGCGCGTCGCGAGCGCAGCACATGCGGCGCCCGTCCGCGCGCGGCTGCCGTGCGCGTGCGGCGAGCGGGCAGGAAATCCGCAGGCCTGTGGCATGTTTCGCACACCCTGTGAGAGGGCTCGGAATAGCTGCGGAATCCACGCGTTAACTTGACATAAGAAGGCTCAAGTTTGACACTTGAGTCTTGATCACTCAAGTTTCACGATCACTTCTGTTTCACGAGGAGAAGCAATGTCTGAAGACTTCACGCCCCTGGGCGGTGCGGAGGGCGCGGAGAACGCCTTCAACAACTTCATGGCGCGCTATCTCGCCGGCGAGCGTGCCCGCGAGGCGCAGTCCATCGACCTCGGCCGCTTCTTGAGCGCGCTCACCCAGGGCGTGCTGCAGGCCGCGGCCCAGTTCGCGCTCGGCCGCGGGCAGCGCGAGATCGATGCCCTGCACATCCTGCGGGTGCTCGCCGAGCAGGAGCCCGCCCACGATGCCGTCCGCCGGATCGGCGTCGACCCGAGCGCGATCGTGCGTGCGGTGGAGTCGCGGCTGCCGGCATCCGGCGCGCCCGCCGAAAGCGAGAGCGCGGTCGTCACCCCCTCGGTGCGCCGTGCGCTCTTCCACGCGCTCCAGGTCGCCCGCGCCTCGGGTTCGACCTACGTCGACCCGGAGCACCTGTTCCTGGCGCTCGTGCTGACGCAGGACTCGCCCGCGGGCCAGGTGCTCGCGCAGGCGGGCGTGACGGCCGAGGCGCTCGCGCAGGGCATGCGCCAGGCCGCGGTCTCGGCCGACGAGGTGGCGGCCGAGCCCGTGGGTCGCCCCGGTGCCGGCGCCGACGCGAGTGCCGTCGGTGCCAGCGGCGCGACCCCGATGCTCGACATGTACGGCACTGATCTCACGAAGCTCGCCCGTGACGGCGAGCTCGACGCGGTGATCGGCCGCGCCGATGAGATCGAGCAGACCATCGAGATCCTCAGCCGCCGCACCAAGAACAACCCGGTGCTCATCGGCGAGGCCGGCGTGGGCAAGACCGCGGTCGTGGAGGGCCTCGCACAGGCCATCGCCGACGGCGCGGTGCCCGAGCAGCTTCGCGACAAGCGCGTGATCGAGCTCGACCTGCCCGCGATGCTGGCCGGGACCCGCTATCGCGGAGACTTCGAGGAGCGGCTCACAACCGCGATGGACGAGATCAGCGCCCACAAGGGCGAGCTGATCGTCTTCATCGACGAGGTGCACACCGTCGTCGGTGCGGGCGCGAGCGGGGGTGATGGCGGCATGGATGCGGGAAACATCCTGAAGCCCCGCCTGGCGCGCGGCGAGCTGCACCTGATCGGCGCGACCACGCTCAAGGAGTACCGCACGATCGAGAAGGACCCGGCGCTGGAGCGTCGCTTCCAGCCCGTCCGGGTCGGCGAGCCGAGCATCGATGACGCCGTCGCGATCCTGCAGGGGCTGCGCCCGGCCTATGAGCGTCACCACGACGTGCACTACACCGACGGCGCTCTGCGCGCCGCGGTCGAGCTGTCTGACCGGTACCTCGGCGAGCGCGTGCTTCCAGACAAAGCGATCGACCTGATCGACCAGGCGGGGGCGCGCCTGCGGCTGCGCCTCGGCGTGAAGACCGATGTGCGGGCACTCGAGGAGCGCCGGGCCCAGCTCGAGGCCGAGAAGGATGCGGCGGTCGCCGCTGAGCAGTACGAGGACGCGTCGCGCCTTCGCGACGACATCGCCGCGGTGCAGCAGAAGCTGGACGAGGTGGGCGGCGGCGCCGGGGGTGTCGGGTTCGATGCTGCGGTCGTCGACGGGGCTGTCGTCGATGGCGCTGCGCCGGATGCCGCTGGTGCGACCGGCGCCGGAGGCGTCGATGTCGCCGCGGTCGTGGATGAGGCGCAGATCGCCGCCGTGATCAGCCGGGCCACCGGCATCCCGATCAATCGCCTCACGGCCACCGAGCGCGAGCGCCTCGCCGATCTCGAAGACGAGCTGCACGCGCGCGTGATCGGTCAGGACGACGCGGTCACCGCGGTCGCCAAGGCCGTGCGGCGCAACCGCACCGGCATGGGCGATGCGCGTCGCCCCGTAGGGAGCTTCCTGTTTCTCGGGCCGACCGGCGTGGGCAAGACCGAGCTTGCGAAGGCGCTCGCGTCGAGCCTGTTCGACGGCGATGACGCGGTGATCCGATTCGACATGAGCGAGTTCGGCGAACGGCACACGGTGTCGCGCCTGATCGGGGCGCCCCCGGGATACGTCGGCTACGACGAGGCTGGGCAGCTGACCGAGCGGGTGCGGCGTCAGCCGTATTCGATCGTGCTGTTCGACGAGATCGAGAAGGCGCACCCGGACGTGTTCAACCTGCTGCTGCAGCTGCTCGACGACGGTCGACTGACCGATGGTCAGGGCCGCACGGTCGACTTCCGCCACGCGGTGATCGTGATGACCTCGAACATCGGGTCGGAGTTTCTCGCCTCGCGCTCCGGTGCGATCGGCTTCATCGCCGACGGCGGCGGCGCCACCGGCTTCGGCTCGGAGCAGGATCTGCGCGACCGGGTGATGGGCCGGCTTCGCGAGACGATGCGGCCGGAGTTTCTGAACCGCATCGACGAGATCGTGCTGTTCCGCAAGCTCGACACCGCGCAGCTCGAGCAGATCGTCGGCCTGCTGCTCGGCGCGACCGAGCGGCGCCTGGCGGCTCGCGACGTTTCGCTCACCGTGAGCGACGCCGCGAAGGCCTGGCTTGCCGAGCGCGGCTACGAGCCCGAGTATGGCGCGCGCCCGCTGCGCCGGCTGATTCAGCGCGAGGTCGACGACCGCATCGCCGAGCTGTTCGTCGATGGAAGTCTCGTCGACGGGGGATCGGTCGTGGTGGATGCGACCGAGGGGCGGATCTCGGTGCGGGCATCGGGCGGTGCGGCTGGTGGGAGTGCTGGTGCTGGTGGGAGTGCTGGTGCTGGTGCGCTCGCCGCTTGAGGCCCGTGTGGAGAAGCCTCGCGCCTGAGGTGTGCATTGCAGTGCCCGGTGTCGCCTCGTGCGATGCCGGGCACGCTTGCGTCATCGAGGGCCCCTGTGGCATGCGATCCGCGCTCTGTGCTCGCTTGCCTCGCGCGAGCCGCTGCTGCACATTGCCCGCACAAATCTCCTAAGAACACTGTCCACAGATCTCACCTTTTCCGCTTGAATGTCCGTGGCTCCTGCGAGAATGAGCGCATGAAACCCACCAATGCAGGCGATGCGAGTCCGGCGGAATTGGCTCGGCTCGACGCGCATCGGGCACGGCTGTTGCGATTGCATGCTGACGACGGTGCCCGGTTGGCCGAAGAGGCGCTGATCCTGCACGAGGCTTCGCGGCTCGCGGGCGAGCTTGCGGTGCGTTGTGGGGCGAACAGCCGTTCGTCCGAGATGGCGTTTCGCTCGATTGCGGCCGAGTTCGCGGTGGCGCTGCGGGTCAGTGATCGCACGGTGCAGCGGCGGATGGCGGCGGCCGACGTGCTGGTGCACGACTTTCCGAGAACCCTGATCGCGGTGCGAGAGGGGCGGATCTTTCGCGGGCATGTCAGCGTGATCGTCGACGAGGGTGCGCAGCTTCCGGATGCCGCATCCCGGGCCGCGTACGAAGATGCGGTGATTCCGTTCGCGGAGTGTGAGGCGCCATCAAGGGTGCGGGCGTTCGCGCGGATGGTGGCCGAGCGCCTGCAGCCGCGTTCGTTGAAGGATCGTCACGAGGGTGCGGCGGCCCGGCGGGGCGTGTGGGTCACGGAGCTGCCGGATGGGATGTCCGAGCTGCTCGCGATCATCCCGAGCGTCGTCGCGAACGGCATCATGGATCGTCTCAACCAGTTCGTGGAGCACACCGACGGTACCGACGTGAGGCGCGGAGGCGGCGCTGGCACTGGCGCTGGCAAGGCTGATGCTGATGCTGATGCTGATGCTGATGCTGATGCTGATGCTGTCCCCGATGCTCGGACCTGGGATCAGCGCCGGGCCGATGCGTTCGGCGACCTCTGCCTGACCGGCGACCCGGCCGCGCACGTGGGTCCTGCCGGGATCGGGTCGATCCGTGCGCGTGTGCAGCTGCAGGTGCCGGTGCTGTCGCTGCTCGGGCGCGGCGGCAGTCCGGCGACGCTGACGGGCATGGCGCCGGTGGATGCCGACACCGCTCGGCAGCTCGCGGGCACGGCACCCGGGTGGGATCGGGTGCTGACGCACCCGATCACCGGCGTCGTGCTCGCCGTCGACCGGTACACGCCGAGCGTCGAGCTCAAGCGCACCTTGCGGGTGCGTGATCAGCACTGCCGGTTCCCCGGGTGCCGGCAGTCGGCGCATCGCACGGATCTGGATCACACGATCGATTTCGCGCTCGGCGGGCAGACCCGCGAAGACAACCTCGCGCACCTGTGCCGGAGGCACCACACGCTCAAGCACGCCACCGCCTGGTCGGTGGTGCAGAAGCCCGGCGGCATCCTGGAATGGACCAGCCCGACGGGGCACGTGTATCCGGATACCCCGACCAGCTCGGTGATGTTCCGCCCCGAGGCCGACTGGAACGACGCATTTGCGAAGGCGAACACAAACGTGCACACCAGCGTGAACATGAACGCGAACGCGAACGCGAACGCGAACGCGAACGCGAATGGGGCCGCGAACACGCAAGAGAAGACGAACGCGCATGCTGGCACCAGCATCGTCAGCGACGCTGCACGCGGCGGAGCGGGCGACGCTCCGCCGCCGTTCTGATCCCGCCCGGCGCGTGCGCCGCGGCTACGCGCGGGTTGAGACGGTGACGGTGAACTTTGCGTTGCGCGCGACCTGGCGCGTCGGGCCGACGAAGCGCTCGAGCTGGCCCCGGTAGGGGAGGTGGGAGTTCCACACGGTCCAGAGCTCGCCGCCGGGCGTGAGCACGCGGGCGGCTTCGACGAACAGCCTCGCGGCGAGACCAGTGTGGACCGTGGCACCCGCGTGAAAGGGCGGGTTCAGGGCGATGAACGAGGCGCTCGCGTCGCCTCGCAGCGACAGCCCATCGTCGCGCGCGACCGTCACGCGGGCCCCGACCCCGTTGGCATCGGCGGTGGCGCGGGCGGAGGCGACGGCCACGGCCGACTGGTCGCTCGCGTAGACGCTGAGCCGTGGGTTGCGCAGCGCCAGCCAGGCAGCTACGACGCCGGTGCCGCAGGCGAAGTCGATCGCCGGCCCCGTTTCGCCGTCGAGGCTTGCCGGCAGATGCTCCAGCAGCAGCCGCGTGCCGATATCGATCGATGCGCCGGCAAACGCCCCGCCGAAGGCGCACACCGTGAGCATCTCGGGCGTCGCGCCCGCCTCAGACGCCGTGAGCGCTGTTGCGGTCGCTGTCGCATCGCTCGCGCCGCCAGGCATCGCGTGCGTCTCGCATCGCGGGCCGCGGGCGGCGACATCCTTCAGCGGGTGACGGGCGATGAGCACCCGTGACTTCTGTCGGGCATGGGTGACGTCGAGGCGCTCGAACGAGCGGGCGAGCACATCGTTCATCGCGACGGTCATGTGCTTCAGGCGTCCGCCGGCGAACACCGTGACGTCGGGGGCCGCGTGCGCGGCGATCATGGCCGCCACGTCGTCGAGCGCCTCGAGCGCCCGGGGCAGTCGGAGCAGCACCACCCGGGCGCCGCGAACCAGGTCCGGGCTGAACGGGAGCCAGGTGAACGCATCGCTCAGGCCGAACTCGTTCGCGTTGCGCGCCAGCGCGCGTTCGCCGAGCAGCGGATCCTGGTGCACGCGGATGCCATGCGCGCCCTCGGCGGCGGCCGACAGCGTGAGCGCCCCGTAGCCGTCGCCGATGACCACCAGCTCGCCAGGCGCGAGCGCGGCGCGCGCCGACTTCGATTCGTCGAGGAGCAGGCGGTCTGCGGCATCCACCGCGGTCAGCTCGGGGGCCTCGACGTCGGGAAAGCGGCGCAGCGCGCCGAGCGCGAACGGCGACGCCATCAGTGCTGCTTCAGTCGAACGAGGCGCTCATGCCCCGTCTCCTCGAGCTCGGCGATGCTCTCGCGCGCTTTCACGAAGTCGGAGAAGGTGCGAAAGCCGAGGGCCTTCTCGCTGAACGACGGGTCCATGCGCTTCATGTGCTGCTTCACCGCCGAGCTGTGCAGCCAGTCGGCGTCGTCCTTGCCGTGCCCGAGCTCGAGCGCGCGCTCGAGCAGCTTGGTCGCGGCATCCTGCGGATCCTCGGTGTGCTCGTCGTCGGCATCATCGTCGTCCTCGTCGTGCTCGGGCTCGTACGGCGCGATGATCATCGCCGTCGACGCGCGCCGCGGGGCTCGCTTGCCGGTGCCGGAGGTCGAGGCGCTGCCCGCCGTCGGGTCGTCGGCGGCCGTGTCGCCCGAGGGCCCGTTGGCGCCCGGTGCGCCGGCGGCGGACTCCCCGGCGAGGCCTGTGGACGCCGCGCCCCGGGCGCCGCTGGTCCCGCCGGCGACGGCGTCGAGCGCGCTCGCGAGGCTCGCCTCGGTGGCGGTGCGGGCATCGATCGCCTGGGCGGATGCCTCGGGGGTGGCGGACTTCTTCGCGCCCGACTTCTGGGCGGCGCCCTTGCCGGCGGTCTTTCGCGCGCCCTTCTTCGCCTGGGCCTCGTCGGCCGTGGCCGCCCCGGGGCCAGCCTCCGCCTCCGTGCCGGAGCCTCCATCCGAACCGGCGCGCTTGCCGGCCCCCGCGGCGGGAGCAGCGGCGGAGCCCGGCGCGGCGTCCGAGCCCGTCGTGGCGCCCGCGTCAGGCTCGCCGGGCCCGCCGGCCATGAAGGCGTTCATCGCCTCGATGCTCGCGCGCACCTGCGCGCGGTCGAGCGCGGGCACGCCCGGGAGCGAATCGTAGATGTCGAACTCGTCGCAGGCCGCAGCCAGGGCCTTGGACGTGGAGCCGGCGACGCCGACGCCGACGACGTAGCGGCCGAGGCGCTTGCATCGCTGTGCGAGCGCGATGTAGTCCGAGTCGCCGGCCACGATCACCACGTGCGTGAGGTCGGGCAGGCGGAACATGTCTTCGACGGCATCGACGGCGAGGCGGATGTCGGCGCCGTTCTTCGCGTATGCGGCCGCGGGAAACAGCTGCACGAGATCGATCGCGCGGGCTACCAGCTGCTGTCGGTAGTCGGCGTTCACGGGCGCCGACCAGTCGGCGTAGGCCCGGGTGAGCACGAGCGTGCCGAACGAGGCCGCGAAGTCTATGATCGCGCCGATGTCAACCGTCGCGAGGCTGAGTTTCAAGCTGATCTCGGGGTCGGCGCCGCGTGCGGCATCGGCGAACCGGCCCCGGTCGCGCATGAAGTGGCCGCGGCCGTGCACCTGGTCGTAGCGGGAAATCACGATGTTGTCGAAGTCCAGGTAGACGGCGACGCGGGGTTCCGAAATCTCGGGCATGCCTTCAGTGTGTCATTGACGGCGGCACGGCGTGGCAACCCTTGCTAAGGTAGAGACGCTTCCCGAAAGGACAGGTATGTCAAACTCCAGCGCTGCCCGCTTCGAGCTGCCGATGGCGGCTCGGCTCATCATCTCGTTCGTGCTGTTCTTCGGCGGCATTGGACTGCTGGCCCTGGCGTTCCGGATCCCGGAGTACGAGGCCTACATCTTCATCGCTGGCATTCTCGTCGCGTCGCTCGGTCTGGGCGTCGCGATCCACCAGCGTCGTCCCGTCGGTCACTAGTCTGCTCGCGCGCCGACGCGCGAACAGGACGACTGCGACATGAGCACTCCGATGAGCAACCTCATCACCCCCGATGCGCTGAACACGTTGATCGTGTCCGGCGCATCGGTGCGTCTGCTTGACGTGCGCTGGCGACTCGACCAGCCGGACGGGCGCGCCGATCACGCTGCCGCGCATCTGCCGGGCGCCGTGTACGTCGACCTCGACAGCGAGCTTGCCCAGCACGGCGATCCCTCCGAGGGGCGGCACCCCGTGCCCTCGCACGAGCAGCTGCAGGATGCTGCGCGCCGGTGGGGCCTGCGAAACGGCGACGTCGTCGTCGCCTACGACGACAATGGCTCGGTCGCGGCCGCCCGCGCCTGGTGGCTGCTGCGTCGCACCGGCGTCAGCATTCGCGTGCTCGACGGCGGGCTCGGCGCGTGGCGGGCGGCCGGTCTGCCCGTCGAGTCGGGCGATGTCACCCCCGCCGCCGGCGACGTGGTGCTCGAGGCCAGTCTCGAGGGCGAGATGAGCATCGATGAGGCCGCCGGGCTTCCCGGGCACGGTGTGCTGCTCGATGTGCGCGTCGCCGAGCGCTATCGCGGCGAGACCGAGCCGGTCGACCCGATCGCCGGGCACATCCCGGGCGCGATCAACCTTCCCGCCGCCGGCAACATCGCCGCGGACGGCACGCTGCAGGGCCTCGAAGCGCTGCGCGCGAGCTTCGCCAGCGTGGGCGTCGAGCCCAGCACGGAGGTTGCCGCGTACTGCGGCTCTGGCGTCAATGCGGCGCACACCGCGCTCGCGCTGGCCGAGATCGGCATCGACGCGAAGCTGTACTCGGGCTCGTGGAGCGCGTGGTCGAATACCCCGGGCCGCCCGGTCGCGACGGGCGCCGAGCCGGACGGCGAGGCCGCCGCCCAGTAAGTCGGGCTCGGGCGCTGAGCCCGCCGCGCACGACCCGCCCGCGGACGGCAGTCGCGCCGTGCAGTGAGCGTGCGCAGACGGCGAGCTCCGCGCAGTGACGGCATGCAAGCGGCGAGTCCCTACGCCGTGGCCGCGCGCTCCCTGGGCAGTGGTCGCGGGCGGTGCACCCGCAAGGCGGCCGCCGCGCGCAAGTGCGTGCGGGCGACGCGCGGTGTCGGCGCGCGCAGTGCGCGTGCGTCGCTACGGCAGCAGGATGATCTTGCCGCCCTCACCGGCGTCGAGCAGGCGGTGTGCCTGCACGAAGTCGGCCAGGGGGAGGCGCGTGCCGATCTCGACGCTGAAGCGCCCGGTGGCGAGCAGCTCGAGCGTGAGTGGAATCGCCTCGTGGCGCCACGCCATCTGCTGCGACGTGAGCGGGTGCGGGCTGCCGCCCGACCAGGCCTCGATGCCCCATCCGGGGGCGTCCGCGCCGCGCACGATGGTGCCGATGCGCGAGCGGTCCTCGAGCAGCTCGAACGAGGTCTCGATCGCCTCGTCCGTGCCCGCGGCATCCAGCACCGCCGTGATGCCGAACGGCGCGAGCTCGCGCACGCGCTCGATCAGGCCCGGCCCGTAGGCCACGGGCATGGCGTTGAGCTGACGCAGGCGGGGGTGGTTCGCGGGGCTCGCGGTCGCGATGACGCGCGCGCCGCGGTCGACGGCGAACTGCACCGCGGCCTGGCCGACGGCGCCCGAGCCGCCGTGGATGAGCAGCATGTCCTGCGCGCGGATGTCGAGCGAGTTCACGGCCTGGAAGGCGGTCGCGGCCGGCGTGCCGATCGCGGCGGCCTCCTCGTCGCTCACGCCCTCCGGGATGCGCGCTGCGCTTCGCTCGTCGACGGTGAGAAACTCGGCGTACGTGCCGCGCGTGTCGGTGATGGCGACGCGATCGCCGAGCGCGAGCTCGGTGACGCCCGGTCCGAGCTCGGTCACGACGCCGGCGCCGTCGAAGCCGACGTGGCGCGGCTCGGTGATCGGCGGCAGCGGCCGGGTGCCCCGGCGCTGCTTCGCGTCGATCGGGTTGACGCCGGCGGCGGTGATGCGCACCACCACCTGCCCCTCGCCCGCGGTGGGCATCGGGGTCTCGAGCAGGTGCAGCACCTCGGGCCCGCCGAGCTCGGAATAGACGACGCTGTGGTTCATCGTGTGCTCGTGCATGCTGCGGTGCCCTCCGGCGCTCGGAATCCTGGCGCCGACGGTGAGGCCCGCGGCGGCGCGAATGTCTCCAAGCTATCGGCTCAGCCGGCCTGCAGCGCCTTTGCGACGCGCTGCACCGACACCGGCTCGGGCGTGCCCAGCTGCTGCGCGAACACGCTCACGCGCAGCTCCTCGAGCAGCCAGCGTGCGCGCTCGAGGGTCGGGGTCGCCTCCTCCGGCAGGGGGATGGCGCCGCCCGCCGCAGTGAACAGCGCAGCGGCGCGCTCGTACTCGGTCATCCGCTGCCGGTCGCGAGCGGGGTTGTCGGCGAGCCCCTCGAGGCGCGCCACGACGGCGTTCAGGTACCGCAGCAGGTGCGGCAGGCGCGCGACGCCCGTGCGCGAGACGAACCGCGGATGCACGAGCCCGGCCAGCTGGGAGCGCACGTCGGTGAGCGCGCCGAGCAGCACCATGCTGTTCTGCGACGCGAGCAGGCGCTCGGCGTCGCGGGCGCGGCCCAGGATGCGGGCGGTGAGGGCGACCGCGGCGAACAGTCCGTCGACCATCCCAGCCGAGACGGCGTCGCGGGCGCGCTCGAAGCTCGCGCGGTCGAACACCACGCCGTCGGGCGCGACGGTCGCGATGAGCTGATCCGCGACCGCCACGCGGCAGTCCTCGATCAGGGCGCGCGCCGACGGGTAGGGGGATGCCGCGAGCGTGAGCTTCTCGGCCGCGCTCAGGTGCTCCTGCACGTACGAGACGGGCGACGCCACGGCCAGCAGCACCAGCCGGCGCACGCCGCCGCGCATCGCGGCGCGCTGGCGCTCGGGCGTCGCCTCGATGCGCAGCGACACGGACTCGCCGTCGTCGACGAGCGCCGGGTACCCGCGGACGACCCCGCCCGCGACCGGGGTGTCGACCACGTGCGGCACCTCGCCCATGTCCCACTTCGTGATCCCGGAGCGCTCGCGCACCGCCGCGCTCCCGGCGCGCCCGGCGGCAGCAGCGCCAGCGCCGCCCCCGCGCGCGCCCGCCACGGCGGCGGCGCCGCTCGCGGCCGGTGTGCGCGCCGCGCGGGCGCCCTTCGCCGAGGCGGTCGTGCGGGCGACGCTCTCGCGCGCGCGACCCGCCAGCTGGGCTTGCAGGGCCGCCAGGTCGGCGTCGCTGCCGAGCGTCCGGCCGCGCTCGTCGACCGCGCGGAACGCGATCTGCAGGTGATCGGGCACCCGGTCCATCTCGAACGTGTCGGCGTCGAGGCGCTGATACGCCGTCTTCGCGATCCGCTCGGCGAGCGCCGCTCGCAGCGTGCGCGGGGGAAGGCCCGCGTGCGACTCGGGGCCCTGGCCCTCGAGCTCCTCGGCGAAGCGCGCGGCGTAGTCGGCCGCCGGCACGACGTGGCGGCGAATCGCCTTGGGCAGGGCGCGGATGAGCGCGGCGATGAGCTCGGTGCGGCTGCCCGGCACCTGCCAGTCGAAGCCGTCGGGCCGGAGGCTCGCCAGCAGGGGGAGCGGCACGACCACGGTCACGCCGTCGTCGCTCGCCCCGGGCTCGAAGCGGTAGCTGAGCGAGAGTCGCTGGTCGCCCTGCTGCCAGTGGGAGGGATACCGCGTCTCGTCGTGCTCCTCGGCGGACTCGGCCTCCTCGGGAAGCAGATCGGCCTCGCGCATCGTGAGCAGCTCGGGGCTCTCGGGTCGCGCGTCGCGCCACCACCGCTCGAACGCACGCACGCTGGCGATGTCTCGGGGAATGCGGGCATCGTAGAACTCGACCACCGCCTCGTCGTCGACGAGGATGTCGCGGCGGCGCGTGCGCTCCTCGACCTCCTCGAGCCGGCGGCGCAGGCTCCGGTTGTCGCGGTCGAAGGCGGTGAGCCGCTTGTCGAGCCGGCTCGCATCCCACTCACCCTCGACGAGGGCGTGCCGGATGAACAGCTCGCGGGCGCCCTCCGGGTCGATCCTCGAGAACTGGATGCGACGGCGCGGGATGATCTCGACGCCGTAGAGGGTGACCTTCTCGTACGCGACCGCCGCGCCCTGCGACTTCTCCCAGTGCGGCTCGCTCACGCTGCGCTTCGCGAGGTCGCCGGCGAGCGGCTCGGCCCAGGCCGGGTCGATCTGCGCAACCGTGCGCGCGAACAGGCGCGAGGTCTCGACCAGCTCGGCCGCCATCACCGCGTTCGGCTGCTTCTTGGCGAGGCCCGAGCCGGGGAAGATCGCGAAGCGCACGTGCCGGGCGCCGATGTAGTCGCCCTTCGGACGCGGGCCCGGGCCGCCGCCCGGTGCGCGCTTGGCGGGTGCGCGGCTCGCGGCCGAGGCGTCCTTCACCCCGATGTGCGAGAGCAGGCCGGCCAGCAGCGAGCGGTGGATGCCGTCGGGGTTGACGGCGGGCTCGCCGATCGTCACGCCGACCGAGGCCGAGAGCTGGCGCAGCTGCCGATACACGTCCTGCCACTCGCGCACGCGGAGGTAGTTGAGGTGCTCGCTCCGGCACAGGCGGCGGAACGCGCTCGAGCCGAGCTCGCCCTGCTGCTTCTGCAGGTAGTTCCACAGGTTCAGCAGGCTGAGGAAGTCGCTGGTCGGATCGGTGAAGCGGGCGTGCAGCTGATCGGCGCGCTCGCGATGCTCGAGCGGTCGCTCCCGCACGTCCTGCACGGTCAGGCCCGCGACGATCGCGAGCACCTCGCGCCCGGTGTGCTGCCTGGCCGACTCGATGACCATGCGTGCGAAGCGGGGGTCGATCGGCAGGCGCGCCAGGTCGCGGCCGATGCGGGTCAGCTCGGGCGTTGCCGCGCGCTTGGCGTCGCCGGCGCGCTCTCCGGCGTTGTCGCGCGCGCGCTCGTCGGCGCGCTCGCCCGTGCGGGGCCTGCGCATGCGGATCGCGCCGAGCTCGGTGAGCAGCTCGATGCCGTCCTTGATGCCGCGCGAGTCGGGCGGCTGGATGAAGGGAAACTCGGCCAGGTCGCCGAAGCCGAGCGAGAGCATCTGCAGGATGACGCTGGCGAGGCTCGTGCGGAGGATCTCGGGCTCGGTGAACTCGGGGCGCCGCTCGAAGTCCTCCTCGCTGTAGAGCCGGATCGCGATGCCGTCGCTCGTGCGACCGGCGCGGCCCGAGCGCTGCTGCGCCGAGGCCTGCGAGATCGCCTCGATCGGCAGGCGCTGCACCTTCGAGCGCGCGCTGTAGCGCGAGATGCGCGCGGTGCCCGCGTCGATCACGTAGCGGATGCCGGGCACGGTGAGGCTGGTCTCGGCGACGTTCGTGGCGAGCACGACGCGGCGCTTCAGACCCGCGACCTTGGACGGCTCGAAGACGCGGTGCTGATCGGCGGCCGAGAGCCGGCCATAGAGGGGGAGCACCTCGGTCGGCGAGGTCGCGTGCGCGTAGGCGCCGCGCACGGCCTCCGCCGCGTCCTTGATCTCGGCCTCGCCCGAGAGAAACACGAGCACGTCACCCGGGGCCTCCCGATCGAGCTCGGCGAGCCCGGCGACGATGCCCTCCAGGTAGTCCTTGTCGTCGGCGCCGTCGCCATCCTCGCCGTCGGCATCCGGGTCCTTCTCGGCGACGAGCGGGCGGTAGCGCACGTCGACCGGGAACGTCCGGCCCGAGACCTCGATGATCGGGGCGGGCTCGCCGGATGCCTCGGCGAAGAAGCGCGCGAAGCTCTCGGGGTCGATCGTGGCCGAGGTGACGATCACGCGCAGCTCGGGGCGCTCCGGCAGGATGCGCTTGAGGTAGCCGAGCAGGAAGTCGATGTTGAGGCTGCGCTCGTGCGCCTCGTCGATGATGATCGTGTCGTAGCGGCGCAGCAGGCGATCGCGGTGGATCTCGTTGAGCAGGATGCCGTCGGTCATCAGCGCGATGCGGGTGTCTCTGCCGACCTTGTCGGTGAAGCGCACACGGTAGCCGACGAGCCCGCCGACCTCCTGGCCCAGCTCCTCCGCCACGCGCTCGGCGATCGTGCGGGCGGCGAGCCGGCGCGGCTGCGTGTGCGCGATCGACTCGCGACCGAGCTCGAGGCACATCTTCGGCAGCTGCGTCGTCTTGCCCGATCCCGTCGCGCCGGCGACGATCACCACCTGGTGATCGCGGATGGCGCGCGTGATGTCGTCTCGCCGCCGGCTGACGGGCAGCGACTCGGGGTAGACGATGACGGGGACGGGCACAGACATAGCCTTTCATCGTATGCCGTGCGCGGCGCGTCACACTCGCGTCGGCGACATTCGCGACGCGCTAGCGTGAATCACCCGTGGGGCGACGGCGCCTCCCGCGATGACGAAGGGGTCTACCGCATGAGCGTTCCCGAAGTGCCGGGCGAGATCCTGGCGTCCGCTGCGGGCCTGCTGCCCGGCGGCATCCTGGTCGAGGCCGAGGCGTTCGACGATTTCGGCGGCTGGGTCATGGACTCGCAGTTCGAGCACGAGATGGGCTCGCCCTACCTCCTCGCGCACGGCAACGGCGTGCCGGTGGCGGATGCCACGACGCTCGTCTCGGTTGCCGAGGCCGGCAGCTACGCCGTCTGGGTCCGCGCCAAGGACTGGGTGCCGGCGCACCACCCGGGCCGGTTCACGCTGTCGGTCAACGGCGTGACGCTCGACACGGAGTTCGGCGCCAACGGCCAGGACTGGTCGTGGCAGGCGGCCGGCTCGGTCGAGCTGCCCGCCGGCGACACCCGACTCGTGCTGCACGATCTCACCGGATTCGCCGGCCGCTGCGATGCGATCTTCTTCGCGCGCGACGAGCTCACGCCACCCGAGCCGGGTCATGACGGCGCACGTTCGTGGCGCAAGACCCTGCGCGGCCTGCCCGAGGAGCCGGTCGATGCCGGCAGCTTCGACGTCGTCGTTGTGGGCGGCGGCGTGACGGGAGCCGCCGCGGCGCTCGCCGCAGCGCGCCTGGGCGACCGCGTGGCGCTGATCCAGGACCGCCCGGTGCTTGGCGGCAACGCCAGCATCGAGATCGGTCTCAGCCCCCGCGGCATGACCGGGCCCCTGATCAACGAGCTCGCCGAGCGCGACGAGACCGGCGATCTGCGCGCGCTCTCGCTGCTGCGCGCCGAACCGACCGCCACCGTGTTCATGGAGCACCTCGTCTTTGATGCGGTGACGGAAGACAGCACGATTCTTTCGGTCGATGCTCGTGAGTCGCGCACCGGGCGTGAGATCCGCCTGAGCGCGCCCGTATTCATCGACTGCAGCGGCACGGCGGCGCTCGGCCTCCTCTCGGGGGCCGAGACCATGTTCGGGCAGGAGGCGCGCTCCGAGTACGGTGAGCCGCTGGCCCCCGAAGAGCGCAACACCATGCACCACGGCAACACGGTGTTCTTCCGCACGCGGATGGTGGAGCATCCCGTCTCGTTCCCCGACGTGCCGTGGGCGACCGAGGTGTCGAAGGACTTCTCAGACCTCAGCGGGCAGCTGATGACGCCCGGCTTCGAGAACGGCCCCGGCCCCGTGGTGGTGCACCCCGGCTTCATCGAAGACCCGAACATGAACCCGCGGATGAAGTTTCCGGGCACCCACTTCTGGGAATACGGCCAGTGGCTCGACCCGTACACGAACGGCGAGCTGGTGCGCGATCACCTGTGGCGCGCGCTGTACGGGACGCTCTCGAACGTCAAGACGATGGAACCCGAGAAGTGGGCGAACCTCGAGCTTGACTGGGTGGCGTTCGTGCCCGGTCAGGGCGAGTACAAGCGCTACCGCGGCGACTATGTGCTGAGCGAAAACGATGTGCGCGGGCACGCCGAGTTCGACGACACCGTGGTGCAGAACTTTGGTGCGTTCTGCATGCACTTCCCCGGCGACGAGAACGACAAGTACGACTTCCGTCTGAAGGACTGGATCTGGGATGTTCGGGACGACCTGCCCTACAACATCCCGTTCCGCACGCTCTACTCGGTGAACATCTCGAACCTGTTGGTGGCGGGCAAGCACACCAGCGTGACGCGCATCGCGGGATCGAACACGAAGCTGATGGGCAACGGCGGGCAGCACGCGATCGCGACGGCGGCCGCCGCGCACCTGTGCAACAAGCACGGCGCGACGCCCCGCGGCATCCTCGAGTCGCACCTCGCCGAGCTGCAGGCGCTGGCGGCGACGTTCACCCGCGTGGCCGCCGAGGTGTAGGGGGCCCGTACGGGTCGTAGGCTTGGGGCATGACTGTTCCCGAGATCTCGCTGAATTCCGGCTTCAACATCCCGCAGCTCGGATACGGGGTGTTCAAGGTGGATGCCGCCGACACCGAGCGCAGCGTGCTCGACGCGCTCGAGGCGGGCTACCGCCACATCGACACGGCCGCCATCTACGGCAACGAGGAGGGCGTCGGTCGCGCGCTCGCCGCCAGCGGCATCGCCCGCGACGAGCTCTACGTCACCACGAAGCTCTGGAACAATCGTCAGGCCGGCGACGAGCCAGACAAGGCGATCGCCGAGAGCCTGGGCAAGCTCGGCCTCGACCACGTCGACCTGTACCTCGTGCACTGGCCCACGCCCGAGCGCGGCGCGTTCGTGCACGCGTGGCAGCGGCTCGTCGCCTTCCGCGACCAGGGCCTCGCCCGCAGCGTCGGCGTCTCGAACTTCCTGATCCCGCACCTCGAGGCCATCGGCCGCGAGTCGGACGTGCGGCCCGCGGTCAACCAGATCGAGCTGCACCCGGCGTACCAGCAGCGCGAGCTGACCGACTGGTGCGCGCAGCGCGGGATCGCGATCGAGGCCTGGGGCCCCCTCGGGCAGGGCAAGTACCCGCTGCTGGAGGAGCCGGCGATCGTCGCCGCGGCCGCCGCGCACGGCAAGTCCGCCGCGCAGGTCGTGCTGCGCTGGCACATCCAGGAGGGGCGGATCGTGTTCCCGAAGTCGACGAACCCGGACCGCATCCGCGAGAACATCGACATCTTCGACTTCGAGCTCTCGGCCGACGACATGGCCGCCATCTCGGCCCTCGACGTGCCCGGCGGGGCCGGCCGCGTGGGCTCGCACCCGCTCGACGTCAACTAGCGCGGGCTGCGCCGCTCAGACCCGGGCTGCGCCGCTCAGACCCAGGTGGGCAGCCAGTTGTGCATGATCCAGAACTGGTATGAGATCTCCATCCCGGTCCACACCGGGTAGAAGAACGCAGAGATCAGCGTCGCCACGACGAGGAAGACGACGATCGCCGCGGCGCCGTTCGCGCGGCGCCCGGGCGGTCCGTCCCGCGGGCCGAGTGCGTCGCGGGCGACGAGGGCGAGCGCGAGCGCCACGAACGGGATCATCACGACCGTGTAGAACTGGAAGATCGTGCGCTCGCCGTACAGCAGCCAGGGCAGGTAGGTGACCGCGAGCCCGGTGAGCACGAACGCGATGCGCCAGTCGCGGGTGCGCGCGAACCGGTAGACGAGAAACAGCGCCGCCGCCATGCCGCCCCACCAGATGAGCGGATTCGAGACGCTCGTGATCGCCTGCACGCAGCCGCCGTCGAGCGCGCACCCGGCGTCGCCCCCGTCGGTCTTGAGCCAGTGCATGAACGTGGGGCGCAGCAGCAGCGGCCATGTCCACGCGGGCGCCGCGTAGCCGTGCTCCGACGTCAGCCCGACGTGGAAGCTGTACATCGACTGGTGGTACTGCCACAGGCTCTGCAGGGGCAGCGGCACCCACGACCAGAATCCGGTCGCCGGCGACGACGCCGCCGCGCCGCGGTCGTAGCCGCCCTCGGTGACGAACCAGCCCGTCCACGAGGCGAGGTAGGTCAGCAGCGCGATCGGCACGAGCTGCAGGAACGCGACCGGCCCCTGCCGCAGCATCCCGTCGACGAACCAGCCGTCGATGCCCGCCCGGCGGCGGGCGAGCATGTCGGTGACGACGAGGTAGATGCCCACGCCGGCCAGCGCGTAGGCGCCGGACCACTTCACGGCCGAGGCCGCGCCCAGTGCCACCCCGGCCGCGAGCACCCAGGGCCGCGACCACACGACGGGCCCCCACGCCGGCGGCTCGCCGGGGTGCGCGGCGCGGCGCGCGGCCACGGCGAGGGCGATGCGGGCCTGCATGCGCTCGCGGTCGTACAGCACGAACAGGAGCGCCAGCAGGATGCACAGCATCAGCGAGTTGTCGAGCAGCGCGACGCGGCTCATCACGATCGCGACGCCGTCGATCGCCATCAGGAACCCCGCGACCACGCCGAGCATGGTCGAGCCGGTGAGCTTGCGGCCGATCACGGTCACCAGCAGCACGGCGCCAGCGCCCACGAGGGCGGTGGTGATGCGCCAGGCCCAGGCGTCGCCGGCGCCGAAGGCCAGCATCCCGAGCGCGATGATCCACTTGCCGAGCGGGGGATGCACCACGTAGGCGGCCTGCGGCAGGAACACGTTCGTGTCGCCGGCCTCGAACGAGGCGTTGGCGCCCTCCGGCCACTTCGCCTCGAAGCCGAGGTGCAGCAGCGAGAACGCGTCCTTCACGTAGTAGGTCTCGTCGAACACGAGGGCGTGCGGGCTGCCGAGGTTCCAGACTCGCAGCACGAGGGCGAGGAGCGTCACGAGGGCGGGGCCGCCCCACCACCACAGCCGCGCGCGGGCCGGGGTGCGCAGCATCCGCCCCCACCAGCGACCCCGCGGGGCCGCCGCGCGCGCGTGCGCGCCGGGCGCGATGGTCGCAGGCTCACTCACGCGCTCAAGCCTAGGGTGCGACACTGGGACGGTGATCATTCTCGCCGCGACCCCCATCGGCAATCTCGGGGATGCCTCGCCCCGCCTCGTCGCCGCGCTCGAGGCCGCGACGGTCGTCGCCTCCGAAGACACCCGCACCACGCAGCGCCTGCTGGCGGCCCTCGGCGTCGAGAACCGGCCGCGCCTGCTCGCGCTGCACGATCACAACGAGAAGGAGCGCGCCGAGTCGATCGTCGAGCTCGCCGCGGAGGGCGATGTGCTCGTGCTCAGCGACGCCGGCATGCCCACCGTCTCGGACCCAGGCTTCGCGCTCGTCGCGGCGGCGGCCGCCGCGGGGGTGACGGTGACCGCGATCCCCGGGCCGAGCGCGGTGATCACGGCCCTCGCCGTCTCAGGCCTGCCCACCGACCGCTTCACGTTCGAGGGGTTCCTGCCGCGCAAGGGCGGCGACCGCCGGGGCTCGCTCGCGGCCCTCGCGAGCGAGCCGCGCACGATGGTGTTCTTCGAGTCGCCCTCGCGCCTGGCCGAGACCCTGGGCGACATGCGCGGCGCGTTCGGCGCGCACCGCCGTGCCGCGGTGTGCCGCGAGCTGACGAAGCTGTACGAGGAGGTGCGCCGCGGCACGCTCGACGAGCTCGCCGAGTGGGCCGCGCAGGGCGTGCGCGGCGAGATCTGCGTGGTCGTCGAGGGTGCGGCCCCGGTGCGGCTGTCGCTCGCCGACGGCGTCGCGCAGGTGCGCGAGCTCGTGGCATCCGGAGCTCGGCTGAAGGCCGCCGCCGCGGAGGTGGCGGGCCAGACCGGGCTGTCGTCGCGCGAGCTCTACCAGGGCGCGCTCGCGGCGCGCGGCGAGCAGGGCTGAGCGCAGGCCCTCGCAGGCCGCAGGGTCGACGCGCGACGCGTGTCACAGTGGCTGCGGGCGGTCCCCGGCGCTCGCCGCGGCTCCGTACAATGGAGCGCATGCCCGACGGCCGTTCCTTCTACATCACCACGCCCATCTACTACCCCAGCGATGTGCCGCACATCGGCCACGGTTACTCGACCGTCGCCGTCGACACGCTTGCCCGCTGGCACCGCCAGGCCGGTGACGACACGTGGATGCTCACCGGGACGGACGAGCACGGGCAGAAGATGCTGCGCACCGCGGCCGCGAACGGCGCCACCCCGCAGGAGTGGGTCGATCGCCTCGTCGCCGAGTCGTGGTATCCCGTGCTTCGCACCCTCGACATCGCGAACGACGACTTCATCCGCACCACGCAGGGCCGTCACGAGCGCAACGTCCAGACCTTCCTGCAGCGGGTGTACGACCGCGGCTACATCTATGCGGGCGAGTACGAGGCGCTCTACTGCGTGGGCTGCGAGGAGTTCAAGCCCGAATCCGAGATCCAGGACGGCACCGGGCCCTTTGAGGGCCTGAAGGTCTGCGCGATCCACTCGAAGCCGCTCGAGCTGCTGCACGAGAAGAACTACTTCTTCAAGCTCAGCGAGTTCCAGGACGAGCTGCTGAAGCTCTACACGGAGCGCCCCGACTTCGTGCAGCCCGAATCGGCGCGCAACGAGGTCATCCAGTTCGTCAAGCACGGGCTGAAGGACCTCTCGATCTCGCGCTCCACCTTCGACTGGGGCATCAAGGTCCCGTGGGACGAGACGCACGTCGTCTACGTCTGGTTCGACGCGCTGCTGAACTACGCCACCGCCGTCGGCTACGGCGAAGACGACGAGCAGTTCGCCCGCCGCTGGCCCGCGACGCACATCGTCGGCAAAGACATCCTGCGCTTCCACGCGGTGATCTGGCCCGCCATGCTCATGGCCGCCGGCATCGAGGTGCCCCATCAGGTGTTCGCGCACGGCTGGCTGCTCGTCGGCGGCGAGAAGATGTCGAAGTCGAAGCTCACCGGCATCGCGCCGGCCGAGATCATCGACGTGTTCGGCTCCGACGCGTTCCGGTTCTACTTCATGAGCGCCATCGCGTTCGGCCACGACGGCTCGTTCTCATGGGAGGACCTCGCGGCGCGCTATCAGGCCGAGCTGGCCAACGGCTTCGGCAACCTCGCCTCGCGCACCACCGCGATGATCGAGCGCTACTTCGAGGGCATCGTGCCGCCGCAGGGAGCCGTCGCCGAGAGCGACGCGCGCATCCAGCAGATCGTTCGGGATGCCGCCGCCGGGGCCGACGCCGCGATCGATCGCCTGCAGATCGACGAGGCGGTCGCCTCGATCTGGACGATCGTCGACGCGCTGAACGGCTACATCACCGAGAACGAACCGTGGGCGCTCGCGAAGGACGACGCGCAGCGCGAGCGGCTCGGCACCGTGCTCTACACGGCGGCCGAGGGCCTGCGCGCCCTCGCCGTGCTGCTCTCGCCCGTGATGCCGAAGGCATGCGAGAAGCTGTGGATCGCGCTCGGCGCCGCCGAGACCCTCGGTCGCCTGCACGACCAGCCGATCCGCGACGCGGGCACGTGGGGGCAGCTGGGGCCCGGCACCAGCGTGAACGGGCTCGCGCCGCTGTTCCCGCGCGTCGAGTCGACCGTCGACTGATCGGATCGTGATGACTGACCCGGCCGCGCCGCTCGGACCCCTGGTGCCGGGGAGCAGCCTCGACGGCGCGCCCCCGGTGCCCGGCGGCGAGTACATCCGCGAGCGCTTCAAGGGCGACCGCGGCGACCTGCGGTACCCGCCCCTGCCCGAGCCGCTCGCGGTGGCCGTCTACGACAACCACACGCACCTCGAGATCGCCGACGGCGAGCAGCCGCTGACCCTCGCGGAGCAGCTCGATCGCGCTGAGGCCGTCGGGGTACGCGGTGTGATCCAGGTCGGCGGCGACGTCGAGTCGTCTCGCTGGTCGGCCGACGCCGCCGAGCGCGATGAGCGCGTGCTGGCGGCCGTGGCGATCCACCCGAACGAGGCGCCCGGCTACGAGGCAGCCGGCACGCTCGACGAGGCCCTCGCGATCATCGACGAGCTCGCCGCGCGGCCGCGGGTTCGCGCGGTCGGCGAGACCGGCCTCGACTTCTTCCGCACGGAGGACGACGGTCGGCCGGCGCAGCATCGCAGCTTCGAGGCGCACATCGAGATCGCGAAGCGCCACGGCATCGCCCTGCAGATCCACGACCGCGACGCCCACGACGCCGTGCTCGAGACCCTCGAGCGCGTCGGCGCGCCCGAGACCACGGTGTTCCACTGCTTCTCGGGCGACGCCGAGATGGCCCGCTTCTGCGCGCCGCGCGGCTACTATCTCTCGTTCGCGGGCAACGTCACGTTCAAGAACGCGCAGCGGCTGCGCGACGCGCTTCTGGCTGCGCCGCGCGATCGCATCCTGATCGAGACGGATGCCCCGTTCCTGACGCCCGAGCCCACCCGCGGCCGCCCGAACGCGCCGTACCTGATCCCGAACACCCTGCGGTTCATGGCCGGCGTGCTGGGCGAGGACGCGGACGTGCTCGCCGCCGACATCGCCGCGAACACCGTGCGCGCCTACGGCGAGTGGGCGCGCGCGTGAGCGTGCAGCTGCTCGGGCCCGCCGAGATCCGCGCCCTCGCGGAAGCGCTCGACGTCACCCCGACGAAGAAGCTCGGTCAGAACTTCGTGATCGACGCGAACACGGTGCGCCGCATCGTGAAGACCGCCGATGTGCGGCCGGGGGAGAAGGTCGTCGAGGTCGGGCCCGGGCTCGGCTCGCTGACCCTCGGCATCATCGAGGCCGGCGCGAGCGTGACCGCGGTCGAGATCGACCACCGCCTGGCCGCGCGCCTGCCGATCACCTGCGCGGCCCAGGGCGCGCCCGAGGGCTCGCTGACGGTCGTCGACGCCGACGCCCTGCGTGTCACCGAGCTGCCGGGCGAGCCGGAAACGCTCGTCGCGAACCTGCCGTACAACGTGTCGGTGCCCGTGCTCCTGCACTTCATGGAGTCGTTCCCGTACCTGCGCAAGGGCGTCGTGATGGTGCAGGCCGAGGTGGGGCACCGCCTCGCCGCGCCCCCGGGGAGCAAGGTCTACGGCGCGCCCAGCGCGAAGGCCGCCTGGTACGGACCGTGGCGGGTGGTGGGCAACATCTCGCGCCAGGTCTTCTGGCCGGTGCCCGGCGTCGACAGCGTGCTCGTCGGCTTCACCCGCGACCCCGAGGCCCGCGGCACCGAGCAGGAGCGCGCGCAGACCTTCAAGATCGTGGATGCCGCCTTCCAGCAGCGCCGCAAGATGCTCCGGCAGGCGCTGGCCGGGGTGCTCGGGGGCACCGCCGCGGAGGCGGCTGCCGTGCTCGAAGCCGCCGGCGTCGCGCCGACCGCGCGCGGCGAGGAGCTGACGATCGACGCGTTCCTCGCGATCGCGCGGGCGTCGCTGGCCGCCTAGCTGTCCTGCTTAGCTCGCGCCGGCGTCCGCCGGGCTTGCGCCCAGGATGTCGACCATCCAGTTCACGCCGAAGCGGTCGGTGAGCTGACCGAAGATGTCGCCCCACGGCACGGGCTGGAGAGGCATCGTGACGGTGCCGCCGTCGGCGAGGCCGTCCCACATCGCCCGCAGCGCGGGCTCGTCGTCACCGCTGAGCGAGATCGTGATGAAGCTCTCGTCGGGACGGCTCATGCCCTGCGGCGTATCGGACGCCATGAGGTTCAGGCCGCCGGGGGTCGTGATCATGCCGTGCATGATCAGGTCGAGGTCTTCGTCGGCGGTGCCGGGCATGTTGAACTCGCGAAACGTCGACATGGTGAGCTCGCCGCCAAGCGCCGTGGCATAGAACTCCAGCGCCTCGCGCGCGTTGCGGTGGAACGAGATGTACGGGTTGAGCATGGTCATGATGACTCCGATTCTGCGACGGGGCAGTGCCGATGCGCCCTGCGCTGGTGCGGGCCGCGGTCGCGGCATCCACGACGAGTATGAGCCGTGCCGCCGACATGCGCCAGAGCCTCCCGCGCGCCCGCGCCGGCGCTCGCGCTCGCCTTCGCGGGCACCAGCACCGGCGGCACCCGGCACCGCCGCCGGGGCGCCCGCCGCGCCTTTCGTCGGGCGCCCCGCGTGGCTAGGCTCGGGGACGTGACCCAGGAACCTCGCCTCCGGCTGAACACCCCCGACGTGCACGCCCCGTATGTGGCGCCGGTAGCGCGCTACCACGGCACCCAGTACCGGCAGGTGGGCGCGTCCGGCCTCTACCTCCCGCCGATCTCGCTCGGCCTGTGGTGGAACTTCGGCGACAACGTGCCGTTCGACAGCCAGCGCGCAGTGCTGCGCCACGCGTTCGACCACGGCATCAACCACTTCGACCTGGCCAACAACTATGGGCCGCCGTTCGGCAGCGCCGAGACCAACTTCGGCCGGATGATGCGCGAGGACTTCGCGCCGTACCGCGACGAGCTGATCGTCTCGTCCAAGGCGGGCTGGAACATGTGGCCCGGACCGCACGGCGAGTTCGGCTCGCGCAAGTACGTGATCGCCAGCGCCGAGGCGTCGCTGCGCCGGATGTCGCTGGATTACGTCGACATCTTCTACTCGCACCGCCCCGACCCGGCGACCCCGATCGAGGAGACGATGGGCGCGCTCGACACGCTCGTGCGGCAGGGCAAGGCGCTCTACGTCGGCATCTCGTCGTACTCGGCGGGCGAGACCATCGCGGCGGTCGCCGCGGCCCGCGCGCTCGGCACGCCGCTGATCATCCACCAGCCCTCGTACTCGATCGTGAACCGCTGGATCGAGGACGGCCTCACCGACGCGCTGCGTCAGGAGGGGCTCGGCGCGATCGCGTTCTCGCCCCTCGCGCAGGGCCTGCTCACCGCGAAGTACCTGGGCGACGGCCCCGGGCAGCGCTCGCAGCGGCGCAGCTCGCTGCCGCCCGCCGGAACGGTCACGCCCGAGGGGCGCGCACGGCTGCAGAGCCTCGACGCCATCGCGCGCGAGCGCGGGCAGTCGCTCGCGCAGATGTCGCTGCAGTGGATCCTGCGCGATCCCGTGGTCGCCTCCGCGCTCATCGGCGCCTCGAGCACGGCGCAGCTCGACGAGAACATCGCGGCCGCCCAGGGGCCGGCCTTCAGCGCCGAGGAGCTCGCCGAGATCGACCGGCTCGCGGCGGACGGCGCCGCGAACATCTGGGTCACCGGAGAAGCCTGACGCGGGGCCTCGACTAGGTTGGATCCATGACGAGGCAGCAGCAGGGAACCCGCGTGCACGTCCGCGCGCCGGGCAAGATCAACGTCTACCTCGAAATCGGGGCGCTCCTGGACGACGGCTACCACGAGGTCGCGACGGCGTATCAGGCCGTCGCGCTGTACGAGGACGTCGTGGCCACGGACGCGGAGGGGTTCACGGTCGAGGTGACCGGCGCCGCCGACGTCCCGGGCGTGCCGACCGACGATCGCAACCTCGCGATCCGCGCCGCGAAGCTGCTCGCGCACACCACCGGGCACCCGGGCGGCGTCCACCTGCGGATCGCGAAGCAGGTTCCCGTCGCCGGCGGCATGGGCGGCGGCAGCGCCGACGCCGCGGCCGCGCTGCTGGCCTGCGACGCGCTGTGGGGCACCGGGCTCAGCCAGCAGCGCCTGCACGAGCTGGCCGCAAGGCTCGGCGCCGATGTGCCCTTCGCCCTGCAGGGCGGCACCGCGATCGGCACCGGCCGCGGCGACGAGCTGAACCCCGCGCTGGCGATGGGCCGCTTCGAGTGGGTGCTCGTCACCAGCGCGGAGGGGATGTCGACCCCCGAGGTGTATGACGAGCTCGACATCCACCGCCAGCGCCACACGCTCGACATCGCGCCGCCGACGTCGCGGCCGAGCGTCGACGCGGCCGTGCTGCACGCACTGCGCGCCGGCGACGCCGCGATGCTCGCCGAGAGCATGCGCAACGACCTGCAGGCGCCGGCGCTGAGCCTGCGCCCCGACCTCGCGGAGGTGCTCGAGCTCGGCGAGACCTCCGGCGCCCTCGCCGGGCTCATCTCCGGCTCCGGTCCCACCATCGCCTTCCTCGCCGCCGACGGCGAGGCCGCCCACGACCTGATGGGCGTGCTGCGCGCGGCCGGCCACGACGCGATCCGCGCGTACGGCCCCGTCGCGGGGGCCCGGATCATGACGGAGCGCGCGCGCGCATGATCGAGTTCCGCGGGGTGTCCAAGGTCTTCGCCGACGGGACCCGTGCGGTCGATCATTTCACGCTGACGATCCCGGCTCGCCAGACGACGGTGCTCGTCGGGTCGTCCGGGTGCGGCAAGACGACGCTGCTGCGGATGATCAACCGCATGGTCACCCCGAGCTCCGGCGAGGTGCGCATCGACGGGGTCGACGTCGGCGCCGGCAGCCCCGTGCAGCTGCGCCGAAGCATCGGCTACGTCATGCAGAACGCCGGACTGCTGCCGCACTTCACCGTCGCCGACAACATCGCCACCGTGCCCGTGCTGCGCGGGATGCCGCGGCGCACGGCCCGCGCGCAGGCGCTCGAGCTGCTCGAGCGCGTCGGCCTCGACCGCGCGCTCGCGACGCGCCGCCCGGCCCAGCTCTCGGGCGGCCAGCAGCAGCGGGTCGGCGTGGCCCGCGCGCTCGCCGCGGATCCCAGCATCCTGCTCATGGACGAGCCCTTCGGCGCGGTCGACCCGATCGTGCGCGCCGAGCTCCAGCAGGAGCTGATCCGGCTGCAGCGCGAGCTCGACAAGACCATCGTGTTCGTCACCCACGACATCGACGAGGCTTTCCTGCTCGGCGACCAGGTCGTCATCCTGCGCCCCGGCGCGCGGATCGCCCAGCGCGGATCGCCCAGCGAGATCATCGAGGCGCCCGCCGACGACTTCGTCGCGAGCTTCATCGGCACGGCGCAGGGCAAGCGGGCCATGACGATCAAGCGCACGCCGCGCGGCGACGTGCTGGTGGATGCGCAGGGGCGCACGCAGGGGGTGCTCGTCGAGGGCGACGGGGAGCCCCGATGAGCTGGATCGTCGACAACCTCGGCCTGATCGGGTCGCTGAGCCTGGAGCACCTGCGCCAGAGCATCCTGCCGATCGTGATCGGATTCGCGCTCAGCGTGCCGATCGGCTGGCTCGCGTTCCGCTTCCGTCTCGGCCGCGGGGTCATCCTCACGGTCACCGGGCTGCTGTACACGATCCCGTCGCTCGCCCTGTTCGGGCTGCTGCCCGGGCTGCTCGGCATCAGCTTCCTCAGCGAGGCGAACCTCGTGATCGCGCTGACGATGTACGCGGTCGCGATCATGGTGCGCTCGGTCACCGACGGCCTGCAGTCGGTCGACCACTCGGCGCGCGCGGCGGCCGTCGCGATGGGCTTCGGGCCGTTCCGCCGATTCTGGGCGGTGGAGTTTCCCCTCGCCGGTCCGGTCGTGCTCGCGGGCCTGCGCGTCACCGCGGTGAGCACCATCTCGCTCGCGACGGTGGGGATCCTGCTGGGGGTCACGAATCTCGGATACCTCTTCACCAACGGCTTCCAGCGTCGGATCATCCCCGAGATCCTCGCCGGGGTCGTCACCGTGATGCTGATCGCCCTGCTCGTCGACGGCCTGCTGATCCTCGCCGGCCGCGCGCTCATGCCCTGGTCGCGCGCGGTCGCCGCGGCGGGGAGCGGGGCATGAATCTCTTCGGCGACGCGATCGCCTGGATCTTCTCGCCCGAGCGGCTCGGCGGCAGCGACGGCATCCCGGCCGCGCTCGTCGCGCACCTCGCGTTCACGGCGACCGCCGTGCTCATCGCCGCCGCGATCGCGGTGCCGTTCGGCTGGGCGATCGGGCACACCGGGCGCGGTCGCGAGGTGGCCGTGGCGGTCTCGGGCGCTGCCCGGGCGCTGCCGTCCTTCGGGCTGATGCTGCTGCTGGTGCTCGTGTTCGGTGTGCTGCACAAGCCCGCGGCGGCCATGGTCGCCTTCGTGCTCCTCGCGATCCCCTCGATTCTGGCCGGGGCATACACCGGGCTGCAGGCGATCGATCGCACCGTGATCGACGCCGGGAAGGCGATGGGGATGACCCCGTGGCAGGTGCTCTGGCGCATCGAGGTGCCGCTCGGCATGCCGCTGCTGGTGGGCGGGCTGCGTGCCGCGACGCTGCAGGTGATCGCCACCGTGACGCTCGCGGCATATGTCGCGCTGGGTGGCCTCGGACAGTACATCATCACCGGCATCGCGCTGCGTGACTACACGCAGGTGCTCGCCGGGGCGATGCTCGTCACCGCCCTCGCGCTCGTCGTCGACGGGCTCTTCGCGCTGGTGCAGCGCGCGGTCAGATCTCGCGTGAGCCCTCGCCAGGGGCGCGCGTTCGATGCAACACTGATCTCATAACCGGCTCCGGTCGCAGGCCGCGAGCCCCGCCCGAAAGGCAGATCGAATGTCACCTTCGAAGAAGAAGCTGCGCCTCGGCATGGCCGCGCTCGTCGCGGCGGCCGCGCTCACCATCGCCGGCTGCGCGACCAGCGACGTGGTCGAGCCGGCCCCAGAGCCGCCCGTGCCGGCAGACACGTCGAGCACGATCGTGATCGGCTCGCAGGCGTACTACTCGAACGAGATCATCGCCGAGATCTACGCGCAGGCGCTGGAGGGAGCGGGCTACGAGGTCGAGCGCAGGTTCAACATCGGTCAGCGCGAGGCGTACATGCCCGCGATCGAATCCGGTGAGATCGGTCTGTTCCCCGAGTACACCGGCAACCTGCTGCAGTGGTTCGAGCCCGACACCACGGCGCGCACGAGCGAGGCGGTCTACGACGAGCTGGGTGCCGCGCTGCCGGAGGGCCTCACGGTGCTCAACCAGGCGCCGGCGACCGATCAGGACTCGTACAACGTGACGGCCGAGTTCGCGAAGGCGCAGAGCCTGACGAGCCTCGACGACCTCGCGAAGGTGCAGCAGACGCTCATCCTCGGCGGCGCCCCGGAGCTGGCGGAGCGTCCGTACGGCCCGAAGGGGCTGAAGGAGCTCTACGACGTGACCGTGCAGTTCATCGGCTCGGGCGACACCACGGTGGAGGAGCTGCTGGCCGGCACGATCAACATCGCGAACGTGTACAGCGCCGACCCGCGGATCCAGACCGACGACCTGGTGACGCTGAGCGATCCCAAGGGGCTGTTCCTGGCATCCCATGTCGTGCCGCTCGTGAACGCGAACATCGCGGTCGAGATCGCCGAGGTGATCAACGCGGTCAGCGCCAAGCTGACGCCGGAGGGGCTCGTCGCGTTGAACGTGCAGAGCACGGTCGACCAGCTGGCACCGGACGTGATCGCCACGCAGTGGCTGAAGGCGCAGGGCCTGGGCTGAGGCGCGATCGGCGGGCGGGCCCGCCTCAGCCGAGCAGCTCGCCGAGCTCGAGCCAGCGGTCCTCGAGGCGGGCCACCTCGGCCTCGTGCGCCTCGAGCTCGGCGGTCAGCCCGCCGAGCCCCGTGTAGTCGCTCTGATCGTGCGCCGCGATGCGCTCGTGGCTGGCGCGAATCTCGTCCGCGAGCTTGACGAGTCGCCGGTCGATCGCCGAGAGCTCCTTCTCGGCGGCGCGTCGCTCGGCGCCGGCGAGCGCGGGCTGCGCGGCCGCCGCGCCGTCGGCGCCCGGGGCCGCGGCATCCGCTGAGGATGCGCCGCCGGCGGCCGACCCCGGTCGCGCGCCGCCACCCGCGCTGGGCGCGGCGCCGTAGCCCGCCGCCTGGCGCTGCAGGTACTCCTCCACCCCACCGGGGAGGTGGCGCATGGTGCCGCCCTCGATCGAATACTGATTGTCGGTGATGCGCTCGATCAGGTAGCGGTCGTGCGAGACGACCAGCAGCGTGCCCGGCCAGGTGTCGAGCAGGTCTTCCATCGCCGCGAGCATGTCGGTGTCGAGGTCATTGCTGGGCTCGTCGAGGATCAGCACGTTGGGTTCGCCCATCAGCACGAGCAGCAGCTGCAGGCGCCGGCGCTGCCCGCCCGAGAGGTCGCGGACCGGGGTCGAAAGCTCGGACGAGCGAAAGCCCAGGCGCTCGAGCAGCTGGGTGGGGCTGAGCTCCTTGCCTTCGCTCATGAAGCTCGTCTTCTGCAGATCGAGCACCTCGCGTACCTTCGCGTTCGCGAACTCGTCGAGCTCGGTCAGCTGCTGGCTGAGCGTGGCGACCCGCACGGTGACGCCGCGCTTGACCTTGCCCGCGGTGGGCAGCACGTCGCCCGTGACGAGGCCGAGCAGGGTTGACTTGCCGACGCCGTTGGGGCCGAGGATGCCGGTGCGCTCGCCGGGGGCGATCCGCCACTCGATCTCGCGAAGCACCTCGAAGGGCTCGCCGCCGGGGGCGTTCGGGGGATAGGTGACGCCCACGTGCAGCAGATCCACGACGTCCTTGCCCAGGCGTGCTGTCGCGAGGCGCGCGAGGTCGACGCTGTCGCGCGGCGCCGGCTCGTCGGCGATCAGCTGCGTGGCCGCGTCGATGCGGAACTTCGGCTTGCTCGTGCGGGCCGGGGCGCCGCGGCGCAGCCACGCGAGCTCCTTGCGCAGGATGTTGCGGCGCTTGGTCTCGGCCACGTCCTGCTGCCGGCGGCGCTCCATGCGCTGCAGGATGTATGCGGCATAGCCGCCCTCGAAGGGCTCGACCTCGCCGTCGTGCACCTCCCACATGCGGGTGCAGACCGCGTCGAGAAACCAGCGGTCGTGCGTGACGATCAGCAGGCCGCCCGCGCTGGCCGACCAGCGGGCCTTCAGGTGGCCGGCGAGCCAGGCGATGCCCTCCATGTCGAGGTGGTTGGTCGGCTCGTCGAGCGCGAGCACGTCCCAGTCGCCGACGAGCAGCTTCGCGAGCGAGACGCGGCGACGCTGTCCGCCGCTGAGGTCGTCGACCAGGCCCTTCCAGTCGATGCCGCGCACGAGGCCCTGCAGTACATCGCGCACGCGCGGGTCGCCCGCCCACTCGTGCTCGGGCACATCGCCGACGATGGCCCGTTCGACCGTGGTGCAGGCGGGGAGGTCGTCCGACTGCGCGAGCATCCCGACCGTGATGCCGCCGCGGCGCGTGACCTTGCCCGCATCGGGTTCGACGAGCCCGGTGAGCACCTTCATCAGCGTCGACTTGCCATCGCCATTGCGCCCCACGATGCCGACGCGGTCGCCCTCGGCGATCCCGACGGTGACGTCGCCGAGCACGACTTTGGCGGGATATTCGAGGTGGAGGGACTCGCCCCCAAGCAGGTGGGCCATGCTCCCAGCGTAGGCGCTGTGCGGGGGCGCGGCGTGCGCGCGGTGCGGCGCCGCGCCGGCTCAGTGGCCGCCGTGCGGGCCGTCGAACTCGAGGCTCAGGCGCCGCAGCAGCGCGGCGAGGCGATCGCGCTCCGAGCGCGATAGCACGGCGAGAAGGGCGGCCTCGGCGTCGACGAGCCGCGTGATCGCGGCATCCATCCGAATCCTGCCGTCGTCGGTGAGCCCCACCAGCACGCTGCGACCGTCGACCGGGTCGCTGCGGCGGTGCACGAGGCGGCGGGCGACGAGGCGGTCGATGCGGTTCGTCATGGTGCCGCTCGAGACGAGGGTCTGCTGCAGGAGGGCCTTCGGGCTCAGCTCGAACGGCTCGCCGGCGCGGCGCAGCGCCGAGAGCACGTCCCACTCCCACGGCTCGAGCTCGCTGCGCTGGAACGCCGCGCGACGGGCGCGGTCGAGGTGGCGCGAGAGCCGGTCGACGCGGGAGAGCACCTCGAGCGGCGAGAAGTCGAGGTCGGGGCGCTGTCGGCCCCACGCCTCGACGATGCGGTCGACTTCATCCATTTCGGCGGCCATGCCCCCATTCTCGCGGGAAGTCGAGGGTGATCGCGCTGTCGCACGCGAATCGGGGCGGTCACGGTCTGGCAGAATTGATGGACGCGCCGATCTCTGGCGTAATCCGCCGTAGTGTAACGGCAGCACGACAGCCTTTGGAGCTGTTAAGTCCAGGTTCGAATCCTGGCGGCGGAGCGTGGATACTCAACTCGCAGTCGTCATCCTTGCCGCCGGTCAGGGCACCCGAATGAGGTCGTCGCTGCCCAAGGTGCTGCACCCGCTCGGCGGTCGCACGCTCGTCGGGCATGTCCTCGACACCGCGGCGACCCTCGAGGCTGGCCACCTGCTGGCCGTCGTGCGCCACGAGCGCGAGCGAATCGTCGAGGCGCTGCAGGCCGAGGCGGCGCCCGTGCAGATCGTCGATCAAGACGAGGTGCCCGGCACCGGCCGCGCCGTCGCGCAGGCCGTCGAGGCGCTGCCCGCCGACTTCGCCGGCGACGTGCTGGTGCTCAGCGGCGACGTGCCCCTGCTGGATGCCGAGACGCTGCGCGGACTGATTGCTGACCACCGTGCCGCCCACGCCGCAGCCACGCTCCTGAGCACGCGCCTGGGCGACCCGACCGGCTATGGCCGGGTCATCCGCGATGCCGAGGGCGGGGTGGCGCGCATTGTCGAGCAGAAGGATGCCTCGGCGCAGGAGCGCGCCGTCGACGAGATCAACGCCGGCGTGTACGTCTTCCGCGCGACGGCGCTGCGGGCGCACATCGGCGCGCTCACGACCGACAACGCGCAGGGCGAGATGTACCTCACCGACGTGGTCGCGCTGCTGCGCGGGGCGGGCGAGGCGGTCGCCGCACGATCGATCGCCGACTCGACCTTGATCGAGGGCGTCAACGACCGCGTGCAGCTCGCGGCGGCGACGGCGCGGCTGAACGCCCGCGTGATCCGCCGGTGGCAGCTCGCGGGCGTCACGGTGCAAGACCCGGCGACCACCTGGATCGATGTGACCGCGACCCTCGCCCCCGACGTGACGATCCTGCCCGGGACCCAGATCCTGCGCGCGAGCGTCATCGCCGCCGGGGCGACCATCGGGCCGGACACCACCCTCAGCGACTGCGAGGTGGGCGAGGGCGCGACGGTGCGCCGCACCGACGCCACGCTCGCCGTCATCGACGCCGGCGCATCGGTCGGGCCGTTCGCCTACCTGCGGCCCGGCGCGCACCTCGCCGCAGGCGGCAAGATCGGCACGTTCGTCGAGGTGAAGAATTCGACGATCGGCGCGGGGAGCAAGGTTCCGCACCTCTCGTACGTCGGCGACGCGACGATCGGCGAGGGCGTGAACCTCGGCGCCGGTGCGATCACCGCGAACTACGACGGGGTGCACAAGCACCGCACGCAGATCGACGATCAGGTGCACTCGGGATCGCACACGGTCTTCGTCGCACCCGTGAGAGTTGGTGCCGGTGTGACAACCGGCGCAGGGTCGGTCATCCGCAAGGATGTGCCGGCCGGAGCGCTTGCGCTCAACGTGTCTCCTCAGCGCAACATCGAGGGTTGGGTCGAAAAACATCGAGCGGGCACGGACGCGGCTCTGGCAGCAGAGCAGGCACGGCACGCAGAAAAGGCGAGCAATGGGCAAGAAGAAGGCTGAGAAGTCGAAGTCCGATGGACCGGGAATTGTCACCCGCAGCAGCAAGAGGCTGGTGCTGGTCTCGGGGCGATCGCACCCGGAGCTGGCCGAGGACGTAGCGAAGGCGCTCGACTCGGAGCTGCTGCCGACTGAGCACCGCACCTTCGCCAGCGGCGAGATCTACACGCGCTTCGGCGAGAGCGTGCGCGGCTGCGACGCGTTCGTGATCCAGAGCTTCGGCCAGCCGGTGAACGAGTGGATCATGGAGATGCTGATCATGGTCTACGCGCTCAAGCGGGCGTCCGCGAAGCGCATCACGGTGGTCGCGCCGTACTACCCGTACTCGCGCCAGGATAAGAAGGGTCGCGGCCGCGAGCCGATCAGCGCCCGCCTGATCGCCGACCTGATGAAGGCCGCCGGCGCGAACCGCATCATGAGCGTCGACCTGCACGCCGCGCAGATCCAGGGCTTCTTCGACGGCCCGGTCGACCACCTGTTCGCGCAGCCCGTGCTGCTCGACTACTTCCGTCAGCAGCTGGAGGCCGAGAAGGACCTCGTCACGATCGTCTCGCCCGACATGGGCCGGGTGCGCGTCGCCGACAACTGGTCTGACCAGCTCGGCGCCCCGCTCGCGATCATCCACAAGCGTCGCGATCCGCGCGTTGCCAACCAGGTGACCGTGCACGAGATCGTCGGCCAGGTCGAGGGCCGGGTCTGCCTGCTCGTCGACGACATGATCGACACGGGCGGCACCATCGTCAAGGCCGCCGAGGCGCTCAAGGCGAACGGCGCGCTCCGGGTGATCGTGGCCGCCACGCACGCCGTGTTCAGCGATCCCGCGCCCGTCATCCTCACCTCGGAGGCGATCGACGAGGTCGTCGTCACCGACACCCTGCCGCTGCCCGAGGAGCGCCGCTTCCCCGGCCTCACCGTGCTGCCGATCGCGCCGCTGCTGGCGCGCGCGATCCACGAGGTGTTCGAGGACGGCTCCGTCACGAGCATGTTCGACGGCGCCGCGTAGCCGCAGCGCCGCCGCACGCACGCAGAAGCGCCGGCCCCCGAAGGGGGACCGGCGCTTCTGCTGTCGGGCCCTAGACCGTGATCGACTCTGCGAGGACGCGGAGGTGGTCCTCGGTGGAGCCGTAGGTGCGGGTCGCGGCGACCATGCGGGAGAGGTAGTGGCTGATCGGGTACTCGAAGGTGATGCCGATGCCGCCGTGCATCTGCACGTACTGCTCTGCTGCCTGGGTGCCGGCGCGGCCGAGCTGGAGCTTGACCTGCGAGGCGATCTTCTTGTCGTACTCGCCCTTTGCGAGGGTCTCGACGGCCTGGACGACGAGGTTCGCGGTGAGCTCGTTGAGCACGTGCAGGTCGGACGCGCGGTGCTGGAGCGTCTGGTGCACGGCGAGGGGCTTGCCGAACTGCTCGCGCTGCTTGATGTAGGCGACGGTGATCTTCAGGCCTTCGCGCATCGACCCGACGGTCTCGGCGCCCTGGAGGATCTGTGCGTACACGTACATGTCGGCGAGGGCCTCGTCGACGTCTGCGCCGGTGCCGAGCAGTTCGGCGGCTGCGCCGTCGAAGGTGATTTCGGCGCCGCGGCGCTCGTCGTTGGTGGGGTACGAGACGCTCGTGACGCCGTCGGCCTTCGCGTCGACCAGGTACAGGCCGAGCGAGCCGTTCTCCTGCTTCGCCGAGACGACGAGGAGGTCGGCCGAGGGGCCGGCTGCGACGGGGAACTTCTTGCCGGTGAGCTTGCCGCCCGCGACGGTCGCCGCGGTGCGGATGCCGGGCCAGCGCGAACCGTATTCCTCGTGTGCGAGGGCGAGCTTGAGCTCACCGGTGCTGAGGGGGTTCAGGATGCGGGTCTTCTGCTCGTCGGTGCCGAGGCGCTCGACGAGGAAGCCGGGGATGAACACGGCGTCCAGCAGCGGCTCGGGTGCCAGCACACGGCCGACCTCGGCGAGGACGGCGGCGAGGTCTTCGACGCTGGCCTCGAGGCCACCGAACTCCTCGGGGAACACGAGTCCCTGCACGTTCATCTCACCCAGCGCGTTCCAGACCTCTTCGCTGAAGCCCAGCTCGGTGTCGGAGACGGCGTTGCGTGCGGTGACGTTCTCGTAGTGGGCCGCCAGCAGCGAGCGGACGGCTTCGGCAAATTCGTTCTGTTCGGTCATAGTGGTCACAGCCCCAGGATCGCGGAGGCGATGATCGAGCGCTGAACTTCGCTGGAGCCTCCGAAAATGGTCACCTTGCGAGTGTTCAGGTAGGTGTGGATGGTGGCGGACTGCCAGTTCTCGACCTCGCTGAGGCCGTCGTTCTCGAACGCGCGGGCGTTGGGGCCGGCGACATCGATGAGCAGCGCCGTGAGCTCCTGCATGAGCTCCGTTCCGCGCAGCTTGATGACGGAGCCGCCCGGGTTGGGCGCGCCGTCGGCCGAGGTGCCCTTGACGCGCAGCGCGGTCTGCTCGAACGCGGTGATCTTCGTCTCGAGCTCGGCGAGGCGGGCACGGAAGAGCAGGTCATCCATGAGGGTGCCGTTCTCGAGCTGCACCTTCGCGGCCTCGCGCTTGGCGACCTCGAGCCGACGCCAGAACGGCTTCGCGTTCGACATGCCGCCGCGCTCGTTGCCGAGGAGGAACTTGGCGTACGTCCAGCCCTTGTTCTCCTCGCCGATGAGGTTCTCGACGGGGACGACCACGTTGTCGAAGAAGACCTCGTTGACCTCGTGCTCGCCGTCCATGAGGCGGATCTTGCGCACGCTGACGCCGGGCGTCTTCATGTCGATCAGCAGGAACGAGATGCCCATCTGGCGCTTGGGCGCGTTCGGGTCGGTGCGGACCAGCATGAAGATCCAGTCGGCGTTGTGCGCCTCCGTGGTCCACATCTTCTGGCCGTTGACGATGTAGTTGTCGCCATCGCGCACGGCGCGGGTGCGCAGCGAGGCGAGGTCCGAGCCGGCCTCGGGCTCCGAGAAGCCCTGGCACCAGTACTGGTCGGCGTTGTAGATCGCCGGAAGGAAGCGCTCCTTCTGCTCCTGCGTGCCGAACTCGACGAGCACCGGAGCGAGCAGGCCGATGCCGAACCCGTTGGTGCCCGCGACGTCGTTCTCGAGCACCTCATCCGCGAAGATGTAGGACTGCATCGGCGTCCAGTCCTGGCCGCCCCACTCGACGGGCCACTTCGGAGCGGCGTAGCCGCCCTTGGCGAGCGCCTTCTGGCCGGCGATCACCTGCTCGCGGTTGGGACGCTTGCCCGCGCGGACGGCCTCCTTCACCTCTTCTGGATATTCGTTCTGAAGGAAGGTCCGCACCTCGGCGCGGAACGCTTCCTCCTCCGGCGTGTAAATCAACGACATTGTTGACCTTTCTCCCCACGCGTGCCGTGTCCCGACACGCGCTGCGTGTTGATGTTGTGTTCGCAGAGTCTCCCTCGCTGGGCCGCGGGGCCGTGGGCGCTCGCGACGTCGAGGGATGCTTGAAGCGTAGGCGAGTTCACGGGTCGAACACCGAACATGACGCAGGGCGTCCGCGCCGATTTTACTTAGCCAAGCTAATGACATACACTCGCCATTCATGAGACGCACCGTTGCTCCGCTTGGCAGGCCGCTACCCCAATGAGCACCATGTTCCGTTCGCTCGCGTCATACAACTACCGCCTTTGGTTCATCGGCGCGCTGGTTTCCGGCGCCGGCATGTGGATGCAGACCACGGCCCAGAGCTGGGTTGTGCTGACCGAGCTCAGCGACGGCGACGCGTCGGCGGTCGGCATCACCATGGCGCTGCAGTTCGCACCTCAGCTGCTGCTCGTGCCGGTCACCGGCTGGGTGGCGGACCGCTTCGACCGTCGCAAGCCGCTGCTGGTCACGCAGATCCTGCTCGCCCTGCTCGCCGGAGCCGTCGGCTTCATGCTCCTCAGCGGGGTGATGACGCTGCCGTTGATGTACGTGCTCGCCGCGGCGCTCGGCGTGCTGACCGCGTTCGACAACCCCGCGCGCCAGGCGTTCGTCTCCGACCTCGTCGCATACCAGAACATGTCGAACGCGGTGGCGCTGAATGCCGCCTCGTTCAACCTCGCACGCCTCGTCGGCCCCGCGCTTGCCGGGGTGCTGATCGTCGCGGTGGGCACCGGGTGGGTCTTCCTGATCAACGCCGCGAGCTTCCTGGTGCTGATCGCGGTGCTCGTGTTGATCCGGGTCCGCGAGCTCAACCCGCGCACACCCTTCGGGCGCGCGACCGGGCTTGCCGACGGATTCCGATACGTCGCCGGGCGTTCCGACCTGATGGTCACGTTCCTGCTCGTGTTCGCCGTCGGTGCCATCGCGATGAACTTCCCGATCATCGCCTCAACGATGGCGCTGGAGTTCGGGGAGGGCGCCGACGGCTTCGGCCTCATGAACACGTTCCTCGCAATCGGCTCGCTCTTCGGCGCGCTGCTGACGGCCCGGCGCCCGAAGGCCCGCATCCGTGTGGCGATGTGGGCCGCGGTGCTCTACGCGGTCGCCGCGGGCGCATCGGCGTTCATGCCCTCCTACTGGCTGTACGTGTCGACACTCGCCTTCACCGGCTTCGCCGTGGTGACGATCTTCGCCACCTCGAACGGCGTGGTGCAGACCACAAGCGCGCCGGAGGTGCGTGGCCGTGTGCTCGCGCTGTACATGGCGATGAGCATGGGGGGCACCGCAGCCGGCGCGCCCGTCATTGGGTTCGTCGCGGCGCACGGGGGGCCGCGGACAGCGATCGTCGCCGGCGCGGCCGTCGTGTTCCTGGTGTTCCTGGTCATGGTCGGCTGGCTGTTCGCCACCGGTCGCGTCACGCGCCGGGCCGGGTACCGATTCCGCCTGAAGCTCGACGACGGACCCCGCGTGCCCACCGAGTACACGGCCTCGCCCAAGGAAGCGGCCGCGGCCGTGGCCGCGCCCGCGGTCGCATCATCGACGCCCGCATCACCGTCCGCGTCGGCACCGACGCCCGCATCGGCACCGGCGGCCGTCTCGCCGCAGGTGCCGCGCGCGGGCGCGCTGGCTGGCGCCGAAGACTAGCCGGCCTTGTCCGGCGACGCCGGCGTGCCGAGGGGGAGGCGCACCTCGAAGACCGTGTCTCCCGGCTCGCTCCGCACGGTGATCGTGCCGCGATGCGCCTCGACGATGGCGCGCACGATCGACAGCCCGAGCCCCGAGCCGCCCGTGCCGCGCGAGCGGGACCGCTCACCGCGCGCGAATCGGGCGAACAGCTCGGGGCGCAGCGCGGGGTCGATGCCCGGGCCGCCGTCGTGCACGCGCAGCACGGCAGCGTCGCCGTCCGGTCGAACCGAGACCGTGACCTCGGTGCCGGCGGGAGTGTGCGCGCCGGCGTTGGCGAGCAGGTTGGCGAACACCTGCGCGAGCCGTGCGGGGTCGCCCGCGATGGTGACGGGCTCGCCCGGCACGTCGAGCACGAAGCGGTGCTCGCGATATGCGGCGTGCGCGTCGCCCACGGCCTCGACGGCGAGGCGCGTGAGGTCGACGGCGTCGTACACGAGCTCCTGGCCCTCGTCGAGCCGGGCGAGCAGCAGCAGATCCTGCACGAGCGTCGTCATGCGCAGCGACTGTGCCTGGATGCGCTCGAGCGAGGTGGTGGCGGGCTCGCCGAGCTGCGGGTCGCGGAGCGTGAGCTCGGCGTAGCCGCGGATCGACGACAGCGGGGTGCGCAGCTCGTGGCTCGCGTCGGCGATGAACCGGCGCATCCGCTCCTCGCCTCGATGGCGCTCTTCGAGCGCGGTGTCGACGTGATCAAGCAGGGTGTTCAGGGCCGCGCCCACCTGCCCGATCTCGGTGCGCGGGTCGGCCTCGGCGGCGGGCACCCGCTCGGTGATCGACACGGCGCCGGACGAGAGCGGCTGTCGCGACACCCGCGCCGCGGTCTCGGCGACCGAGCGCAGGGGGCGCAGCCCGAGCCGCACGACGAGCGCCGTCGCGGCGGCCAGCAGCAGCAGGCCGCCCGCGGTGACGAGCCCGATCGTCAACAGCAGCTCGGCGATCGTCTGCTGCACCTCGGAGCGGGGGAGCCCGACGATCACGATGGAGCTGGGGGTGCTGGTCGCGGTGACGCGGTACGAGCCGAGCGCGCGGCCGAGGTCGACCGTGTCGGCGGGGGCGCCGCTGAGCGACTCGGCGAGCGAGTTCAGCTGGGTGCTGTCGAGCGCGCGCACGACCCCGTCGGCGCTGATCCAGGCACCCTGCGTGGCGCCCGTGGTGTAGACGCCGATCAGGAGCCCGCTGGGCTGGGCGCCCGAGGAGAGGATCGCGACCGGGTCGGGGCCGCGCAGGGCGGATCCGAGGCCCGCCAGCTGCGCGTTCACCCGCTGCGTGGCCGCCCAGAGCTGTGTGTCGAGCCGCTGCTCGAGCACGCGTCCGAGCGTTGCGGCGCTCGTGAGCGCGACGAGCACGAACAGCAGCGAGACCAGGCCCGCAACGGTCACGATCAGGCGTCGCTGCAGCGTCCAGCGGCGCGCGCGGGGCGCGCTCGGCGCCTCGTGTGGGGCGGGCGGGGCGGATGCTTCGGGCCGGGCCGCGTCCGTCATCACGCCGCCTTGATCATGTAGCCGGCGCCGCGGACGGTGTGCAGCAGCGGCTCGCGCCCGGCGTCGACCTTCTTGCGCAGGTACGAGATGTAGAGCTCGACCACGCTCGATCGGCCTCCGAAGTCGTAGTTCCAGACCCGATCGAGGATCTGCGCCCGTGACATCACCCGGCGCGGGTTGCGCATCAGAAAGCGCAGCAGCTCGAACTCGGTGGCGGTCAGCTCGATCGGCACCCCGTCGCGCTCAACCTCGTGGCTGTCCTCGTTCAGGGTGAGATCGCCCACGCGCAGCACCGGGTTCTCGTCGGCGGGGTGCGCGGAGCCTGCGCGCCGCAGCAGGGCGCGCAGGCGCGCGACCACCTCCTCCAGGCTGAAGGGCTTGGTCACGTAGTCGTCGCCGCCCGCGGTGAGGCCGGCGATGCGGTCGCCCACGGCGTCCTTCGCCGTGAGGAACAGCACCGGCACGTCGTCGCCCGAGGCGCGCAGCCGCCGGAGCACCTGCAGGCCGTCGAGATCGGGCATCATGACGTCGAGCACCATTGCGTCCGGGGCGAAGTCGCGCGCCGCCGCGAGCGCTGCGGCGCCCGAGCCCGCGGCGCGCACCTCCCAGCCCTCCATGCGCAGCGCCATCGAGAGCAGATCGGTCAGCATCGGCTCGTCGTCGACGACGAGCACGCGCACGGGCGTCCCGTCGGTGCGCAGGAGGGAAGCGGGAGTGGCCATGCTCCCATTCTGGCCGCGCCGGCCGGGGATTCCTATGCGCTCCGTGTGGGAACGCTGTGAGGCGGCGCCGCTGGCTAGGCTGGGGCGACCGGGCAGAGGAGCATTCGTGGCCATCGTTGACAGCGCGATCTATCGGGACGGGCGTCGCGTCGCCTCTCCGACGACGCTTGATGAGACATTCGCGCAGCTGCGCGCCCACGACGGCATCGCCTGGATAGGGCTGTACCGACCCGACGAGCGGGAGCTGCGCGCCCTCGCGCTCGAGCTCGACCTGCACGAGCTCGTCGTCGAGGACGCGCTCTCAGGCCATCAGCGCGCCAAGCTCGAGCGCTACGACGAGGGCACCTTCGTCGTGCTCCGGCCGGCTCGCTACCTCGACGCCACCGAGGAGGTCGAGTTCGGCGAGGTGCACGTGTTCGTCGGGCCGCGCTCGGTCGTCACCGTGCGGCACGCCGAGTCGCCCGACCTCAGCCGGGTGCGCCGTCGCCTCGAGACGCATCCCGAGCTGCTCGCCCTGGGCGCCATGGCGATCCTCTACGCCATCGTCGACGAGGTCGTCGACGCCTATCAGCCGGTGATCAACGGCCTGCAGGTCGACATCGACGAGATCGAGAACCAGCTCTTCGACGGCAACACCGACATCTCGCGCCGCATCTTCGGCCTCTCGCGCGAGGTCATCGACTTCCAGCGTGCGGTCGAGCCGCTCACGCCCATGCTCGAGCGGCTGCAGGCCGAGGCCGCGAGCTTCGGCATCGACGCGGAGCTCTCCCGCTCCATCCGCGATGTGCACGACCACGCGCTGCGCGTGACCGAGCGCGCCTCCGCGTTCCGGGCGATCCTCGAGAACGCGCTGATCGTGCATTCGACGATTGTGACGCAGCAGCAGAACGAGCTCGGCCTGCAGCAGAACGAGCAGGTCAAGAAGGTCTCGGGCTGGGCGGCGATCCTGTTCGCCCCCACGCTGGTGGGCGGTATCTACGGCATGAACTTCGACCACATGCCAGAGCTGCACTGGGGGCTCGGCTACCCGATCGCGCTCGGCCTGATGCTGGCCTCCAGCATCACGCTGTACACCGTGTTCAAGACCAAGGGCTGGCTCTAGCTGCCCGGCGCGGTCGTCGCAGCGGCGATCGCCGGCACGGCGCTCAGTGCGTGCCGTCGGCCTCGATCTCGCTGCGGTCGCCCGACCACAGCGTGTGGAAGGCGCCCGCCATGTCGCGGCGACGATAGGTGTGCGCGCCGAAGAAGTCGCGCTGGCCCTGCACGAGCGCGGCGGGGAGCCGCTCGGCGCGCAGGCCGTCGTAGTACGAGAGCGACGACGAGAACGCGGGCGCGGGGATGCCGGAGCCCGCCGCCGCCGCGACGACCCGGCGCCAGGCCGACTGCGCCCGGGTGAAGGCCTCGACGAAGTAGGGCGCCGTCAGCAGCACCGGCATGTCGGGCTCGGCCGCGTAGGCGTCGGAGATGCGGTTGAGAAACTGCGCGCGGATGATGCAGCCGCCGCGCCAGATCTTCGCGATGGCGCCGAGGTCGATGCGCCAGCCGTACTCCATGGCGCCGGCGCGGATCGCGTCGAAGCCCTGCGGGTCCGGCGCTGGGGGCATCGGGTCCTGATGGTCCATCCCGTCGGCGGGGTCCTGGAACGAGCACCCCATCGAGAGGATGGTCTT
>Ga0116180_1000331_pt1 | contig 45471 bp, 66 predicted proteins | sample AD_UKC073_MetaG_FD_89804 | JGI IMG/M metagenome (GOLD analysis project Ga0116180, IMG submission 89804) | Active sludge microbial communities of municipal wastewater-treating anaerobic digesters from USA - AD_UKC073_MetaG | ecosystem: Engineered > Bioreactor > Anaerobic > Digestate | place: USA... | reverse complement strand
TTTATATAATAAAGGTACTCTTGGAGAACCTATTAAGTTAGTTAAATACTCAATTGCAGATTGAGTACCTTTACATGAATAAATATATAACAAGTTTATTAATAATCTCTTTTGCTTCTCTTGTTGTAATTCTAATAACGTCTTCTTATTTATTGTATTGTTATATAACGCATTATATAAATTGTCATATCTTAATCCTGGCTCAGTCTTAATTAAGGCAGATGCTAAATCAATCTCCCCACTATCACTAAATAAATCAAACCCATAATGCTCAGCATAAGATTTATAATGGTCAGGAGATAGTTGATTGAATTCCCCATAATTTAATTCTTTTGTATATTTTAAAAAATCAATATGCACTTTTATTAAATCAAAAAATTTCCCAGCTAATAAAATAAAATTTGTGAAAAATCTTTGCTCAGTATCGTTTAACTCATTTATAGACTCATATGGAAAACATCTTCTTAACATCTGATTAGTCTTTATTTCATCCAAAGATAATACTCCAACTAACGATAATAATTCATTATCTTCTAAAACTCCATAACTTAATTCATTTGGGTCGTAGGAACTCACACTATTTGTAGGGTTGCTAATCCAATCTTCAAACAAAATACCAGTAATAATTATATTATCTGTGATTTCATGTCTAGGCCACGGTAACTGTGCGTTTGCGGAAATGAGGTATCTTTGACTGTCGTTCAATGTGTTATTGAACTTAATAGTTTCGTTAAGATTAGGTTTAACGAGTAGTCCTTGATATGATTCATTAACATCAATTAGTTGATTAATAGAGTTTGCCAATACATTTTGACCAAGGCAAGTTATATTAATTTTATTAAGATTAAGTGTTGCTAGGAATCCGGATACGGGAGTTATATTAGGAGTGTTATTAAGTTCAAGGGTATTAGGCGTTACGTTAACTGCATGATTGTGGCCAAGTATTTCGGGTATAGAAGAATTTTCTATAAATACGAATTCATTTTCTAGGACATTATGAGGTCTAGAGGTAGTAATTTCTATTCCATTAGTTCCGTTATTAACATTTGTAATTAGGATTAGATTAGCTTGGCCAGTATTTTGGAATGTTCCGGACAGAGTAGTATTAGTATCAATAGTAAATTGAAATTCATTTAGTATACCAAAAGTAGGATCTATTTGAGTATTAGTATCATCTCCGATAGTTATTAGGGGGAAGATACCATTCATATTATCAATACCTTTAGTATTAATGATAGCTACATCAGATAATATTGCTGGGTTAAGGTTTTGTTTATACTTAAGGGTAATAAGAGCTATTGAGCCAGAGTATTCTATATTTTGAATATCGATATTTGTGGCAAAGTTTTCAAAATTAGTTATAGGGAATCTAATACCTAAGCTATCAACAACATCTAAATTTTTCCAATTTGTTTTTCCGTCATTAATAAAAGAAACGTTACTACCATCGATAACATTTTGTAATTCGAATGATACAATAGTTTCAAGGGAATTAAGTGGATTAGAATAAGTATTAAGTTGGTCTTGGAACACTACGTTCTTTGCTATATAAGCAGAGTAAGGAAAATTAGTGATTAAGTAGTTTATGTTATAAGCTAATTCAGTATAAGCTGAACCAAAGAATACATAATTCCTCATATCAGAATAATCAATCATTAACTTTGTATAGTTAGATAAGAATGTATTAATAGCATTCTCTTCTAATACATTTTCTGTTGTATTATTTTCTTTTCGGGCTTGTATTTGTAATTGCTCTTGTATTTTTTTAAAAGTAGTTGTTACCTTTCTAGTATCAATACTACTAGGCAGTGTAACACTTGCTAATTGCGGTATGTTAGAAAATGTTCCAGCAGGTGTTAAATTACCGAACCATAAATCTCCCTTAATAGTTGTATCGCCAACAGGGGTTGTTAATATTTTCTTTCCTTCGTTGCTCATTTTTATATAAATTATGAAATTTTAGGTTTTCTAGACCTATTGATTTCATTGGTATTTTATTTGTTTTCCTCTAAGTGTTTTATCTACTTTTATTTTAATCAATTTTCAATTGTCTTCTTAATTCTTGCTGACCGTTTTGTGATACAGAAATTTGATATGCTTCTGTTACAACGCCGTTAACATTACCTTGTGAATCAACGGAGATACCATTATCATCATATACTTGTATGATGTTTGTATTTAAGTCTCTTGCTATATCATTTTTTAAATATCTGATTGCGGCTTCTAAAGTAGAAGAATTGTTTTTGTATTCTAATTCTATTAAGATAGGGTTAAAATAAGTTTCTCTTGGATAGAATCTAAGTATATCTCCTACTGCTGGGGCTTGGTTATAAGCTTCCATCCCCACGATATCAGGTGATAAAACTGCAGAACCAATTCCGTCTACTGGAATAATAATGTTATCCATACAAACCTTTGTTTGTTTAATTGTTGTTTTAGAAGCATCTAATATTTCAACGATAGAACCAAATAATCTTCCAGAAGGAGCTACTGTTCCAATTTTATATTCAAAATCCCAAGGTTGGTTTTCAAACGCTGTACTATCAAATCCGTAAAATTTCCTTCTATATTCATCTCCAATAATATCGGGCCATGGCTTATGTTGTCTATCAGTTATTGAATTAATTTCAACATCAATATACTTTGGCGAAATTTTTATATAATACTTTCCATAATCTTTTCTTACAATTTCATTACCATTAGCTATAATTTCTTCCTGGTTAGTTAATGTAACGTTAAACCTATCAGCTGGAATTCTTAGTGCTTGTAACCCGTTAAAAATTAATCCTAGCTTAGGTACAGTATCTGTGCTGTCAAATAAGTCTAGTTCAATTGTCGGATCTAAACTTCCTCCTAGTGTAAATAAACCATTCACTTTAGGATTATAGTAAGTGAAGTTCGCAAACTGTTCTCTAATATAATAAGGTAACGATTGAATAGTAGCACCAATATAATCAGTTGCGGAAGCTCTTGAATTAATTGGTATTGTTGAACCTGATGCTTTATGGTTTGACCATTCACTTGTTTGAGCAACATAAACACTTGTTTTTGTATCTGTTGCTGGGGGAGTAATATCCCAATCAAATTGTGGTAACATAAAGCTCTCTTCTTTTGGATAAAAAGCTAAATTGGGAGCAGTTGGATTTATTACAATATATTGATCAGTTGTATTATCTAATATTGTTTCTTTTATTATTGAATTCATTTTTTTATGATTTTTAAACCTATTGGTTTTATTGATGTTTTATTTGTTTTCCTCTAAGTGTTTTGTCTACTTTTATTTTCCGTAATTTCTATTTGAATACGGAGAAGCATTTTTATTTCTTAATGGGGAATAATCACTTTCAATCACTTTAAATTTATATGTTAAATTTGATGTTTTTATTTCATTATTTTCATTTAACCTTACAAATACTTCATAGTCTAGATTCTCGAAAAAGAAACTAGTATCAATGGTTGCATATAATTCGTTGTTGTATAGATTTACTTGCGACCAAGGTATCATTTCAAAACCATTTGTTGTTATTACTTTATATTCAAAATTCTTTGAAGTATAAACTCCTTTACCTCTTATTTCAGAAGTAATTGACACTTTTATTTTATCACCCTTTAATATATTTGAGGTCGTATATTTTGTTGTTGGAAAGAAAAATAAATCTCTCTTACTAATCAAAGATGTGTCTTGTAAATTATTTGGGGAGTTAATTTTAATAAAACTATTCTTAATTTTTGTCCCATCTAACTTCCAAACTAACTCAACTGTTTTATTTGATTGATTAATGTTTGGAGTATAGGTTATTTTATAAACACCATCTGATACATTTGTAATACTTGGTGTTTCTATTATAGTTGAACTCTCATCTAATATTTCACTTGTTAATGTCCCAATAAAATCTATATTACTTTCATTCTTAATAAAGAAAGTTTCAACAATTGTTGCTGTTGCTTCATTTGGTGTAACAATATCATCATCAATAAAAAATTCTAAATAAGGCTTAAACATAGTCTTAGTATGTCTTGTATAAACAAATTTTGTATACTGTGCAGTAGCTGCAGGTTCTTGACTTTCATCTAAATCAATAGCAAAATTAGGGTTGGCATTGTTAGTAATAGCTAAGTCAATTAATGTTTTTACATCGAAAGTTAAATCTTCATGAGCAGTATTTAAATGATAGATAGGAAATATGCCCGGGTTTAAAAGTTTATCAAATGTATCTCCCCATAAATTCACAGAATCTCTTTTTATATAATTTGAGTAACCAACCAGCCCGTCTTTATCATAAGAAAAACCATCCCCTTCAACAAATTCTTCTTCAAAGTAATACAAATCTACCGGTAATAATTTTGTTTTATTATCGTAAATTAATCCTGCATCGTATAATTTTAAATTTACTGTAAAATTATTGCTTGTTAACTTATCGTATAAGTCCTCTAACACGAATCCTAATAGGTATCTAGAATGTACATTGCCAGTGGATATTTCACTGATTGGAGACTGTCCAGTATTCACCTGCCCCTGTTGTTGTTCAATAGTACCAGAATTTCTTTGAAAAATTGTATTTGTTTTTGTAGGATATATACGAATATAGCTCATTATAAAAGGTATTGTGTGTTGTTGTTTTAAATATCAAATTACTAAAGGGGTTTGTTTATTAATTCCAAATGCTAGATAAAATACTTATCTTTAGAATTTAAAACAATAAACTAAACAAATGTTGGATTCAAAAATAGTAAAATTTGGTGTATCACTACTTTTAATTGGTTGTGTGACAGGTTTATTCTTTCTGCCACTTCATAATAAAACAGCCAGTCAAATCGCTTTAGGAATAGAGGGAATTGGAGCGTTAATTCTTGGCTTCACTTTTATTTGAAGAAAGTAAAAAATGGCCAGTAAGAGTAGTATAGGTTTATTAGAGACTATTAAAACTCTAGATAAGAAATTACTTCCTTCTATCTGGTGTTCTTTTAATTCATGGGAGTTTCCTTCTGATGTAAAAGAGGTTAGTGACTTAAAACCTTTATATTGGAAAACCTGGACACAAGAGGAAAAATTTCAGTTTTTAAAACCGATTAGTAAGTATATTGAATCTGTTATTGAGCCGAAAGAAATATCAAGAGAATGGAATAAGGAAAGAATGACTCATAAACAATTTGAAGAATGGTGGTTGTATACTTGGAAGGGTCAAAATACTTTAGCAAAACTTCGTCCACAAAAAAAGCAAATGACAAAAATGTTTAACAAAGCAATGAATATAAAATAATGCGTTTTCCGTTAGATGAATTTATATGGCCAGGTAAAGAGGGTCAGTTTGGAACTGTCAGAAAACATGACATTCATACTGGAATTGATTTATATTGTCGGCAAGGTGAAGAAGTTTATTTGATTCAATATGAAAAGGGAAAAGGAAATTAAAACTGGGGATACTTATCGCTCTCTTAAGACAAGCGGCCCTTTCCACACAAAAGGAAAGTATTATATGGTTTTAGAAGCGATTCCAGATGATTACGGAGAAATTAGAATGACTTGCGATGTTTTAGAGTATGAATATAGAATTCCACCAAGACTATTAAAAGATAATTATGTTAAAGTAATCGACACTGTTTTTCTAGTAAGAGAATTGTTTAGTTCAATAGAAGAATAAATCATGGAAGAAAAAGACATTAGTGTAGGAGATATTTACACTTATAGTGGAAGAAGCGATAATGGTTTCTTTACTTATGGAAAGCTTTATAGCATTACTCGGATAATATCACGTGATGATATAGGCGGTGGAGCTGATGCTACAGTTAGGTTCTTCTGTGATGAAGAAGAATATGAATATACCTTACCAGTAAAACTTTTAAACGATACAGGTATTTTTACCAAGGTGGATAAAACAAATCCTGTGAACTTAATGAAGTTATTGTTTGATACTATAAAATAATAAATTTCAAACAAAGGTGCCACCAAAGTTGGTAGGTTTAAAAAAAATATCTAATTTTAGGGTATAATTAAAAACAATAGACTATTTAATAGTATATAAAAGTAAAAAGAAAACATGAAAACTTTAACATTACATTTACAACCCTTACAACATTCGAGTTTATGGCCGATGCAAACGCTGCGCCATGATCTAGGTTTGGGTATTGTTAATGTAACGCAAAGTTAACTTGATGATATAAAGAAATAAGGTTACCTCCTTAATTAAAACCCAAACTAGAAAAGAGCAATCTAATCCAGTTTGGGTTTTTTGTTTGCTTAAAGATTAAAACGTTCATTAAAATATAAATTATCGGGGTGTTCCGCAGATGGATATATGGCACTCTATAAAAATTAAAATAACGTGATTACGAATAAGGCATCGGGAATGATTTGGGGTCATTTCGCACAGAGTTCGATTCTCTGAATCACGACTAGAGTAAAAACGTTCATTGAAATATTATTTATAAAGTAATTATTACTTATTAGGTTCGAAACTGAATTTCTTGACTATTTATATTAAAAACATTAATGTATTTAGGTTCTGAAAATCACAAAAGAAACTGTTTAGTTGCAAGCAAATTAGGTAGAGCAAGGAAAATTGAGTTAGCGTTAATACGACAACAAGAGTATGATAAAGATCCAAAGTTGTGTAAGTTTTGCAATGTCGCATTATCTTACAAGGAACATAAGTCGAAAAGTTTTTGTAACTCTTCATGTGCAGCCAGATTTAACAATAAAGGAAAAATAAAAAGTGAAGAAGCAAAAAGAAAAGTTAGTGATAAACTAAAAGGGAGAGTATCACCTTATAAAGGAATATTGAGAGGTTTTCGATGTGAAGGTAAAGAGGTTGGTGCTAATTCTTCAGTAGAGTTTCCGACTTGCAAATCTTGTAAAAGAGTTTTTTGTAGTAAGGTAAATAACAAAAGCAGAAAAAGCTGTAGAAAAACTTGTAGTAACGAATGTAGAGTTCAAGCATCAATAGGTGTTAGGACTTATCAAAATGGAAGTAGAAAACCACAATGGTATTTTAACAAATGGGAAAATAAGGAGGTTTTATTAGATTCTAGTTGGGAAGTAGAAATAGCTAAACTATTAGATAAAAATAGAGTAAATTGGTTAAGACCAAAGTATTTACCTTATAAAGATGAAAATGGTGTAAACAGAAAATATTACGGTGATTTTTACTTAAACGATTATGATGTTTATCTTGATCCAAAAAATTCCTATCTTATTGGTAAAGATAGAGATAAGATAGAAAGAGTTAAAGTACAAAACGATGTTAAGATTTTTATTTTAACAAGAGAAGAGTTAAGTTGGAATATAATTAAGAATAAAATAAAATAAGGAAGGGCCTACGTGGTGCAGTTAGCTATCTTGAAAATAGTGAAGTCGGTGAGATTCCGGTGTGGGAGTTCAACTCTCCTCCCTTCCTCTAAATTAAACCTGGACCCAAAGCATACCAGGAGATGTATCGGTTTTGTACTCCGAAGAATGCAGTTCGAATCTGCATGGGTCCTCAAACACAATAGCCTTGTAGTGTAGCGGTAACACACCAGATTTTGAATCTGATATCTCTGGTTCAAATCCAGACAGGGCTTCTAAAAAGAATTATATTAAGGTTTGGTGTAACGGTAGCATCTCTGACTTTGACTCAGAAGTTTAAGGTTCGAATCCTTAAACCTTAACTAGAAAGTTGTGTTAAAATTAGCAGTATAGTAAAGTGTCGAAAGCTTTATCTGAATTGTAATTTGAGTTGATAACAAGAGAAGACTCTTATGGAGTAATTAACCATAAGGAACAAACGATCTGGCGAATAGATCTTCCAAAGTTAGAGCATTTATCGGCAACCCGACTTTATTTGCCAACTCAACGAATAATTTAGCTTGTTCTAAAGTGTGTTTTTCATTACAATAAACGTGCCTATATTCAGGAAATAAATGTTTCATTTAAATTGTATTCGTTTAATAAAGTTTTAAATTCTGAAGACTCTGGATTTATTTGCAAAAAGAAGAATACATCTTTTTCTTGTTTAAATGAGCAGCCACCTAATTCCCAATAATCTATCCCGCCTACCTCTAAATAAGCAATGTTTCTGAATTGCAATTTAACATGAGGCAATCTATTTTCATTCCACATTATGTCTATTACTTCTTCAAATGTAAGAGAACAAGGTATTCTACGATAGTCCTCGTTTTTAATTGTAATATTATGAGTATGAGCAATTTCCCCAATTTTTAAAGAGAACTCTTTTAATTGTTCTTTATTAAGAGGATTTAAATCTATATAACTATGTTTAAATATTTTTTAGTTCGTGTTCAATAGATTGTAGAAGTAATGTAACGGCAGATAAATATTCTTTGTTTGAAATATTTTCTAATCGTTTTTGAATACCTTTAAAAGTAATACTCAAACTTGCCAAATAGTTTTCTGAATTGATAAAGCTTTTAATACTTACCATATTTGGAAAGTATTTGATGAGATTATCATAATAGAAAAAAGGGTTTTGCGTAAGTGCATAGCAAACTATATGAAAAGAAATGGTTTTTAATGAAATGTCTTTTTGTTTGATAACTGTGTCGTTAGAATCTGTAGTTTCTAATTCAAAGTCAAAAACTGATGATGTTTTACCAATTCCAGAAGATAACTCAAAAACAATATTTCTTTTTTTTACCCCTAAATCATCAAAAGACTTAACTGCTCCAAAATCTTTTTCAATTTTTTTGTTGTAAAATACTTGACCTGTTTTATAAAAATCGGTTTCTTTAAATTCAAATTTTAATTCTAATTGTTTGGTTATTAAATTGTCTTCATCTTCATAAATACCAGTTTCTATCAATGCTTTTTTAAGTTCTGATATGTATTTAGGTTCGTCTTTACTATGATAATACATTTCTTCCAACACTTTTAAATCATTGGCAGTATCATTATCAAATTTTCGTTTGTATTTTTCTTGGTTTTCGTCTAAACGAAACGGATAATATCTTGCACCTCTTCCAATTAATTGGGCTTCTGAAATAGTAGTTGCACCAATTTTTGTATTGCTTCCACCTGTGTTTTGTCCTTCGTACAAACGTACAATATCAAACAAATTTAAAACGTCCCAACCTTCATTCAATTTTTGAACTGCAAAAATGGCTCTTATGGGGTTTCCGTTTTCCTCCAAAGTGTTTAAAAGTTGGTCGCTTTTTAATCCTGCTTCTCTTTTTTTCTTGTCTTGGGTGTCGCTTTCGTTGGCACTCAAACAATTTTCTTCACGGAAATTGTTCTTTATCTTTTGGTTAAGTTGCTCAATAGTTATATTTTGATTATCAAAAAAATGCTTGGCTTTCTTTATACTGCTAATTGTAGAATTTTCAAAAACATTTTCAATTTGTTCAGCATTTAGATTTTCAATCAATTGATGAAAATTTTCTTTGTTTTTTTCAGATTCAGAAATTTTTTGTTTTGCCTTAAATAAAATAACTGGCTTTAGATTGATGTTGTTTTTTACTGCAATTTCTTGACGATAAGTGTTTAAAATTAAAGCTTGAATAATACGGTCTTGCTCGTTGAACATTGAACGAATTAAACTAATTTCTTTAGAATATTTGTCGGCTCTAAATTCTTTTAAATCGTATTTATAAATGACTTTGTCCTGGTATTTATTGACAATTTCTCGGCTGTCATAGTCTAATGTTGCCGTAAATTCTAATAAAATATTATCAAAATTTTGGTTAAGAATTTCTAAAACAGTGCCTTCCCAACTGCCAAAAAGTGTTCCTGATTTTGTTCCACTACTTAAATGATGGGCTTCATCTGCTATTAAACATAATTTACGAGATTGAAAATCTTCAAATGTGATGCTGTTTTCTTTGGTGTTGTTTAGGTCTATATGTAATTGCTGAATGGTAGTGAATTTGATATTTATGTTTTCATTATCTGCTTCATCAAAATTTGAAACTTCCTTTAAAAAAACTTCTTTACCTTCAATTTGTATTTTTTCTTTAAAAAGATATTTTGAAGATTGGGTGTTTAAAAAATTATCTTTTGTTTTGGTTATGATGTTGTTAGAATTGACAAAAAACAAAAAATTGCGATACCCTTTTTGATAAAGATAGGTCATAAGACCAGCCATTACCATTGTTTTACCACTACCAGTTGCCATATTGTAGAGTAAACGATAAGGTTTTTTGACTTCTTCTAAATCATTTTGAGCCACAAATATAAACCTACGAAACGCCTCTACTTGATAAGGTCTTATTTCTAACTTAAGATTATCTATAATAGAATTAGGAAGCTCTATCTGATTGAGTGCAGAACGAACAAAAGAGGGTTTGAATATATCATATAAAAATGCCATAACTTAGTTTTTAATTTGATAAAAATCTTTTGTTACTTTCTTTTCTTCTTCTGTGCATTCAAAATCTGGGTCGTTGAGTGAAGATTGATTGACATACAACTGATTAAGGTCGAGCAATTTTAAAAGCAAAGCTTTTTGATTTTCTAATGTATCTTGTTTAAAATCTTCAATATGCTTTTCTTGTTCTTGAATATCAATATTATAATTTAAAAAACTTTTGTCTTTCATTTGCTCCCAAATTTGCAAAAGCGTTTCGGTGTGTTGGGCTTCTTGTATTTGTTCTACAAAAATTTCGTTGTATTTTTTAAGTTCGAGATAGACAAATGAGCTACCACCTTGCCAGTTTGTGGATTTGGAGATGCCACCTTGCTCTCCTGCTATTACTTTTTTTAACCGTTCTACTGCTACGGTTTCTATATAGTCCATTTGCTCTACACCTATGTATTGCCTATTCATTTTGTGAGCAACGGCTGCTGTAGTGCCAGAACCAAGCTGGAAATCTAAAACAATATCGGTTTCTTTTGTTGACATATCAATAATTCTGTATATCAAATGTTCTGCTTTTTTAGCATTTGAAAAACTAACATCACCTTCAAGATACAAATTATTTAATTTTAAGTCGTCCCAAACATCACCTAATAAGTTCCCTAAATTTTTTTCTCCAAAAATATTCTGAACCTTTTTAGATAATTTCAACCCAAATCTCTTGTTATACACATAATATTCTGGATTTTCTTCATAAATATATATTCCCTCACTATCATATTTTGGATTATTTTGAACTCTGTCATCGTATTTGGTTTGAAAAATTTTTTCTGCATTTTCAATAATGAATTTATAAAACTTATCATTTTTAATATCGAAATCAATATTTAATTCTTTTATCTTATCTTTAAGTTTCACTACTTTACATTCATCTAACTTATTTATATCTCCTTCAATAAACAAATCATAATATTTATCATATTCATCTAATCTTGTATATTGTGGATTAAATTTGATATTTTTACTTTTATAAACTAAAATATGTTCTTTAACTTTTAAAATTGTTGATGTAGCGTGAGTTGTTTTAATGCCATTTGGATTAATAGTTTTCATTATTATATCATTAATAAATAAATCTCTTCCAAACACCTCATCCATCAAAACTTTTAAATACGCTTGTTCATTATCGTCACATTGTACAAAAATTACTCCATCATCTTTTAACAACTGCTTGGCTATTTCCAATCTGTTTTTCATAAAAGTAAGCCAAGTGCTGTGGTTAAAAGAATCATTGTATTTAAAACCATCATTACCTGTATTGTAAGGTGGGTCAATGTAAATCAGTTTTACTTTTCCTGCAAATTCTTTTTTTAGGGTGTGTAGTGCCAAAAGGTTGTTGCCTTTTATAATGAGGTTGTCGGTTATTGTGTTTTCGGGCAGTCCTCTTTTTTTGTTTAGTTCTGCATCTCTTTTAAATTTTTCAAATGGTTTTTCGCCTTCTGCATCATAAAGCTTTGCATTGGTTAAAACTTTTGGTTCAAGAAGTTGGGTTATTTCGTCTTGTGCCAATATTTCGTTAAAAAATATTTCTTCCCGTTTTTGTTCTTCACGGCTTTGTCCGCCTTCCAAAATGCAATCTTTAAATGGCCAAACAAGGGCTACTTCGTTGCGTTGTTTTAAATATTTTCCGTCAATAGTCAATCCAACTTTGTTTTTGTATTGGGTGTAACTATCATTGAGATAGTTTTTTTGTTCCAAAAATTGTAAAAACAAGTTTTGTTTAAAAACCAATATCCCGTTCACATCTACAAAAAAGATTTTTTTTACTTCTTCATTTTGCAGCAATAAAGCAATTAACTCTTCGTCATAATTTTGGGCTTTGTTTATTACCACCCATTTTAGCAATTCTCCGTCATCACTTTTGTAATTGCCTTCTGTTTTTAGATGTTGTTCGAGTATATCGTATAATTTCATTTATTCAAATTTATTAAAAATGCAAATTTAGTCAATTTTATTAGTTTGTCTTCTTCATTAGAAGCTTGCGATTGTACCTTAAATCTTATTTTGTTAAACCTATCATTGAAGCCAATAATCTTAACAACATCAAACGTATCATATGAGTTTGTATCTTCATATCCTAAATATGCAACCCCTTTTTGAAACCGTCTATCAGAATTTGAATTTGTTGGCTGATAATAATTTAACTGCTTACCTTTTAAATCTTCTATTGTCATATAAATAAAATAAAAAAGACTGATAAATTAACTCTATCAGTCTTTTTGTTAACATTTAAATTTGTGGATTAATTACCAATAGGCCAGTATCTTTTGTCTTCATAGATTGCCCAAAGTTCATCTTGAGGATCTATTGAACCAGATTTAATACCTCTTAACACTTGTGACAAAGCACCTTCAGAGAAACCACCAATTAATAAACAGTTTGGTAACCCTTTGATTGCTTGTTCCATACCGTGAGGAACACTAATTACTCCCCAAAATACCATTAATGGATTCCAACCAATTGAATTAGCTAAAGCTAATGCTTCTTTAGGTGATTTACCTTGATTACCTTCGTTATCAGTAATCCATAATAAAGCGTTAGGTAAACTTTCTACATCACACTTTCCATCTTTTACAAATTTAACAAAGTATTCAACGATAGCCATCATGTTAGTAGATTGAACCAATTGTGGGTCCATCTTAGCAATAGCTTTTAAGTTTTCTGTAAACGTTTTAGTTTCAGAAATACCATCAGCTTTAGCCAATTTAGTTTTAAATGCATCAGGGTTAACAAATCTGTTTGGTGCTTCGTTTACGAATTTTGAATCTCCGCAAATTCTTACCTCAGTTGAGAACCAGGCAAATGTATTTCTTAAAGAAACTTCTGGATTTCTTGTAGCAAATGTAATGGCCATTGCATAAGCAATTTGTCTTCTTGTTAAAGAAATACCATTAATTGTAGCACAGCTAGAATCCATAGACCCTGAACCATCAATTACCGGAAATACATTAGCAATTAAATCCATCTTTTCAATCATTGCTTGATAAGTTGTATCAATTTGTGCTGCAGTTAATCCACCTTTAAAACATTCAGCTAATAACTCTACTGTTTGTTTTCCAGTTGCTTTAACTTTAAGGTCTTTTTGTAAAGCCTTTTGTTTTGTAACATCACCGCTTGCAAATGCTTCTCTTAATTCAGTTGCAACTTTTTCTTGACCTTTTTCCCACTCTATATACCAACCACCAAGGTTACCCCATTTAGTTTTAGGTTGTAAATTACCTTTGTCATCTTTATAAGCAACCATTTTAGCTACTCTGAATCTTTGACCGGCAGTTAATTGATCTAACAATTTAGAAAAATCAGATTTAGGCATATCAACAACTTTCTTTGAAGAGAATAATTGTTCAGGTGTATTTTGTTGTGATTTAAACGCTTTATATTGTTTAAGATCCCAATTCATAGCACCGCAAAAATCATTTATCCATTTATTTAAAACCTCTTGCTTAGCTTGAGTTTTAACTTGTTTTGTTCTTGGGTATGTAACAACATCACCTGCCTTTAAAGTAACTTTAGGACCCTCAACAAGAGCACCGTTAACCTTCACCCAAGCCTTACCTTTTGGCAAAGTCCATTCATAAGAAGTTAATCCTTTGTTAGGTTTAGCAACTTTTTTAGTAGTTCTACTCTTTGAGGTGGAATAAGAGGGTAAGTGTTTTGCAATTAAATTCAAATCTCTACCTTTAAGAATTTGATCTCTAAGGTAAGCATGAACATCCTTTGGCATAGGTAACAATACTTCTTCCTTTAACACTGTTCCTTTTAAACGGTCAGTTGTAATTTGTGAGTACATTAAATTTTCATATAATGTATATTCAGCAAATAAAGGGATGTTCTTTTTAAAAGAAGCAGATAATCTATTTTCCCACCATCTCATAATTGATCTAAAGATAGCTCTCTCTTGTGCACCTCCATTAGGAGAAACAATACCCATTTCCTTCAACAAGTTATGTTGACGAGAAATATCACCCATATACATCATTACTTTTTCAAGCATTGATATCATATCTGCCTTTGCACACTCGGCCAAAGCCAAATCTAATTGGGCATGAATTTCTTTATCGGTTTTACCCTTAGCTGTTCTTAAAAATTGTAAAACAGTTAATGTTTTTAACAAATTTGGTTTAGGGTTTGGAACCACTGGAGCACTTGCAGTTATAACTGCTACTTTACTTTTTGTTGCCATTGATTTTGGTTTGGTTTTAGTAAGATGATTTTTTTAATTTCTTTTGTAAACTCTCAATCTCACGATTAATACGTTTTACATCATTCTCCGTTAATGGAGTTTTTTCTGTGGTGGAGGTTCTTTTGTTCGCTAAAACTAAAGGTTTAACTCCACTTGCTAATTGAGCTTCTAATCTTTTCAAAGCTCCTTCTTTTCTTTTTTCTGCAGGCTTCATAGTTATTTATTTGTTTATAATGCTTTAACAAACTAATATTTCTTCCAGATTATAAGTCAGGTGCTAAATTCATAGCTTAATTTTTGTATTCTAAGTTTGTTTTTGTAGGGGCAGCGGGACTCGAACCCACAATCTCGTCCTTGGAATGGATTTGTATGTTTTTGTTTATTCTAAGAAAATTTCTCTTCTAAAAAGTTACGTTACGCGACCTTGCCAATTAGTCTATACCCCTATTTTAATATTTTCATTCACTATTATGTTTTCAAACCAAAATTGAATGTCCCAATACAGGAACTGTGTTTTTAATTCTAAGTGAATATTAAATCCTCAATATTTTTTTACATTTAAAATTTCATTTTACGACCTTTAACCCATCCTTCTTGAATTAAAGAACCTTTTTTTATTTTCTTGTTTTCTCTTAAGCTTAAATTATAAACCCAAATAGTGTCATGTTGTGAGTTTCTTTCTCCCTTACTGGTTTCCTTTTTACTTTTACTCATCTTTAATTTTGTCTCCTCTGTGTGTTTTTTATTCAAAAAAGTTTTGGGCTTATAACCTTTTTTTAACCACCCTTTACGACATTTGTCACTAAACAATAATCTCTCTTCACTACTACTTTTAAGCTTTTCAGCAAACTTTTGTCCTATAACTTGTCGAAAATTTTCACCATACTTCTCTAGTAATATCTTATTCACAGCAGCTCTACCTAACTTTGCCATCTCGCTTGAAAATCCGCCAGATCCACCTAGTTTTAAATTCATACATAAAGGATCTTTTATCAATTCTTCATGCACTAATTCCTTTTCTCTTTTTACTAATGCATCGTATGTTTCACAAAACTCTAAGATTTCACACTTAAAGTTTGCTTTACCATACTTTCTTATACTTCTTCTTAAATAAGTTCCACTACCTAAATAACCATCTTTTAAATTACTGGTTGTGTGCATTCCTATGTAATACTTTCCGTTTATAAGATTCGTTGTTTTGTAAATAAAGAAGTATTTTCTTTTTTCTAAACTATTTGCCATTTATATTATTTACATATAAATAGGCAAATAATTTCAAAAAAGTACTAAGGTGCGGATGCCCGGATTCGAACCAAGACCTTTTTTGTATCGAAAAAAAATAACTTTTTGTTTTTTTATTCTAAGAAAGAAGACTTTCTAAAAGAGTTGAAGTGCTACCCTTACACCACATCCGCGTTTTAATATTTTTAAATAATATGTTAAAGAACTATAAGCTAAAATTACAATTTTTGGTTTAATGTACCAACCAAGGGTAAACAAAAATAAAAGTTTAGGTGCGAGTTTAAAATTTTGCTAAAAAGAGGTTTGAGTTTTAAGGTTTAATTTTTGATCTTTTTGAAAATTGAAAATTGAGTTCCTTATCAGTATCGAGTTTTTTAGTATATATCGTGCAGATATGTGCAATGTCTTTTAACAGACATCAATGCTACTCTTTCTCCCTCACACCGTCCACTTTATAGTTCAAATTCTATTTTAGTAGATCCGTTATGCTCTTCTAAAACTTCTTGCATTTCTTCTATCTTCTTTTCAAGAAAAGCTATTTTCTCCTCTTTTTCAGCAAGAGTAATTACTGTTACATAAGTCAATGGAGTTTCATTTCTACCAAATCTATCAACAATTGTTCCTTCTTGACAAGCCAAACCGTTTAAATACTTTGCAGACTCTTTCATTTCCGACATTGCAAAAATAACTTCGTAAACCGGAGCATTAGCTAAATGAATTTTTGTTTTTAACTCAACTAACTTACCCTTTAACTCTTCCCAGCGTTTATAGCACGCTTTAATATCATAAGGCCAAGTAGCTCCAACAATGTTTGAATTATAGTTTGAAATTTTTTGCCACTCCTTGTTGATTTCACTAACTAACTTGTTTTTTAATTTAAGTGCCCTATTTATGTTTATTTGCATAATTTTATTTATTATTATTTGTTTGTATATTTACTTCCTGTGTTTTCTTTTTTTTACTATTACTTATTTTGGCTTTAATTTCATCGGAAAGCTTCGTCCCTCTTTTCTTTGAAGGTCCAGTTTTAAGACCCTTATTCCAAGCAGGTCTTCCATTCCTTGCTTCACGTAATTTACTTTTAGCTTCTTCAGATAACTTTCCGGTTGCAATTCCTTTGTTCCAAGCTGGTTTCCCTAAGGTTCCAGACGGTTTTCCTTTTCTAGAATTACTCATTTTAGTTCTGGTTTCTTGAGAAAGCTTAACCTTTTCTTGATTTAGTTCTTAAATAAATTCCAGACCCTGGTGATTTTTTACCCTTTTTATTTTTACTAATGTTTTGTTTATGAGCATCAGTAAATGGTTTACCTTTTTTTCTTTCTGACTGAATTAAAGCAATTTCTTTCTTAATTCTTTCATATTCTCTACATCCTATTTTATAAACTTTTTGATAAGTACCTTTTTCTTTTTTAGTAACCATTCGCCAAAATGCAAATTTAATTCCCTGCTTTAAAGGATATATTTCGCACAATATTTTATGACATAAAAAATGTTCCTTAGCAGTTAATAAAACTAAATTTGTCTTTTTATTATCACCACCTATACACCTTGGAATAATATGATGACTTTCAAAATAAATTCCTTTTGTTTTTTTTCGTAATTCGGTTTTTGCTTTAGCTATAATTTTATCATATAACAATTCATAATTCATTTATTATTTTTATAATAAATATCACTTTTACTTGTTGTTTTTTAACTTTAAAGCTCTAGTAATTGTAATTTGTGTCATATATTATTTCGTGTTTAGTGTTTGCAATTTTTTTTATTAACTATGTTACTGACATTAGTCAGGTTAAATTGTTTTTGGATTTCAAGTTGAGATGTACCGTTTTTGTACAGAGTTCGTATAGTCTCATTTCTTTTTTTTCTTTCCTTTTCATTAAGACCTTGATGAGATCCCTTGGTGTTTAAACTAGCTTTTCTTAAAAGATCTGTAACTGTTTTACGACTTAGTTTTAACTCGTGTGCAATTTTAGTTTTATTATAACCCCGCTCAACTAATGGTTTAAGTTTGTTAACTTTAGACTGTAGACTTAACTTGAGTGGTTCTATATTATTTTTCTTTAAATGATAACGTATACTAGCGTAACATATACCTACATCTTTGCTAATTTCTTTAATGGTAAATCCTTTATTTGCTAACTCTAAAACTTTACTTTCTTTTTCTCTTGCTTTTAGATGTTTCAACTTATTTTATGTTTAATTTGTTTTCTACTGATAAAAAAATCATTCCTTCTGATAAAAACCCTCTAATCTCTTTAGGAGGTAATCCAATTTCAAAAGTTGTAGTTTTGCCCAACAACTCTTCTGGCTTATATAAATCAACAATAGCAGAAACAACTGTTCTTGTTTTTTCTTCACCTGGAACTTGAATAGTAAGTTTATAAGCCTTTACAGGGTTTTCCTCACTTAATTCTTTTTTTGGATTCTTTAAAATATTATCAACAGATAATATCTCACACCACTCTATATTCACGTCTTGACTCATAAAATAAATGTTTTGTTAATTGCTGTAGAGATAGGATTCGAACCTATACTTCCATGCGCAGTCGGCGTTCTAACCATTAAACTACTACTACAGTGTAAAAGAAAGGTTTCAAGGGTGGTAAAATTCGAAGTAAAACACCCCTGAAGGACCTTAATTAAGCTTCTTCTCCAGAAACATCGTCTCCGAAAGCAGTAGTTAATGATGCTAACTTTGCAGTAGCTTCAGCTAACTTAGTTTCAGTTGACTTATTTGCCTCAATAAATTTCTTTAATTCGGCAGCTTCCTTAGCAGCTTTTGTATACTCCGCAGAGTCTTTTCTTTCTTTTAAAGCCGCTCTTAAAAAGATATAACAATCTTCAAAAGTAAATTTTACTCTTTTGTTTCTTACAGCTACAGTAAATGCAGTGTCAGAGTCGCCTAAAATTGGATCATCAACTGAATTGTTCATTCTTGCACCTAATTGACGCATTTTTTCTTTAATGGCGTTATCTGAAAACATTGAAGCATCAGTTACATCATTCCACTTTGATTCCATATTTTCTGCCAAGGCCGAGAATCTTTGGATTGTGTCCATGATAACACCTCTGTTGTGTTCTTTAAACTTAGAAACAACTTCTTTTTCTTTTTCTACTGTGATTGCTTTAAAATCGTACATTTTGTTTTTGTTTTATTGATTAAGATAGTAAATATGTAAATTATTTTCGTTTTTCTTGTTTTAGGGTAATGTTTTTTTATTTATAACTTGTTTTAGGAGTTTTTCCAACAGGTAACCCTTGTTTAAAAGAAACATCTAAACATCTACCAAAAGACCAAACTGGAATAATTGTATCCCACATACCTGAAGAATCCTGATAAATAATATCATATACCTCAACTAAACTTCCAGAGCTGTTTCTAATTTCAACTAAAACATTTTCAGCATTATTAGTAACTGAAGTGTTTCCTTTGTCTAAATCAATGATAGTAACTAAACGTTGATTATGATCAATAACATATGTGTAATCTGATTTCATTTATTTAAATTTTTAATTTGTATACCAAGGTTTGTAAACTTGTTCACTTTTTCTACAATGTGAATCTAATCCTGGCGGTAAAGGCGCCCCGGAATTACAACCATTTTCGCAGATTGTATGTTCACAATTATCACAAAGATAAGCTCCACAAACCAACCCCATTGTTTCTGAACACTCATGTGTTGCTTGATCTCCACAAGAACTACATTTTAAACCTTTGTGTTTTTCACAACATGAATCATTGTTTTTTGTTTCTTTATTACAAGAACCTATCCAAGCTAAACTAAAATTACAATTCATATTCTTGTTAATTTTGGTACCGGGTAGAGGAATCGAACCCCTGTCTTTCTGTACACTAACGGCCTACCACTAGCCGAACCCAGTATGAAATAAAAAGCTATAAGTGTTAGTTATAGCTTTTTATAATGTTTACTTTAATTACTTGTTATCCAAGTTTAATAATTTTGATCCAATGATTGATTCTAACATTGAGGCAGAACCGTTACCATTACTACCTGACATATAAGTTGTAGGTAAAGCAATTTTAGATAATTGTTCAGCAACACCAATCTTAGTATCCATTTCAAATTGAGCTCTTTCTTGTGGAGTTAACCCGGCAGAAACTAAACGTTGATTTCTATAAGCCTCAGCATCAGCTAAAGTTTTAATTTTCTTAGCTTCTAACTCAGCAGCTTCAGCCTGAACTTTTTGTTGTGCTTTATCTTGCTCGGCCACTTTTACCTTTGTTTCAGCTTCAACCACTAATTTCATTTGTGTTTGTTTGTTATTGTACTCAGTAACAATCAAGTCTTTTTCACCTTTAGCTTTCTCAGCCAATGCTTGTTGTTGAGCAGTCATAGTAGCTTGCTTAGCAATTGAGTTAGCTGTGGCAGCATCTATTTTTTTCTTAATCATTTGATCCACTTGCTCTACATAATCTACATCAGTGATTGCAGCATCGGCAACTGTAATACCATATTCTTTTATAGAAGATTTCTTTCTAATAGGTACACCGTTTTTATCCTTTTGTATTTCTGTAGCATAAATTCTTTTCATTTCACCACCATCTAAAGAATCTTTAAATAACTTTTCTTTTATTGATAGTAAGAATACTCCGGATTGTAATTGGTCAGAAAAATCTTGCGACATTTGAGCTCTACCACCAGAATAGTGCATTTCAGCAGACATTAATTGTGCAGCAGATTTTAAACACTCATTAGTATAAGGTGCTAAACGTTTACTTACTAAAGATTCAACAGAACGATGTGCATTATGCATTGCTATCATTTCTTTTTCTCCGGCAGGTAAAATGTATTGAGTTATTCCTTGAATTTCAGCAGTAGATCCATCATTAAATCGTACTTGTTGCTTTCCAATTTCAATTGTATTATCATCTAAATCGTAATCTGCTTTATCTGCTCTATAGCTTACAGAAATCTGATTAGGATAAACTTTTTCTTTTGAGAAAAATCCTTGGAAATAAATCCCTGGCTTAAACTGCACTTGCTGATCTCCACCTGCTGTTTCAATAACGGTTCTATGACCGGCATCATTCCAGGCGAATGGGTTTAACCATAAAAATAATAATAAGGCTACTAAGGCTACTGCGCCAACTTTAATTAAATTCATCTGTGATTCTTTCATTTTGGTTTTGTTGTTTTTTGGTTTTTATTTATTTGTTTTTATTAATGTACTCTTCTTTTAATTTTTCAACGCGAACTAAACTACCTTTTAATTTTTCTATTCTTTCTTCCTCACCCTTTATACCAGCTTTAAGTTTTGCTTCACACTCTTCAATAGCAGTGTGCATTAGCGCAATTTCCAATTCAACTTTTTTAAGAAAAGCTTCTGGATCATCACTTTTAGGTTCAGGGCTTTTTGGCGTTTCAACCGGTTTTACTACCTCTTTTGTATCAAAGTATCTTAAGAAGATAAATAAACCGTAAAGAAAAAGGCAAACAATTACAATAAGGAATATAAATCTAAACATTCTTTACCTCCTCAGTTGGCCACTCTCTTTTCCATGGCTTTAATTTAAGATCATTCTTTACTGCATCAATTAATACTCGGGCAGCATTTTTGTTGGTTAATTCACCATTTAAATCCTTAGTTATTACTGGAGCTTTTCCTACTAAGTTAGGTAATTCCAAAGCTCTTTTTGTTGCTAAATCTCTTCCAAACTTTTTGGAAAAGTTATCAACCGGCATACACTCGGCAGTTGAAATTTTCATCTTACCGTCAGGTAAAACAACACCTGCAACTGTTACTCGTCTTTTGTGTTTATGACTTGTAGCGTAAAAAAAGAATTCTTTTTTCATTTTTATTTATTTTATTTGTTTTTAAAAAACAGAGGGCTATTCTCGGATGTGCGGAGTAGCCGCGGAAGTGGAATAAGCACCTCTGTTATATTTTGATTTTTTTTACTTGTAAATTCTTGAACGAGTATCGGCAAATTTAACTCCATTTGTTTTAGCGAATATTTGACGAACAGTATCGCGAGTTGTTCCAGCAGCAAAATACATTACAGCAGTTACACCAGTATGATTTGCCGCATTTACTTCCCAACAACCTTTAACTGGCGTTGAAATAATAACCATTCCAGTTGTTTGAGTTGCAGTTGAGCTGGTTGCAGTGTTGTTTGCAGCAGCAGGTTGTGAAGTTGTAGTTGAAGTTACAGCACCATAAGTACGATAAATTCCGTTATCACCTAAAATAACAAATTCTTTATCAACATTTGTAATTTCATCCATAAAGGCAGAAACTTCTGTTTGAAAAGCTTTTTTATTCGCGGCACGTAAGGCGTTTTTTACTTCTAAGGTAGTTGTACTACCATTTTTATTAATAAGGTCAGCTGCTACAGCTAATACATCTTGTTTTGTAATGTTCATGAGATATTTTTTTATTGTTGTTATTAATACGCTAAAGATACGACCTATTTTCATGTTTCCAAAATTATTTTATGTTTTTCTTTACTTTTTTCCTTTATAAAAGTGCCCCGATACATATCCATCTGGAATTGACCACCAGTAATCCGCATCATCTACGGGTTCCTTGGGTTTCTTAACTTTAGGTTCATCACAAACTGAACTAAACAACGATTTTAGCTTGTTTTTATGAAATTTTTTAATAGTATCCTCAAAAACCTCTTTTAATTCTAATAAAACTTCAGGAATATTTTCTTCTGTTATTGTGAGTAGTTCATCTTTTGAATGTCCTAAATAAAACCTGTAGTTAACCTTATCAATTGCAAAAACTCCGGAAAAGTTTGATTGCTTAAATTGTTTTTTCTTTTTATCATACTTACATCCTAAACCCTTAAAGGAACGGTAAAGTTTGGTTGCCGTTTTCCAGTTTTCAACCCTAATAAAGATTAATGACCCAAAGTTTCTTTTATTTTTATCAGCTTGTAAATATTTCATTTTAATAATACCAGTTGTTTAAAGCCTCTTCTAACAAATCGTCAAATTTACAAAGATCATCAACTGACATATCTGCATGAGGGAAAGGTTCTTCTGTTTTAATTTTAGTTTCTAAATCTTTAATCTTATCTAACAATCGTTGCTTTATTTTAGGAATAAATTCTTCCCTAGAAATCATTTCCTCTTTTTTGTAAAAATTGTTTGGGTTAGGATTTGTAATCATCTTATTTTCTTTTCTTTGGTAATAAGTGTGAATAATCTTTCCCTTCTTCTCTTAACTTTCTAATTTCTGTTGAAGAAACATTATGAACTAATTCAGGCACCTCAATTAAATTAGATACATTTAATAAAACAGGATTTAATTCATAACCTTCTCTCTTAGCATAGTAAAATGTAGTGTTAGGATACATCATTCTCCAGAAATCTGGTAACACATCAGGTTTTCTAAGTTTAAAAGTAGTTTCTAAAATTCTATTTAAAGTATCTGCACCTGCTAAAAAATTTACTTGTTTAATTGATTTGCAAACATCTCTATATTCAATTGTTTGTCTATCACAATGAAACTCTCCTTTATTCGTTATTAGAACGTCATAGCCGTGTTCATTTAACATTTTGACTCTATCTAGCACCTCTTTATAATTAATCGTTTTAAACAAAGGATTTAAAGAAAGTGCTAGTACAGTTTTCACACCAGTAATTTCTGCAATCTCTTGTGCGAATAAATCATGAAATATATGCAAAGGATTAAAAGAACCTTTATAAACATTTAAGATAGGATTTTCTCTAAATAAATTCTCTACTCTTTCTACTTTACCTTTACTTGTAACATAAATGATACAATTAGAGTGAACATTTTCAATTGGCTTAGGATAAAGTTGAAGTAATGTTTCTAAATAATCTAAAGTATTACCTTCAGAATCCATAATGATATCAATAGTTCCAGCTTGGTGAATTTCTACCAATTTATTTAAATCATTTCTAGCATCTAGTATTTGCAAACATACATACCCTAATGCTTCAATCTTTTCTTTCCTTGAACTTATCGTTTCGTTTCCAGAAGGCAAAGTTAAATGATAAAACATTCTTTTACCCTTGTGTTCTAACCCAACCCAGCCGTGAGTTATAGATTTATCTTTCTCACCCAATTGAAAAGAAGAAACAAAAATAGTGTTTGTTTTTTTAGAGGTTTTTATCTCTCCTAAAATTGTCTCTACTCCTTCTTTAGAAACAGATCTTGTTTTTAAATGGAACATTTGTTCTTGCATATCTTTTGAATATGGGGAGATTGAATATTCAATTGTAGCTGATGCACCGGGCTCATTATATAGCATTTGTGCTAAAGGATGCCCCACACCTAATTCAACAAATACACCATACATATCTGACTTGTGTATTTGTTCTATTTGTCTTTCTGTTTTATTTTTCTTTATCATATAATTCAAACATTTTTTCTATTTGTAATCTTCTTCTATTTTTAGGTGTATCTAATATAAATCTTTTTTCATTAAAGTGATGCCAGCTATTAGTATCTGCTATTATTTTTACATAATTCCCATCTTCTTCATTAAGTGTGTTTAATACTTTATATGAAGCATTTTTTGTTAATCCTAAACTAGGCTTTAGACAGATTACTTTATCACCAGCCTTAAATTTACTCAACATAAGAATGACAATGCGGACAAGTTTGTTGATTGGATATATGCTTTTTTCTAGCAATTAATCTGTCACCTCCTAAAGGATATAAGCCTTCTCTATTAACATAGTAACCCCAAAACATATGTAAAACCTTTTCTTTAACTGGATTTCCCTTTGCATCAATCACTTTACGAGTTACATAGACAATGTCTTTAATAGTAAATAATTCCCCGGTTTGAAACTTAGCCTTATAAGTTTCGCCAATAATAAAAGGTTCTTCTTCAAAAACTGGCTTAGATTCTAAGGGCAAGCGATTGGTATTTGGCTCGAATAACATATAAAATTTTAATAGTTAAAGCTCTAAAGATAATATAAATAATAATAAGTTAATAGTTAACGGGAAACTTTTTTTAAGAAAATGACATAAACAATTGAGCTACCTTCTTTAAACATCTTCGAACATTTTATTTATTTGAAAATCAGCTATTTCTTTTTCTGTTGCGAATCTAAAACTCCTAATACTATCAAAGGTGCTATTATTGCCATTCAAGTAAACATAAACATAGTATCCAATTGAATGTTTAACTTTATAGGTTTTGTTAAAAGTTAAACCAGGACGGTAGTCTGATCCAAGGTTAATATAAACGACATAATCACCTGCTTTCATTTCTTTATTTTTCCATAACTCTTAACACAGCTAAACATACCTTGAATCATTTCTTTTTTATCTGTTAATACTCTTACATCACTAAAGAGAATAGGCTTGGGAAGAATTTCACCAGTCATAAAATCAACTAAATTAATAGTATCAAAGTTTTCTACAGAAAACACAACTCTGTACATTTTATGGACAATAAAGCCATCTTTCACTGACCTATAGTAAGGCGGTTTAGATAATACGACTAACATTATAGCAAATTATTAAACATTTCTTTAATTAAATCCTTTCTAATAGCTATTTTATTATTCATAGTTAAATCAAAAAGAGACGCTGGCAAATTATTTAGAAACAAACCAGGTTCAGCTTCTAAATTTAAAACCTGAACTGAATCCCAAAGGTAAGTTTTTGAAATTCGTAAAGCTTTTTGGGGAGATAAGGTAATATTTCTAATATAACAACCATTAGCGTTATATAGAGGTAAGTCTCTATGACTTTCTAGTGAAGAGACTCTATCTCCAACACTAAATTCTCCGTTTTTCATATTTCATTGATAAGAAAATCTTTAATTGCATTTTTAAATGCTTTAGTTGCTTCTTGTTTAAATGTAGCTTCATCCATTTTATAGTCATCCGAACTATTATGACCTCTAAAGTTTAGCTTCAAGTCTAAATAATATTCATTAGGTGTAACCGGATGTCTTTCACTAAACTGTCTCAATTCACACTCTAGAATAGGAACAGTTTTCCACGTATTAAGTTCATAATCATTTCCGGCAACTTTATTTCCAATGAAATAAATAGTATAATTATATCCGTTATCGTTTTTATAATCTAACTTAGTTTGTGGAAAGTCTCTTCTAACTTCTAAAAATAATTTTAAAAACTTTGTTGCTAACAACTGTGCTTCGTCTTTTTTCATGTTTGTTTATATTTTAAATTTATTCAAATTCATCATAACCATTTAATTCTTTGTAAAATTTTTCCATTCTTCTTTCCTCTTCTAAATCCTCTTGAATTTTTCTATATGCTTTTGCAAGGTTTCTTTTTAACATTAGATCTAACTCTTCATCAGTTAATTCTTGACTTTTAGGAATGATTCTATCACCAGGGAAGAATGCTCCGTTTTGAAAATATCCCATTAGAAGCTAGGATTTTGTTTGTAACATCTATAACCAATATGTAAGGTTTGCCATTGAGCATTTAAAGAACAACCTTCTTGAACATAATAACCATTTTTCCTCAATTTATATTTTGTCCATTGACTTTCGTCATTTTGATTTTCGTTTGAATACTTATATGGAATATCATCGCCATATTGATAACCTCCTTCTTTTGGAATGGCTTGATATCTATCACTTGATGCCCAAATTACTTTTAAATCTTTTGAAACTTTGTGAATAGTGTATGGATATAAATCTCCATTACCACCTATTGATCCTCCCATACCTACTTCAGGTAAATGATTATTGTTTTTAGAAAGAATTAATGTTTTAGTTTCTTCGATATTATTTTTCATAGTTATTTGTTTTATTGATAGTCTAAAGATAAGGACAATATTTTGATTATACAACTTTTTAGTAATCAAAAATCACTTTTTTTTCTCTTTTTCTATTATAATCTTTGGCAGATTTGTGCGCTTTATGCTTAAAAGCTCCCAATCCGGAAGTTATAAACTCATTTCTACGAGCTTGTCCTTCCATTTTTCTGAATTGTTCTTTTGTTATAGTGGTTGTATTTTTCATGATTATTGTTTGTTTTTATTGATATCTAAAGATAAGACTTATCTAGGAATCCACCAAATATCATCATAAATTAATCTTATTGATTATCAAGTAGTTACAAATATGTTTGGTAAATTAAAATAAAGTTTATATTTTTAGGCTCTGAAAACTGTTTAATTATGATACAAAAGATAAAAAAATTCTTTAATTTCCTTTCGAATGAAGAGATAGATGAAATTACAGTACAAGTATATGATGTGTTTACTTTGGCTGCAAAAGAAGCAATTCTAATAGAAGATAAAAGTCATGAAAAAGAACACATTTTTGCCCAAGATATAATTCTTAAGTGGTATGAATTATTAAACTTAGCAAGCCACAAACAAGGAGAAATAACACAAGAACTAGAAGAAAAACTAAAGGATATTTATGCTGAAACACTTTGGGCTATTTTTAATAAAAATAAAAACATTAAAGATAAAACTAGGTTATATGGATGCAAATCATTATCTTTAGACTTTCTAAGAACAAAATTTAAATCAATTCACGATAAATAAAAAACTATGGCAACAATTAAAGTAATTCAAGGGGACATTACAACAGCTACTACTGAGACTATTGTAAATGCAGCCAATGAAGATTTAAGAAAAGGTGGTGGTGTTTGCGGAGCAATTTATAATAAATGCGGCAAGCGATTAGAAGAATGTATTACTACTTTAAAAAGAAACTCCTTTGTTTTTTTAGAAGGAATCAGAATCCTCAATAGTAATAACAATTCATTTTCTGTAGGATGTGCTACAGTGACTCCTTCTTTCAATCCAAAAGTATCTTGGAATATTATTCATGCAGTAGGCCCAATTTACGATGAATGGTTGCCAAAGGTAGCAAAAGCTCACTTAGAAACAACTTACGTTTCTATTTTAGAATGCGTAAAAATATTGCATTATAAATCTGTTGCTATTCCTTTAATATCTACGGGTATTTATGGTTACCCTTTAAAAGAAGGTATTGAAGTGGCTATTGAGCAAATGAAAAAAGGACCTGAAGATTTAACAGTTGAAATTTGGTGCTTTTCCGAAAACGATTATAACTTAACGTTAGAATGTTTGAAGAAGGCGGTTTCGTAAAATGCATTGATAATACGGATTATGAAGGAGATTTAACAATAGGGAAAATTTATAAAATTAAATCCCTACAAAATGATTTAATTCGTATTATAGATAATGCTAAACACAGCTATGGCTACAGACAGTACAGATTTAAAGCAGTAAGTTTGTTAGAGATGCGAAAACTAATGATTTTTAAACAATTTGAAACTTTCAATGGCTAGACTTAAAATAGGTGGTTTCATAAAATGTATTGATAATAAGAATTACGAAAAAGAGTTAACGGTTGGGAAGATTTATGAAATTCAAGATTTTGGGCCGGATGCTGTTTACATTATAAATGATACTAAGGCGGATTTTGGTTATAACAAAGGCAGATTTAAGATACTAAGTTTGAATGAAGTAGCAATTTTTAAACAATTTGAAACTATTAAAGAATGAAAAAGATAGATAATTTTATTAAGATAAATAACTTGTTGGATTTTCCTTCTGAAGATACTTTTTATGTTTTGCAAATAATTAAACGTAGAAAAGAAAACCCAGAAATGATAACAGGAGAACAAGTTATCAGGCGCTTTTATTTATATAATAAAACTGAATTACTTTCTTTGCAAAATAAGATTGAATTTGAGTGTGAGAGAAACAATGCCAGAGCTTATATTAATTTGAACAAACGCTCCCATAAGCATATTGCTAATATGATGTTGAAAGGAAGTTTAGAGTTAGTAATTGCTGGTCATTATAAAGCCTTAAAAACTGTCTATGATTCAACTTGTTTAAAACATTCTTCCGATCCTATAAAAAAATGGATCATTGATATTGATATTAAAGACTTAGCTGAGATTGTGAAAATCAAAATCTTAATTGAACATTTGCAAAATAATGTAAGAGGAAAAGCTTCTAAAGAATTCAAAGTATTAGAATTGCTGGAAACCTTAAATGGATATCACTTAATTACTAATCCATTTAACTTACAAGAGTTTAATAAGATTTAAGATAATAAGCATAAGATTGAGATAAAGAAAAATGCTTTAACTGTATTATACTATAATTCTTTAGAATGAGCGAGAGGGTTTATTGTGTTAAAAGACCAGCTACTTGGTCCCCATTTATTGTTGGCAAAGTTTATTTTATGAAAATAAGACAAACACTAGGTGGTGAAGTAGCCTATATTGCAGGAGAACAAAATGAAACTGATTGTTTAGGGATGCAACAAGTTGTAGAGTGTTTTATTTTAATCGATAGAATAGCAAAAAAAGAAATACAAGATCAATTTGAAGAATTTATTAGTTTTCCTCTACATCAGTTTATTGAGGATCTAGAAGCAGTAAATATTAATTTTGATTGGTATATTGTAAATCATCATAGTAGTAGTAATATTTTGCATTTACAAGATAAAAGCCACTATGCTAGTTTTGAGACTATTGATATCACAAAAGAAAAACACGCTCAAAAAGGAACAAAGAGATATAAAGAGTTACGAGATAATGCCTTAGATGCTTTACACCAAATCTTACATTAAATTAAAATAATAAAATGAGAATAAGTAATAAAAAAATAAATTTTGATTATTTCATTGAGGAGAAAATTGAGGCTGGAATTGTTTTAATTGGTGGTGAAATTAAATCTATCATTGCGGGTAGTTGTACTATTAATCAAGCTTATTGTTATTTAAAAGATGGGGAATGTTTTATTTCTAATATGTATGTTAAACAATTTGGAAATACAATGTCTCTAGACTTAGTAAAAACTAGTGAAACAAGAGATAGAAAACTTTTACTAAAGAAAAGAGAAATTGAAAGTTTACATTATAAAATAAAAACAAATCGTTCTTTAACTTTAGTTGTAAGCGACTTATATACCAATGCAAGGGGCAAGGTTAAATTAACTTTGTGTTTAGTTACTGGTAAGAAGAAAGGAGATAAAAGAGAGGCAATTAAGGAAAAGGATTTAGAAAGACAATTAAAAAGAAAAATTTAAACGGGGTTATAGCTCACTGGTAGAGCGGTCAAAATCTAACTATAGCATTCGCGAAAAGGTTATAGGGTGAAATTGAAAGGAAAATTGAAGTTTAGTATTAGGACTAGTTCATGAGGAAAACTAACTACTGGCTAAAATTAATTTTGGTTCGAATCCATCTAACTCCACAAATAAAATAAATTAATTACATATTTACAAACAAAAACAATAAACAAATGAACGCAACAGTACATTGAGTTAAAAGCTCACAAGAACCAAAGTTAATTACAGTAGTAAGAGGCGACTTAGCTCCTTCTTATCAAATGGTGCAAGCAATGCACAGTTTAGCAGACTTTATTATAAGTCATCCCCAAGAAGCTAAACAGTGGAATATAACATCAAACTCCTTAGTTTGTTTATCCACAAAAGATTTAAACTCTTTAGAAGAGTTTTGTCAAAGACTAAATAAAAAAATATTAAATTTACTCCTTTTTACGAACCTGATATTCAAAATCAGCTGACGTCTATTTGTTTAGAACCGACAATAGAAGCTAGAAAGGCCACATCCTCATTTCCTTTAGCTCTAAAAGAGTTTCACGCATTAGGTATAACAAAACACTCAGAATTAATTTAAATCTTTTAAAACAAATAAAACAAATGAAAACAACAATACATTGAGTTAATAATTTACAAGAGTTGCTATTAAAAATGCAACAATGTAATCAAACACAAAACCAAACTGTCTTAGAACACGGGGAGTCGGTTCAAAACTACTTATTTGATTTAATCAATCACTTAAGAACTGATTCTAAATTAAATTATGAATGGAAATTACCTGAATGGATTAGTGAAAATAAAGAATTAATTTTAACCTCCTTGCCAGATGATGAAACATTAAAACTTTACACCCTATTACATGATTGTGGAAAGCCGTTTTGTAGAATAGTAGACGAGGATGGGAAGGTTCATTTTCCAAATCATGCAGAAGTTTCTTATGAGATTTTTAAACAAGTTTCCAACAACGAATTAGCCGCCGAGTTAATTAAACACGATATGGATATTCATACTTTAAAAGCTGAACAATTTAATGATTGGTTTTTAAAAAATAAAAACATATCTTTAGTGTTATTATTAACAAGTTTAGCAGAGGTGCACTCTAACGCAAATATGTTTGGTGGATTAGAATCAGTATCGTTTAAAATAAAATTAAAAAGTATCACTCAAAGAGGAAAACAAATTTTTAACCAATTAAAAATAAAATAATGTCAGAAATAAAAATAAACACACATAAAAGTAGAATTGCTTTAGATAGATGGCTTAAAACTAGACAAAGTCACTTGTTAGAATCCAAAGACGGTTTAAAAAAGGTTTTTACCCTAGTTAAAGATCAAAACGGGGCAGAAAGATTTGTCTTTATACAATATAGAGAAACGGATTTAGGGTTTAAGGTAACAGATATTCAATGGATGGTGCACCCTTACAGTAGTTTAGTTCTACAAGAAAATTGGCACAGAAATTATAATTTTAAATTTAACAGTGGAGTGTTCACGCCAGGAAAATTTAAAAAAGTAGATAAGGAATTTGTTAAGTATTTTAAAAACACTGTTTCTACTTTAGAATTACCAGCAGAGTTGTTAAATAATAGTGTTATTTTCTATAGACCTAAAGGAGTTATACTATGGAACGACGCTTTACAAGCTTTGGTGTATCCAAACAATTTTAACTACAATAACTCTTCCAACTCTCTTTTAAGTTCATAGTAAATATTTGCACTTATTGGTTTAACACCAACGGAATAAAACTTTAGTACATCCTCTAATTTTTGTAGTTTAGTAGGGTCTTCAGATTGTTTTATTCTGTTGGCTAAATCATTAATTTGAACTTCGAAAGTTGTTGATAATGTTTCTTTTAAAAGTTTTTTTACTTTAGTAACGTTCATTTATTTCCACTTTCTAAATTTATAATATTGGTGAGTTAATTGATATAACTCAACTGATTGTTTTTTTGATAGGTCAAAGACTTGTATTTCGTTATCACCTATAATTTCTATTGTGTCTATGTTTTTATTTAATACAAGTCTAAATTTAGATTTAGTTATTATATAATATAAATAACAAGTAACATATTCTTGGTTTGAAGTATCTGAAAACCTTTCTTCTTTTAATAGTTTTATTTTAAACTCGCTTTTGTCAGCAGTAAAAATAATTGTAAACTCATTGCTTAAAAAATAATCTCCCATATAAGCATTTTGAATCCACTTTGGCTCTAATAAATCCTTCTTCTTTCTTTCTTGCATTACTACTAATAAGTCAACAGTATCATTATAACACAATTGCATAGTTGCTTTAATTGCTTTGTCACTTTCTATTGTAACTGTTGAGAAATTATTACTCAACCCGTTACATTGAGAGTAAGAAACATAAGGTATTAAAAACAATAAAAGTAAAATAAGATACTTTTTCATTAGTTTAAGGGATTATCATCGTTTAATTCTTCTTCTTGTAATTCAGCATTTGGCATTTGCTCTTTATCTTTAAACTCTAAAGTCATAATAAAAGACTGAGAGATGTCTGACTTATCTAAAATAGATTGAAATTCTTTTCTAAACTTTGCTAATATTTCAACTGCTAATCCTTGTGCTCTTGGATGTTCTAAACCTTTAATACCTAAAATATCTTTTGACGATGAAGTAAAGTAAAAAGTTTCTTGCTCATCTGTAACATCAGGTTCTACTTCAGCTGATTCTTTCATGTAAGCTGATGCATGTGGATCATCATTTATATCTATATAAGGCAAACCAATATCATTTCTACCATTTCCATCATTAAAGGTATTAGGTATTCCATTTTGGTTTAACATTTTTTCATCTGCTTTTGCAGCCCAAAACATTTTTGTATATTCTGCAGTATTTGGTGAATCAGTTCCTACAATATGATCATAAGTTAAAGTATTATCTAAATATTCTCCTTTCAACTGAGGTAATAATGCTTTTAATTGTTTTTGTGTCTCAAATATTTCTTGGTATCTGTCTTCTTTAATAGTTCTCTTAGTTCCTTTCACTTTGTATTTTTTTGATAAAGCATAGTTGTAAATTGCTCTTATATTGTAATAAAAGAAAGAACCTATTGATTTAGCTTCTAACATCATTTCTACGACCTTTTCAGGAACATCAAAATATTCATATACTCCGTTTTTAAACCTTATATATAATGTTTCTGTTGCTTCATCATACTTATAAGCTTGACATGAAGATGAAGGTAAGGCTATAAAACCGTCTTCCTTCGCCTCTGTTTGTATTGGCGCAGGTAAATCGGCTGCGATTAACTCTTTTAAAGATAAATTTATTGGATCTTGTGTTGGTTTGTTTTCTGTTGGTAATGCCATTTTATTTTCTTTTAAATTGTATTTTTGCTTAACTGTTTCTAAAGCTTTTTTATATTCTTTATTGGTAGGAAACATATCTCCTAACATTTGTATAGATTGAATAATATCTTTCTTTTGTTTACTTCCTAATATTCCTCTACCCACAATTGTATAACCAAACCCTTCAATTATCTTATCAGAAGTTAATTTACAATTATCAATATCAATTAAGTCTTCCTTATTTGGCAATCTATACGCCGTATATGTAAATAGCTTTGGTGTCATGTTTCTATTTTGTTTACTTTTTAGTTAATGTTAGTTCCTGTTGGCAACTCATTGTAATAATTTAATGCATCAGGGTGAAATGTTTCCCTAAATAAAGTATGATTTATAAACCATACGCATTGTATACTCTGAATACTATCAGGTCCATCTTTATATATAGACTCTACTGTCATAAAACATGAACCACTTTTTAACTGTGCTATTGTACCTATTTTTACTTCTTCTTTTTTCATTGTTAATTATTTTATTCACTACCTGTTTTTCTTAATATTATTTTAGGTGCAACCATTTTTGCTTTTGTTCTACCTCTAAATAGTATACCTACTGCACCATCCGCTCTTCCAGCAATACTTTTAATTACTCCAGAAAAAACACCGTTTGAGAACCTAACATCTACTCTATCTCCTACCTTTGCTGTCTTACCATCTACCATAGTTACAACCCATCCGTAATCTTTTGTAGAATAGTTAATTAAAGGAGCTGCAGCATCATATTTCTTTTGTTTAATCTCACTTTTTTTAGTTTCAATTTCATCCTTTTTACCAACATATAAATTCCAAACCTTTTTTAAATGCTCTGTTGGTACTTTTAACCCTGGTTTTGTTGTTGTCATCCATCTTTCATTTACTGTTAAAAAATCCACTGGAACCTTTACATTTGTCATATCAACGCTTTTTGTTGTTGCTAAACTGTTAAAAGTATCTAAACTCATAACTGGAATTCTATATTTTGAACGACCAAATTGTGGATTTGCTAAAACAACTAATTTACCAAATCTTGTATCTACAGTATCACCTACCGAAACTCCATTGCTAGTGTATGCTTCTTGTAAAGGTCTTTTATTAAAAGGTCTTTTGTAAAAACGACTTCCACTAACTGTATTTCTTAACTTTCCTGAATCTACTAACTCCGAATAAACTCTTTCAACCCTTTCTTTTATCTCTTCACTTTCAACCTCATACTCATTAAGAGCTGAGCGATACACTTCTGACGGAAAAAAACCAGCTTCTAAATTACTTTTAATGTCTTTATTTAAATTATCATAATAAGACCATTGAGGAACTTTTTTCTTCCCCTCTTTAAGTTTTTTTTTTTGAGGCTGGTTTAATTCCCAAACCGCTATCGAATACTGCCATAGATGCTGTTGTCATACCTGCAATATCTTCTGTTAACGCTATTCTTTTCATATCTCGTTCAGACAACCAAAGAGTAAAACTATTCCATCCTGTGCTATATAATTCGTAAGTTAATCCAAACTCTGTTGCTAATGCTTCTATAAGATCACCTGCTAACTCTCTTAACTCTTCTTTCATAACCTTTTTAGATTCTTCAGAAGGAGTTGGGCAATATTCTGGATTATGAATTGATACTATTCGAATTGATTCGCCATTATACGTTGTTCCTCTACCTGCCGGTTCTCCGCCTGGATCATTTCCGAAAGCATCGGCAACATATTTTTGTATAAACAAATCAATGTTTTCCCCAAAATTTCTCTTTTTAGGCTTTTCAGGATAAAAAACATCTTCTTGTAAAAGTGGTGTATAAATATTTAAGACTTTATTAACTAAATCATCTACTTTTTGTTTGCCAAAATCTTTACAGTCTTTATTATAATTTGCTAATGTTGCTGCTGTTTTCCATCTTCCAAAATCCGAACGCATAATAAAACGCGAGCTTACTTTACTTCCGCGAAATAATTGTGTTAAAGCTTTATCTTGTTCTTCAGTAGGTTTTATACCGTTACTCTGGTGACGATTAATATCACTTTCTAAACTTGATGTATCATATAAGTGAAGTGCTTTTTTCCAATTTTCAAAAGAAGGATCAGATGAACCCATCTCTTCAACTAGTGTCATATCAGTATTTTCTTGTATTTTATAATTACTATTTGTTGCTGCATTGTTTTCAAAATCTAATTCTAACTGTTCTCCTTGTTTATTCTCATTTATAAACATTTCTGTATTAGTAAATGTTTGTTCAATTGAACCTAAAGCTCTTTTAATTTTACTTGCCTCTGATTTTAACTCTGGGTGCAATGTTAACATATCATTATAAAAAGCAATTAATCTCTTAGCTTGTTTTTCAAAATCATCCGTAACAGCATAAAACCTTCTTTTAATTGGCTTCTCTACAGTTTCTTTTAATAAACCATCTCTAACTACTTTAGGGGCTAAAACATCTTTAGAAACAATTTTTGCAGCCTCTTCAACAACTTGTTTTGTAACTGGTTCGACCTTTTCTTCTTTTAACACGGGTTTTTTATTTGTTAATTGTTCAATTAACAACAAAGCTTTTTTTATTTTTTCTTCTTTTTTCATTATTTTGTTTGCATTTATAGCTTCTAACAATTCATAGTTAATCATTTTTAGTTTAATATCATAGAAAACCAATTTGAATATTCTTCTGTATTAGTAACAGGTTCATTAGTAACAACACCTTTCATTGAATTAATTGGACAATACATTCTACCATCTGGCAATTGATATAAAGTTTTTTCTTTGATTGAATTAATTTTGTAAGACTTGCTTAATACAGTATCATCAACTGCAGGAACTACTTTGTCAAAAATTTCACTAAACCTAGAGACATCTTCTTTTAGTTGAGTTTTATTTTCATGAAGCTGATTTTACTGCGTCTAATCCTTTCTTCAAATCTGTTAAAAATTCGCGTAGTCCTATTACACCTTTATAAGCAGTAGAAGAAATTAATTGAGAAGTGTTTGATACTACATACATACAAACTCCATCTCCTTCGTCTGTAATAGCATCCCAAACTAACATAACCTTTTTATTTCCTAAATCAACCTCTGCCTTATATCCAATTGTCCATTTACGACCATTTCTTGACATAGCATCCATACCTGTGTGAGTAAGAGCGTTTCCATTAGTTGGTAAAAACTTTACATCAAACCCTGAGTCTAAAATAAATTTAGATATTTTTCCAGCACCTGTTGAAGTTAGTTTCTTATCCTTACTACTTAAAGTATTTAGTTTCTCAACGTATTTTGCTGGAATTTCAGTATTATCAAATGCTGCTTGAATTTCTTCCGGAGTTGCTCCTAAATCTAAAGCTCTCTTTCCAAAGTCTGCAAACATTACATAACCAAAAGGTTTCCAGCTTGAGGCTTCATATTTAATATTATCACCATTAAGTTTAGAACCGGCTACGAACCTAGCGATAGCTTTGTTTTTATCTGTTATTGTACTTGCAACACCAGCACCGTCTTTTCCAGTTACTACTAAAGATAACATTCTTTCCCAATCCTTATCACTAGTAATACCTTCTGTTAAAATTTCTCTTAATATTTTAGTAACTTTAGAATTCTTACCTTCATAAAAATTTGTTCTATCAACATTCTTATTTGAGTAAATAAAAGAGATTACAAAATCACAAGTATTGTTTTGTACTGGTTTAATACCTTGAATAGACATATTAGGAATCGCAAATTCCTTCATTAATGTCTCTTCTAATTCTCTCTTAATTTGATAAGTTAAAGCTTTAGCTCTTTCTCTGATTGTTTGTTTATCATCTTCAGAAACAACTGTAGCTCTAACGTCAATTGTCCAAATATCTCCATTAGAATTTAATACAATTAAATCTGCGTCTTTTCTTTTTTCAAAAAAACTAATGATAAATTTTGTAATTTTAGAATCCTCAACTCTAATAATAGGTTTTGGGGTTTGATTTTGGTTACCTTGTGTTATCTCTTTTAAGATACCATAGATTAAATTCTTTTTATTCATTGTTGTTGTTTTGGGGTTATATACAATAAATAGAGAATTTAAGAAATAAATATAAGGTTTTAGATTGTTTTTTCTAAAATAAAAGGTTCTATTTTACGGAGATAGAGATTTGCAATTTTATCTCCGGGTTTTATCTTAAAAGTATTTTCCCCAACCTCTTGTCCTTTGTTCGTATTTGTTAATACAATAAAAATTTCTCCTGAATAATCTTGGTTAAAAACTGTACTACGTGCTTGTACTCCTCTAGTAATCAGATTGTTTGTATCCTTTACTTCTAAACAATATCCTTGCGGGATAGTTATACTTACACCTGTAGGTATTAATTGAGTCTCTTCTGGAAATAAAACGACTGCTTTATTTGATTTTATACAAATCATCCCAGTCCATATAACATCATCATATAAATACTCATTAGGTGAGTCGTTAAACAATTTAAGTTTTGGTAATGACATTTAAATTATGTTGTAAAATAGTGTGCTAATGCTTCTCTTGCTTTATCTTCAGGTAATGAACATTTTGAAACTGCTATTTCAACGGCTTTTGGATCAAATAATACCCCCTTCACCTCTTCTGCAGCATCTTGATAATCTTCAATTAATTGATCAATAATTTCCTCTTCTTTTGTTCTAAATGGAACTATATAAGGTAATCCTTTCTCTTCAACAATATGCCATCTTACTCTCGCTACATCATAATGATAAATCCAATTTTTCATTGTTTTTATCTGTGCAAGAGCAGCTATATCAATATGTCCCCCAAGCTCTAAAAGTTCTTCAGTATTAAAAAAATCAATCGCTCTTTTTCCAACCTTGTTTAGCTTTTTATAGACCTCTGCAGTTAATACTTCAACTTCTTCGAACTCTTCAAATTCTTCTTCCATTTATTTACTTGTTAAATTACACTCAAACCCAATTATTGAAAAGTGTTGAGTTATTGTTTTCTCTATAATTTCTTTATCTTGTTCTCTTACTATTAAAGAGTCGTGTTTTGTTAAACAAAAATAACCCTGCGCCTTTAATAATAAGTAAAGTTGGTCAATAAAAATCTTGGCCTCTTCTTGTTGTAACATAATTGGAAAATTTTTAGACCCATGGACTTTTTTATATTTTTTAATCCAATTTATTACATTAGGGAATTTTTCTTTTAGATATCCAAATGCATCATGCTCAGTTCTACTAGAAAATAAAACCTCAAAAAGCAAAGTCTTCGCTTCGTTACGATTCTCTAAGTGAAACTCCTTCTCCAAAGTTTCGTAAATTTTTCCGCTTGCTACTAGACTTTTAAATTCCAAATAATCTTTCTTTTGATTAATTGAGTTGTCTTTGGATAAGATTAGTCCCAAAATAGCAAATTGTGAATTTGAAGCATCAAACTGAATTAGGTTATTGGATTCACAAATATAATCTACTAATACAGAAGAGAGATTTGTTAAATTAGTATCTAATCTATTATTAGTTTTGTTTCTTCCTACTGAGTAAAAACCTTTCTCCAATCTTTCTATTGCCCCGAAATAAGATAACGTCATAGCATTCTTTTTTGACTCTATATACTCATCAGCATTTGTAAGATATACTGACTTTTTATCTTTAATTAATGTTAAAGTACTAAATTTTACTTTTTCTAGTGCTTTAGGTAAAGAACATTTATAAGAAAAACTATCCAATCCTATTCTTTGAGTAAGTTTAGGGAAAAAGTTTTTCTTAATATCCCCATTAGTTGATAAATCTTTTATAGTTAATGAAGATATTTTTTTAAAAGCAATTTCTCTTAACTTATCATAGTCAATATTAAGTGTCTCAAAATCTTCTTTAAATTTATCTAGAAACTCTTGATTCTTGTCGTTCTCCCGGTACTGTGATTCTTCACTATTGAATCGGTTGTAGGACTTATACGGTATAGTTTTAAATTCTTTTATATTAGTAAAAGTATAAATTAATTCTTCTTTACTTATTTTATTTATTTTTAAATAAGTATCAAAATTAATTTTAGAAGAATCTAAATTTTCAATAGAATTATTTATTTTATCTTTTCTAATATAATACTTAGAGTTAATTTTATATTGCATACAAATTCCCAATATTTGAGAGTAGTATTTATTACATTCTATAATATTATTATCAATAAGAATTTGAAGAAATTGTTTTTTATAAGATGGGCCGAAAAGTTTTACAAGATAGTTGTAAGATTTATGTACCCACTCGTCAAATAAATGATTACTATTATAAGAGGTGTATTGTATATTAGCAATGAACCTAATACTTTTTTGAATTAATGATTGGGTTAAAAGACCTCTTTCTTTTAACGAAAGTAAATCGTTATAAAGCTCTGTTGGGATATTAACATATCTTACTTTTTCTGATCTTTTGATTTTAATCTTTTTTGTTTTCTGCAACACGTTTGTTTCTTTTGTTAATTATTCCTAAATATGGATTTTTTTATAGTTTTAGAGAAACTTCACAAATTTATAGTATTAATCAATAAGGGGAATAAATGTCAAAAGAAAGAGTAATAATAGGATTAGATGCTTCATCTTCGGAAATAGGAATTTGTATTTGGAGTTTAGACAACTCTAAAATTTTACAATTAACACATAAAACATTGGGTGAAAAAGAGTCGGTTGTTTTAAAAGGGGATAAGTTTAAACAACTAATGACTGATCTACATCAAGAGTATGATATAGTACAAGTAGGTATAGAAGAAGCATTTGTGGCTATGTATGGAATGAGTTCATCTGCGCATACTACAGCATTATTGAATCAAGTAAATGCTATTTATCAATACATTATACATTCAATGGGAATAAAGGTTTCTGTAATTACTCCACATATGGCAAGGAAATTATCGTTCCCCAATGTTAAGTTAATGTCTAAAAGTAAATGTGGTATGTCAGAAAAAGAACAAATATTTGTCCATGTATGTCAAGAGATAGGAGAAACTTATTTTCCTACTAAAGTAATGACTAGAGGTAAAAACAAAGGAGAGGTTAGATTTGAAGATTGGTGTACAGATATGTCAGATGCATATGTAATTTGTAAAGCAATCAGAAAAAACTATGAATAAATTAGAATTAGACGATACACCAGCTTGGATGAGTGAGTTAGCTTTAGAAAGAGATAGAGAAATTATAAGGCAATTACTTTTAGACGATGAGTTTGTAGGTCGGGTTACGGTTGGGTTAAAGAAAGATGAGTTTAAACTTTGGTCTAAACAGCTTATGCGTGAATTATTTGAAACTAGTGAAGAGCAAGAATTAATAGATACAGAGCATTTTCTAGAAATGGTTAAAAGAAAAAGAAAAGCATATAATGAAGGAAAGAAGCGTTAATGCAGTCTGGAGTAGAGAGTTGGTACAAGACTTAATGGCATACCCCAATATTGATGCTGAAAAGGAACTTACAGCGTTGCTACAAAAAGAGTTACAAGCAGAGATGCTTGGTAAATTAAAAACTTGGACAGAAGCACAAGAAGAGCTACTGCCTGAAAAAATAAAACAGATGAGAAAACTATTTTCTGAATTAGAAGAAAAAGAAATAGGGATAGATCTTGGTTATGATAAGTACAACGCAACAATAAAAATATACAATGGTGCCGCTAATAGCAAGTAAACTAATTGAGGTTAAACCTTTATCTTTACCATCAGGGGTTTATCATTATTTTGATACATTTGGTTCATTTGGTGATATTAGAGTTGAAAGCTTTTCAGATTATTCACTTAATTTTCAAAAGAAATTAATGCAAGATTTATTTGACACGGCTTTTGTAGATGAAATAAATGAGCCGTATAAAATTTGGGGTTCACTAACCTTAAAATCCCCACACAAGAATGATGAAGATAATAAAATTATGCCTGGATAACTATGAGAAAAAGAGGAAAAACAATAACTAAGAAAAAATTAATAAGAGATTTATTCTACTCAGCATTAAATAAAAATGATGACGAATCGGTTATGGAAGAGTGGGATGTTGATATTAAATTTCCTAACGTGTTAAATTTACTAACTGATACACAGAAAATGAAGATTGTAACTCCTATGAAAAACCAATCTTCATTTAGAACAAAGGAAAGAAAATGAAAAAAGAATTAGTTTATGCTTTAAAACCATTAGGAGAGTATAAAACAAATTATAATCAATTAAAATACAATTGTCCTATTTGTTTTAAAGACCCAGAAAAGAAAAGAGATGCTTTTAATTTAGAGATAAACACAACAACAGAAATTTTTCATTGTTGGAGCTGTGGTTATTCAGGAGGAGTATCAAAACTTATTACTGCTTATGGTCATAAAGAATATTTAAGCTTTTTTAAAAAACCAAAACTAGCTAAAGAATTAGAATTAGCAAAACAAGTTGAAGAAAAAGTCTTTGAGTTACCTGATTCGTTAGTTTCTGCAAGTATTATAAGTGATTCTAAAGAGTGTTTATTAAAAAGAGGATTAACAACAGAGATTATTAAGGGTAGAGGTATAAAGTATTGTTACTCTGGTAAGTATAAAGGAAGCATAATTTTCCCAAGTTATTTAGAAGATAGTTTGCATTCTTTTGTAAGTTATAATATTGTACAAGGAAAATATAAAAATCATAGAAAGTCCAAACAAGATTTTACTGGGTTTTATTTAGATTTTATTGATAAGAACAGCCCTATAATAATAACAGAGGGTGTATTTGATGCTTTAGTTGTGCCAAATGCTATTCCTGTATTAGGTACGGAACTAAACCCTAACCTACTAGATTTTCTTTTTGAAACCAATGTCATATTAGCGTTTGATAAAGATGTAGATGATAAAAAAATGAAACAATTACTGAAACAATTACAGAGCGTATGTAATAAAGTCACAGTTTTAGATGTTGAACCGTATAAAGATTTAAACGATATTTATTTAAACGACAAAAATCTATTAAAGGAAAAACTAAAAGAAATTTATTTAAATAATGAATAAACCTAAAAAGATAGTTCATATTGGAGATATTCACATCTTCCTTAATAAGCGTCATCAAGAACATAGATATGTTATTAGTTTATTAGTTGATTATATAAAAAACAATAATGTTGATTTAGTTTATATTGGGGGTGATGTTATTGACTCTAAAAATAAACTACAACCTGAACAAGTTAGAGTAGCTACTTTACTATTTGAAGCAATATCCGCAGTTGCCCCAATAGTGTGTATTCCGGGTAACCATGATTGTTTAGTAAATAATAATTCGGTCATAGATTCAATAACACCAATAGTTGAACCAATACAAGGATTGCACCCGATTTATTATTTAAAAGATACTGGAGTATACAAATTGTATGATATTGATTGGTGTGTGTGGTCTTGTATTGATAATAAAGATCCATTTGAAGAAGTAAAAGAAGATTACAAATTTGGTTATAAGATTGGTTGTTTTCACGGAGCAGTTAACGGAGCAAAGACAGATAGTGGGTTTACATTAACTTCAAAGACTGAGATATCACAATTTGATAGTTGTGATACAGTCTTTTTAGCTGATATTCATAAAAGATATTATTTTAGAAACAAAGATATTGCTTATTGTGGTGGTTTAATTGAAGCTAAGGTTGATGAAGAAGGAGAAAAAGGTGGAATAGTTTGGACTTGGTCTGAAAAGAAACAAAAATACATCCCGCAAGGCTTTAACCTATTAAACATCTATGGATTTAAGACTTATAAAATAAATGAACTAGCTAGTTTTGATCTTGATACAGTCATAAAAGATACAACATTGTTAAGTAAAACAGTTAGGTTGTTATACACGGGAGAACAGGTAAGCTTCTCTTTGTCTAAGTTTATATCAATAAAAAAAGAGTTAGCTTCCGCAATTAGTAACACAATAATTATAGAAACGGTTTATAAAAGAAATAAAAAGAAAACTAAAAGTGATTTACAAAAAGATAAAGCTTTAAGATTAAAAGATTTAGAACCTAAAAAGTTTTTAAAATTATTTTTACAAGGAGAAGAGTTAGAAGATACTTATCATCCATTAATTGAAGACTTAGATAGTCTTTACGAAAAACAAATTCCAGTAGGTGAGTTAGCTACAGGGGAATTCTTCATTGATTCAATTGAAATAAAGAATTTCTTATGTTTTAAAGGTAGTAATATAGTTAATCTAAGTGAGTTAGAAGGTATAATTGGGTTGTTTGGAAAAAACGGGTCCGGTAAAAGTAGTTTCTTTTCTTCTTTGATGTTTTGTTTGTTTAATAAATGTCCAAAGGATGTACCTGTTTACAAATTAATAAACGACCAAGTAGTAGAAGACAAACCAGAGTGTTATGTTGAGTTGTTTTTATTAGTTAAAGGGGTAAGATATAGAATAAGAAGAACAATTGAAGGTAATTTAAAAAAACAAACTGGAAAAGTATCTTTAGAAGTCTACGAAATCACAAGTGAAGGGGTAGAGATACCAAAACATGACGAATCAAGACCTAAAACAGATACAAACGTTCTCAGACCTATGATAGGTGATGAAGCAACATTTTTAAGAACTGTTTATTGGGAACAAAAGAACTCAACAGAGTTTGTAGACGCCCCAAATAGAGAAAAATTAGATTTGTTTATAAGGTTTTTAGGAGTTAACAAATACGACCAAAAATTAGAATTGGTAACAAAAGATATTTCCGAAAAAGAGATTGAACTAAAAGATAATAAAACATTATTTAGTAAACTACCTTTAGAGAGTGAGTTGTTAAAGCTTTTATCTGAAAAAGAATTAGAATATAAAAACATTAAGGTTGATTTAAAGGAAAAGAAAAACGAATTAAGCGAATTAGAATCAAAATCAACAAAACAAAAAGCACAGCTAGAAAAATATAACACCGTAACAATTATAACAAAAGAGTTAAATGTCATTGAAAAAGAAATAGAAGACAACTCAAAGAATATTGAAGAGAAAAAGAAACTATTACAACTAACCATAGAGAAGAATAGTGAGTTAATAAAACAATGGAACAATACACCAGGGTTAAAAGGAATGTTAGATTTATGGTCAGTAGATGTAAAAAAGAGTACAGAATACGAAAAGAAAATTACCGAATATGAAACCTTAATTAAAATGACCAAAACTACAGAGGAAGCAACTCACTGTATAACTTGTGGACAATTAATTGTAGGGCAAGAACATGATATTGAATTACATAAACAACAACAAAGAGAGTTAAGAGAGGATTATCAATTAAAATTACAAGAGGTTAAAGATTCTTTAAAAGAACTACAAGAAGAAGAGAAGAAAATTTTAGAAAAACAAAAAGCTATTAAAACAAACGACTCTCAAATAAAAAAGATTAAGGATGAAGTTGAAAGTTTAAAAGTAAAATTACAATCTTGTGTTTTAGAAAAGGAAGTATACCAAACCAATAAAGAAAAATCAGATATTAGAACTAAACTAGCAAGTGAGTTAGAAGATACTTTAACTAGATTAAATGCTTTAAAGGTAAACATAGGTAAGTTAGAAACAACTAATGCCTACAACGAAAAAGAAATTAAAAAAATAAATAAAGAAATAAAAGAGAGAAGTTCTTTAGAAAAGTTAATTTTAGAAATTGAGAATAATATTAAATGGTTATCAATTTATAAAAAAGCTGTTCATAGAACTGGTATCCCTTCTCTAATACTAGAAAGTTACATTCCAATATTAAACGCACAGATAAACGATTATTTAATGGAATTATTTGATTTTAAAGTAGAGTTTGAATTAAGTGAGGGGAGTATTGATATTTATTTTCATTATGAAACTTTAAATAAGAAAGGTAAAAGATTCGTTGTACAGGCTTGTGGAATGGAAGGGATTATAATTAATTTAGCAATTAGAGCGGCTTTAACTAAAATTTCTTTGTTACCAAAACCTTCTTTACTAATGCTAGATGAGGTTTTCGCCCAACTAGATACTGAAAATATTCCTAAAATGAAAACTTTATTACAAACATTAAAATTTCAATATTTTAATGTATTGATCATTTCTCACATTGAATCAATGTTTGACTTACCAGAGCATTTCATTCAATTAGAACATAAAAAAGGTGAAACAATTATTTTAAGTTAAAAAGTTGTTTTTATTAAAATAATATACAAATTTAAGTGTTAATAAGAATATGAGCCCAGCAAGTACGAAAGTACTTCACCCAACCTCCGACAGAGTTAAACCTTCGGAGGTTTTTTTTTCACAATTTTAAGAAAATATATTTATAATGAACAAAGAAAATAAAAAAGCAGAAAAGATGGAAGCCTTATTTGGCTCTATAGGAAAAGAGTTTTATCATGTATTGATTTTAGATAAATCTGGATCAATGGATGTTAGAGTAAACGAAACAATTA
>Ga0116180_1000328_pt1 | contig 45699 bp, 40 predicted proteins | sample AD_UKC073_MetaG_FD_89804 | JGI IMG/M metagenome (GOLD analysis project Ga0116180, IMG submission 89804) | Active sludge microbial communities of municipal wastewater-treating anaerobic digesters from USA - AD_UKC073_MetaG | ecosystem: Engineered > Bioreactor > Anaerobic > Digestate | place: USA... | reverse complement strand
GTCGGACACACTCTGGTCGTGCCGCGCCGACACCTCGACGACCTGCTCGGTGAGCCGGAGGTGCTCAGCGAGGTCGCCCCGGCGATCGCGGCCACGTCCCGGCTGCTGGTCGACCGGTTGAGCGCGGACGGCCTAAACCTGCTCAGCAACTCTGGCGTGGCCGCCGGCCAGGAAGTGTTCCATCTGCACTTCCACCTGGTGCCGCGGTTTGCCCGGCGTCCGGGCCTGGGCGAACTGCTGCAGCGGGAGCCGGGCATCGATCTGGACCGGGTCTACCGACAGTTGACCGAGGCCTAGCTCGCGGATTCCCAACAAATTGGACGGTAGCTCGCCGTCACAGCGCGGAACCGTCCACTTTGGTGCATTGCTCGGCTACTTGCGCGCCAGCGTGGTCGCGGTGCCGGTGGATACGGTGAACAACCGTTCCTTCAGGCCGAGCTTGCGCTTGAAGTCGGCCCCCGTGACCGTCAGCGCACCGGCAGAACCGGTGAGCTGAACCGACTCCACGCGTCCGCCGTAGGTGCCGTTGCCGTCGCGGGTCAGCACCTGCACCGAGGTCAATGCGCCGATGCCAGGGAACAGCTTGGCGAGCTTGCTCGTGCTGACCGTCACCTGCCAGGTCTGGTCGCGCTTGACCCCGTCGTACGGGTCGGGCTGGGACTTCAGATAGGGCTGATCAGCCCCACCCGCCGCCGACCAGCCACCGTTCGAAGACGAAAACTCGGTCATCGCGGGCTGTCCCTGGTAGAGCAGCACCTGATCGGCGGTGGCCGCGATCGCGCGGTCGCTGGCTGCGTGCTCCCAGGCCAGGCCCTTGTAGACCTGGCACGCTGAGGTGTCGCAGAGGTCATAGCCGGAGCCTGCGGCAGCCTTCGCACGCAGCCGCGCCGCGTAGGTGCGGGCCGCCACCGACTGCGCCTTGACGGCTTCCGTAGCCCAGGAAGCGGGCATCTCGGCCGGCACCACCGAACGCAGGTAGTCCTCCATCGCCACGTAGTTGACCGTGCGGGCCCCCGCAGCGGTGAACGCCAGGCCGAGCGAACCGCGATATGACTTGGTCTCACCGCTCGGCAGCGCCAGCTTCACGGTTCCGGTCCTGGGGTTGGCCACGTACCAGTTCGCGGCCGGCTGCAGCTTGTTCTTCAGCTTCACGTACTTGCCCGACTTGTTCCGGTAGTACAGCACCCGATTGCTGCCGGACTTGTTGATCCGCCACTTGGTGTACTTCGAAGTCGTCGGCAAGGTGAGCGTGGTGCCGGCGTCGTCGCGCACCTGCAGGCCGGATACCTTGCGGAAGTGCAGCTTCGCGTCGGTGTCGGCGGTCAGCCAGACCCGGACGGTGTTGCCCGCGTCCAGCTTCGACAGTTCGGTGCCCGGATAGTAGAAGCCGACGATCGCGGTGTAGTCCAGACCGCTGCTGGCTGCCCCGTAGGCGCCGTACTGCGACATCCCGCGGCCATGGCCCCAGCCGGCGCCGACGATGGTCACCTGCGAGTTCAGCGGCACGACGGGTTCGTCCGCCTGCGCGGGCACGACGTTGCCGGCGAGCGCGACCCCCAACACGGTCGCGCCGATGGCAGCCGACAGCAGCGGACGGACGGTCGGGGGCAGCTGGAGGGTGCGCATGCCGGTCCCTTCTCGAAGTTGCGGGTCCGCAGCATCGTCACTCATCGGCGTGTCGACTTGCCAGTCCGCCAACTCAGATTCGTCGCATGCCCCGCTCAAAGTCGAAGGCTGGGGTTGAGCAATTCCGGGTCGCCCACAATGTGATACGCACCGGCCATTTATTGACATGGCGGCGTCCGACCGCGAATCTTGAGGAGTGCGGAACACCGTCCTCGTAGTTAGCCAGCGTGTCGGCTGAGTAGTTACTCACCCCGACACGCTCCCTCGCCTGCGCCCAGCAGCGGGGGTTTTTTTCTGCACTGAGACGGTCACACAGAACACGACAGAAAGGTAGAGAGATGCCACCGGACACACCGCCCATGCTCACCGGAGCCCAAGCCCTGGTCGAATCCCTCGAGCGCGTCGGCGTGGATGTCATCTTCGGCATCCCCGGTGGCTCGATCCTGCCGGCCTACGACCCGCTCTACGACTCGAAGATCCGGCACATCCTGGTGCGCCACGAGCAGGGCGCCGGGCATGCCGCCGAGGGCTACGCGCACGTCACCGGACGGGTCGGCGTGTGCATGGCGACCTCCGGTCCGGGCGCGACCAACCTGGTGACCGCCATCGGCGACGCCTACATGGACTCGGTGCCGATGGTCGCGATCACCGGCCAGGTGGCCAGCCGCGCGATTGGCACGGACGCCTTCCAGGAGGCCGACATCCGGGGCATCACCTTCCCGATCACCAAGCACAGCTTCCTGATCACCGATCCGACGGACATCCCGCACGCCATCGCCGCGGCCTTCCACCTGGCGGCCACCGGCCGTCCGGGGCCGGTGCTGGTCGACATAGCCAAGGACGCGCTGGCCATGTCCGCGCCGTTCGTGTGGCCCGAGGAGCTCGACCTGCCCGGCTACCACCCGGTGGCCAAGCCGCACGGCAAGCAGATTCGCGAGGCGGCGCGGCTGATCGCTGGGGCCCAGCGTCCGGTGCTGTACGTCGGTGGCGGCGTGAACCGGGCCCGCGCGTGGGCGGAACTGGCCGAACTGGTTGACATCACCGGCATCCCGGTGGTGACCACGCTGATGGCTCGCGGTGCGATCCCGGACAGCCACGAGCTGAACTACGGCATGCCTGGAATGCACGGGACGGTGGCCGCGGTCGGCGCCCTGCAGCGCTCCGACCTGCTGATCACCCTCGGCGCTCGCTTCGACGACCGGGTGACCGGAAAGCTCGACTCGTTCGCGCCCGAGGCCAAGGTCATCCACGCTGACATCGACCCGGCGGAGATCTCGAAGAATCGGCTGGCGGACGTCCCGATCGTCGGCGACCTCGCCGAGGTGATCCGCGAGCTGAACGACACGCTGCGCCAGACCGAGCTGGACCGTCCGACCGAATGGGTGCGCTACCTGGACGGCCTGCGGGATCGGTACGTCGTCAACGAGTACGAGCCGATCGAGGACGGGCTACTCAGCCCCGAGTACGTGATCCAGCGGATCGGTGCGATCGCCGGTCCGGACGCGACTTTCGCAGCAGGTGTGGGCCAGCACCAGATGTGGGCCGCACACCTGCTACCGCACGAGCGTCCGGGAAAGTTCCTGAACTCCGGCGGCGCGGGCACCATGGGCTACTGCGTGCCGGCGGCGATGGGCGCCAAGGTCGGCCGTCCGGACGACGTGGTGTGGGGCATCGACGGTGACGGCTGCTTCCAGATGACCAACCAGGAACTGGTGACCTGCGCCCTGGAAGGCATTCCGATCAAGATCGCGGTGCTGAACAACCGCAGCCTCGGCATGGTGCGGCAGTGGCAGACCCTGTTCTACAAGGAGCGCTACTCGAACACGAACCTGCAGAGCCATCGGGTGCCCGACTTCCCGAAGCTGGCCGAGGCCATGGGCGCGGTCGGCCTGCGCGCCGAGACCCCCGAAGAGGTCGAAGAGGTGATCAAGCAGGCGATGGCGATCAACGACCGTCCGGTCGTGGTCGAATTCGTGGTGCACAAGGACGCGATGGTCTGGCCGATGGTCGCAGCCGGCACCAGCAATGACGACATCAAGATCGCTCGGGACCTCGCGCCCGATTGGGAAGGGGGAGAGGACCTGTGAACACGCACACTCTGAGCGTCCTGGTGGAGAACAAGCCGGGTGTCCTCGCACGCATCGCCGGCCTCTTCGCTCGGCGGGGCTACAACATCGAGTCGCTCGCGGTCGGCCCGACCGAGAACGAGGAGTTCTCCCGGATCACCGTCCAGGTGGCCGTGGACAGCCAGTTGGTGCTGGAGCAGATCGTGAAGCAGCTGAACAAGCTGATCGAGGTGCTCAAGATCGTCGAGCTGGAACCGGCCTCCTCGGTCGCCCGGGAGCTCATGCTCATCAAGGTGAAGGCTGACCCGGCCACCCGCAGCCAGATCATCGAGATCGTGCAGCTCTTCCGCGCCAAGACCGTGGACGTCCACAACGACTCCATGACCATCGAGGCGACGGGTTCGCCTGACAAACTGGGTGCCCTGTTGGAGATGCTGAAGCCGTATGGCGTCCGCGAACTGGTGCAGTCCGGCCTGGTCGCGCTCGGCCGGGGCAGCCGCTCCCTCAGTGACCGTGCCAAGATCGACAAGACTCGTCCGGCCGTCCGGCTGGCCAACTAGTAAGGAACGAAGCGAATAATGGCAGAGATGTTCTACGACGCAGACGCCGACCTCTCGATCATCGCCGGACGCAACGTCGCGGTCATCGGGTACGGCAGCCAGGGCCACGCGCATGCGTTGAGCCTGCGGGATTCGGGTGTGGATGTGCGGGTCGGCCTGCGGGAGGGCTCGAAGAGCTGGGCGAAGGCCGAGGCCGAGGGCCTGCGGGTGGTTACCCCGGCGCAGGCGGCCGAAGAGGCCGACCTGATCATGATCCTGGCTCCCGACCAGGTGCAGCGACACCTTTACAAGGAGGCGATCGAGCCGAACCTGGTGCCGGGCGACGCACTGTTCTTCGCGCACGGCTTCAACATCCGGTTCGGCTACATCACCCCGCCCGAAGGCGTGGACGTGTGCATGGTCGCCCCCAAGGGCCCCGGCCACCTGGTGCGCCGCGAGTACTCCGAGGGCCGTGGCGTCCCGGTGATCGTCGCGGTGGAGAAGGACGAGAGCGGCAACGCCTGGCCGTTGGCGCTCGCCTACGCCAAGGCGATCGGCGGACTGCGTGCGGGCGGCATCAAGACCACCTTCACCGAGGAGACCGAGACCGACCTGTTCGGTGAGCAGGCCGTGCTCTGCGGTGGCATGTCCGCCCTGGTGCAGGCCGGTTTCGAGGTGCTCACCGAGGCGGGCTACCAGCCCGAGGTGGCCTACTTCGAGTGCCTGCACGAGCTGAAGCTGATCGTCGACCTGATGTACGAGGGCGGCATCGCCAAGCAGCGCTGGTCGGTGTCGGACACCGCCGAGTACGGCGACTACGTCTCCGGCCCGCGGGTGATCGACGCGTCCGTCAAGGCCCGCATGCAGGAGGTGTTGGCCGACATTCAGTCCGGCGCCTTCGCCAAGCGGTTCATCGACGACCAGGACGCCGGCGCGCCTGAGTTCAAGGCGCTGCGCGCTGCCGGGGAGGCCCATCCGATCGAGGAGACCGGACGCAAGCTCCGCGGCCTGATGGCCTGGGTGAAGTCCCACGACGACGACTACGTGGAGGGCACCGCCGCTCGCTGAGCCGCGCGCCCGTCCGCCGTTTCGCAGTTAACGCCAGCGATCCGGACTCTTGCCAGGGAACATTCCCCGGCAAGAGCCCGGATCGCTGGCGTCTAGCTGCGGTGGGTTGATTTTGGGGCGGACGGGGTGAGCTTGGCTGGTTTGCACAGGGTGTTGTCGATTTGTTGCACCCCTTTCACTGGCGTTCGGGGTGCGCTGAAGTGAAGGCATGGATGTGATCCGAGCCCGCGAACTGGTCAGCCAAGGGAAAAGCCATCGGGCGTTGTCGCGCCAAGCCGGCTCGGGTGCGCTGGTGCGAGTGCGTCACGGTGCCTATGCCGATGCCCTGGCGGCACCAGCGATCAACCGCCATCTACAGCTGGTTGCCGGAACCTGGCCCACGCTTGGGCCCAACACCGTGATCAGCCACGTCAGCGCCGGGGTGCTACACGATCTGCCGTCGTGGACCGGTCTATTGGGACGCGTGACGGTAACTCGCTCCGGTTCGGGTCACGGTGAGCGGAGCACGCACCTCTACGCGCGCCGCTCCGACCTTTCCGGCCAGGAGGTGATCGAACTCGGTGGCTACCGGGTGACCAGTCTCGAGCGGACGGCGATCGACTTCAGCTGTCTGCTCAACTACGAGCAGGCGGTGTCGGTTCTCGATGCGGCACTGCATGCCAAGGCCGATCTGGCTCTGCTGGCGGCGACAGTCGAGGCCGCCGGTCGGAAACGTGGCATTGGGACGGCGCGTGCGGCCCTTGCCTTCGCCGACGGTCGGTCGGAGAGCCCGGGCGAGTCCATCAGCAGGGTACGGATCGCCGAGGTTGGGCTTGAGCGTCCCGAACTGCAGGTGAACATCTTCGATGAGTACGGCAACTGGGTGGCGAGAACCGACTTCGGTTGGCTCCTGCGCGGCGTGGTTGGCGAGTTCGACGGCCGGATCAAGTACGCCGGCACGCCTGAGGAAGTGTCGCGCGCGGTGATGAAGGAGAAGGCGCGCGAAGCTGCAATTCGGCGGCTCGGGTGGGTCGTCGTCCGCTGGGGCTGGGACGACCTGGCGAATCGCGCCGCGTTCCGTGACCGCATCGAGTCGGCGTTCACCCAAGCGTCCAATCAGATTCTCGGCGACGCGCGACCGGCCTAGCCGGTGCTCGTGCTCGTCCCAGCCGTCCGCCGCTCAGTTCCCGCCGGCGAATCTGACATTTGCCGGGGAAGGTTCCCCGGCGAACGTCAGTTTCGCTGGCGGGAACTTTGGGGGCACGAGTGCGAGCAAGCTCGCCCTGCGCTCTCGTCGCCGGGTCTCGCTGCGCTGTGGACCCTTCCTCCTCGGCGAGTGCGAGCAAGCTCGCCCTGCGCTCTCGTCGCCGGGTCTGGCAAGCTGGCGCCCATGACTAACACGGCGACGCTCGACCCCGGACTGTCCACGGCCGAGGTCGAGGATCGAGTGCGGCGCGGGCTGGTGAACGAGCTGCCGCCACGGTCGGGCCGCAGCACCTGGGACATCGTCCGGGCCAACGTGTTCACCCGGATCAACTTCCTGCTGATGGTGCTGTTCATCATGGTGCTGAGCACCGGCTCGATCGTGAACGCGCTGTTCGGCTTCCTGATCATCATCAACTCCGGCGTGGGCATCGTCCAGGAGCTCAAGGCGAAGCGCACGCTGGACAGCCTGGCCGTGGTCGGCGAAGGCAAGCCCACCGTCCGCCGGGACGGGGTTCCGGTCGAACTGCACCGCGAAGAGCTGGTGCTCGACGACGTGATCGAGATCGGCCCGGGCGACCAGATCGTCGTCGACGGCGAAGTGGTCGAGGCGTCCTATCTCGAAGTCGACGAGTCGCTGCTGACCGGCGAGTCCGATCCGCTGGAGAAGACGCCGGGCAGCGAAGTGATGTCGGGGAGCTTCGTGGTCGCCGGGTTCGGCGCGTTCCGGGCGACCAAGGTTGGCCGCGACTCCTACGCGGCCAAGCTGACCAGCGAGGCCAGCAAGTTCTCGCTGGTGAAGTCGGAGTTACAGCAGGGCATCAACCAGATCCTGCGGCTGATCACCTGGCTGCTGATCCCGGTCGGGCTGGCCACGATCTGGGTGCAGTGGGGCCAGCGCACCGACGAGACCTGGCAGCAGGTGGTGCTACGGATGGCCGGCGCCCTGGTGCCGATGGTGCCCGAGGGTTTGGTGCTGCTCACGTCGCTCGCGTTCGCGGTGGGTGTGGTTCGGCTCGGCAAGCAGCAGTGCCTGGTCCAGGAGCTCCCGGCGATCGAGGGCCTGGCCAGGGTCGACGTGGTCTGCGCCGACAAGACCGGCACCCTCACCGAGAACGGCCTCAAGTTCACCGACCTCGACACCCTGGATTCCAACGACATTCCGGGCCTCAGAAAGGTGCTGGCCCAACTCGCCGCCGGCGATCCGCGTCCGAATGCTTCGATGCAGGCGCTGGCACACGAACTGCCGCTCACCGAACAGCAGTGGGCGATCACCGCGATGGCGCCGTTCACGTCCGCCAAGAAATGGTCGGGCATGTCGTTCGAGGGCCACGGCAACTGGGTGATCGGCGCCCCGGACGTGCTGGCCCCGGCCAAGAGTGCGGCCGCGTCCCGGGCTGAACAGATCGGCGCGGGTGGCCGCCGCGTGCTGCTGCTGGCCGAGTCCGATCGGCTCGTGGACGCCCTCGGCGCCCCGGGAACGGTCACCCCCCGCGCACTGCTGGTGCTGGAGCAGAAGGTGCGCCCGGAGGCGGCCGGCACCCTGGCCTTCTTCGCTGAGCAGAACGTGGACGTGAAGGTCATCTCCGGCGACAACGCGACCTCAGTGGGCGCGGTCACCGGCTCGTTGGGCGTCGATACCGGCGAGGTCGTCGATGCCCGCACCCTGCCCGAGGACGCGGACGAGTTCGCCGCGCGCGTCGAGGAAGCCGGGGTGTTCGGACGGGTCACCCCGCAGCAGAAGCGGCAGATGGTGGCTGCCCTCCAATCCAAGGGACGCAACGTCGCCATGACCGGCGACGGCGTCAACGATGTGCTCGCGATAAAGGATGCCGACCTGGGCGTCGCGATGGGTTCGGGGGCCGCCGCAACCCGCTCGGTGGCCCAGATCGTGCTGCTGAATGACAGCTTCGCCACCCTGCCGCACGTGGTGGCCGAGGGCCGCCGGGTGATCGGCAACATCGAGCGGGTCGCGAACTTCTTCCTGACCAAGACGATGTACTCGATCATTCTGGCGCTGCTGGTGGCGTTGTGGCGGATCCCGTTCCCGTTCGTGCCGATTCACATCTCGTTCGTCGGCTGGTTCACAATCGGCATTCCGGCCTCCATCCTTGCGCTGGCGCCGAACGCCGAGCGGGCGCGTCCGGGCTTCCTGAAGCGGGTGATGAGCTTTTCGATCCCGGCGGGCATCGTGGTCGCCGTGACCAGCTTCACCGCCTACCTGCTGGTCAAGCCGGCCACCCCTGACCCCGTCCTCAGCACCCAGGCGAGCACCGCGGCGCTGGTCACGCTGATGATGGGCGGGGCGTGGGTGATGATCGCGACCGCGCGTCCGTACCAGTGGTGGAAGCTGCTGATGATCGGGCTGTGCCTGCTGGCCGCCTACGGGGTGATCTTCTGGCTGCCGTACTGGCTACCCGCCTGGGCCGAGGTGATCCCGCTGCTCGGCAACCTGATCCCGCAGCTGCAGATGGATCCGGCCAATGCCGCGATGATGACCACCACCGCCTCGATGGGCCTGTTGGCGATCGTCCTGATCGAAGCAATTTGGTGGATCTCCGGGAGGGTCACCGGCGAGCGGCGGCACCTGTTCGGCACTCTCGCCGCCGACTGAGAGTCTCTAGATCACCGGGTCGACCGCGAAGTCGGCCAGGCCGTGCTGCTCGCACACCACCAGGCAGCGATCCGCCGCCCCCATAGCTGCCGCGGGCCAGCCGGTCGCCGGCTGGGCCAGCGCGATCAGGTAGTTCGCCCGCGCCTCATTCTCCGGACGCGCCGAAGGCGTCAGCTGCCCGTGGTACGCGGCGGCGTAGACCGTCCGCAGCAGCAACTCATCGCCACTGGCCTCGCGTTCGGCAGCCAGCAACGCGTGGGCGGCGTTGTTGGCCTATGCGCCCTGGCGGCGGTGCCAGTCGGCATCCACCACGACCTCGCCCGCCGCGCCCGCGGTCAGATGCGAGCCGCGATCTCGTCGCCGACCACCGACGTCGGACGCTTGGTCGCGCCCCGCTCGGCGATGTCGGCGTCCACGGCCACCTCGATGCGCCTGGCGTCGGCCGGACGGCCGAGGTGGTCGAGTAGCAGGGCCATCGACAAGATGGTGGCGGTCGGGTCGGCGATGCCCTGGCCGGCGATGTCCGGCGCCGAGCCGTGCACCGGCTCGAACATGGACGGGAACGCGCCGGTCGGGTTGATGTTCGCCGAAGCGGCTAGCCCGATGCCGCCGGTGACTGCAGCGGCCAGATCGGTGAGGATGTCGCCGAAGAGGTTGTCAGTGACCATCACGTCGAAGCGCTGCGGGTCCTGCACCAGGGCGATCGTGGCCGCGTCCACGTGCAGGTAGTCGGTGGTGACGTCTGGGTGCTCGGCGGCGACGGTCTGGAAGAGCCGGTTCCACAGCCCGCCGGCGTGCACCAGCACGTTGTGCTTGTGCACCATGGTGACCGCCTTGCGGCGGTTCTCGGCGCGCTCGAAGGCGTCCCGGATCACCCGCTCGACACCGTGGGCCGTGTTGATGCTGACCTCGGTGGCCACCTCGAAGTCGGTGCCGGCACGGAAGGCGCCGCCGTTGCCGCAGTAAAGGCCCTCGGTGCCCTCGCGCACCACGACGAAGTCGATCGGCCCGCGCTCGGTCACCGACGTGGCCAGGGGAGTGGGCACGCCCGGGTACAGCTTGGACGGGCGCAGGTTCACGTAGTGGTCGAACGCGAAGCGCAGCTTGAGCAGCAGACCCCGCTCCAGAAGCCCGGACGGGATCGCCTTCGAACCCGGCGCGGCTCCCACGGCGCCGAGGATGATCGCCTGCGAGGCGGCCAGGGTTTCCAGTTCGGAGTCGGGCAGCACCTCACCGGTGCGCTGCCAGCGCTCGGCGCCCAGGTCGTGGTGCACGAAGTCGAAGGCATCCTCGCCGACCACGGTGGTGAGGACCTTGAGGCCCTCGGCCACCACCTCGGGGCCGATGCCGTCGCCGGCGATGACGGAAATGACTGGCTTGTCGGCTGTTCTCACCCGGGCGAGGTTACTGGGACGACCACGCTTCGGACGTCCCTGTCTCACCACTCAGCGGTAGCATGCGCACATGTCCCTGACTTTCCCGCTCCATCGCAACCCCAATCCGGCCCGCGACGACGAGGTCGCGCGAGTCCTGGCGAACCCTGGCTTCGGTGATCACTTCACCGATCACATGGCCGTCGCGACCTGGACGAAAGCGGACGGTTGGGCCGCGGATGAGGTCAAGCCCTACGGGCCGTTCCAGATGGACCCGGCCAGCGCCGTCCTGCACTACGGCCAGGAGATCTTCGAGGGCTTGAAGGCCTACCGGCATGCGGACGGTTCGATCCACCTGTTCCGTCCGGAGGCGAACGCCGAGCGTTTCCAGTCCTCCGCCGCCCGGATGATGCTGCCCGAACTGCCAGTGGCCGACTTCGTCACCGCGGTCGAAGAACTGGTCAAGGTGGACGAGCGCTGGGTGCCGGTTTCGGCGGGTGAGCAGAGCCTCTACATCCGGCCGTTCATGTTCGCGTCCGAGGTGTTCCTAGGCGTGCGTGCGGCCGAGCGGGTCACCTTCTGCGTGATCGTGTCGCCCGCCGGGCCGTACTTCGCCGGCGGCGTCCAGCCCGTCGACATCTGGGTGACCGACGAGTATTCCCGGGCCGGGGTGGGCGGCACGGGTGCGGCCAAGTGCGGCGGCAACTACGCCTCGTCCCTGATCGCGCAGTACGAAGGCTATGAGCACGGCTGCTCGCAGGTGCTATTCATCGAGGCCGCTGACAAGGACCGGGTGGAGGAACTCGGCGGCATGAACGTCTTCCTGATCACCGCGGACGGGCGGTTGGTCACCCCTGCGCTCACCGGCACCATCCTGGAGGGCATCACCCGCGACTCGATCCTGACCGTGGCGGCCGAGCTGGGCCTCACTCCTGAGGAACGCCGGATCACTCCCGACGAGCTCTTCTCGGGCATTGCTGACGGCAGCACCGTCGAGGCGTTCTCGTGCGGCACCGCGGCTGTGGTCACCCCGATCGGTGCGTTCAAATCGAAGGCCGGCGAGTGGCGCCTGCCCGAGAACGGCAGCCCGCAGACCCTCGCGATCCGCAACGCCATCCTGGACATCCAGTACGGCCGCGTCCCCGACACCCACGGCTGGCTGAAGCGCGTCCGCTGAGCGCACAGCTCGTCGAGGGCCGGCCTACCCGAGATCCGTCGGGTTTCCGTCTGCTGCGCCTTGGGTTCATCCCTGTGGCGGGCATTCAACCCGGTTTTGACCGGTTTCGAGGGCCTCACCAGCGGCTCCCGAAAGAACAACCCGACTTTGACTGGTTATGGAGCCGGATTCCGGCCGGATAACCAGTCAAAGTCGGGTTCATCGCAGACGGGACCACGGGACCGCCGCCATAACCGGTCGAAAGCGGGTTTATCGGCGTCGTCCGCGTGGATCATCGATCACATTCGCATCGGGGAACCGGACTTGGCGCCAGTACTCGCTCCAGGGGGTGTGCTCGCAGGTTTGGCTGGTCCTCGACGGGCGGTCGTGACGCTGGCGGCCGAGTTATCCCGATTAAGAGGGCGGCCTACGCCAGTGCGGCCAGCGCGGCCGCGTAGTCGGGCTCCTCGCTGATGTTCGGCACCTGTTGGGTGTAGGTGATGGTGCCGTCCGCGTCCGCCACCACGACCGCGCGGGAGAGCAGAGTGCGCATCGGCCCGTCCAGCAGGGTGACGCCGAAGTCGTCGCCGAAGCTCGAGCGGAAGCCGGACCCGGTCACGACGTTGTCGATGCCCTCGGCGCCGCAGAACCGGGCCTGGGCCATCGGAAGGTCGTTCGAGACACAGAGCACGACCGCGTCCGGCAGCCCGGCGGCGAGTTCATTGAACCGACGGACGCTCATCGCGCAGACCCCGGTATCGATGCTCGGGAAGATGTTCAGCACCAGCCGCTTGCCCACTGCCACGTCCGGGCCGAGGTCGTCGGTCATACCGGTGCTGGTGAGCACGAAGCCGGGTAGCTTGCTACCCACTTCGGGGAGTTCGCCGATGCTGTGTACGGTCAATCCGCGGTGCACGAGTGTCGCCATGTTTGAGATCGTAGTCTCGAAACCTGAAACGCTGGCGTAACCGCGGTGGGGGACGGCAAACTCACCCGGTGACTCAATTGCCAGCCGCACCGGACAGCTTCCACGTCTTTGACACCACGCTTCGCGATGGTGCCCAGCAGGAGGGACTCCAACTCACCGTTGCCGACAAGTTGAAGATCGCCCGTCACCTCGACGACCTCGGCGTCGACTTCATCGAGGGCGGCTGGCCGGGCGCCAACCCCAATGACACCGCCTTCTTCGCCGCGGCGGCCGCCGGTGAGCTGAAGCTGCGCAACGCCAAGCTGGTGGCCTTCGGCGCCACTCGCAAGGTCGGTGCCGCCGCAGCCGACGACCCGCAGGTGCAGGCGCTGCTGGACGCCAACACCGAAGTGATCTGCATCGTGGCGAAGAGCCACGACGAGCACGTCTTCCGTGCGCTGCACACCACGCTGGAGGAGAACCTCGCCATGGTCACCGATACGGTGGCCCATCTCGTCGCCAACGGACGCCGGGTGTTCGTCGACTGTGAGCACTTCTTCGACGGCTACCGTGCCAACCCTGACTACGCGCTCGAAGTGGTGCGCGCCGCTGCCGAGGCCGGCGCCGAGGTCGTCGTGCTCTGTGACACCAACGGCGGGATGCTGCCCTCCTGGATGGGGGACATCGTGTCCGCCGCCGCCCAGATCGGCGTCGATCTCGGCATCCACTGCCACAACGACACCGGCTGTGCCGTGGCCAACACGCTGGCCGCGGTCGAGGCGGGCGTGATGCATGTCCAGGGCACCATGAACGGCCACGGCGAGCGCACCGGCAACGCGAACCTGATCACGGTGATCGCGAACCTGCAGCTCAAGTACGGCTGGCAGGTGGTCACTCCCGACCAGTTGGCCGAGGCCACCCGGGTCAGCCACGCGATTTCGGGCGTCACCAACTACCCGATGAACACCCGCCAGCCGTACGTGGGTGCGTCCGCGTTCGCGCACAAGGCCGGCCTACACGCGTCCGCGATCAAGGTGGACGCGAACCTGTACCAGCACATCGATCCGAAGCTGGTTGGCAACGACATGCGCATGCTGGTCTCCGACATGGCCGGGCGCGCGAATATCCAGATCAAGGGCTCCGAGCTCGGCTACGACCTCTCCGACCGCGACCTGGCGGCTAAGGTCACCGAGAAGGTGAAGGCGCGCGAGATGGACGGGTATTCCTACGAGTCGGCGGACGCGTCCTTCGAACTGCTGCTGCGCGACGAACTCGGCTTGCTGGAGGACTATTTCGAGGTGCTCAGCTGGCGGGTGCTGACCGGGCATGAGGTGAAGCCCGAAGGTGATTCCGAGGCTGTGGTGAAGGTGCGTGCGAAGGGCTTGACCTACAACCTGGTCGGTGAGGGTCACGGCCCGCTGAACGCCCTTGATGTCGCGCTGCGGAACGCGCTGAATCCTGCCTACCCGCAGGTCGACGAGTTCGAGCTCACCGACTACAAGGTGCGGATCATCGACCAGGGCCACGGCACGGACGCGATCGTGCGTACCTTGATCGACATGACCGACGGCGAGCGCACCTGGACGACCGTCGGTGTCGGCACCAACGTCATCGAGGCATCCTGGGAGGCGCTTCACGACAGCTACCTGTGGGCGCTGGCCCACCCTGGCTTCGAGGGCGCGGACGCGTAGTCGCGGCACCCCGCTAGGCTGGCCGGGTGACCAGTAGCGATGAGATTCGGATCGGCCACGTCGAGCGTGAGCAGGCCGTGGCCGACCTGCGCCGCGCGGCGGAGGACGGCCGGCTCACCGCGGAGGAGCTCGACGAACGAGCCGAGCGGGCCCGAGTCGCGCGCACCAGCACCGAGCTGGCGGCGCTGTTCGCCGACCTGCGGCCAGGCACTTCGCTGTCCGCAACGGTGCCGATGCCGACCGCCGCCCAGGCACTCGCCGCACTGGCCAACGTCGGTCACCGGCCAGAGGCGCCGCTCATCCTCGACGCGGGATGGTCGGGCACGAAGCGCACCGGAGCCTGGGTGGTGCCACCGTTCATGGTCGCGCGTGCTGGGATCGAGACTGTCCGGATCTACTGCCTCCAGGCGCGGGCCGCCACCGAGGTGATCGATCTGGTGGTTGAGGCCACGATGGGCACCGTCGTGTTGGTGCTGCCCGACGGTTGGGCGGTGAACGTCGACCGGCTGACCCGCGGCATCGGCACTGTGAAGGTGAAGGTGCCGGGCATTCCGGCCCCGGGCTGTCCGCTCTTCCTGGTGCGCGGCTCAGTGGGTATGGGCACCTTCAAGGCCCGGCCGGCGAACCGCCTCGACCGCTGGCGCCTGCGTCGGCAGCGCGAGCGCGAGCAGCGCGCCCTGACGGCGTAGAGCAACGCTGATCAGCGCTGGACGTCTGCCTGGGTGTTAGGCCCCGGGCGGCTGCACCACGGTCACCCCGTCGGCTAGGTAGCGCTGATGCGCTCCAACACCAGCGGACCACGATCCACCGGGGAGTCGGCGTAAGTGACGGCGTCCGCCAGCGCCTCGCGGGCGCGTTCCATGCGTTCGGGGGTGTCGGTGTGCAGCGTGAACAGCGGGGCACCGGCGGCGACCCGGTCGCCCACTCCGGCGTGCCAGGTGACGCCGGCGGCGGCCTGTACCTGCTCGCCCTGCACTGCGCGTCCGGCCCCTAGGCGCCAGGCAGCCAGTCCGACGGCCATCGCGTCCATGCCAGCGAGGTAGCCGTCCGCCGAAGCGGTAATGACCTCGGTGTGGCGGGCCGTGGGCAGGGGAGCGTCCGGATCGCCGCCCTGGGCGCGGATCATGGCCTTCCAGGTGTCCATGGCCTTGCCGGACGCGAGCACGTCCGCGGGGTCGGTATCGATGCCGGCGCACAGCAGCATCTCGCGGGCCAGGGCCACGGTCAGTTCGACCACATCGGACGGTCCGCCGCCGGCCAGCACGTCCACCGACTCGGCGACCTCGAGGCCGTTGCCGGCCGTCCGTCCGAGCGGAGCGTTCATGTCGGTGATCAGCGCGACCGTGTTCACCCCCGCGGCAGTGCCGATGCCGACCATGGTCTGAGCGAGCGCCCGGGAGTCAGCTACGGACTTCATGAAAGCGCCCGAGCCGGTCTTGACGTCGAGCACCAGCGAACTGGTGCCCTCGGCGATCTTCTTGCTCATGATCGAGGCCGAGATCATCGGAATCGACTCCACGGTCGCGGTCACGTCGCGCAGGGCGTAGAGCTTCTTGTCGGCCGGGGCAAGGCCTGCGCCGGCAGCGCAGATCACCGCACCGACGGACTCCAGTTGCGCCAGCATCTCGGTGTTGCTGAGGCTGGCCCGCCAGCCCGGAATCGCTTCGAGCTTGTCGAGGGTGCCACCGGTGTGGCCGAGACCGCGTCCGCTCAGTTGCGGGACGGCCGCGCCACAGGCCGCCACCAGCGGGGCCAGCGGCAGGGTGATCTTGTCGCCCACACCGCCGGTGGAGTGCTTGTCGACGGTGGGCCGGGAGAGCGAGGAGAAATCCATCCGCTCGCCGGTGGCGATCATGGCGTTGGTCCAGCGGGTCAGCTCGTCGGCATCCAGGCCACGGAAGAAGATGGCCATTGCCATCGCGGCCATCTGCTCGTCGGTGACGATGCCGTCGGTGTAGGCGCGGATCAGCCAGTCGATGGCGGGCTCGCTGAGGCGGCCGCCGTCGCGCTTGGTGCGGATCAGTTCAACAGCGTCGAAGGTGCTCACGCATCGCACCCTAGGGTAGAGGCATGGCTCGTCGCATCTGGTTGCCCTATCCCGACTCGGCCGCAGCCGAGACCGCTCTTGGGCCGCTCCCGGAAGGGCTTGTCGCCGACTACTTCCTGGCGGACGGGAGTTGGCCCGACTCGATCGACGAGGTCGAGTTGCTGGTCGCGCCGTACATGCATCCGGCGCCTGCGGTGATGGCCCGGGTGGGGGAGATGGATCGGTTGAAGGTGGTCCAGCTGCTCAGCGCGGGCTACGACAACTTCCTGCCCTACCTGCCGGACGGGGTGCAGCTGTGTAACGCGGCCGGAGTCCACGATGCCAGCACGGCTGAGTTGGCGGTGGGTCTCGCGCTGGCCAGCAACCGGCACCTCGATACCTATGCCCGTAACATGCCGGCCGGAATCTGGGGCAACGACTTCGCCACCTCGTTGGCCGACCGGCGGGTGCTGATCGTCGGCTACGGCCGGATCGGTGCGGCCATCGAGCGCCGACTCGCCGGGTTCGAGGTCGCGTCGGTGACGCGGGTGGCTCGGCGGGCGCGGACGGGAGCGGTTCCCGTCCGCTCGATCGGGGAGCTGCCTGCGCTGCTGCCGGACGCTGATGTCGTGTTCGTGATCACGCCGCTGACCCCAGAGACCGAGCACCTGATCGGAGCCGCCGAACTGGCGAAGCTGGCCGACGGTGCGCTGCTGGTGAACGTGTCCCGCGGCAAGGTGGTCGACACCGAGGCGCTGGCGGACGCGACCGCGTCCGGACGGGTGCGCGCTGCGCTCGACGTCACCGACCCCGAGCCACTGCCGCCCGATCACCGCTTGTGGCGGACTCCCGGCGTGCTGATCAGCCCGCATGTCGGCGGCCAGAGCACCGCCTTCTACCCACGGATGCAGCGTCTGGTGCGCGCCCAGCTGCAGCGCTTCGCCGTCGGCGAGCCGCTGGAGAACGTGGTGGCCTGACCGACGACTCAACTTCGCTCCCGAATGGGACCTTTGCTCCCGAAGTTTCGGGAGCAACGGCCCCTCTAGGGAGCGAAGTCGGGCTCGAGCGGGCGCTGGGGCCGGACGCCCGCGGACGGGCTCGGCGCAACCTGTCTGTCGTAGACTCCGCGCCATGCGCATCGCCAGATTCGTCGCCCAGGGCGACCCGACCTACGGAGTTGTCGAACTAGCCGAGGATTCGGGCCCCAATCCGGACACCATCGCCGTGGTCTCCGGTGATCCGCTGGCCGGACCGGTGCACTACACCGGCGAGCGCCTCCCGCTGGCGGACGTCCGGCTGGTTGCCCCGGTGATCCCGCGCAGCAAGGTGATCGGCATCGGACGCAACTACGCAGCGCACGCCGCCGAACTCGGCAACGAGGTGCCGGACCAGCCGATCATCTTCAGCAAGCCCAACACCTCTGTGATCGGTCCGGGCGAGCCGATCGTCTATCCGCCCGAGTCGAAGGACCTGCACTACGAGGGCGAACTCGCGGTGGTGATCGGGCGGATCTGCCGCCGCGTTCCGGTGGAGCGGGCGGCGGACGTGATCTTCGGGTACACGGTCGCAAACGACGTCACCTGCCGCGACCTGCAGAAGTCGGACGGGCAGTGGACGCGTGCGAAGGGTTTCGACAGCTTCTGCCCGATCGGACCCTGGATCGCCACCCACCTGGACATCGACGAAGCCGGCCGGCTCGACATCGAGACGACGCTCAACGGTGAAGTGGTGCAGTCGGGCAACACCGAACTGATGGTGCGTGGCGTGCCTGAACTGATCGCTTACGTGTCGGCGTTCACCACCCTGCTGCCAGGTGACGTGATCCTCACCGGTACGCCGGCAGGGGTCGGCCCGATGCAGCCCGGTGACCGGGTCAGTGTCACGATCGCCGGCATCGGCACACTGACCAACGTCGTGGTGGCCGAGGACGCCTGAGGTGACGTCCGCCGTCCTGCACGAGCCGCGTCCGGGGGTTACCTATCCCGAGGTGCTTTTGGTTGCCGAGAACGAGTCGCCGGCGCGCCGGATCGCCCTCGGCCTGGGCGGGCCGCTGGCTGGGGTAATCACCTTCCTGGTGGTCACTCCGCTGGTCACCGCGGGCCTGATCGGGCTGGGTTGGGTGCTGGCGGGCTCGCCGGGCGACTGGCGCAGTTTCTATGCCGCCGCGGCGAAGTTCGAGGAGCCGGCGGGAGTCTTCGCCACGCACCTTGGACTGTCGATGCTGATCCCGATCAGCTTCGGACTGGTCTACCTGCTGCACCGGTTCAACCCGCGTTGGCTGCACTCGGTGCAACCCGGCTTCCGCTGGCGGTACACGTTCGCGGCGACGCTGGTGGCGGTGGTGGTGCTGGGCGGGCTCTGGGTGCTGTCCCGGGTCGGGGAGGCCTGGGTGTTCGCTCCCGAAAAGAACCTGTGGTGGTTCCTCGCCGCGATCGTGATCACTTCGCCGCTGCAGGCCGCGGCCGAGGAGTACTTCTTCCGCGGCTACCTGTTGCAGGCGATCGGCATGGCATCGCCGGCCGGTCCGTGGTTCGGCGTGGTGGGTTCGGCGGCCGTGTTCGCGCTGCTGCACGGGACGCAGGACGTGCCACTGTTCCTGCATCGCTTCGCGTTCGGCCTGATCGCAGGCTTCTTGGTACTGAAGACCGGCGGGCTGGAGGCGGGCATCGCCGCACACGTGGTGAACAACCTGGTGGCGTTCGGCTATGGGGCGCTTTCGGGGACGCTGGCCGAAACGAAGGGGGTCACAACGGTCGGCTGGGTCGAGGTGGCCTGGAACCTGGCGGCTTTCGCGCTGTTTGCTGCTGGAGCGCTCTGGGTGGCCCGGCGGATGCGGCTCGCGACGACGACTCCCGGCGTCCGGGTGGGCTCAGTTTGAGCCAAGGGCGTGCCGTCCGGTAAGGTCGTTCCTCGGCTGGTTCGCGGGAATTGGCCGATGGGGTATGGGGTAATTGGCAGCCCGCCGGATTCTGGTTCCGTCAGTCTAGGTTCGAGTCCTAGTACCCCAGCTGCAGCGAGATTCGCCGCCGCTGGAAGCAGTTTGGTAGTGTTCGCTGGGTCGCGAAAGCGACAGCTAGGGCCCCGTTGTGTAGCGGCCTAGCACGCCGCCCTCTCAAGGCGGTAGCGCGGGTTCGAATCCCGTCGGGGCTACAAGGTGAAACCCCTTGTCAGACGTAAGTCTGGCAAGGGGTTTTGTGCATCCACGGGCAACGCCGACAGCGCTCCCGCCGTCGGCGACCTCGTCCCAGTCGAGGAAGAAGCCGTGGGCGCGACCGTCGAGGAGAACGAAGCGGGCGAGGTTGAACGGTTCGTCGCGGGCGAGGATTCCGTCGTAGAGCGCCAGGCACAGGTCGTTGGCGCCCACGATGTCGGCGCGTGCGTTTCGGACGTAAGCCGGGACGCCGGTCATGCCGTCCAGAAGGGCACGGATGCTGGGCCGCACGGACGGCGTCTTGGCGGTTCGGCTCCGCAGGGTGCGTTCGGGCGCAGCGGCGGCCTGGGCGAGGTCGCGGAGATGTTGTCGCTCGGCTTCGTCGAGCTTGAGTGCGTCGGCGATGGCGTCGAGGACTGAGGTGGACACGCCGCCGAGCTGGCCGCGTTCGAGGCGGCCATAGTAGTCGACGCTTACCCCGGCGAGGAGGGCGACCTCTTCGCGCTTGAGGCCGGCAACGCGTCGGCGGCCGTCCATCGCGGGTAGGCCGGAGTCCTGGGGCCGGACGCGGGCGCGTCGGCTGGTCAGGAACTCGTTGATCTCGCGGCGGTTGTCCGCCCGACGACGCTACCGCCGGACCGTCCGCGCGTAACAGGTACTGGCGGTGCGTGGTACGGCAGGTGGTTCCGCGTCCGCGCGGGAAGCGGTGTAGTGGTTGGGCAACAGCCCAGCGGAAGGACAACTCATGCGAACTGTGACCCTGAACAACGGCGTCGAGATGCCGATCCTCGGCTTCGGCGTCTTCCAGATCACCGACCCCGCCGAATGTGAACGAGCGGTGAGCGAAGCCCTCGCCGCCGGCTACCGGCTGATCGATACCGCCGCGTCCTACCAGAACGAGGAAGCCGTCGGACGGGCGATCGCGGCCAGCGGTATCCCGCGTGAGCAGCTGTTCGTCACGACCAAGCTGTGGATCCAGGGCGCCGGCGAAGGCAGGACCCGTGCCGCCTTCGAACGCTCGCTGCAGCGACTCGGCCTCGACCACCTCGACCTGTACCTGATCCACCAGCCGTTCGGCGACGTGTACGGCGCATGGCGGGACATGGAGAAGATCAACGCCGAGGGGCTTTCCCGGGCGATCGGGGTGTCGAACTTCCATCCGGACCGGCTGGTCGACCTGATCATGCATAACGAGGTGATCCCCGCGGTCGACCAGGTCGAGACCCACCCGTTCCACCAACGTGTCGCCGACCAGGAGCTGATGGCTGTCGAGGGCGTCCAGATCGAGTCGTGGGGGCCGTTCGCTGAAGGCAGGAACGGTCTGTTCACCAACCCGGTCCTCTCCTCGATCGCCGGGGCCCACGGAAAGAGCGTCGGACAGGTGGTGCTGCACTGGTTGACCCAGCGAGGTGTCGTGGTCATCCCCAAGACCGTGCGTTCTGAGCGGATGGCGGAGAATCTGGACGTGTTCGACTTCGAACTCACCGACCAGGAGATGGCTGCCATCGCCGACCTGGACACCGGTGCCAGCCAGTTTTTCGATCACCGCGATCCGGCCATGGTCAAGTGGCTCTCCGGCCGCACACTGGATGTCTGAGGAGCCGGCGCATGAAGACCCGCAATCTCGGCACCCTGCAGGTGTCCGGGCTCAGCCTTGGCGGCAGGGGCATGAGTGTGCACTACGGGCCGTCGCCGGAGCGGGGCGACCTGATCGCTTTCACCCGCACCGCGTTCGACCTCGGTGTGACGTTCTTCGACACCGCTCAGGTCTACGGCCCGTTCACGAACGAGGATCTTGTGGGTGTTGCCCTCGAACCGCTGCGGGACTGGGTCGTGATCGCAACCGAGTTCGGGTTCGACATTGACCCGGCCGACCCGCGCCGCCGGGCGATCCCCAAGCGGTCCGACGCGGGTATGCAGCGCGCGATCGCGTCCGGCATGACCAAGATCAACGTTTCCGCGCACCTGAACCAGATCTTCACCGGGGCCGTGCGGGGCGTGCTTGCTGCGAACCCGGCCATGGTGGATTCACGCAATTGGATGGCACCCGCCCGGAGTGCGGTCGAGCAGGAAAGTGCGAGCTTTACGGGCTTGGCCGCTAGCGCGTCTCCCGGACCGCGGCTCTACCCGGACCCATGCCCACGGTCCGGGCGGTGTCCGTGCGGGTAGTGCGCCAGACTTGCGGGGTGGATATCGAGATCACTACGGACTTCATCCGGTTGGGCCAACTGCTCAAATACGCCAACCTCGTCGCTGACGGAGCCGAAGCCAAATCGCTGATCGCCGCGGGCGGCGTCCGGGTCGATGGCGAACCTGAAAACAGACGCGGCCGGCAGGTCAGCGTCGGTTCGGTGGTCGAGGTGGACCTGCCCGGTGGACCGCAACAGGTGCGCGTGGTTGCCGAGGCGTCGGGCCAGGAGTAACGCCGGGTCAAGGGTCGCGTAGGTTCGGCCGACGTCGGGACGGGCGTTTCGTGCACCGCAGCTGGGGTACCGGGCGTCTGAACCGACGAGAGGATGATCATGGGCCTGGGTATTGGAATCGTTCTGCTGGTGATTGGCGCCGTCCTCAGCTTCGCGGTGCGGGATTCCGTTCCCGGTGTAGACCTGTCGATGGTCGGCTACATCTGCATGGGCGCGGGCGCGATAGCCCTGGTGCTGGGCCTGGTCACCAACACCCAGGCCACCCGCACCAAGCACACCAGCGTGGTGGAGCGGCACGACGAGCACTGACGTGAACTGACGGGCTTCGTCAGGCTCAGCCAGCGATGCGCTGCCGGGTTTTGTCAGGCTCGGCGAGCGGTCTTACCCGGGCTTCGTCAGGCTCAGCCACCGATCGGGCCCGGGCTTCGTCAGGCTCGGCCAGCGAGCGGGCCGGGCACCGCTGGGCTCGGCGAGTGGGTCGGTGGGCAGGCTTCGCGGCCGGCCCAAGCTGCGGGCCGGTCGGGTCAAGCCGCTGTTCGCTCGGTGTGCCGGTGGCGGGCGTGTCTGAGCCACACGCCGGCCTGCGGATGCCTGGCAGGTGGGGCGAACTCGGGTAGCCGGTCGGCTTCACTGATCCGAACTTGCCACTGGTCGCGCTGGTAGTACTTGGCTGGTTCGACCAGGCCGTGGTGGTGGTGACACATCAGGACCAGATTCGATAGGGCGGTCAAACCACCCAGCCACCAGGGCACCACGTGATGCGCCTCGCACGCTGATGGTGGCGTAGTACACCCAGGGAACACGCAGCCACCGTCGCGGGCGATCAGCGCCGCCCGCATCGCGGGGGTCACCAGCCGGCGCGAGCGGCCCACATCCAACACCTCGCTACCGCCACGCAGCACCACCGGGATGAGTTCGGCGTCACAACAGGCCTGCCGGAGTTCACCAGCCGACAGCTGAATGCCGTCACCGACCACCCCGGCGCCAGCAGCACCCTTGCGCAACTGGTCGTAGTCGAGTTTCACGATCACCTTCGCCGTGCCCACACCGGGTTTGGGTTGGGCGGTCGCCGCCTGGCCCAGCAGGTGAGTGAAGGCATCGGCGCGGCGTTGTTCGGGGGTGGCGTTCACGTACAGCGGGTCGCGGGCCTCCACGGCGGTGCGCCGCAACGCTTCGCTGTGCGCGTCGAGCAGGGTGATGAACTGCTCACCGGCCAGCTTGGGCAGACTTCCCGCGAACCGCACCGAACCACCCTGCCGCCAGAACCGCAGCGACCGATTGTGGTGCGCCGCTTCAGCCTCACGCTGCAACTTGGTTTCGAGTAGCTCGTCAGCGTCGGCCGGAGCGACCTTCGCCAGCACTTGAGGAGCAGCCCTGCCCAACGCGTCCGAATCCATGCTGTCGGCCAGGCCCACTAGCAACTCCTCAGCTTGGGCCTGCTGCGCCGCGTCCAGCTGAGCAGCCAATCCGCCAAGCACGGTGTTGATCGCCCGCACCTGACCGGTGCCCACCCGTCCAGCAACCGCCGCCTGACCGAGCACTGGATGCGCAGCCAGCTCACTGGCCCGATGCAACGCACCAGCAGCTTCACGCTTGGTCAGGTTCTGATCGATCGCCAGCCACGTCGAGGTCGGCGTCCCAGCCGAACGCTCCGACGCGTTGGCACGATCGGCTTTGGCCAGCAACAGCGAGGCCAGCGCGTCCAGCCGTCCGGTCAGACTGCGGGCCGCGGTGGCCTCACCAAGCAGGGCAGACGGCGTCGCCCCACCCAGATCGGCATCCACCCGATCCAGGACGGCCCGGAGCTGGCCCAGCGCTGCCGCCACCGGCAACCGATCCCGCTGCTGTTCTTCCATGAACCAAGCAAATCGGTCGGGTCTGACAGTTTCGTCCGTCGCAGCGCCAAACCGAGTGTGCGCCCCGATTCTCAGTCAACTTTCAGGAAGCTGGTGTCGAACCCTCACCGGCCCGCTTGTCAGTGGGGCTTGGCAGGATGTGCACATGAGGATCGACCTGCACACCCATTCGAACGTCTCGGACGGCACCGACACGCCGGCCGAGCTGGTGGCCAAGGCGTCCGCCGCGCTGGAGGTGGTGGCACTCACCGACCACGACACGTTCGACGGGCTGGCCGAGGCCGTCGCGGCGGGGGTTCAGGCCGGCGTCGAAGTGCTCCGCGGCATTGAGATCTCGGCCCAGCACCGTGGTGCCTCGGTGCACCTCTTGGGCTACGGCTGCCTGGCGGACGCGCCGGGGCTCGCTGCCGAACTGGCCCACGTCCGCGAAGGCCGGGCGCAACGGGTGCCGGCGATGCTCGCCAACCTGGCGCGCTACGGCATGCCAGTTCCGGTCGACGTGCTGGCCAGGCAGGTCGGCGACAGCCCTTCGGTCGGACGTCCGCATCTCGCGGACGCGATGGTCGAACTCGGTTATGTCGCCGACCGCAGGGAGGCGTTCGACAACTGGCTGGCCGATGACAAGCCGATCTTCGTGCATCGCTACGCCACCGAGCTGAAGACCGCGCTCCGCCTGATCCGGCAAGCCGGGGGAGTGGCTTTGGTCGCCCATCCCTGGGGACGGGGCAGTCGTGCTCAGCTGCCGTCCGAGTTACTGGCCGAGCTGGCCGCGTCCGACCTGTTGGACGGAGTTGAGGTCGACCACCAGGACCATGACCAGGCCACGCGTGCAGACCTGCGCGCGCTCGCTGCGGAACTCGGCCTGCTGGCCACCGGCTCGTCCGACTATCACGGTGCCGGCAAGCAGGAACACGATCTGGGCTGCAACCTCACCGCGCCGGAGGTGCTCACCGAAATCCGGCGAAGGGTAGCCGAGCGAGGTGGCCGGCTGTAGCGGTGTAAAGTCACTCGTCGATCCCACGACCGAAAAGGCAGTGCACTGATGACCGACCAGCCCGTCGACGCCGGGGACCAGCTAGCCGCATCCACTTCGGAGGCGTCGCTGCGCCGCACCGAGGCGCGCAGCGCCGAGATCGAGGCCCAGATCGCCAAGGATCCGTCCGGCTTCCGCGTGATGACCGGCGACCGGCCCACCGGCAACCTGCATCTTGGCCACTACTTCGGTTCGCTGGCGAACCGCGTCCGCATCCAGGACGCGGGGGTCGAAACCTTCATCCTGATCGCCGACTACCAGGTGATCACCGACCGCGACGGCACCGGGCCGATCCGCGAGCGGGTGCTGGGGATGCTGGCCGATTACCTGGCGATCGGCCTCGACCCGTCCCGCACCACCATCTATGCGCACTCCGCGGTGCCTGCCCTGAACCAACTGCTGCTGCCGTTCCTCTCCCTGGTGACGGACGCGGAATTGCGCCGCAACCCCACGGTCAAGGCCGAACTCGAAGCCACCGGCGACCGGCCGATGTCCGGCCTGCTGCTCACCTATCCGGTGCACCAGGCCGCGGACATCCTGTTCTGCAAGGCCAACCTGGTGCCGGTGGGCAAGGATCAGCTGCCGCACCTTGAGCAGACCCGGGTGGTGGCGCGGCGTTTCGACGAGCGTTACGGCCGGGTCGACCCCGCCCGTCCGATCTTCCCGCAGGCGGACGCGCTGCTGTCGAAGGCCTCGACGGTGCTCGGCCTTGATGGCACGAAGATGAGCAAGACCAAGGGCAACGTCATTGAGATCGGGATGGACGCCGACACGACCGCGAAGCTGATCAAGCGCGCCGTGACCGACTCTGACCGGTTCATCACCTACGACCCGGCGAACCGCCCGGAGGTGTCGAACCTGGTGCTGCTGGTGTCGCTGTGCACCGGACGCGAACCGATCGAGATCGCCGGGGAGATCGGCGACGGTGGTGGCGGCGGCCTGAAGAAGCTGGTCACCGAGTCCGTCAACGAGTTCTTCGCACCGATCCGTGCGCGCCGAGCTGAACTGGTCGCCGACCCCGGTTACCTGCTCGACGTGCTGCGCCGTGGAAACGCCCACGCCAACGAGATCGGCAATGCCACCCTCGATGAGGTGCGGGCCGCGATGAACATGACCTACTGACCAGTTCGGCGACAGCGCCTGGAGGTAAGAAAGTGGGGCCGGATCTTTCGATCCGGCCCCACTTTCGCGATCAGGAGGCGCTTTCCGGCTGATTCTCGGCCGATCCACCGCCGGAGCGGCGACGCCGGCGGCGACGCGGACGGCTGGCCTCGCCATCCGCAGCGGTCGCGGGCTGGGCATCCGCAGCTTCGACCGGCACGGTCTCGACCGCCCCGTCCACGGGCTCGCCGTTGCGCAGCCGACGACGGTTGCGCAACGGCTGGTCACCGCGGTCTTTGTGGTGACCGTGCTTGTCTCGATCGCGCTTGTCGTGGCCGTGCTTGTGGCCCTTGTGCTCGGCCGACGACTCACGCGGGGCGGCGTCCTTGAGTCGGCCCTTCGTGCCTTCAGGAATCTCTAGGTCACTGAACAGATGCGCGGACGTGGAGTAGGTCTCCTGCGGCTCCGGAAAGTCGAGTTCGAGCGCCTTGTTGATCACCTTCCAGCGGGTGATGTCAGCCCAGTCGACAAAAGTCACCGCGATGCCCTTGGCGCCGGCGCGGCCCGTCCGGCCGATCCTGTGCACGTAGGTCATCTCCGAGTCAGGGCACTCGTAGTTGATCACGTGGCTGACGTCGGTGATGTCGATGCCGCGCGCGGCCACGTCGGTGGCGACCAGCACCGACACCTTGCCCTCACGGAACTTCTTCAGCGCCTTCTCGCGGGCGACCTGGTTCAGATCGCCGTGAATCGAGGTCGCCTCGAAGCCGCGGTCGACCAATTCGTCGGCCAGGCGCTGGGCGGCCCGCTTGGTGCGGGTGAAGATCATGGTGCGAGTGCAGCTCGGCGCCTGCAGGATGCGCCCGACGATCTCGGGCTTGTCCAGGTCGTGCGCCTGGTAGATGAACTGGGTGGTGTCCGGCACGGTCAGTTGGGCGTCGTGCGTCTCCGCGCGGACGTTCACCGGCTGGTTCAGGTGCATTCGGGCCAGCGCGACGATCGCGGCCGGCATCGTGGCGGAGAACAGCAGTGTCTGCCGCGACTTAGGCGTCTTGGCGATCAGCCGCTCCACGTCGGGCAGGAATCCGAGGTCGAGCATCTCGTCGGCCTCGTCCAGCACCAGCACCTTCACCTGCGAAAGGTCGAGGGAGCGCCGGTTGGCCAGGTCGAGTAGGCGTCCGGGGGTGCCCACTACCACGTCCACCCCGTCGGTGAGGGTCTCCAGCTGGCTCTCGTAACCGACGCCGCCGTAGACGGTCAACACCCGCGCGCGGCGGACGGACGATGCGTCCGCCAGGTCACGGGTGACCTGCAGCGCGAGCTCGCGGGTCGGGCACATCACCAGCGCCTGCGGTGCGCCCGGCTTGACCAGATCGGCGTAGCCGGGATCGGTCGGGACGGCGATCCGCTGCAGCAGGCTGACGCCGAACGCGAGGGTCTTGCCGGTTCCCGTGCGGGCCTGGCCGATCATGTCGGTGCCGCCAATGGCGATCGGAATCGCGAGGGACTGGATGCGGAACGGGTTGACGATGCCCAGTTTGGCCAGAGCTTCGGTGATCTCGGGAATGACGCCCAGGTCGGCGAACGTGTGTTCGGCGTCGGCCTGAGGCAGGTTTGTCTCGGTCAGGATCTTGCCTTCTTCATTGACTGCAGCCCAGCAGGCGCAGTGAGTCTCGGTCCGCCGGCGGCAGGGTGGCGCCGCTCCAGGCAGGCTCGCACTTTGGTGTGCGGCAGGCTCAGTCTAGCGGCAGCGCCACGGTTGGCGGGACTCGGGCACTGTACGAGTGCACGGAGCCCCGTCAACTGGGCGCTACCCAGGTTCACCAGGCGTTCGCCAGTAGGTCGGCGAAGAGTTCCTCCGGATCGACCGGCAGACCCCGGGAGGTGAACCAGGTCGCTGTGTTGACACAATCGCGATGCAGGAAGTCGAGCGCGTTCGGGTTGGCCACTAGATCGACCAGTTGCGGCACTTCGATGATCACCAGACGCGGCTCGGCTGCGTCCGGTTAGGCCACGAGCAGGTTGTACGGGCTGAGGTCGCCGTGCACGACGCCGATCGCGGTCATGGCCTGCATGGCTGCAACCAACTGCTCGAACAGCGGTCCCGTCCAGCTGGACGGGTAGGGCACCGGCACACCAGCCGTGAAGAGCCGGTTCAGCGCCGCCCACTCCGCGGCTGCCCACAGCCCGGCGGCGACGGACCTGCCATAGGCGGTCCCGGCGGTCAGGGCTCTGGAGTCGCGGCTGTTCCGGACGCGGCGGCCCTCGGTGTAACCGGCGTCCCGGTGGAACATCCGATGCTCGCTGTTGCGGTAGCGCTTGGCCGCCAGCAGGCAGTTGGACGCGGGCTCGCCGGGAACGGCACGCTGCAACAGGATGACATCGGCCTCCTTGCCGGTCTTGAGCACGCCAAGGTCGGTGTCGATAGCTGCGGCCGAGGTGACCAGCCACTCCGGCTACGGCTCCGGGCCACGGCAGGATCGCTCGACGCATTGCCACGTGGACCAGCGTTGATTGGCGCTCAGGTCTTCGCTGAGCGCGCGATTGTTCAGGGTTTCCCAGTCGATGGGACGGTACTGCGTTCTGGCAAGGGTGTTTTCTCTCTGGAGAGAGGCACCCGGGTAAAACCTCAGACCTCGGGAGCCTCGACTGAAGGGGCGTTGGCGAACGTCCCCAGCACGGTGGGTGACATCTCGCGACCTCCTGTCAGGCGAGTGGCGCGATCAGCGCCGAATCAACGTGCCACGCTCGCTTGGGCCCGGATAGGGCCCGCAGTGCCGGGTGCCGCAACTGTGCTGATCCGGTCCTCGCGGTCCACCAACACCGCGGCATGGCCTTCCAGAGTGGCCAGCCAGGGCAGTGCCCGGCCTCCCTTGACGAAGGCAGCGGTGGCGTAGACGTCGGCCCAGGTGAGTTCCGGGCCGATCAGGGTCGCCGACAGCAGCCCGGTCGCGGGAGCTCCGGTGCGGGGGTCGGCGATGTGCTCCCCGCGTGCTGCCGTGCCGGAGGTGGCCACCGCACCGGTACGTAGGCATAGCGTGCGCAGCATCCTCGAGCGGTCGCGGGGATCCTCGATCGCGATCACCCAGTCGGGGGTGTCGGTACGAGTGCTGTGCACGGCGATGTCACCACCGGCGTTGACCAGGGCGTCGTGCCGGCCGTGGTGAGCCAGCCGGGTGGTCAGCACGTCGAAGGCCTGTTGCACCGCCCAGCCTTTGACCAGTCCGGTCGGGTCGAAGCGGATGCGTCCGTCGGGGCCGGGGCGCCACGCCGAGAAAGCGCCGCCGGTGCGTTGTCCGGCCAGCTCGCAGAGCGCGGCGACCTGCCGAATCCGGGGATGGGCGTTGCGGAGCTGGTCGCGTCCGTCGCGAATCCGGCTGACCGGGCTGTCCGGCTTCCAGGTGCTGAACATGGCGTCGTCAGCGCGCAGGGCGGCGAAGGCGTCGGTGACCAGGCCGGCGATCGCGTCCGAGCCAGCCTCCGGGCCACGGACATGAATGCTGATCGGCAGGCCCATGATCTGCTCGACGAAGGCTCGCCGGGGCAGGTCGGTGACGGTGACGCTCATCCGAGGTGGGCCGCGTCGAGGGCCGACTGCAACGACTCGATGTAGCCGTCGCTGGTGACCGTGGCGCCGGAAATCGCATCGATTCTGGCCGACTGTGCCGCGACGGCCTCGGCGTTCAGCTTCGGGATCGCGTAGGCGTTGATCTGCTGGTCTTTGCGGTTCTCGGTCGGGTACTCGATCGCGGCAGCCTTGGTGATCTTGCCGTCCACCACCGTGATCTGCACCTGGACGGTTCCCCAGTGGGTCTCGACGGCGTCACCGGTGTAGGTGCCGGAGCTTCCGGACGCAGCCGACGATGATTCGGTAGCCGAGGCCGGTTCCGGCGCCGCTGTCGATTCGGACGCGTCCGGGGCCGACCCCGAAGCCTCGGCAGCGTTCGGGGTGGACGGCGCGGACTGCTCGGTGCCGACGTCGGTGGCAGGTTCGGTGGCCTCGGTTGCCTGGCTGTTGGTGCTGGTGTGATAGCTGAACAGCAGCACCAGGCCGCTGATCGTGCTCATCACAGCGACGATGATCTTGCGCATTGGTTCTCTCTCTCTCTCAGGAGTGCTGATTCACCAGCTGAAGCGTTCGGCGTGGATGCGGGATGCGGGGACGCCGCACTCGCGGGCGGCGGCCGCGGCCGCGTCCATCCAGGCAGGCGCACCGCACAGGTAAACGTCGTGGGACGCGATGTCGGGCACCAGTTGCCGCAGAGCCTCGGCGTCGCTCAGCCCGGCCGCGGCCTCCGGCAGCCAGCTGTCCCGGCCCTGGAGGCGACGGCCCAGAACGTAGAAGACCCGGGCCCCGCGCCGTTGGGCAATCCGCTCGATCTCGCCGCGCAGCACCAGGTCGGCGTCGTCGCGGGCGCGATAGATCAGGGTGACCGCGCCCGGCTGCTGGGGCAGGCCCTCCAGGAGGGCGCGCATCGGGCTGATTCCGATGCCGGACGCCAGCAGGGTCACCTTTGGCTGCGTCCGCACGCCCGGGTGGAGGCGTCCGTACGGGCCCTCGATCAGCACCCGGGTGCCGGTCTCGACCGCTGCGAGGGCATGACTGCCGTCACCGAGGTCCTTGACGGTGACTCGCAGCGAGCGCCCGTCCGGAGCGGCCGAGATCGAGTAGGGGTGCGACCGCGTCCAGCCAGAACCGGTGAGGAACCGCCAGTTGAAGAACTGGCCGGCCTGTGCGGGCAGCCGGTCGAGGTCGCGTCCGTGCATGGTGACCGAAACCACGTCCGGGCTCTCCCGGACCACCTCGGTCACCCGAAGGCCGTGACGAAGACTGCGCCAAAGCGGGACGCCGATCCGCCAAACCAGGATCGAACCGGCCGCAGCCGCCCACAGCGTCCACCAGTAGGTGGTGGCGACCGGGTTGCCGAGGAAGTCCTGGCCGGTCCACAGCATGTGCGGAATGGCCAGCCCAACGCCGAGGTAGGCGTACAGGTGGAGCAGGTGCCAGGACTCGTAGCGCAGCTTGCGACGGGCATTGCGAATGCTGGTGGCCACGACGAGCACCAGCAGCAGGGTTCCGACCAGGGCCAGCAGCATTCCGGGGTAGTCGACCACCAACTGCCAGAACTGGACAAACACGTTCTCGCTCGCGCTGAGCGCGTAGCCGACGGTGATCGCGACCAGATGGGCCACCATCAACCAGAAGGACCAGAAGCCGACCAGTCGGTGCCTACGGGCCAGCTCGTCCTGTCCGTAGGAGCGTTCCACCAGGGGGATCCGAGCCATCAACAGGACCTGGACCAGCAACAGGTTCGCCGAGATCAGGCCGGTCAAGCGGCCAAGGCTCGTGATCGCGCTGGCCCAGCCGGTCAGGTCCTGGGCACCGCCGCCGGAGACCCAGAGCGCGACCACCACCAGCATGCTCAGCCAGGTGGCGATGCCCACTGCGTCCCGCCACCAGCCGGGCGTGCTGACCGGATGGCGGAGGACCGGCTGCGCGAAGGGTGGTTCGGTGCGAACCGGTGCCGGCTCGGTGAGAAGTGCCATGTCGCTCCCTGTGGATCGGATCGTTCTCCACCACAGTGACGTCTGATACCTGCACCCAGGTTAGGGTGAGCTGTGCCGTTGCTGTGAAAGGTGACAGCTTCGACAGGCTCAGCCGGCGTCTTCCAGCCTTGGCCTGGATCCGGGCTTGGTCAGAGCGCGCCGAAACCGACGGTTCGAGGCTTCTCCTGGCCGAGGTCGACATAGGCGATCTTGTCGGCGGGGACGAGCACCTTGCGGCCCTTTTCGTCGGTCACTGCCAACAGGGAGCCGTCGGCGAGCGCCTTCTCCAGGTTGGCCTCGACGTCCTTGGCGGTGGACTCGGTTTCCACCGTGATCTCGCGCGCCACGTGCTGAATGCCGATCTTGATCTCCACCGTTGCTCCTTGCTGGGTAACCGGAGGCCCAATCTACCCACGCGCGCTCTGCAAGTGACGCCGCGTACGCCCAGAGCGCAACCATGCTCGCGTCCGCCGGACCAGCTTCAAGCCAGCGATCCTGACCTTCGCCAGGGAATCTTCGCCGGCAAGAGTCAGAATCGCCGGCGTTTGTGGGTGTTGGCGGTCGTGTCCCCATTGTCCCGCGCTCAGTGCGCTGGTGTGGGTGGCCGGATTCAGCCGGCGAAGGCTTCCAACTCATCATCGGTGGCCTTGCGGATGACGATGCGGGTCCAGGCGCCGACGTAGATGCGCTGGCCGGGGTTCAGTTCCACGCGGCCCTGGGGGATCGGCATTGCCGGCAGCATGCCTGTGGCCGCGCCCACGAAGGTACCGTTGGCCGAGTTCAGGTCCTCGATCCACCAGCGGGTGCCGTCGGTGCTGAGCATCGCGTGGCGTCGGCTGCAGCCGTTGTCGAGTTCGCAGTCCACGTCCGGGAAGATGCCGCGGCTGTGCGAGACCCGGCCGATCAGGTTGCTTTCCTTGACCAGCGGCACGATGTCGGGCAGGCCGGCCGACGGCATCGGATCGGTCGATCCTTGGGCTGCGTACCAGTCGGGGTCGATCCACAGCTCAGCCACCCATTCCACGACCGGACGCGTCGCTGCCGCGGCGGGTGCCGGCACGTCGGTGGGCGCCGCGGGCTCCGGTGCTGCGGATGCCTCGGCAGGGGCCACCGGCTCGGCATTCGTGACCTCGGGGTCGGAAACGCCGGCGCGATCGGTCGCCTCCGCCTCCGCGTCCGCGTCCGCGCCGCTCGGGCTGGGCGAATCGACCGCCGTGGGATGGGCCGGTCCGGGCGCAACGCCGGTGGTGAAGTCGTAGCCGCAGGCCTCACAGAACAGCGCTTCAGCCACGTTCGGGGTGCTGCAGTTGGGGCAGTTGATCGTCGTGGCCGCGGCCACCGTTTCAGCGGACGGCTGCTGCTGCGATCCGTCCATTGGGAGTCCGCACACATCGCAGAAGTCGGTCTGGCCGGTCTCATGTCCGGCTGGGCAGATGGCCATGTCAGCTCCTGATTCGCGTGGTCTTCGTGGAAGCGGTGTCCAGTGCCATCTCGTCGGCCTTGTCCACCGCCCGCCGCAGCCGGACGGTGCCCGTCCGCGCGTCGGTGATGTCCACGACCTTACGCAACTTCGCGGTGGCTTCGGCGTTTCCGGTCTCGGTGGCGAGTTGCACCGCCCGGCCGAGCTTCGTGGTGGCCGTCCGTTCGTCACCTGCCGACCTGGCCGACAGGCCCTCCTGGATCATCTGCGCCAACTCGGCCTGGCCGGTGTAATGCGCGACCTCCGGGTTGATCTGCGCGGTCAGGTTGTTGTCGGAAGACCACTTCGCCTTCACCAGCCCCTGGGTGAGCAGGTCGGCGCCCACCGCCAGCTGCACCCGCGCGGCCAACTGCTCCTGCCCGACCGCCTTGGCCGGCAATCGGACGGCAACGTGGTAGTCGCGCTCCTCATCGCCCCACGAGCCGGTCGGGTAGCTCATCGTCAGGGCGTTCACCGGGGTGCCACGTCCGCTCAGGTCTTCGACGGTGGGGGACACCTGCCGAATGAACAGCACCTGGGCGCCCTGCGGGATCCATACCCGCAGCTCGGCATTGGCCACGCCACGGGACATCGAGTTTCGCATCAGCTCGGCGAACACCGCGCTGAGCTGGTTCGGATCACCGATAATGTCCACCGAGCCCAGCAGTGCCTGGGCGATCTTGCGGATCTCGGCGACCTTCCAGTCAACGCCGACGCCGCGGGCGTCCACCTGGAAATGGCCGATGCAGTTCGCGATCGCAGAGTCGAGCTGGGCGGTGGTCTCGTTGTGGTTCTCGCCGTCGGTGAGCAGGATGACGTGCTTCTGGGCGAGGTTGCCGATCGAGTTGAACAGCGCCTTGCAGAGGTTCAGCCACGTGCCCATCGCCGTGCCACCCTCGGCGCGGAAGAAGCTGATCGCGCGGCGCGCCTCGGCGCGCGTCCGGGCGTCCATGCGCACCATGCCGGCGCCGGACTGCACCATCGGGTAGGCGAGATAGGCCTTGTGGTTGCCGGCCACGACCGCGAAGTAGGTGCCGTCGAGGATGTTGTCCAGCGCGATCATGGCCGCCTGTTTGGCGGCGTTCATGTTCGCGACGCCCATCGAACCGGACGTGTCCACCGCGATGATCTCGCCCGCGTCCCCACTGCCGGTACGTCCGGCAGCACCGGCTCCGGTGCATCGGACGGTCACGATCGCATTGACATCGGTACCGCCGTCGGGCAGGAACTCATTCTGGTAGACGGCGGCGGTGAACTCAGCCATTGGCCGGCTGCTCCTTCCCGGGACGGTCGTTGGGGGCTTCCCCAAGACTAGACCGACCAGCGGACGCTGCGGCGGCGGGCACTCCGCCCCACCGGGCCAGCGCGACGGTCACATTGTCCTGCCCGCCCTGAGCATTGGCCCAGGTCACCAGCGCCTGCGCGACTGCCACCGGGTCGGTGGTGGCCGCGCTCGCTGCGACCAGCTGCACTGCCAGTTCGGCCGGTTCGGACGCGTAGTTCCACAAGCCGTCCGAGCACACCACCAGCCAGCCCGGCTCGGTCAGTTCGTGGACGCCCGTGCGCGGCACGATATCGAGTGAGTCCCGGCCCAGCCATTTGGTGATCGCGTGCGCGCGCGGCATGGCCTCGGCCTCGGCCCGCGGCATGCCCTGCTCGATGAAAGCCTGTGCCATCGAGTCGTCCACGCTGAGCAGGACCTGCTGGCCGGCCCCGATGAAGTACACCCGGGAGTCGCCCAGGTTGGCGTGGTGCACCCGATCCGCAGCGATCACGGCGGCCGCGAACGTGGCCGAGGCCGCGTTGGTGCTGTCGGGAGCGGTGGTGCCGACCACCGCTTCGTTCGCCTCGTGTGCCGCGTCGACCAGTGCTTGTGCCATGGCTGCGTCCCGGCTGTCATCGCCGGCCACGCCGACTGAGGTGCTCGTCACCAGTACGTCCAGGGCCTTGCGGGCGGCTGCGAGTGCGGCCACATCGGAGTCGATACTCGTTGAAACGCCGTCGCAGACGACGAGAACCGCGCGGTCCTCCTCGGCCCAGAGCGCCATCGCGTCCTCGTTGCGGTGGTGCTGGACGCCGCGGTCGCACACCCCCCCGACCCAGGCGGCGGGCGCGGCGGTGAAGTGGTCGCGGGCACTGGGTGCTTTCGCGCCGCAGACCTGGCAGTAGCCGTCGGCGGCCACCGTCCCACCGCAGGCCGGGCAGGACGCCAGTGCGCTCACCCGCTCACCGAGCCGACGGGTCTGGGAGGAGAATGCCTCGCCGGACGGGACCGCGGGCGGCGGGACGACGGTTGGCGTCAGGGTGCCTCCGCAGGTTTCACAGAACGAGGCGGACGGCGAGACTGCAGCTCCGCAGACCGGGCAACTCGGACCTTCCGGGCTGGGTGCGGTTGCGGCTGCGGCACCCTGCTCGGGTCCGATTGGTGCGGAGTCCGCCTCGAGCGGCTGGACGTCCTGGGCTGGAACCGGGTGTTCCTCAGACCAGAGCGGCCATTCAGCTTCGGTCACAGCAGGCTCCAGGGTCGTAGCGAATTGGCTTGGTCGATGTACGCCGACCGCACCTGCGGGTCGTCGCTGAGGCGGCCGAGTTCGAGGTAGTTGGTCACCTGCAGCTCCCGCAGTAGCGGCCTGGTCATGGTCTGCCCGGCGATCTTCAGGTTGCCCTTCTCGGCCAGCGGCTCCGCCTTGGCATACAGCAGCGCGCGGTACTGCGCCTGCACCACTGGATCCAGCCGGGCAGCCGCGATCGCCGCGAAGGCTTCGGTCAGGCCGGAGGCGTCGGTCGCGAGGCGCACCAGATGGTCGGCCTTGAGGCGTTGCGACTCCGGGTAGCCCCGGGACGTGCTCGGCACCAGTTCCAGCGCGGCCAGCGAGCCGGCCAGATCCCGTCGGGCCGCCCGGACGCGGGCCAGCCCGAACGCCGCCGGGGTGACGTAAGCGGCGTCCGTGGAGGCGCAGATCCGGTACAGGTTCTCGGCGATGTCGTACTCACCCCCGAGTTCGCAGGCCACTGCCAGCGCGAGCTTGGGCGCCAACTCGCCGGGCACCTGGCCGTAGACCGCGTTGAAGGAGCTCTGCGCGTTGGCGTAGTCCTGAGCCTGTAATGCGCCCAGTCCGGCCATCCAGACCGCCCGCCACTCCCATGGATCGGCGGTCAGCATCTGCCGGACACACTCGTCCAGCACACGGGGGTTGTTCGCGTCCAAAGCGGCATACCCGCGGGCGAGCTGCACCTCCGGCGATTGCCCCGGTGCGGCACTGAGCGCGGATAGTCGCTCGATCGGATCGTCGGCGTTTATCTTGGCCAGCCAACCCACCTGCGGATCGGTCTGATCCGGACGAAGTCGAGGCAGTTGGCGCATGCCGTAGCGCTCAGACGAGACCGTCGGCGCCTCGAAAAGCACCGAGGACGCGGCCGTGGTGGCGACGCCTGGGGTGGCAGCGGCGACGACTTCGCGCAGAACACCGAGCATCTGCAGCCGGAGCTCCTCCGCCGAGGTGAACCGGTCGCTCGGATCGGGTGCGCAGCACTTCAGCAACAACCGGTAGAGCGAGTCGTGCTCGGCGAAGGCAGGCATCGTCTCCGCCGGCGGAATCTTGAACTCGTACTCGGACTGGTAGCCGCGAACCTCGGCGCACAGCACCATCAGCGTCCGGCCGACCGTGAAGATGTCGGACGCGACCGAGGGCCCGAGCGTGGCCACCTCCGGTGCCTGGAACCCGACCGTGCCGTAGATCGCCGAATCCTCGTCGCCGGCGTGGCGGACCCCACCAAGGTCGATCAGCTTCAGCGAATCGCCCACCTGAATTACGTTGTCAGGCTTGAAATCGCAATAGAGAAGGCCGAGTTCGTGCAGGTAGCCCAGCGCCGGCAGGATCTCGATGAGGAAGGCCAGCGCCTGATCGACCGGCAGCGGGTCGGAACGGCCGCCATTGGCGGTCATCCGCTGCTTGAGCAGCTGTTTGAGCGACCTGCCGCCCACGTACTCCATCACGATGTAGCTGGCGTCGTCATGGGTGACGAAGTTGTAGATCTCCACGATCAGCGGATGCTCGACTCGGGCGAGGAAGCGCAGCTCGCCGATCGTTGCTGCCAGCGCATCCCGATCGTCCGAGTTCAGCAAGCCCTTCAGCACCACCCAGCGCCCGGAAACGTTGCGATCCTTGGCGATGTAGATCCAGCCCATGCCACCGTGTGCGAGTGCGCCGATGACCTCGTACTGCCCGGCGACGACATCGCCGGGGTGCAGCTTCACGGTGAACGAGTAGGCCGCGCCGCAGGTGGGGCAGTAGCCCTCAGAGCGGGTAGCCACGTTTTCGGCGCCTTGACCGACTCTGGTGCCGCAACGGGGACAGACCCGGGCATCGAGCGGCACCTCGGGGTTGGCCAGTACGGCCTTACTGGGGTCGATCGCCGGGGCGGGCGGGACGCGGGTCAGCCCGGCGCCGATACGTCCAGTGACCAGTCGATCGGTGGTCTGCCGCTTCGGCCGACTGCCGAACGAAGTGACCCGGGCCGAACCCAGCGCCGTGGAGCCGAGCTGGATCGAGGTGCGGGTCGCGGTCGAACCGGTAGTGGGCTCGGGGACGGGCGCAGCCATGTCCGGTGAGCCGCAGACGTCGCAGTAGCCGTCCACCATGCGTCCGGAACAGCCGGGCTGCCGACACGGTCCCGACGACTGGCGGGACGGCCGGCCGCCTTCGCGGCCGCGTCCGACCGGAGCGGACGCGGGACCGCCGGGCATGCCGCAGACGTCGCAGTAGCCATCGACGATCGTCCCGGTGCAGCCGGGCTGCCGGCACTTCACCGCCCACCTCCGTCGAGGTAGTCCAGCTGGGCCGAATAGGCGGTGAGCAGCTGTTGCAGCACCGGACGGGCGAGCGGACGCTGCGCCAGTCGACGGCTGATCAGGTCGGCCAACTCGACCAGGTCGGGGTGTTCGGCAAAGCCGTGTTCGGCAGCCTTGGCCTGGAGCGCAGGCAACAGGGCAGCGGTGGCGTCCACCTCGGCGAGCGCTTTGGTGAGCTGGGCGTGCACCTGATCGAGTTCGCGCTCGTAGGTGGATAGCGCTCTCGCGTAGTCGATCAGCGCGACCCGGGTGTTGGGCAGCGGCCCGAGCGCGTCCAGCTGTGGCACGGTCGCCGTTGGTGCGGGGAACACCGCGGCTGAAACCCGGTCGGCCAGCGTCCGGACGGCTCGTTGGTTCGACTCGGCGCGCGCGAACTGCTCCCGGGCCTGGGCGAGCAGGTCACGGGCCTCACGCCGCTGGGCTGAACCGACGATCAGGTCGCGCTCGAACTTGGCCGCTTCCATTTCGAGTGAACCCAGGAGCCCGGCGATGTCGCCACCACGGGTGCGCTTCCCGGCGAGCTCCTCGGTGCGCGCGGCGAGCGCTTCAGCTTTGGCCAGCGCGGCCGGCGCCAGCGCTTTGGGCTCCAGCTTGACCTGGTCGCGGATGCGCTCCAGTTGGGCGCGCAGTTGCCGCAGCCGGATCTGCTGCTGCTCCGCTCCGGGATCGGTGTTCAGCCGGGTGCGCAGTTGGGCGACCAGGGCGTCGCACAGGCGTCCGGCCTCCGGCAGGGAGACGGTCATCGACTGCAACTGCGTGGCCTCGACGCCGGTCGTGTCGAGGCGGCCCCAGATCAGGGCGGAAAGCTTCTCCAATTCCTGCTGTCCGACCCGGCCGGAATCCCAGGCGTTGAGCAGCAGGCCTTGGCGGGTCTTGGCAGCCTGCCACAGCGCCATCGCCAGCGCCATGTCGGAGGTCAGCTCGGCCTGCCGTCCGGTGGCCAGGATCTGCGCGTCCAGCGAGTCGAGTTCGGCTCGACGCTCAGTCAGCCACCGGTCAAGCTCGCCGAGGTACTCCAACACCTCGGTGGGTCGGGCGGCTACCCCGAGTTGGCCGGGTGCGGCGGGGGCGGTGGCGTTCACAGGTACTCCTTGATCCGCTGGGCGATCCCGAGCACCGCGAACAGCGCACCGAGGATACCCACGGCGATCATCACCATCAGGGGGACGAGCAGTTCGCGCTGGGCCTGCGCGGTTGCGTCGGTGGCCGCTTGGACCGCTTCGGTGGACGCTCGGGCGGCGGCATCATCGAACCGGGTAGCGGCCGCGGCCAGCGAACCGTCCGCATCATCGAGGACGAGCTTGGCCGCGGCCGGCCAGTCGGATTTGCTCAGTAGATCGGCGAGCTTCGTGTGGGCGTCCTTGAAACCATTGAGTCCGGGCAGCGCATCATCCTTGTCAGCGGCTGCGGACGCGGCCGCGAAGGCGGTCGAGTACTCGTCCTGCTCGGCTGCACCCCAGTTCTGTTGAAGCACTGCGCGCAGCTGCATCTGCCGCGCGACTGCCAGCTGGGTGGTGCCGTTAGCCACGTTGACCATGCGTTGCAGCTCAGTACCGCGAGCCAGTTCGCCGGCAGTCCCGGCCGAACCCTGCGCGGACACGGCGAACGCGAGCGTGACCAGGACGGCAACAAGTGCCGCAACCAGGCCGAGGTTGAGCACTCGATGCGTCCGCCGTGCCACGAGCCAGCTGAGCCAGGCCAGCACGGCGAGCGCAACCAGACTGGCCACCACCATCCAGGCCAGGTTCTGCGCCCAGCTGCCCGCGGTGGCGTCGCTTAGCAGCTCGCCCTGCAACTGCGCGAGGCCGGCGCGCAATTGGCTGAGCTGGTCATCGGCGGTGGCCAGCCGTGCGGTCGCGTCCGTCTTGGTGAGGCCGGTCACGCCGCCGAGTTGCTGGCTGTAGGTCATGACGTAGGCCGCGAGTTGCTGCAGCTGTGGACCGTCTGACGGACGCGCCTGCGCTGCTGCGACCAGAAGGCTGGAGACTTCCGTGAGCTGCGCCATGGACGCGGTCGCGTGGCTGCCCGACGCGGTCTCGGTGTTGATCACGGCGAGCGTGGCCTGGTTTCCGGCTTCGATCAATCCACGCTCGATCTGCCCGACCCGGACGTACTGATCGACCACACTCGGCGCGGCCGCCACATCCGCGCGAAGGTCCAGCACCGCCCAGACCCCCAGCGCAGTGATGAGGCCGACCACCAGTGCGGCCACCACCTGCACCTGCCGGAGCAGCCGGGGCGTCCGGCTGGGTGTGGGCGGGGCGAAGCCCTCAGCGCTCCCGGTTGTGGGCGTCACCGCCAGCGGGGCGGCCTGAGTCGCCGGTGATTGCGTTTCGCTGGTGGCGCTGATGGCCGCCACGAAGCTCATGATTCGCCGCCGGCGGGAAACTCGACCGGTGAGATCTGGGCTCCCGAACTCGGCGGGGTCAACCTGCCGGGTTCACCCGGAACGGCCTCCGAAGTCGGCGTTTCAGGCGGGGTCGGCACTGACTCGGGTTCGAGATCCCCCGGCAGTAGGGTGCGCAACTCGACCAGCGTGGGTTCGTTGACTTCGCGCAGCCGCCAAGCGTGGTGTCCGATAGCGGCCTCCAGCAGGTTGCGGGCGTAGCGGCCGTTGCCGAAGGTCTCATCGCGCACCTGCTCGGCGAGTTGCCGATTGAACTCGTCCAGGCAGCCGTCGCCCAGGTCGTAGTCGGACTTCGCTGCCATCTGGGTGAAGATCGAGCGAAGCTCTTCGTCGGTGTAGTTGTCGAAGTACACTGTAGTACGGAACCGGCTGGCGAGGCCAGGGTTGTTGGAGATGAAGACTTCCATCGGCGCCGGGTAACCGGCAACGATCACGACCAGGTCGTCGCGGTGATCCTCCATCTCCTTGACCAGGGTGTTGATCGCCTCCTCGCCGTATTGGTCGCCGTTGAGCGAGTAGGCCTCGTCGATGAACAGCACACCGCCGTACGCCTTCGCGGCGACCTCTGCGGTCTTGATCGCCGTCTGGCCAAGGTAACCGGCCACCAGTTCGGAGCGGTCGACCTCCACCAACTGGCCCTTGCTGAGCAGCCCGATCGCCTTGTAGATGCCTGCCACCAGGCGTGCGACCGTGGTCTTGCCGGTGCCGGGGTTGCCGGTGAACACGAGGTGCCGGGTGATCGTAGGGCTCTTCAGGCCGGCCTTGGTGCGCAGCGCGTCGACCCGAAGGATCGCGGTCTGACGGTGAATCTCGGTCTTGACGTTCGCGAGCCCGATGAGCTCGTCGAGTTCAGCGAGCCACTCTTCGACGGTCTTCTCCGGTTCCGGCTCGGCTTCGGGCTCGGCTGCGTCGGGCTCGGTCGCGGCTGGCGCTACCGGTGCAGGCTGGGCCGGGAGTGCAGCCGGATCACCAGTCGTCGGGGTGCCCGGGATGCCAGGAAGCGCTACGCCACCCAGGCCGGGAAACGCGCCGGGCGACTGTGGGTCAAGCCGGGACACGTCCAGCAGTCGGTCCTGGCTCGCTGAGAGCCTGGACAGCACGTCGTTAAGGATGGACGGTGCCTGCCGGACGAACTCGCGCTGGGCCGCATCGTCCGGGGCGGTCGGAACCGGGGACACCGGATGGGTGGCGAGCTGGGCTGCAGCGGCCAGGCTGGCTGCGCCGAGCGCAGCGGGGCTGGCTTCGCCCAGCAGCGCGGCGGACTGGCAGACCTCGCCGAGCGCCTTGACATAGGCGGACGCGGCGCGTCCGGTCGTTGCGGCCGCCTGGCTGGCCAGGGGCGTCGGGGCGCGCCGGTAGCGCCGGCCGCGGACGGCCGCGTCCATGAAGGTCTGGGCCGAGGTCTCCACGCCGACCTCGGCGCACCACTGCAGGAATGCGCCACGGTTCGACTCGGCGATGGCGGCCGACAGCACCAGGCCTTCTTCGGCGGCGGCGTGTTGGTCGAACCCGGCAGCGCGAGCGGCTTCGCTCAGCTTGCCCAGCGCGGCGGCGAGGTTGGCGGTCTTCATGGTTGTCCCAGGTTCAGTTCGGGGGCTTGGTCGTGGCCGAAACGTTCCTTCAGGAACTTGCCGTGCCGGATCAGCGCGGCCGCGTCGGTGGTGTTCGCGGCGTCGTAGATGCTGTCCATCGTGACCGCGAGCAGGTCGAGCTGGTCGATCAGCAGCAGCAGCGACGTCTTGCCCCCCTCTACCGGGCGGGAATCCGCCCAATCGCGGGGCAGTCGAAGGTAGGCGCTGATCGCTTCGGGCAGGTAATCGGTGGCGGTGGCGACCACCGAATAGGAGTCGTAGCTGCCCAGACCGAGCAGTTCTAGGCGCGGCAGGGTCTTGCGTACGGTGTCGGTGACCCGGCGAGCCCGCGCACGAACCACCGCAGGCACCGCCGGGTCGGACACCAGTTCGTCCACCCCGGCAAGGGAGGCGGTGATGTCATGCGCCGTTGGCGCAGTCGCGATCTCGGGCTCGGCCTCAGCCGGCTCGTCCTCGCGTCCGAGTAACCGATCCCAGAAGCCCATTTGCCTACTTGTCGATGGTGATGGCGGGTAGAGAGGCTGCGCGCGTGTCCTGCTGTGCGACGCGATCGAGGTACTGGCGGCTCTTCGCCACCTCGGTCTCCAGGGTGCCGATGGTCGCCGACATGGTGTCGAGGGCCTTCAACTTGAACTGGTCGATCGAATCCATGGTCGCGTAGATGTTGGCGAACGCGGCCTGCAGCTGCTCGATGCCGATCGTGGAGGACGCCGCCTGCTCCTGGATCTGGGCCGAGTTCTCTTTGAGCATCTCGGAAGTTCGCTTGATCATGTCGGACGTGGTCGTGTTGAGCGCGGTGATCTGGTCGAGCACCAGCTTCTGGTTGCCGAGCGCCTGCGCCACGATCACCGCCGTGCGCAGGGCTGAAACGGTGGTGGTGGACGCCCGGTCGACACCCTTGATCAGCTCGATGTTGTTCTTGATGATGATGTCGATCGCAAGGTAGCTCTGGATCGACACCGCCAACTGCGTGAGCAGATCCTGGTGCTTCTGCCGCACGTAGAACAGCACGTCCTGGTTGAGGGCCTTGGCCTTCTCGGGATCGGCGATCTCCAATTCAGCGATCTGAGCGGAGAGCTTCGCGTCCAGGCGTTCGGCGATGTAGACGTACTGGTTCAGCCGGCCCATCACGTTCCACAGGTTTTGCTTCTCCATGTTGAGCGCGACGTTGTCCTTGGTCAGCTCGTCCTGGCCGGACCGCAACGCGTGCAGGATGCCGTTCAAGTGGGTCTGCGAGCTCTGGTACTTGCGGAAGTAGTCGGTGACCTGGCGGCCGAAGCCCAGCTTCGACCAGAAGCCCTGGTCCTTGGCCTGGGCCGGGTCGAGATTCTCGACGGTGCGGCGCAGTTCCATCAGCGTCTTGCCGACCTTGGAGGTGTCGGCCAGCCCGCCCTGCTCGATGGCGCGCACCGGCGTGTCCAGCAGCCGGTTGGAGGTCTCCGCGGCCTTGCGGATGTCGACGTCGCCCATGCTGCGCACCGCGTCCGCCTGCGCGGAGAACGCCGGCGAGTTCTGCTGGGCGGTGCTGAGTGCGGTGAGGAAGTCCTCCACCTTGGCGTCGAGCACGGGCACCTGGGCGGCCTCGACTTGCGGGGCGATGGCCGGCGCCTGCGTCGCGGTGACCGTGGCCGGCGGCGCGGGCGGGGTCAGGTTCAGCATGTCGGGCGGCGCGAGCTGGACGGCCTGATTGGACGGCTGCGCAGGTGTGCTCATCAGATGACCTCTTCGGTTGCTGGCAATATGCCAAATGTAGCGGCCCGCACCGACAGCGGAACCCCCACTTGCATGCCCGCTGGAACGGGTTCGGGGAACCAGTGGGGACAACCCTGGCCAAGGCGGGGGTTCGGGCCCTTCCGCGCACTGTCAGTGGGGCGTGATTGCATGGTGCGGTGACCATCTCGACGAGCCGCACGCTGCCGGCACTGGACGCCGACCAGGCCGCCGTCCTGGACGGTTGGGGTGCCGAGGCGCTGCTGCTTCTGGGCGGTCCGGGCACCGGCAAGACCACGGTGCTCGCGCATGCAGCAGCCCTGGATCGACCCAGCGGGGCCGGGGCCGCTGCCGGTGGGGCACCGTTGGTGCTTGCGGCCAGCCGCACCGCAGCCAGTCACCTTCGCAATGCGGTCACAGCCGAGTTCGGCGCGGGTGCCTGGCAACCGACGGTGACCACTGTGCACGCGCTCAGCCGCAGCCTGTGGCGACGGTTCGCCGAGCGCCCGCAGCTGCGGCTGCTGGCCGCGCCTGAGCAGGAGTTCCGGGTGCGGGAACTGCTCGCCTACGGCTCGGCGACAAGGTGGCCCGACCACCTGCGACCCGCTCTGGGTACTCGGGGGTTCGCCGCCCAGGTTCGGCTGGCCATCGCGCGCGCCCGCCAGTTCGGGCTCGACCCGGAAGACCTGGTCGCCTTCGGCGAATCGGCCGGCGAGCGGGGCTGGGTCGGGTTGGGGCGGTTCTTCGCTGAATACCTCGATGTGCTGGACGCCGAGGGTGTGCTCGATTACGCCGAACTGGTCCACCGCGCACGGCTGCTGCTCGCGGAGCCGGCGGTCGGCGCCGCCTTGGCTGCGGAGATCTCAGCGGTTCTGGTGGACGACTTCACCGAGCTCGACCCCGCCCAGATCCGATTCGTGGCCGCGGTGGCCGGCGGGGCGCCGGTGCTGGCCACCGGAGATCCGGACAGCGTCGCGACCGCGTTCCGCGGGGCCGCGCCGCGAGCGGTCGTCGAGTTCCAGGAGGTGTTCGCGACCGCTGCGCGACCGGCACGGGTCGACGGGCTGCAGCGGGGGCATCGACTCGGCCCAGCCACCTGCGCAGCGCTCGCCGGCTTGCGGCAGCGACTGCCGCGTCCGGCCGGGTCCTCGTTGCGCAACCTGCGAGCTACCGACGCGGCGGACTCCGTGACGGTGCTGACCTGCGCGGGTGCAGCCGAGCAGGCCGCAGCGGTCGCAGCCGAGCTTGCCCGAGCCCGGCTCGAAGGGCTCTCGTACGGCGACATGGCCGTCCTGGTCCGCTCCGGACGCCGGCAGCTCGGTGCGCTGGTGCAGGCCCTGGTGGCAGCCGGCATCCCGGTCGAGGTGGCTGGTGACGAGATCCCACTGGCGGACGCGCCCGCCGTGCGTCCGCTTCTGCTCGGGCTAGGCATCGCGATGCGCGACCAGGTGACCCCAGAGGAAGCGGTGCGGTTGCTGACCTCGCCTCTGGGCGGGTTCGACTCGATCGGGTTGCGGCGGCTGGCGCGGCAGTGGCGGCGGACGCAGCCGGAAGCCGCCCTGATCGGGCTGCCACAGCAGTTGGCCGCTGCGGTGAATGAGCCGGGCTGGCTGGCCGGGGTCGACACTACGGAGGCGGTGAAGCTGCGGGCGGTACTGGAACTGGTGACCGAGGCCCGGGCCCTGGTGGCCGACGGCGCTGCCGTGGATGTGGTCGCGTGGAAGCTGTGGCAGGGCACCGATTGGCCGAACCGGCTCAACCGGGAGTCGTTCGCCGGGGGCGCTTTGGGCAGCCGAGCGGACACCGATCTCGACGCGGTCTGCGCCTTCTTCGAATTGGCAGCCGAGGCTGATCGTCGCGGCGGTGCCGGTGGGGTGCGGGCCTTCCTGGCCGAGCTGGCCGGGCAGCAGATCCCGGCCGACCGGGAGCGCGAGTCGCGCGTCCGCAAGCGCGGGGTGCAGGTGCTCACCGCACACCGTGCGCGCGGCCGGGAGTGGGAGCTGGTGGTGGTGGCCGGAGTGCAGGAAGGGTTGTGGCCGAGCGGACGCCGGATGAGCGCTGTACTCGACGCCGGCCTGCTCACGCCCGACGGCCTCACCGGGCGCACCGAGCATCGCGACCAGCTGGCCGCCGAACGGAGGCTCTTCCATCTTGCGTGTTCGCGGGCACGCCGCCGGTTGGTGGTGACCGCGACCGCTGGCACCGAAGGCGAGGCGGACGCGCCGTCCCGGTTCCTGGCCGAGCTGGGGGTCGCGCCGCAGACCCCGCAACCCGACGCCCAGCCGTTGAGCCTCGGTTCGCTCACCGCGCAGCTACGCCG
>Ga0116180_1000327_pt1 | contig 45718 bp, 29 predicted proteins | sample AD_UKC073_MetaG_FD_89804 | JGI IMG/M metagenome (GOLD analysis project Ga0116180, IMG submission 89804) | Active sludge microbial communities of municipal wastewater-treating anaerobic digesters from USA - AD_UKC073_MetaG | ecosystem: Engineered > Bioreactor > Anaerobic > Digestate | place: USA... | reverse complement strand
GACCACGCTCTTCAGCTCGTCGAGGATGTAGCCCGCGACGTGGGTGTCCTGTGCGGTCACGCCGTCGGTCGCGTCGATGAGCAGTAGCGCCACGTCTGCCCGCTTGATGGCCTTGAGCGCCCGCAGCACGCTCCAGCGCTCGACGGTGCGCTCGATGCGCCCCCGCCGCCGGATGCCCGCCGTGTCGATCAGGATGACCGGCTGGCCCTGCCACGTAATGCGCGTGTCAATCGAGTCACGGGTGGTGCCCGCTACCGGGCTGACGATCACCCGCTGCTCACCGAGCAGGCGGTTCAGCAGCGAGGACTTGCCGACGTTGGGCCGCCCGACGATGGCGACCTTGAGCACGTCCTCTTCTTCCTCGAAGGTTTCCGGCGGGTGGTGCGGCAGCGCCTCGATCACCGCGTCGAGCAGATCCCCGACACCCGTGCCGTGGAGGGCCGAGATCGGGAAAACCTCGCCCAGCCCGAGCGAGTAGAACTCCATTGCCTCGACGTGGCGGTCGACGTGATCGCCCTTGTTGGCGGCGACCAGCACCGGCTTGTCCGAGCGGCGCAGCATATCGCTGACTTCCTGGTCCGCGGCGGTGATGCCGGTGGTCACGTCTACGACGAGGATGATCACATCGGCGGTGTGGATGGCAAGCTCGGCCTGCTCGCGCATCTCCTCGATGAACTGCACCGAGTCCTCTGCGAGCGGTTCGCCACCCGCGGCGAGGGTTTCGTACGCCTCGATACCGCCTGTGTCGACAAGCGTGAAGCGCACACCGCCCCACTCCGCCTCGGCTTCCTGCCGGTCGCGGGTAGTGCCGGGGCGGTCATGGACGACGGCCAGCCGTCGCTCGATGATGCGGTTAAACAGCGTGGACTTGCCCACGTTGGGCCTGCCAACGAGTGCTACCAGCGGTGTCTCAGCCATAGGGTCTGCCTGACGTTCCTTCGGTTGCCTCTTCTTCCATTACCTCAACTTGCACCACAGTCGGCAGCACCGACTCAACCCTCACGCGCGACAGTTCCTCCTGCGGTATGTCGGTGCTGATGATCTCTGCCTCCGGCTCCAGCCGGTGCGTGCCCGGATCGAGGTCGGTCACGTCCACGGTGACGACGATGTTCTCAGGGCGCAGGCGCTCAAGCACCGGCAGCGGGCCGCGCAGCGACACGACCACGCGCTCCGGTGCGACTGTCGCCTCAAGCCCCTCTTCCAGGCCGACCACCTCAATGGGCACTTCCATGTTGTCAAAGCCAAGCTGCGCCTCGATAGAGATATAGACCGTCACCGTGCGGACACCCTCCAGGGTGACGCCCTGGGGAGGCACAAGCTGCGCAACAAACGTCTGGTCGCTCTGGACGGCGGTCAGCCTGATCGGCTCGGTTTCGATAGAGTTGATATTCTGCAGCACGTCGGGGTCGCCGCGTATGGGTACGATCGGCGGCTCGACGCGGATGTTCGTGACGAAGTAGCCGCGCGGCGTCTCAAGCTCCGCGATGCTGGGCACGACCGTCACCTCGCGGAAGTCCGCTTCCTGAAAGACCGGGATGTTTACCTGCACCGTGCCGGGCTCGACGGTAACCCCCTCGACGATCTCGCCCTCGCTGTCGAGCGGGAGGAGCGTCAGTTCGTCGTTAATCGGCTCGCGCACGTCCGTGACATCCACCGATACGCGGACCTCGCTGACGAGCTGCACCGCCGATGCCGGGCCGCGGATCGTCGCCATGGACGGCTCGATGGACACCACGCCCGCCCGGTAGCCAACCGGCAACTCGCCGTTCTGCACAAGCTGGATGGGCAGCTCGCGAACGGCCAACTCCTCAAGCTCGACGACCACCGTCGCCGGGCGCACCGCGAGCAGCACCGCCTGCACGCCGTCCGCCACCCGGGCCTCAAGCTCGACGGTGTGCTCGCCGCTGGTCAGCCCGGTCAGGTCCGCCACGACGATGAAGTCGTTGCGGGTCAGCTCGCGCACCGCGTCGCTGGGCGCATGCACACGGACGGTCGCGGTTTCCGGGGGCTCATTGGTGACGATGTAACCGTCATCCGGCCCGATATACTGCACGGGGATTGGCTGGTTGAAGTCCAGGTCGACCGCCGGGTTTAGCTCCTGCGTGGCGACCGTCCACACGACGAGCGCAAGCAGGATGGCAAGCACCAGGGAGACGACGTTCGACTCCAACCACTCAACAAATGACCCTTGAAACATGAGAGCTTATCGGCCTAGGCTGCGCGCCGAAGCTGCTGCAGCAGGGAAGAGAAGCGCCGCGGAGCCTCGCGCTGGCGGATGTACTCACCCATGATCATGGCCAGCCGCTCGGCGTCGATACCGCGGATAAAGCGACCGCCCACCACGACGGAGATGCGGCCTGTTTCTTCCGACACCACGATCGCCACGGCGTCGCTGACCTCGGAGATGCCGAGCGAGGCGCGGTGCCGGAGGCCCATCGTCCGGTCGGGCAGATGCCGGGCGGTTGAGATCGGCAGGGTGCAGGCGGCGGCCACGATCCGGTTGCCCCGGATAATCACGGCGCCGTCGTGCAGCGCCGTGTTCGGGAAGAAAATAGTCTGGAGCAGTTCGCTGGTTGTTCTGGCGTCGAGCTGTACGCCCGACTCGATGTACTCCTGCAGACCGGTTTCGCGTTCCATGACGATCAGCGCGCCGTGGCGGCGGCGCGACATGAAGCGCACGGCGTCCGCGATGTTGCTAATCAACTCCTCGCGCTCGTCCGGCGGCACGGCCTGCCGCCCGATCAGCGGCAGCGAGCGCCCAAGCCGGTCAAACCAGCGGCGCAGCTCCTCCTGAAAGATGACAGGCAGGGCGATGGAGAAGGCCGTCAGCGTGCGGCTGAGCAGCCACGAGAAGGCGCGCAGGTTCAGCAGGAAGGAGAGCGACCAAAGCAGCAGCAGGGCCACCGCAATGCCGCGCAGGAGCGTCGCAGCGCGGGTGCCGCGCACCAACTGGAGAATAAGAAAGAAGATGCCGGCAACGAGCAGAACGTCAAGGACGTTCAGCCAGCTCCCCAGCAGGTTTTGTAGGGACCACAGAAAGTCTCGCAGAACCACTTTGACCACTCATCCGATTGGCAGGGTTAAACCGCTCCTGGCGCACCCTTACGGCTGATACCCGCCGCTCTGAAGCTGTGCGAGCAACTGGTGATAGCCGTCGACGTCCGGCGGGTTCAGGTCGATGATGCGCTGTATCGTAACGATCGCATCCTCGATCCGCCCCGCATCAAGCTGAAGCTCGCCCAGCGCATCCAACTGAGCAATCGCCTCCTGTATGCGCCCCTGCTGGCGGTAGACTTCTGCGAGGCGCTGGCGCAGCGGCGCCTCCTGCGGATGGCGCTCCACCTGCTCCTCGAGAATCTCCGTGACACGGTCGCCGCGCCCCTGCCGGAGTATCTCGCGGATCGTGTCGTCCAGCGCGCGCACCGCCTCGCGCGGCTGGCCAAGCTGGTAGTGCAGGTCGACAATGCTCAGCGCGACCTCTTCGTCCTCCGGGTGCATCTGGCGGATGCGTTCGTAATACTGCAGCGCGCGGTGCCAGTTCAAACGCTGGCTCTCGACATCCGCCAGCCCGCGCAGCACCGGGATGATCTGCTCCGGGTCGGCGTTGGCCTCGCGGCTGTAGTCGAGCGCCTCCCGGTAGACCTCGACTGCCCGGTCGGCATCGGCCATCAGGCGGTAGTAGGTATCGGCCAGCTCAACGTAGTGGTGAAGGGCCTCACCGGTCCGCCTCTGCTGCCGCAGCATGTCGATCACACGGCGCCGGGCGAGCGTGTCCGCCGGCCAGAGGTTGATGACCTCGACAAAGAGGTCGGCGGCCTTCTCCGCGCTGCCGCGCACGAGGTACGTGCTCGCCACCAGGTTGAGTTTAGCAGCAGCCTCCTGCGTGCGCCCCTCGCGGACGAGCGCGTCGGCAAGGCGGCGATGCGCGGGCAGGTAATCCGGCGCGCGCTCGATGGCGTGGTGAATCTCCTCGGTTGCCAGCAGCAGCATATTGCGCTGCAGGTACTCGTCCACCCGCTCCATAATGGCGGCAAGTTCGGGCCGCCCGCCCTCGATCATCAGATCGAGCAGATCAGGGACATAATTGATTTTACCTTGTCCCACGTAGTTCGACAGCGCTTTTGTGAGTTTGCTGCGCCAGTCGGCGTCGTCGAGGTAGAAGGCGATGGCGCGGGTGATGTCCGCAAGGTGGTCGTCGGTCTGGTCGGGCAGGCTGGCGAGCGCGCGCTCATAGCCCTTCTCGTCGACCAGGCCGGGGTTCAGCAGATGGTCGGCGGCCTGCATGGCGAGCAACATGTGATGGGCGGCGGTGCGCTCATCGCCCTGCGTCTGGTACGTGCGCCCAAGCAGCAGATGGCCCGCGAGCCGGTACTCCTCGTACTGCACGGTGTCAGCGAGCAAATCGGCGGCGGGGCGGTACTCGCCCATTGTGCAGAGCACCACGCCGAGGTTGAAGTGCAGGGCCGGGTGGTTCAGACCGGCCTTCCGGGCGCGGCTGTAGTTCTGGAGGGCGGCATCGGCGTCGCCAAGCTGGTGCGCGTCGAGTGCGGCGAGGAGCGGAGCCTGCGCCTCCGGGGGAACCTCACCGCTCCAGATGCTGTCGGCGAGCAGGCCCATCGCGTGGCGCACGGCGACTTCGATCGGGCTGTACTCGCGGGGCTTCTCTGCCGCCTCCAGCAGTTCTTCCTCGACGGTGGGCAGTTCGTCGGGCGATATCTGGCGTGACTGCCCGGCGTCAAACAGGGCGTCGCTGTACGGCCCTGGCATCTGGATGGGCTTGTTGAGCCGCAGATCGCCGAGCGCGGTGCGCACCTCGACGTTGATCGGGTCGAGGCGGAGGGCGCGTTTGAGCGCCTGTTCGGCGCGGAGCGGCTGCTGCATCTGCTGGAGCAGCCGGGCGACGTGCAGATACTCGGTCACGGCGAGGCTCGTGCGGCTGGCGTCTTTCTCATAGACGGTGGCCAGCCGCATGTGCGCCTGCGCGAGGTCGAGGTCGAGCCGGACGGCCTGTTCCCAGTTGGCGGTGGCACGCTGGAGGTCCTTACGGGCGAAGTAGATCTCGCCTGCCGCCATGAACTGCTTGGCGGCGAGTTCGGCGTTCCCGGCGCGCCGGTGGATCTCGCCGAGCTTCTCGCGCGGGAGCGGGTCGCTGGGGACGAGCCGGGCCAGGCGCGTGTAAGCCTGAAGCGCGTGCTCGTCCTCGCCGGCTTCGTACAGGCTCAGCGCCAACCCGGCGAGCGCCTGTGGGTCGTCGGGCGCGGCTTCGAGCGCCTGCTGGTAAGCGCGGATCGCCGCTCGCCAGTTCTGATCCCAGGCGGCGCTGGCCGCTTCTCTCATTGCTGCTTCGTAAGGTTGGAGTTGTGCCATTGGATCTCATCCCCTAATCAGGCTGGCCGGGCGGCCAACCACGGCGCCAGCGGTCGGGTTCGACGTCGGGGCCGAGTGTGAGCGTCGTCATTGTACATGAACACCCGGGGGGTCGCAATGGTGCTGAGGCCCTGTGGGGATGGGGTAAAGTGCGTAGAAGTGCAGAAATAATGTGTGTGTAAAATCGCCACACAAGGCGGTGAGGGCTGTACAAACCGCCGCGGGTGCAGGAATAACGTGTGTAGGGGCGGGTCTGAGACCCGCCCCTACCAGGCAATTCGCAGACGCAGGGTTGTATTGTATACCCCGCCGCGAATAAACTTCGCGGCTCCGGACGGTACGGCGGCGCGGCTGGGTCGCACAAGGCGGTGAGGGCTGTACAAACCGCCGCGGGTGTGGACATAGCATGTGTAGGGGCGGGTCTATTGATGCGGTTGATGCGGAGCATCGCGCATCACGACCCGCCCCCACCAAGGCAATTCACGGGAGTGAGGGGTTTACGCCCTTAGCTGTGCCCCGAACGCCTCCTCCAGTGCGCGGACGATGCGGGCGCGCATCGCGTCGGCGTCCCGGTCGCGCAGGGTGCGGTCCTGGGCCTGGAACGTCAGCGCATAGGCCAGGCTCTTCTGGTTCGCGCCGATCTGCTCGCCCCGGTACACGTCAAACAGGCGCACATCGCGCAGCAGCGTGCCGCCCGCCTGCCGGATCACCCTCTCGACGTCCGCAGCGGGGACATCCTCGTGCACCACGATGGCGATGTCCTGGTAGATGGCCGGGTAGCTGGCTACCGGCTGGACCGGGTACAGGTCGGATACATCGGCCAGCAGCGCATCCAGGTCGATATCGGCGACCAGCACGGGCTTCTCGGGCAGGTCGAACGCCTCGCGCACGAGCGGGTGCAGCTCGCCGAGCTTGCCGACCTCGCGCCCGCCGACGACCAGCTTCGCCACGCGCCCGGGGAAGTACGTCGCGTCGTCCACCGCCTCGAAGCGCACGTCCTGCAGGTGCAGCGCGCTGACCAGCGCCTCGACCACGCCCTTCAGGTCGAAGAAGTCCATCTGCTCGACCTCCGCGTTGAGCGGGTCCTGCCAGGCGGGCAGGTCCCGCCGGCCCATCAGCAGGATGCCCAGGCGGCGCGGCTCGGCGGGCAGCTTCTCGCCCTCGACGGGCAGGTACACCTTGCCGATCTCGAACAGGGCGATGCGGTCCCGCCAGCGGCTGTTGGCAGCGGCGTTATCGAGCAAGCCCGGCAGCAATGAGCGCCGCATGACGGTGCGATCCCGGCTCATGGGGTTGGCGATACGCACATACGGCGGCTCGACATCGCGCCCCGGTGTGCCGGGCGGGAGGAGCAGCGCCTCGCGGGCCGGGGTCGTCAGCCGGTAGTTGATGACCTCCTGCAGACCCGCCCGCACCAGCAGGTCGGAGACCTGCTGCTCGCGCACGAGCGCAACGTTGGTGCGCTGCGGCGGTAGTTCGTCCTCGATGAGGGTGTTGGGCAGCTTGTCGTAGCCGTACACCCGCGCGATCTCCTCAAGCAGATCGGCCTGCGCCACGCTGTCAGCGATGTCCTCGTGGGCCGGGTCGCTCACAACGCCGATGTCCATCCGGTGTGGCGGCACCGTCACGCGCAGCACGGCGCTGTCCGGGGTGGCGCCGCCGACGCGCTCGACCTTGAACTCAAGGCTCTCCAGCAGCCTGGCGACCTCGTCCTGCGAGAGCGGGATGCCGATGATGCGCTCGACCTCGGTGAGCGGCAGGTCCACGGTGATGGTCGGCGCAGGCGCGGGGTAGTTATCGAGGAAGCCTCTGGCAACCGTGCCCCCGGCGATCTGGCGCATGAGTTCCGCCGCGCGACGCAGCCCGACCTCCGCCAGCGCAGGGTGGACGCCCCGGCTGAAGCGCGCCCCCGCCTCGGAGTTGATCTCCTCGCCGCGCGCACGCTGCGCAAGGAGCGTCTGCCGGATGTTGATGAAGTTCCAGTTCGCCGCCTCCAGCAGGACGTTGGTCGTCGTCTCCTCGACCTCGGACTCAAGCCCGCCCATGATGCCGGCGAGGCTGAGCGGCCCGGCAGTGTCGGCGACCAGTTCGGTGAACGGATCGAGCTTGCGCTCAACGCCGTCAAGCGTGGTGAGCTTCTCGCCCGGCTCGGCGGTGCGCGTGATGATCGTCGGCGGCTTGCCGCCCGCCCGGCGCACCAGCATGTCGTAGTCGAAGGCGTGCAGCGGCTGGCCGGTTTCGATCATTACGTAGTTGGTGATGTCCACGACGTTGTTGATCGGGCGCATGCCGACCTTGCGCAGGCGGCGCTGCATCCAGTCGGGCGAGGGGCCGATCTTGACGTCACGGATGAGTGCCAGCATGAAGCGCGGGTTGAGCGACGGGTCGCGGATCTCGATGGCAGCCTGCCCCTCGATAGGCTCGCCCCCGGTCTGCACGTCGAGCGGCGGGTAGCGGAGCTTCTGGCCTGTCAGCGCGGCGATCTCGCGGGCAACGCCCAGGATGGAGAAGGCGCGGGCGAAATTGGGCGTCAGTTCGATGTCAAGAATAACGTCGCCGATCACATCGCGCAGCGGCGTGCCGGGCGGGGCGTCCGTCTCGAGGATCATGATGCCCTCGTGCTCATCGGAGATGCCAAGCTCCCGCTCGGAGAGCACCATCGTCCGGTTCTCGATGCCGCGCAGCTTGCGGGGCTTGAGCGTCATCCGCGCGCCCGGCTCTTCGGCGTAGGGGTCCATCAACTCCGCGCCCTCACGGGCGAAGGCGACGGCAAGCGGCTTGTCAAGCGGGCCTTTGCCCTTGTACGGGAACAGGTTGGGCGCGCCGGTCACAACCTGCTCAAGCTCGCCCGCGCCGTGATCGACCATCGCCAGCACGAGCCGGTCGGCGTTGGGGTGGGGCTTCACCTCGTGGATGTAGCCGACGACGATCTTGTCAGGCTCCCAGACGAGGTGATCCGACGAAATAGGCACGGCCAGGTCGCGGCCCACCCTGGCGGCGTCGCCTGCCGGGACGCCGATGTACTCAATCGCCGCGACCTCCAGCCCGGCGAGCGTCAGCCGGTGGGCCAACTCCTCGACCGGGAGGGTGATGTCAACGTAATCTTTAACCCAGGAAAGTGGTACTCGCATAATGTGTCTCCGTGCTGTGTGATTGTTTTTGGGTTCGCCCGGCAATACTAATCTTTAACAAACTTGCCTTAACAACTGTGAACGACTTCATGGCCGAACCCCCTCCTGACCCGCAGCCCAGGCTGCGATCCTTCCTCCCCCTTGCAAGGGGGAGGGGCAACCCGGAAGGTTGCTGGTGGGGGTTCCACCGGGGGCGCTAGAACTGCTCCAGGAAGCGCAGGTCGTTGGCCCAGAAGTTGCGGATGTCCTGAATAGCGTGCATCTGCATGGTGATGCGCTCCGGGCCGATGCCGAAGGCGAAGCCGGAGAACACCTTCGGGTCGTAGCCGCCGTTCTTCAGCACAACCGGGTGAACCATCCCCGCACCGCCGATCTCCAGCCAGCCGGTGTACTTGCACACCGGGCAGCCCTCGCCGTCGCACAGTGCGCACTCGACATCCACCTCCATGCTCGGCTCGGTGAAGGGGAAGTGCGAGGCGCGGTAGCGCACCTGCCGCTCAGGGCCGTAGAGCCGCCGCGCGAACTCGGCCATCGTGCCCTTGAGGTCCGTCATGCGGATGTTGCGCCCGATGGCCAGCCCCTCGACCTGATGGAACTGGATCTCGCTGCGCGCGCTGATCTGCTCGAAGCGGTAGCACATGCCCGGCAGGATCACGCGGATGGGCTCCGGCGCGTACTCGCGCATGGCATGGATCTGCCCCGGCGAGGTGTGCGTGCGCAGGATGACGCCCTCCTCCGTCGTGTGGAAGGTGTCCCACATGTCGCGGGCCGGGTGGTAGGGCGGGATGTTCAGCAGCGTGAAGTTCACCTCGTCTTCCTCGACATCCCGGCTGCGGTACACCTGGAAGCCCATATCGGCCCAGATGGCGTAGATCTGGCGGAGCGTCTGCGTCGCCGGGTGCAGCCGCCCCATGACGATGGGCCGACCGGGCAGCGTCACGTCGAGCGCGCCTTCCTCCAGGCTCTGCGCCAGCTCCCGCGACTTGATCAGTTCCTCGCGCTCCGCGAAGGCCGCCTCAAGCTCCTGCCGGACCTCGTTGGCGCGCTTGCCGACGGCGGGGCGCTCGGCGGGGTCCAGGCTGCCAATCGAGCGCAGGATCGTGGTGATCTCACCGCGCTTGCCGACCGTCTGGTTGTAAAGCGCACGCAGCGCCTCGCTGCTGGTCACGCCGTCGAGCGCGGCGAGCGTCTCGGTTCGGATGGTTTCTAATCTGTCGAGCATCTGCTTCCTCCAGCGTCTTTCTGTTCGCGTCGCGCGGACTAGCGCCGGGGAGTTCATTCCCCGGCTAAAAGCTGCGAAGTCCCCTCCGGGGGCTGGTGTGCCCCTGATCTCTAATCATAGTAAACGGCTCGCTTGCATACATGCTATCAGCCATAAGCTATATGCCATCAGCCCAAACAAAAAAGCCCTCATCCCCATCAGGGACGAGAGCCGCAGATTGCTGCGTGGCTCGCGCGGTACCACCCTGCTTAGGCCGCCCGGTTGGGCGGGCCTCGCTTATCTGACCAACGGCGCGGCAGGCATTCTGCCCCGCGATTGGCTGCCCGTGTAACGGCGGGCCACCCGGAGCGGGCTACTGGAAGCATGGTGCTTGCGCCATGCCGTTCACCCGTCGGCTCCGGAGGGAACGCCTGCGGCGGACTACCCGGCGGGGCTCTCAGTCGGTGGCCCTGCCTCCCTGTTGGCGCCGTGATGCCGCAGACCCGTCTCCATCACAGCCTGTGCCTGTATGTGATTAGGGTCAATTATAGCGGCGCGGACGGGCAGGTGCAAGGGGTGGCTCGCCGGGCAATAGATAGCTTCGCTGTCCCACAAAGCCCCTGGCGGGGCCACCGTCCCCTGTGGATTGAATCGCGGAGGGGCGGAAGGGTCGGAGGGCGCGGAAGCCGGTCCACGTTTTCCATTGTTTCCGTGTTTTCCGCGATTGAATCGCGGAGGGGCGGAAGGGTCGGAGGGCACGGAAGCCGGTCCACGTTTTCCATTGTTTCCGTGTTTTCCGCGATTGAATCGCGGAGGGGTGGAAGGGTCGGAGGGCGCGGAAGCCGGTCCGCGTTTTCCGTTGTTTCCGTGTTTTCCGCGATTGAATCGCGGAGGGGCGGAAGGGTCGGAGGGCACGGAAGCCGGTCCGCGTTTTCCGTTGTTTCCGTGCTTTCCGCGATTGAATCGCGGAGGGGTGGAAGGGTCGGAGGACGCGGAAGCCGGTCCACGTTTTCCGTTGTTTCTGTGTTTTCCGCGATTCGATTGCAGGGGCAGGGGTGAAGGATAAAGCCGCGAATAAACTTCGCGGCTTTGTGTGGGGCCATATTCCAATCAGCAAGCTTGCCGTAAGGCAAGCTCTTTTTTGCATCGATCCGGGAACGCTTTACCCGATCTCCTCGGCGAGGCCGATGAGAAGCCCCTCGGGCCCGCGGATGTAGCAGAGCCGGTACACGTCTTCGTACTGGACCACTTCGCCGACGAGCTGCGCACCGTGCTTCCCGAGCCGGGCGAGCGTATCGTCGAGGTCGTCCACGGCAAACATGACGCGCAGATAGCCCAGAGCGTTCACCGGGGCGGTCCGGTGATCGGCGGACACTGGCGGCACGATAAATTGCGAAAGCTCGAGCCGGCTGTGGCCATCCGGTGTGCGCATCATGGCGACCTCGACGTGCTGGTTGCCCAGCCCGGTGACGCGCCCTGCCCACTCTCCTGCGATCGTGGCTCGCCCTTCAAGCTCAAGGCCAAGCTCGGTGAAAAAGGCAATCGCGACATCGAGGGATTCCACCACGATGCCCATGTTGTCCATCCGCTTTACAGCCATATCATGTCCATCCAGTTCCATTGAAACGCCCGGGGTTTGCTGTTCACAGAGCGTACAGCATTCTGAAGGCGGGTACGAATCGCGGAGGGGCGGAAGGGGCGGAGGGCGCGGAGACCAATCCGCGTTTTCCGTTGTTTCCGTGTTTTCCGCGATTCAACTCCTCGCCCGGTACTGCAACGCCTCGGCCAGGTGGTGCGCCTTCACGTCGTCGCTGCCATCCAGATCGGCAATCGTCCGGGCCAGCTTGAGCACCCGGTGATAGCCCCGCGCGCTCAGGTGCATCTGCTGCATCGCCGAGCGCATCAGCACCTCGCCCTCGCGGTTCAGCCGCACGTGGGCCGTTAGCTCGCGGACGCCCATATCGGCGTTGCACAGCACCGGGCGCTGACCATTCTCCGCGCTCGCCGCGAACCGCTCCGCCTGCCGGTCCCGCGCGGCCTGCACCCGCTCGCGGATGCGCTCGGAAGGCTCGCCGCGCCGGTCGTCCGTCAGCTTGTCGTAGTCCACGCTGGGCACGTCCACGTGGATGTCGATGCGGTCCAGCAGCGGGCCGGACATGCGCTGCTGGTAGCGGGTGATCATCTGCGCGCTGCACGTGCACGGGCGGACCGGGTCGCCATAATAGCCGCACGGGCAGGGGTTCGCCGCCGCGATCAGCATGAAGTTGGCCGGGAAGCACATCGTGCCCGACGCCCGGCTGATCGTTACCTGCCGGTCCTCCATCGGCTGGCGCAGGTTCTCCAGCGCCTTGCCGAACTCCGGAATTTCGTCTAAAAAGAGCACCCCTCTATGCGCCAGGCTGATCTCGCCGGGGCGGGGCCACGAGCCGCCGCCCACGAGCCCCGCATGGCTGATGGTGTGGTGTGGCGCGCGGAAGGGACGGTGCTGCATCAGCGGCACGCCCTCCGGTAACATGTCGGCGACGGAGTAGATGCGCGTCACCTCCAGCGCCTCGCTGAGCGTCATGCGTGGCAGGATGCCCGGCACGGCCCGCGCCAGCAGCGTCTTGCCTGCGCCCGGCGGGCCCATGAGCAGCACGTTATGCCCGCCCGCCGCTGCGACCTCCAGCGCCCGCTTGACGTGCTCCTGCCCCTTCACGTCGGCGAAGTCGGTGAGGTAGCCGGGCGTATACGCAGGCCAGGTGTAGCTGTCGCGGTCGAACGGCGGGATGGTATCCAGCCCCAGCAGGTGCTCGACGAGCGTGATCAGGTGATCGACCGGGATGACCTCGATGTCGGGGATGAGGGCGGCTTCGGGCGCGTCGGCGGCGGGCACGAAAATCCGCTCCAGCCCCAGTTCGTGCGCCAGATGCGCGGCAGACAGCACGCCCCGCACATGCCGCACGCTGCCATCAAGCGAAAGCTCGCCGAGCACGAGCGAGCTTTCGAGCACGTCGGGCGGGATCTGCCCGGTTGCGGCCAGCACGCCGAGCGCAATCGCGAGGTCGTAGGCGGGGCCGTCCTTGCGCAGATCGGCGGGGGCGAGGTTGATGGTGAGGCGGCGGGCGCTGGGGAAGGTCAGGCCGCTGTTGCGGATGGCCGACCACACGCGCTCTTTCGATTCTTTCACTGCCGTGCTGGGCAGCCCGACGAGCGTCTGGCTGGGCATGCCTTTGGCTGCGTCCACCTCCACTTCGACGAGCGTTCCATCCAACCCGACAAGCGCGCAGCTATTCACTTTGGCGAGCACGGCGACCTCCGCGATGGTGAAAGAGGATAGTGGTTGAGGTGCGCCCATCCTAGCACGGGCGGGGTCAAGGGGCAAGTGGGAGCCCTCACCCCTCGCCCCTCTCCTGAACGGTCACTGTCGTGGCCTGGGAGAGGGATGGGGGCGTTTGCACTGGCAACGCGTCACATCCTTCCCCCTCTCCCAGCGACTGCAGGTCGCGACCGGGAGAGGGGGTTAGGGGGTGAGGGTTGGAGGTGGGGCTCCCGCTAGGCTTTTTGCTCCCCACCCCGGTAGTCTCAAGGTATGACCTGAGGCGGCTGAGTTGTACTGGTATGTAACGAGATGGCCGAACATGCAGAGACGGTAGACACAAGCCGGGCTCCGGAGCGCCCGCGCGAGCATGAGCGTGAAACGACCCACAGACCCTGGTGGCAGATCGTGCTGATCGGCGCGGGGACGCTCGCGCTGGGCATCGGGCTGCTGTACTTCATCCGGCTGGTTGCGCGACCGCTGGCGCTGGCGCTGCTCGGCATCGTGATCGCCTCGGCGCTGTCGCCGGTCGTGGACTGGCTTGGCAGGCGGATGCCGCGCGGTGTGGCGCTGGCCCTCGTGTACCTGCTGCTGGTGGTGATCATCGTTGCGGCGGGCTGGTTCATCATCCCGCCGCTGGTGAACGAACTGCTCGCGGTGATCGGGAACATCCCGGACTATCTGGAAACCGTCCAGGAGTGGATAGAGGCGCGCCCCTGGCTGAACAACGGGGTGGTCCTCGATACGCTGTCGTCGCAGGCGGTGGGGCTTGGCACGCAGGCCATTAGCCTGCCCATCACGCTCACCTCAGCCTTCTTCGACCTGGTGCTGATCCTGTTCGTCTCGGTCTACTGGCAGATCGAGAGCGATAAGCTGAATGCGTTCTTCCTGTCGCTGTTCCCACCGCGCCAGCGGAGCGAGACGAGCCGCGTGCTGAGGCAGATCGGCCACGCGATGGGCGGGTACATCCGGGCGGTCATGCTGAGTGTGCTCTTCATCGGCGGGCTGGCCTATATCGGGCTGTCGATCATCGGCGTGCCGTATACGCTGGCGCTCAGTGTTCTCGTCGGTGTCGGGCAGTTCGTGCCGCTCATCGGGCCGACCGTGGCGACCATCCCCGTCGCGCTGGTCGCGCTGCTCAGTTCCCCGACGAAAGCCCTCATCACCCTGGGCTTCATGCTGGTCCTCCAGCAGCTTGAGAGCAACGTCGTGACGCCCAACATCATGCACAGCCAGACGAAGATCTCGCCGCTGCTGGTGCTGCTGGCGCTGTTCGTGGGCGGGGTGGTCGGCGGGTTGATCGGCGTGCTGGTTGCCGTGCCGCTGGCTGCCGCCGGGCGCGTGCTCATCGTCGAGATGCTCGCGCCTGCCATCCGCCGCCGGACGGGCGCGGCAGGCCACCCGGTCGAGCAGGATGAGAGCGCGTAGCCTTTTCTATGGCCATTCTAAGGGAGGCGCTTGCTCGATCTCTTGACAAGGATTGCGCAAACCGATAGAATCGCCTCGCAATCGAAATGGGCCTGTAGCTCAGCTGGGAGAGCGCTACAATCGCACTGTAGAGGTCAGGAGTTCGAATCTCCTCAGGTCCACTATTCATCCCGGGCACTCGTTCGGGATGGGGTTTCTATCATCTATGTAAGGCGTCGATAAGAGAGGCTCTGCTAGTGCGGCGGCAGAGCCTCTTCTTTTATTGCTTGCCTGTGGAGACAGGCTCTACTGCGTTCGGGGCACCTCGACGAAGGCCGTCATGCCCCAGCGCACAACCGGGGGCAGGTTCGCCACCTCGACGGTGACCATGAAGTTCGCCGCCACGCTGTCCTCGGCCTTCGGGGCGATGCGAGTCACGCGCCCCTCGTACTCCTCGCCGGGCAGCGCATCGAACGTCACGTAGACCGTATCGCCGGGGGCCAGCGCCGCCACGTCAAGCTCGCTGAGGTCGGTCGTCTGGACATGCAGGCTCGACATATCGGCCAGCAGCAGGATCGGCTCACCGGCGGTGACGTACTGCATATTGCGGATGTAGATCTCGCTGACCGTACCGGAGAACGGCGCGACCAGTTCGGCGCGCTGGCGCTCCATCCGGGCCCGCGCCAGCTCCGCCTGCGCCTGTGAAACCACCGCCTCGGCGATCGCAATATCTTGCTCGCGCGGACCGGCGAGCAGCAGGTCAAGCTGGGCTTGTCCGGCTTCCGCCTCGGCGGATGCGGCCCAGGCTTCAGCGGATGCGGCTCGCACACTGCCGGGGGTCGCCTGCCGGTGGGTCATTGCGTCCACCTTGGCCTGCGCCGCCTGATAGTTCGCCAGCGCTATCTCGTACTTATCCCGCGCGTACTCCTCCTGCGTGGGGAGGAACTCCTTCTCGGCATCGGTGTATATGTCCGGGCGCGCTTCGCTGTTGGCGACCCAGTCGTAGTGGATGCGCTCGGCTTCCATCATAATGTAAAGCTGGTGTGCGGCAAGCTGCGCCTTGGCGATGTCCGCCGGTGATGGCCCGCTCGACTGGATGGCATCCCGCTCGGCGATGGCGGCGGAGGCTGCCGCCCTGGACGCCTGGATGGTGTTCTCAAGCTCCGCAATTTGAGCCTCGTGCGCGCCCGTGCGCACCTGCTCTAACTGGGCCTCGGCGACGGCCACTGCCGCCTCGGCCCGCTCGATCTGGGCGTCGAGGAGGGTGGTGTCAAGCCGGGCGATGACATCGCCCTCCTGCACCGTGTCGCCCTCCTGCACGAGCAGTTCCACCACCTGCCCGGAGGTCATGAAGGTCAGCGTGGCTTCACGAGCCGGGACGACGCGCGCCGTCGCCGTGATAGCGTTGGAGGGGGCGCCCCCGGTCACCTGCAGATCTCTCTCGGCCTCCTCCGGCTCAGACGGAGCGCCCCGCAGCGCGTTGCAGCCGGTGGCGAGAAGCGCCGCCAGGGCCAGCAACAGGGCAAGCTGCAGGACTCGCCGCATGGTACGTGTGTTGTTCATCGTGCTCGTTCTCCCCACGCTGCTACTCGTCCTCGATCTCGACGAAAGCCGTCATCCCCCAGCGGAGGTTTTCCGGCACTTCGTCAAGCTCGATGAGAACGGTGAAGTTAACGCCCATGCCCTCTTCTGCCTTCGGCGCGATGCCGACGACCCTGCCCGACACCTGGACATCCCCCAGAGCGTCGAAGCCGACGAGAGCGGTGTCGCCAAGCTCCAGCCGCGCAACGTCGATCTCGCTGAGGTCGGTCGTCTCGACGCGCAGGCGGTCAAGCGCGGCGATCTGCACGATGGGCTGGCCCGGCGTGGTGAACTCGTTCGCGTCGAGGTAGCGCTCGGTGATCACGCCGCTGAAGGGCGCGACCAGTTCGGTCTGCTTGAACTGCAGCATGACAAGCTCAAGCTCGCGCTCGGCCTGCTCAAGCTGGGCCTCGGCGACTGCCACCTGCTCCGGGAAGGGCTGTGCGAGCAGGTAGTCCAAGCGGGCCTGTGCCGCCTGTGCCTGCGCGGACGCCATCCAGATGCGGGCGTTCTCGACGCGTACGAGGTTCGGGTCCGGGCCGGCCTTAAGCTCGTCAAGGTAGAGCTGTGCGGCCTGCACCTCAAGCTCGGTCAGGTGGTAGTAGTCCTCCACCTGCTTGTAGCTGCCGAGCGGGCAGGCCTGTCGCGGGGGCGGAGGCAGCGAGAAGTCGATGTCATCCGGCAGGTCGATGTCGAAGTCGGGGTCGTTCTTGAGTTCGTTGTAGATCTCCTCAAGGATGGTCAACCCGGCGAAGGTCCAGTCTTGCTGGCGCTCGTAGCGCTCGCAGTCCTCCGGGTTGAAGTTCTGCAGCCACTGGAGGTCCTCTAGGGCGCGAGCCCGGCGCAGTTGTGCCTCCAAGAGCCGGCTCTCAGCCTCTGCGATCTCGCCGGGATCGGTCTGGGTGTAGAGGGCATCGCGGCGAGCGGCGGCAGCAGCCGCGCGGGCGTTCGCGGCGGCGACGGCCTGCTCGGCAGCGCGGATCTCCTCCTCGGACGGCCCGGCGGATACCTTGGCCAGGTTGGCCTGTGCGCGGGCGAGGTTGGCTTCCGCTTCAAGGCGCTGCATCTCAAGGTCCGCCGTGCCCAGCCGGGCGATCACGTCGCCCGCCTCAACGGAGTCACCGACATCCACGTTGAGTTCCAGTACGGTGCCGCCCATCGGGAAGCTGAGCACCGTCCATTCCGCCGGAACCACCCGGCCCGTCGCGGTGACCCGTGCGACCTGGTGTTCAAACTCGGCCTTGGCTTCTTCCGGTGCAGGTTCTTCTGGCGCGGCGGCTGCGATCGACTGCTGCTGCAAGCAGCCGGACACAGCGAGTGCCGCCAGCGATAGCAGCACCAGCGAAGCCAGGATACGGCTATGACATTTCATAAATGCGCTGCTCCTATGTTCACCCTGCCTGCCGCCCGACCCCGGTGAAGTGAGGGCATGCAGGGGCCATAGATAAAATGGAAATGTACTCATGGTTGAGGTATCGCCTGTACCGCAAACAGATTATGATGATAGGAGTGGTATGAGAATAAACGCTGCGGGCACTGCTGTTCGGGGCTGGCGGCGTATGCATCGCGCAGGCAGGCGGCGAGGGCGAACAGGATGGTGGTGTGTTCACGAGGGCGGCGGTGTGAGACGCAGGCGCGCGGGGCACCTGTGTTGCTAACGGCTGCCTGCGAAAGCCCACAACAGTGCTGATAAGATCGGCAGGTGTTTCCAGTAGAAAGGTCTGTCTGCGGCGGCCAGTCAACGCAAACTCAAACGCGAGAGATGGCGCGGGCTTCTGCCTCCTTCAACGCACGACCAAGTCTGGGAATCAAGGGGCCGGAACAGAGAAGAGCGCGCCCTGTACCGGTAAACTTACAGTCTGAGGGCTAATGCTATTATCCGGGGGAAGCAGTGGGAATTCAATGAGCGGGGCACGATTTTTAGCAATTTTTCATAAATGCGCCTTCAAAACAGGTTACATTGCTATATCAACTGCCGTAAACAGGGGGAGAACGGTGGAGCGCAGCACACATGGGCCGCCCGGTGAGGGCTGCTACGACTTTGTCATCGTGGGGTCGGGCTTTGGGGGGAGCGTCTCGGCGATGCGCCTCACCGGGAAGGGCTACCGCGTGCTGGTGCTGGAGCGCGGCAAGCGCTACCGCGATGAGGACTTCCCGCGCAGCAACTGGAACGTCTTTAAGTACCTGTGGTTCCCCGCATTGCGCTGCTTTGGCATCCAGAACCTGACGCTGCTGAAAGACGTGCTTGTGCTGCACGGGACCGGCGTCGGCGGTGGGAGCCTGGTCTACGCGAACGTGCTGATGGAGCCGGACGACGTGATGTTTGAGGCCCCCGCCTGGCGGCACCTGGCCGACTGGAAGCAGGTGCTCCGCCCGCACTATGACACGGCGCGGCGGATGCTCGGCGTGACGACCAACCCGCGCCTGTGGCCCGCCGACAACGTGCTGCGCGAGGTCGCAGAGGAGATGGGCCGGGGCGAGACGTTCTGCCCGGCGGAGCTTGCCATCACCTTTGCCGAGCCGGGCCGCGAGGGCGAGCCCATACCGGACCCGTACTTTGGCGGGGAAGGCCCGACGCGCAACGGCTGCACGTACTGCGGGGGCTGCATGGTCGGCTGCCGCTACAACGCCAAGAACACGCTCGTCAAGAACTACCTCTACTTCGCGGAGAAGTGGGGCGCGGAGGTGCGCGCCGAGACGGAAGTCACCGACATCCGTCCACTGGCGGGCGAGCAGCCTGACGGGGCGCGCTACGAGGTCGTGACGCGGCGCTCGACGAGCTGGCTGCCGGGCCCCAAGCGCACGGTCCGCGCGCGCAATGTGATCGTCGCCGCCGGGGTGCTGGGCACGCTGAAGCTGCTCTTCCACTGCCGGGACGTGAGCCGCTCGCTGCCGGACATCTCCCCGCGCCTCGGCGAGCAGGTCCGCACGAACAGCGAGGCGCTGCTTGGCTCGACGGCCCGCACGCGCGACGTGGACTACTCGCGCGGCCCGGCGATCACGTCGGTGTTCCGTGCGGACGACGTGACGGCCATCGAGCCAGTGCGCTTCCCGCCGCGCTCGTCGTTCATGCGGAACCTCGCCGCGCCGCTCATCGAGGCGGGCGACAGCGGCTTCGTGCGGCGGCTGCTCAAGGTGCTGGCGCAGACCGTTCGCCGCCCGCGCGACTTCCTGCACGCGCGGTTCTTCGCGCGGTGGCCGGAGCGCACAACCATCCTGCTTGTGATGCAGACCGAGGACACGCTGATGCGGCTGCGGCTGGGGCGCAGCCTGCTGACGCTGTTCCGGCGGGGGCTGGTCAGCGAGCGCGACGCCGATAAGCCGGTGCGGGCGGAGATCCCCGCCGGGCACGCGGCGACGCGCGCCTTCGCCCGCAGGACGAACGGCATACCGCAGGGCGCGATCGTCGAGAGCCTGCTGAACATCCCGAGCACCGCGCACATCCTCGGCGGGGTCCCGTTCGGGCGGGACGCGGCGGAGGGAGTGGTCAGCCTGGACTGCGAGGTGCATAATTACCCCGGGCTGTACGTTGTGGACGGGTCCATCATGCCGGCGAACCCCGGCATCAACCCCAGCCTGACGATTGCAGCCCTTGCCGAGTACGCCATGAGCCGCATCCCGGCGAAGGACGGCGCCCGCGTGCGCGATCCGCTGGCGACATCGCAGACCCGATGACAACACAGGGCGACGACACCATGTATCTCTCGCATAACCCCACACAGGACCGGCTGATGGCGCTGTGCCGCCGCGCCTTCCCCGACTGCGTGCAGCATATGATCGGCGAAACCTACCCGATAGCCAGCCGCCAGCACGAGATGATCGCCTTCAAGTGGGGCGGGCGCACGCCCGACGGCAGGCTGCACCACGCGCCCCTCATCATGCGGCGCTACATCAGCACGCTGAGCTGGTGGCGGCCCGACGACCGGGGCAAGGCGCAGCGCGAGACGACCATCTGCCGCTGGCTGCACGACGAGGGGTTCCCCGTGCCGCAGGTGTACCTGCGCGAGTTCGGCCCGCGCGGGGACGTGGTGCTGTTCTCATGGCTGCCGGGGCAGGCGCTGCCGGTCGGCGAGCGGCCTCTGCGAGAAGCGGTCGAGCCGTACATCGACGCCTTTGCGCTGCTGCTGGCCGACCTGCACCGGCTGGAGCCGCCGCGCGACGTGCAGCGCGTCGTGCCGCGCGTCTCGCTGCCGGGTGCACTGGCGAACCTCGCCGCTCTTGCCGCCTCCATCGGCACGGCGGAGCTGTCACAGGCGGTCGAGATGGTGATGGAGCGCGCCTACGACGTGCCGGAGGTCGGGCCGGTGCTGATTCACGGCGACTATCACCTGCTCAACGCGCGGCTGCAGGATGGTGAGATCGTTGGGCTGGTGGATTGGGAGTACAGCGCGCTCGGCGATCCGCGCTGGGACGTGGCGAATGCGTACATGCAGCTTGTGGACTTCGGCGCGGCGGATGCCGCCGACCGTTTCCTGTCTATCTACCTCGACGCGTCGGGCTGGGAGTTCGAGGGGGAGCCGCTGTATAACATTGTCGTGCCGCTCCAGCAGTGGGCGCTCTCCGAGTGGTTGATACAGCAGCAGGCCGCGGGGGAGATGCCAGAGTTCTCGCTGGCGCAGGACCTCATCGCACTGCGCGACGCGTATCACCACCGCGCGGAGATGGCGCTGCAATGGCTGGGGCGGTGAGGCTGGCCCTGTAGACGCATAGAGCCGCGAAGTTTATTCGCGGCGAAACCCCCACCAGCAACCCTCCGGGTTGCCCCTCCCCCTTGCAAGGGGGAGGGTGGTAGCTCGCAGGCGAGCACCGGCGGAGGGGGCGGCAGCCGCGGCGAACCCCCACAGCCCCCGATGCGGGCCATAGGCACGCGTGACCCTCGTCTATTTCCCCAAAATCCTCGATAGCAGACCGTTTATACTGTTTATCACCCCTCCCGGTGATCTTTATCACTACTGGCATCTGCCTCCCCCGGCTAATCTATGTGAGAAAGTGGATGCGTCCTGTCAGATTCGAGTCCAACCGGACCGAAATAGTACTATCCAGCGCGCTGTCAGGAAGTTTCTACCGGCTGCATTCCCGTCGGGTTCCTACTCGAGTGACCCCGACATTTCTATGTGATTGCGATTGGGAGGAGGTTAAGCCTTGCCACGCGAAATAGTCACGATAGACGGTAACGAAGCTGCCGCCTATATTGCCCACAAGACGAACGAAGTTATTGCGATTTACCCCATCACCCCGTCTTCGCCGATGGGCGAGCACGCCGACGCGAAGAGCGCGCGCGGGGAGAAGAACATCTGGGGGACCGTCCCGCTCGTCGTCGAGATGCAGGCCGAGAGTGGCGCCGCCGGTGCGGTTCACGGCGCGCTGACGACCGGTTCGCTGACCACGACGTTCACGGCCAGCCAGGGCCTGCTGCTGATGATCCCCAACATGTACAAGATCGCCGGCGAGCTGACGAGCACGGTGTTCCACATCGCCGCCCGCTCCATCGCCGCGCAGGGCCTGTCGATCTTCGGCGATCACAGCGACGTGATGGCCGCCCGCGCCACCGGCTGGGGGATGCTGTTCTCGAACTCGGTGCAGGAAGTGATGGACTTCGCGCTCATCGCGCAGGCGGCGACGCTCGAATCGCGCGTGCCGTTCCTGCACGTCTTCGACGGCTTCCGCACCTCGCACGAGATCAACAAGATCGAGAAGCTGTCGGATGACGACATCCGCGCGATGATCGACGACGAACTGGTGCGCCAGCATCGCCTGCGCGGGCTCTCGCCTGACCGCCCCGTCATGCGCGGCACGGCCCAGAACCCCGACGTGTACTTCCAGGCACGTGAGACCGTCAACCCGTACTACCTCGCCGCGCCGGAGATCGTGCAGAAGGCGATGGACAAGTTCGCGGGGATCGTCGGTCGCCAGTACCACCTGTTCGACTACGTCGGCGCGCCTGACGCCGAGCGCGTGATCGTGCTGATGGGCTCCGGCGCGGAGACCGTCGAGGAGACGGTGAACTACCTCGTCGCTCAGGGCGAGAAGGTCGGCGTGCTGAAGGTGCGCCTGTACCGCCCGTTCTCGGTGAAGCACTTCATCGACGCACTGCCCTCGACCGTCAAGGTCATCGCGGCGCTCGACCGCACGAAGGAACCCGGTTCCGCCGGCGAGCCGCTGTACCTCGACGTGGTGAGTGCGGTGAGCGAGGCGATGGCGAGCGACGACGCGCCGTTCGAGCGGATGCCGCGCATCATCGGCGGGCGCTACGGCCTCTCCTCCAAGGAGTTCACGCCGGCGATGGCGAAGGGCATCTTCGACGAGATGGCGACGGCCCAGCCGCGCAACCACTTCACCATCGGTATCAACGACGATGTGACGCACACCAGCCTGCCCTACGACCCGAGCTTCAACATCGAGCCGCATGATGTCGTGCGGGCGATGTTCTGGGGCCTGGGCTCCGACGGTACGGTCGGCGCGAACAAGAACTCGATCAAGATCATCGGCGAGGAGACGGACAACTACGCGCAGGGCTATTTCGTCTACGACTCCAAGAAGTCCGGCGCTCGCACCATCTCGCACCTGCGCTTCGGCCCGCGCCCGATCCGGAGCCCGTACCTGATCAGCAGCGCGAACTTCGTCGCGGTGCACCAGTTCGGCTTCCTTGAGCGCTACGACGTGCTCGCGGCGGCTGAGAACGGCGCGATCTTCCTGCTGAACTCGCCCTACGGCCCGGATGAGGTCTGGGACCGGCTCCCGCGCAAGGTGCAGCAGCAGATCATCGACAAGAACCTGAAGTTCTACGTGCTCGACGCCTACAAGGTCGCCAGCGAGACGGGCATGGGCGTTCGCATCAACACCATCATGCAGACGGCCTTCTTCGCCATCAGCGGGGTGCTCCCGCGGGATGAGGCCATCGCCAAGATCAAGGAAGCGATCCGCAAGTCGTACGGCAAGCGAGGCGAGGCGGTCGTGCAGAAGAACTACGCGGCGGTTGACGCGGCGCTTGACTACCTGTACGAGGTGGACGTGCCCTCGCAGGTGACGAGCACCATTGAGCTTCCGCCGGTCGTGCCCCCCGAGGCGCCGGAGTTCGTGCAGCGTGTCACCGCGAAGATGATGGCCGGTGAGGGCGACGAACTGCCCGTGAGCATGCTGCCCGCCGACGGCACCTACCCCACCGCGACCACGCGCTGGGAGAAGCGCAACATCGCGCTCGAAGTGCCCGTCTGGGCGGAAGACCTGTGCATCCAGTGCGGCAAGTGCGTGTTTGTCTGCCCGCACGCGGTCATCCGTGCCAAGACGGTCTCGCCCGACGTGCTGGTCGATGCGCCGGCGGGCTTCAAGACGCTCGACGCCAAGTTCCGCGAGCTGCCTGCGGGCACGAAGTACACGATCCAGGTGTCGGTCGAGGACTGCACCGGCTGCGCGCTGTGCGTCGAGGTCTGCCCGGTGAAGGACAAGCAGGTCGAAGGCCGCAAGGCGCTCAACATGGTGCCGGTGCACGAGGTCCGCGAGCAGGGTATCGAGTACTGGAAGTACTTCGAGAGCCTGCCGGAAGTGGACCGCTTCGACGGCCTGAAGTTCACGACCGTGAAGAACGTCCAGCTCCTCCAGCCGCTCTTCGAGTTCTCGGGTGCGTGCGCGGGCTGCGGCGAGACGCCTTACATCAAGCTGATGAGCCAGCTCTTCGGCGACCGCGCGATTGTCGCCAACGCGACCGGCTGCTCCAGCATCTACGGCGGCAACCTGCCGACCACGCCGTGGTCGCAGAACCGCGAAGGGCGCGGCCCCGCGTGGAGCAACTCGCTCTTTGAGGACAACGCCGAGTTCGGCTTCGGCATGCGCCTGACCATCGACAAGCAGCGCGAGTACGCGGCGGAACTGGTGGAACGGCTGCGCGACGTGATTGGCGACGAACTGGCCGACGCGCTGCTCGACGCCGACCAGTCCGATGAGGCCGGCATCGCCGCACAGCGCGAGCGTGTGGAGCAGCTCCGGGCGGTGCTCGACGGCATCGACGACCCGGCGGCGCGTGACCTCTACACCCTGGCGGACGTGCTCGTGAAGAAGAGCGTGTGGATCATCGGCGGCGACGGCTGGGCCTACGACATCGGCTACGGCGGCCTCGACCACGTGCTTGCGAGCGGGCGCAACGTCAACGTGCTCGTGCTCGACACCGAGGTGTACTCGAACACCGGCGGTCAGTCGTCGAAGGCGACGCCGCTCGGCGCGGTGGCGAAGTTCGCCGCGGCAGGCAAGCCGCTGCCGAAGAAGGACCTCGGCATGATGGCGATGTCCTACGGCAATGTGTACGTGGCGCAGGTGGCGATGGGCGCGAACGACACGCAGACGATGCGCGCCTTCCTCGAGGCCGAGTCCTACGATGGTCCGTCGCTCATCATCGCGTACAGCCACTGCATCGAGCACGGCTACAACCTGACGCAGGGCCTGAGCCAGCAGGAACTCGCGGTGAAGTCCGGCTACTGGCCGCTGTACCGCTTCGACCCGCGCCTGAAGGAGCAGGGCAAGAACCCGTTCCAGCTTGACTCGCGCGAGCCGAGCATCCCGCTCAAGGACTACGCGTATAACGAGACGCGCTATCGCATGCTCAGCCAGACCATGCCGGAGCGCGCCGAGGAACTGCTTGAGGAAGCGCAGCAGGCAGTGCTCGAGCGGTGGAAGAAGTACGTGGGCCTGGCGAAGCTGTACGAGCCGGAGCCCGTCGCAGAACCCGCCGCCGACTAGCTCTGTAACGATCACATCAACCGCTCCGGGGATGCCCCGGGGCGGTTTTTTTGATCGAGGGTGGGGGCGGATCTGTTCAATGAAAAACCGCCGCGACGTTTAGCCGCAGCTACAGTGTGTTTACGACCTCTGTAGGGGCAGGTCTCAGACCTGCCCCTGCCACCCGTCCCGACTGCCCTAGTCACGGTGAGAATATTCCCGCTGGAAAGTTGAGATGATGCCCATCCGTGACTAGAATTAGCCCTGACGACATGCCGCCGGCATGGCTGGCACAACATAAAGCAGGCATTCAGGGAGACATCCACGCATGGAACATGAGCCATCTCTCGAGTCGGGGCCGAGCAGCCCGCCCTGGAATACCACGCTGAAAGTCGTTGTCGGCGTGCTTGCCGTCATCCTGATCGGTCTGGCGGCGTACGCTTTCCGCGCGGTGTTCGTACCAGTGATCCTCGGGTGCATCATCGCGTATGTGCTCTCGCCGGTCGTGCGCGACCTCACCCTCTCGCTGCCGCTGCCCCGCGTGGTGGCGACGCTGCTCGTCTTCCTCGCCGTGATCGCCATCGTCATCCCGGTGGGAGTGCTCGGTATTCAGGAGCTTATTCGGGAGGCGGCCACGTTTGGCAACCGGCTGATCGCCGCCATCCAGACGCTCAGTGAAATGGGCGGGGACACGATCCACATCCTCGGGTTCGAAATTGTCATCGGGACCCTGCAGGATCAAATCGCCGCACAGCTTACGAGCACCATCCGCGACATGATCCCCAGCACGGTGAACTTTGCGCTGAGCGCGGCGCGCACGGTGGTGTTCGGTGTGTTTACGCTGTTCATCGGCTTCTACCTGACGCGCGACGCCGACCGCATTGTAGTGTCGATCAAGAAGCTGGTCCCACCGGCCTACCGCGCGGACGCCGATGCGCTGCTCGGCGAGATCAACAGCGTATGGGCCGCCTTCCTGCGCGGGCAGGCGATCCTCGCGCTGATTGTGACGGTGATCCTCACCGGCGTCAGCGCGGCGCTGGGGCTGCCGCAGCCGCTCCTGCTCGGCGTGTGGGGCGGCCTGCTGGAGTTCCTGCCGAGCATCGGCAATATGATCTGGGGGGCAACGGCCATCACCCTGGCCATTGTAGAAGGGTCAAGCACGCTGTCTTTACCGACACCTGTGTTCGTGCTGGTCGTGGTGATCGCGTACGTGGCGTTTGCGCAGCTTGACATGAACGTGCTCATCCCGAACATCCTCGGCGGGCAGATCCGGCTGCACCCGGTCGTCGTGCTGATCGGTGTGATTATCGGGCTGTCGGTGGGCGGCGTGCTCGGTGTGGCGCTGGCCGCACCGACGATCGCCTCGCTGCGCGTGATTGGCCGGTATCTCTACGCCAAGATATTCGACCTGCCGCCCTTCCCGCCCGACGAACCTCCCGGCGCTCGTGCGGAGGCGCAGCCGGCGCGGAAGGCAAAAACGAAAGCAAAGAAGGCGCGAGCGAGGAAGGAGCGGCCTGGCCCCGAGGCGCTGCTGGATTAGCGAGCCGTCGCGAGAGCATCCGCCGACGCGCTAAACTAAACATAAGACACAGCCCCGTGGCCCGGTATGCCGCCCATCTACCGCGAGGCGCCTGAGTAAGTGGAGATTAGCTCGCATGAGAGACGTGTTAGAGAGTCTGGAACGCTGGCGCGAGCGCGGCGAGGACATCGCCGTGGCGACCGTGATCAACACCTGGGGGTCTGCCCCGCGCCCGGTCGGCTCGAAGATGGTATCGACCCGCAGTGGTGGTATCGCCGGGTCGGTGAGCGCTGGCTGTGTGGAGAACGCCGTCCTTGAGGCGGGGGAAAATGTGATGGCCACCGGCCAGCCGCGCCTGCTGCACTACGGCGTAGCAGATGATACCGCATGGGATGTCGGGCTGGCGTGCGGGGGCGAGATCGAGATATTTGTCGAGCCGTTCTCGGCGCTTGAGAGCGTGTACGATCAGATCAAGTCATACCTGGAGGCGCGGGAGCCGATTGCCGTGGTCAGCGTGCTCAACGGCCCGCCGCAGATGATGAACCGCAAGCTGATCGTGCTGGAGGATGGCCGGACGGAGGGCACGCTGGAGCTGGGCGAGCACCGCGAGCGGGTCGTGCAGGCGGCGCTGAACCTGCTCATGCGGGAGACAGGCGGCGTCATCGACCTGGAGGGCGGCCCGACGCTGTTTGTCGAGACATACCCGGCTGCGCCGCGCCTCATTATTGTCGGCGCAGTCCACATCGCCGAGGCGCTCATCACCATGGCGAACGCTGCCGGGTTTGACACCATCCTCGTTGACCCGCGCAGTGCATTTGCCACCCGCGAGCGCTTCCCCGAGGTAAACCAGCTCGTGCGGGAATGGCCGGACAAGGCGCTCTCGAAGATGAAGCTGAACCACTCGGCGTATGTCGTCGTGCTGACGCATGACCCCAAGCTCGACGACCCGGCGCTGATCACGGCGCTCCAGAGCGGCGCACGCTACGTCGGCGCGCTGGGCAGCAAGCGCACCAACCGCCTGCGGATCGAGCGGCTGCGCGAGGCGGGCCTGACGGAAGAACAACTCGCGCGGCTGCACGCGCCCATCGGGCTGGACCTCGGTGGGCGTACCCCGCCGGAGATTGCGATCAGCGTTATGGCCGAGATCGTCCAGGTGCGGAACGCCGAGCCGGCGGAGGCCGCCGCGACGGCGTGAGGGGTAACCCGGCCTGCCCTGAATTGATAAGACAATGGCGGTGGGGAGCTAATGATGCGGTCGATGCGAAGCATTGCGCATCACATCCGCCCCTGCTAAAAAACGAGCGAGGCGCACATTAGCCTCGCTCGTCTGGTTGATTCCGGTTGTCGCTCAGTCAGCCACCGGACTTTCGGCGTGCTTGCCGTGCTCCCGCGTGGGGTCGAGGTGCTGGTACTCGCCCGTGCGCAGGTGGCACGCCGCCAGATGGTTCGGGTTGCCGTTCACCGGCAGCAGGACCGGCTCGATGTTCGCGCAGATGTCGAGCACGGCGATCGGGCAGCGCGGGTGGAAGCGGCAGCCGGTCGGCGGGTTGATCGGGTTCGGGATCTCGCCCTCCGGGAGCGGCATGGTGCGGCGGCGCTCCGGGTCGGGCACGGGCACGGCTGAGAGCAGCGCCTCGGTGTAGGGGTGCGCCGGGTTGGCGTACACATCGCGCAGGCTGCCGATCTCGGCCATCTTGCCCAGGTACATCACGCCGATGCGGTCGCAGATGTACTTCGCCGTGGCGAGGTCGTGCGTGATGAAGAGGTACGTCAGGTTGAACTCCCGCTGAAGCCGCTTCATCAGCTCAAGAAGCTGCGCGCGCACGGATACGTCCGCCATGGCGATCGGCTCGTCCGCGACGATCAGTTCCGGCTGCGTGATGAGCGCCCGTGCGATGACGGCGCGCTGGCGCTGCCCGCCGGAGATCTGGTGCGGGAACTTGTCGTAGATGGTGCTCGCCGGTGTCAGGCCGACATGCTCCATCATCTCCTCGACGGCCTTGCGCGCGCGCTGCTTGTCTGAGTCGATATGGATGCGGTAGCCGTGGGCGATGCCGTCGCCGACACTCATGCGCGGGTTGAGCGAGGCTGTCGGGTCCTGGAAGATGAGCTGCATGCGCTTGCGCATCTGCCGCATCTGGTCGGTAGACAGCGTGCTCAGGTCGATGCCGTCGAACAGGACTTTCCCCTCGCTCGGCTCGACCAGGTTCAGCACCAGCCGCCCGACGGTTGTCTTGCCGCTGCCGCTCTCGCCTGCCAGCCCGAAGACCTCGCCGCGCTTGATGGTGAAGTCCACGCCGTCCACCGCGCGGACATACTTCTGCTCTTCACCCGTGAACAGGCGGGTGAGAAAGTCCTGCTGGATGGGGAAGTACTTCTTAAGCCCCTCTACACGCACCAGGACGTCGCTGTCGTTGTTGTGTGTCTGCTCGCTCATGCACTCACTTCCTGACGGAACTCAGCGGGGATCTCCTCATGCAGCCAGCAGTGCACGTAGTGCTCAGGTCTGGCGGGCTGGAAGTGCGGCTCAAGCTGCGAGCAGACCGGCATCGCATACGGGCAGCGTGGATGGAACCGGCAGCCGGGCGGCGGCTCGATCAGGTCGGGCGTGGTGCCTTCCATGATGTACAGTTCCTCCGTGTCGTCCAGTTCGATGTTCGGCACGGCGTTCAGCAGCCCCTGCGTGTAGGGGTGCAGCGGTTCCTTGAACACCGAATAGACGTCGCTTAGCTCTGCCATCTGCCCCGCGTACATCACCAGGATGCGGTCGGCCAGTTCGGCGACGAGGCCGATGTTGTGCGTGATGAGCAGGATGGTCAGGTTGAACTCGTCACGCAGTTCCTTGAGCAGTTCAATGATCTGGGCCTCAACGATCACGTCGAGCGAGGTGGTCGCCTCGTCCGCGATGATCAGGTCAGCTTTGAGCGCGAGCGCAATCGCGATCATCACACGCTGGCGCATGCCGCCCGATAGCTGGTGCGGGTAGTCCTTCAGGCGGCTGCGCGAGATGCCCAGCCGGTCGAACAGCTCGCCCGCGCGCTCAAGCGCCTCCTCCTTGCTGACCTTCGGCTCGTGGGTCTGGATCGTCTCGACGATGTGGTCGCCCACCCGCTGCACAGGGTTGAGCGAGGTCATCGGGTCCTGAAAGACCATGCTGATGCGCTTGCCCCGGATCCGGCGCATTTCGCTGTCCGAAAGCTGCATCAAATCCTGACCGTCGAACCACAGGTGGCCTGAAATGCGCGACGAGGGCGGCAGCATCCGCAGCAGCGCCTTGCCGAGCGTGCTCTTGCCGCAGCCACTCTCGCCCACCAGGCCAAGCACCTCGCCCCGGCGGATTTCCAGCGAAACGTTGTCGATGGCACTGACCCACCCGGCACGGGTCTTGTACCGGACGGACAGGTTCTCTACTGTGAGCAGTGTTCCGTTCTTTTGGTTAGCCATACCGCTAATTCTCCGTGAGGCGAGGGTTGAGGATCTCGCTCAAGCTCTCGCCGAGCATGCTGAACCCGAGCGTCACAATCACGATCATCAGGCCGGGGAAGGTGACGAGCCACCACGCCTGGCGCAGCATGCGCTGGCCCAGCGCAAGGTCGATGCCCCAGTCCGGCGTGTCGGGCGGCAGCCCAAGGCCGATGAAGCTGAGGCCCGCTTCGGTCAGGATGGCATCCGCCACGTTGACAGAGAAGATCACCACGACCGAGGGGATGACGTTCGGGAAAATGTACTGAGTCAGGATGCTGAGCGGCTTTGCGCCGAGGCTCTCCGCCGCTTCGACGTACAGCTCTTCCTTGACGGAAATGGTCTGGCCGCGCACGATGCGGTAGTAGGTCGGCACGTACAGCGTCGCAATCGCGATGACGACGTTGAACATGCCAGGCCCAAGCACCGACGTAATGGCGATCGCCAGGATCAGGCCGGGGAAGGAATACAGGCTGTCCATAATCAGTGTCAGCACCCGCTCGATGGGCCCGCTCCAGAAACCGGCGATAAGCCCCAGCGGGACGCCGATGGCGAGTGCAAACACCGCCGCCGAGAAGCCGATCAGGAGCGCGATGCGGGTGCCCCAGATGATGCGGCTCAACACGTCCTGCCCAAGCTGGTTCGTGCCCAGCACGAAGGAGCGAGTGGCCTGCCCGGTGATGGATTCATCGCTCATTGCCAGGCCGGGGTACTGCTCAAGGAGCGGCTCGATCTCGGAGCTAAGCCCGACGACGACGGCGACTTCACCCGCCGCCAGCCCTGCAAGCGCCTCATCGATGGTGTCGTAACGCTCGTTGCGCAGTCTCAGTGAGACGCCGGCATTGGCTTCACGGAGCTCCTCGTTGATCCGGCCTTCCGCGTCGCGCAGGGCGGAGGCGGCGGGGCTGCCGCGCACGATGCCGATGCGAATGCGCTCTTCGCCAGCCAGGTCTTGCAGGCTTGCCACACCGGACCCCTCCTGCGTGACAAGCACGAACGTGGGCGGCAGCTCACCGGGTGCGAGCAGCGCCGGGCCGACCTCTGCACGGGGGTTGTAGGGCGCGTACAGCCCCGGGAAAATCGCCAGGCTGAAGATAAACAGCAGCAGGATGCCGCTCAGGACGGCGAACCACCAGTCGGCGCCGTACCAGCGCCGCGCCATCAGGAAGCGGCGCAGCAGGCCAACCTGATCAAGCTCACGCTGCCACTGCGGTCTTTGATCGATTGCTCTTTCTGCTGTGGCCATTGCTCTGTCTCTCCAGTGGCTAATACCGGACGCGCGGGTCCAGGAAGGCGTACACGATGTCGGTGAGCAGGCTGACGATAGCGACAGACAGGGCGAAGATGGTGATCACACCCTGTACCGCTGTGTAATCTCGCTGCCCGATGCGATCGACAAGATACAACCCCATGCCCGGCCAACTGAAGGTGGTTTCAGTCAGGACGGCACCGGCCAGCAGCACAGAGAACTGGAGACCGATCAGCGTGACGATAGGGATGAGTGCATTGAACAGGGCGTGGCGGTAGACCACGACGCTGTCGCGGATACCGCGCGCGCGAGCCGCGAGCACGAAGTCTTCGACCAGCGTCTCGATGACGTTAATGCGGCTCAGGCGGAGGAATACGCCGGTGAGGATCAGCCCAAGAGACAGCGTGGGCAGGATGAGATGCTTCAGCGCACTCCACAACGCGGGCCAGTTACCGGTGATCAGGGCATCCAAAACCAGGATGTTTGTATGTCGCTGCAGTGTCGTCCCGATGATCGTGTCGATGCGCCCTGCAACCGGCAACCAGCCAAGCACAAGGCTGAAAATCACCTGGAGCATTAAGCCCAGCCAGAACACCGGGATCGAATAGGCGGTGATGCTGAACAACCGCAGGCCGTAGTCGACCCCCTGTTTTCGGTGATCGGCTGCAAACGTTCCTGCTAATACGCCAAATCCAACGGCAAACAGAAGCGAGGGAACGATCAGCTCAAGCGTAGCGGGGAGGCGTTCGCTCAACTCGTCGGCGACGGGTCGCTGCCCGAAGACAAGGGCATTGCCGAGGTCTAACCGGGCGACATCGGTGATGTAGTCGACATACTGCACCAGGATGGGCCGGTCGAGGCCTAACTCACGCGTCATGCGCTCGCGTGCTTCGGGGCCGCCACGTGGGCCAAGCTGACTGGTCACCGGGTCACCGGGGATGATTCTCATGACGAAGAAGATGATGGTGACCAGAATGAAGACCATCGGAATGGTGAGCAGCGTTCGCATCACAATGTAGGCGCGCAGCCCCCGACTGCCCCGGATAAACGCGTAGACGAGTACCAGAAAGACGATTCCCAGCGACCCGAGGCAGATGCCGGTAAGTGGCGTCAGTTCCATGTTAAACCTCCCGCAGGGTTCTCCCCCATCTCAACGGGGAGCGGAATGCGGGTAGCCCGATAGGGCTGTTACCCTGTTATGCATTCCTTCCGTCGATGTTTGCCTTTCATTGCACCTTGTTAACCAATAGGTACGAGGTTGTTGCGGTGAGCCTCCCGCGCAGAATGCTTCAGAATGCCTGCATTCCGTAGCCCGGGAAGCTCCCTGCTTTAGGCTTTAGTGAGAAGGGCCGTCACAAAGGCCCTTCTCCGCACAAAACAAAAAGGACTTACTTACTCTGATTTTAAATAATTATGAAGAAGGTTCTATACCTGCCGGGCCCGTACATAACGGGCCCGGCAGATACTCTAGCTAGCTATGAGCGAATGTGACGTTTAGCGAGCCATCACGATGAACTCGTAGTTGAAGTCCAGCGCCGGGCCAATCGGCACATCGCTGATGGTTGCGTTGCGGAAGACCGCGAACTCCGACTCGATGGTGAGCGGGATGGTGACCACGTCCTCGGCGTAGAGAGCCTGGATCTGCTCGTAGATCTCGGCACGGGCCTCCTCATCCGTCTCCGCCGCACCCTGCGCCAGCAGTTCGTCCATCTCCGCGCTCGCGTAGTTGGTGCCGATGAACGGCGACGCAGCCGACTGCGCGAACGGCTCGATGTAGTTGCTCGGGTCCGGATAGTCGAAGAACCAGCCGAGGTAGCCGATCGGGTACTCACCACCGGTCAGCGCGCTCACGTAGGTGCTCCACTCCTGCGACTGGAGGTTCACCTGGATGAGCGGGGTTGCCTCGAGCTGCTCCTCAAGCACCTGGAAGATCTGGGCAGCGTGCGTGCCGTAGTGCTCGGGCGGATACCACAGGTCGAAGACAAGCGGATTGTCCTCGCTGTAGCCGGAAGCCCTCAGCAGTTCCTCAGCCGCCTCGATGTCAGGCGCATCGTACCGGTCGAGGAAGGCCTCGGTGGCACCCAGGAAGCCGGGCGGAACCATGCTGTAGAGCGGGTCGTTGCGGCCCTGGACAGCGCGGTCGATGATCTCATCGCGGTCGATGAGGTAGGCCACCGCCTGGCGGACGTTGATGTCGTTGAACGGCTCCATCCCGTGGTTGGGGACCAGATAGCGGATACCACCACCACCGGTGTTGACCAGCGTCAGGCCATCGACCTCGCCCAGGCGGGCGGCCTCGATGGGGCCGAGCGTGCGCCAGGCAATGTCAATCTCACCGTTCTCGAGGGCAAGACCCATCTGCGTCGGGTCCTCAAAGTAGCGGATGATCACGCGCTCCGGTGCGGTCTCGGGGAGTTCACCACCGTAGTACGGGTTGCGCTCCAGCACGACCTGCTCGTTCACCGTGTACTGCGTGATCTGGTACGGGCCAACGCCGTAGACCCGCTCGGGGAACTCCTCAAGCGCGTCCTCGGGGTACTGGCCTTCCTGAATGGGCATGTACGCCGTGCCGGTCACAACCTGCGGGAAGTAACCGTACGGGGACGTCGTGGTGATAACCAGGGTGCGGTCGTCCGGTGCTTCGACGCTCTCAATGTACGGGGCGACCAGCGGGGTGACCTCACCCTCGAGGGTCATGGCGCGCTGAATGCCGCGGACGAAGTCACCTGCGACAAGCTCGGTGCCATCCGGGAAGAACCAACCCTCTGAGATGGTGAAGGTCCAGGTCAGACCGTCCTCACTGACCTCGGGCCAGTCAGCCGCGACCTGGGGAACAACCTCAGCCGTGCCGGGCGCGAAGCCCATCAGACCGGCGTTCACATTGCGGAACAGTTCCCAGTCGTGCACGGAATAGGCATCGGCAAAGTCGAGGCTGTTGATCTGGTCAGTGGTGCCGATAATGACGGTGCCGGCTTCGCCAGCCGCGCCGCCCTCAGCCGCCTCTTCGGTTGCCTCTTCTTCAGTGGGCTCTTCAGTGGCTTCCTCTTCAGTCGGCTCCTCAGCCGGCGCTTCGGTGGGTTCCTCTGGCTCTTCAACAGCCGGTTCTTCCACCGCAGGCTCTTCGACAGCCGGCTCCTCGGCGGGTGCCGCAGGGGTGCAGGCCGTCAGAATGAGGCTGAAAGCCAGCACGCCAATAAGAAGCCATTGTAGTCTCTTCAACATGCGTTCTCCTCCTAAGAGATAGTGAGACTAAGGTGAAGCTCGGGGTAACTTCCCCCGGAGTTGAGTTGAGCGGTCACCTCCTTTGTCAATCCCCCCAGATATGACAATAGGCGGACGTACTGCGTGTTTGCGACCGTTGATCGGGAAGATTTCTGGTCCTGGCTGCGGACGCCAGCACGCTTGTCGTCTCGCCTTTGAGACGTTCCCCATTTTAAACGGGGTTTGCATCTCGTGTCAAAATCTGGAGTTAATATTTAAATAGCTAGGCTATCATTTTTCCGGGGGGTGAGTCTAGTTAAAAATGTCATATAATGACTGTGAGGGTTGTCACTCCGCCCCGCGTGCCTTGCCTCACCCCGCAGGGGCGCTTATACTGAGGCCAACTCGCGACGCCATCCCCGTACTCTACGATTTGTCTTCGCAGCCCGTCCACATCTTCTATTGCCAGGCTTACAACGGTCGGAGCCCCCTCGCTCGCAACTGCGCGGTGAATGGGGAGGCAGGATGTCATCGCAGCCTGGTTTTCAACCGATCGCAGTGGAGGTCAGAGCAGGTGAGCAGCGAGCAGATCGAAGTCGTAGTTGCCGGTCATATCTGCCTGGACATCATCCCCACGTTCCAGCCGCGCACCACTGGCAGCGCAGAGTTTCTCGTGCCCGGCACGCTGGTGACGGTCGGGCCGGCCCATCTTTCAACCGGCGGGCCGGTGTCCAATACCGGGCTGGCGCTGCACCGGCTGGGCGTCCCGACCCGGCTGATGGGTAAGGTCGGGGCGGACCTGTTCGGCGAGGCTGTGCTGAACCTCCTGCGCGCACACGACCCGCGCCTGGCTGCCGGGATGATCGTCGACGAGCACGAGTCGACCTCCTACTCCATCGTGATCAGCCCGCCGGGCGTCGACCGCACCTTTTTGCACTCGCCCGGCGCTAACGATACTTTCCGCGCCGCCGACGTGGATGTGCGCAGGGTGGCAGGGGCGCGGCTGTTCCACTTCGGGTACCCACCCTTGATGCGCGAGATGTACCAGCATGACGGGGCCGACCTCGCCCGGTTAATGAGGCGCGTCAAGGATGCCGGGCTGACGACCTCGCTCGACATGGCTTACCCCGACCCCGAGACGGAGGCGGGGCGGGCGGACTGGGCGCGCATTCTGGAGGAGACGCTGCCGTATGTTGACGTGTTCCTGCCGAGCCTTGACGAGCTGCTGCTGATGCTGGAGCGAGAGACGTTCGACGGGCTGCATGCAGGCGAGCCGGTGGCCGCGCAGATCGACGGTGGGGCGCTGTCGCGGTTGGCCGGGCGGGTGCTCGGTATGGGGGCGGCGGTCGTGGGCCTCAAGCTCGGCGACCAGGGGTTGTATCTGCGCACGACGGATCAGCCGGAGCGGCTGGCGGCGATGGGCGCTTCGGCCCCGCGCGATGTGTCAAGCTGGTGCGGGCGCGAACTGCTCGTGCCGTGCTTTGCGACGGAGGTGGTCGGGACGACGGGCGCGGGGGACGCGACGATTGCGGGCTTTATAGCGGCGCTGCTCAAGGGTTTGCCCATCGAGCAAACGCTGACGATGGCGGTGGCGGTCGGCGCGTTTAACGTCGAGCGCGCCGATGCGACGAGCGGGATCCCGGACTGGGCGACGGTGGAGGCGCGGGTGCAGACGGGCTGGGCGCGACGTCCGGTTGACATCGTCCTGCCGGGCTGGCGCTGGGACGAGCCAGCGGGCGTGTGGGTCGGGCCAAACGATCGGGTTAGAACGGCTGAAGAGGCGTATTGGGCGGGCGGAAATGAGTAGCGGATTTCTTGACTAAAAGGGCAGGATGTGTTAGAGTTACTGCCTGCAAGGGGGCGTGGTGTAGTGGTGAACACACCGGCCTGTCAAGCCGGAGATCGCGGGTTCGAACCCCGTCGCTCCCGTATAGGCCCACAGAAAGAGCCAGGTGAACAGCCTGGCTCTTTTGATTCCCCAGCGCAAAACAACCTTGTTTCCCAGTCGACTGTGAAGCCTAATCCGAGCAAGGAATTTACTTGGAAGAGCTATTTCTCTTCGAAGAGATCTAAGAACTGTTCTCGAATCATGAGAATTGACCACTCTATTGCTTCGGTAAGAGCGTCAACTGATTGGATCAGATCCGGAAGCTGACCAAGAGCTAACGCAATGTGCGAGCGCGGAATAGGTGATTCCGCCGCCTTGATGTGAAGATGCGGCCCTTTCTTGTAGAGTGAGTGAGCATTGTCCTCAGGTTCGTTCGGATCGCAGTGAAGGCACAGGAATTCTCGCTCTGTACCAACCGGTAGAGTGGACTCGTATATTTGAAGGTATGCTCGGTTCAAATACCAATTCCTGTCATCCTCACTCTCCCACCGCTCGAAGTAGTTACCTCGGAAGTTATTAAGTATGGTTGGAAATCGCCAGTCACGGTAGTTGGCAGCGGTCGGGCCCGTCTTTGTTTCAGGGCCAACGCCCCCGGAGCTTGAGGCAGTGAAGGTTCCAATCACATAAAAACCCCGCGAACTGACGGGTCGCCAAGCAGGCCCGCCAGCTGTCCGGCAAATCGGTCTCATTAGTTGCCGAACCTGACTACCCCTTTTGCTCAGTTCGGTTTCGGTTATCATAAAGGCCACTTTCAGCTCTCCATGCCGATGACCACGCGCTCCTCACCGTTCAGTCCGTAAAGATCCGCTACAAGCTGATCGATTTGCTTTTCAACGGTGCGAGCGGTCGCGCCAGTTTTTTCAAGTCTTTCCTCTACTAAGGAGATAAGCGACCTGAGCAATCTCCGATCAATTTTGGTTGGATCGGGTACGGGAGTTTGCTTCAGGGTCTTTGGCTCCAACATTACGTAGCCTCGTCGATAAGTATGCGAATTAGTTGCAACATGCCAGTAACACGGGGTTGAGTTGAGGACACCAAGGAAGTACTTTAGCATGTCGCCCACTGACCCTTGTTCTCGCGGATAAAGAAGCGGAGCGCGAGAAATGGCGTAACGCCCGTCGAAGTCGGCGGAGAAACGAGGAACGAGCACAAGATGGGGGCTAACGAGTTTGGGTCGCATCATATGACGAGGTAGGCGCGGGCGGTCTGGTCGCCACCACTCAAGCTGACCGCGTCTAACCCCACTGCGCTTGCTCAAGGCGCTCTTGTGGGCATTCAAATACGCCCAAGTCTGAGGAAACTGTTCTCTTAGAGTGGTCTCTTCAACCTGTATCCCGTCGACATAGGGATAGAAGAAGTATTGGTCTGTGTCTTCTGGAATGACATATGCTCTCATTGCTCTGTCAGGCAGATAGGGCACGAACATGGCCTCTTCACCAGTTGGTACCTGCCCTTCAGATACTATAAAGACGTCATTCGAACCCGAGATGAAGCCTTGACGGACAAACAAGAAGTCCTCGAGCCGAGGTAAACGTGTGAATTTCTCCTGAATGGCGGCCTGAAGTGGAGGAACAACTGACCACTGTTCTTTGTCAAACACTCCTTGATCAACATCATAAACATTGTAAAAGGTCGAGCGATCTACACGCCTCCGATCAAGAATGTCTTGTAGTGCTCGCCCGACGAGATCCTGAACCTTCGCGACCGTTGCTGGAGGCGCTGGGTGGTCTATGCCAGTCCGCTTTTGGAGTATCAGTAGGACAGGGTAGATACCACTATCGCCGAAGACTTCGATCGCCGATAAGTCTACTAGACATCGCACCCAAGCGTTTTGCGTAATGTACTCTCTCATACCTTTTGCGCTCTCGTTTATGAGGAACGAGTGAGGCAGAACAAAGAGACCAAAGGCACCTGGCTTGAGGAGTTCCATGCCGATAAACAGAAACGCCAGATAGAGATCCGTCCTGCCAGTAGCGCGATGGTTGAGCAGGCCAGTCACACTGTCGCGCATTGCAGGGTCCATGTTGTCCCAAGAGACAAAGGGCGGATTGGCGACTACTACATCGTAGCTGCCACGCAGCGATTCTGCTCGCTCCTCAAAAAAGGATACAGTCTCTTCGGTATGAATTTCCAAGTTGCTGGGTAGCTGATCCGTTAAAGCTAGATACAGCAACGCTAGCGAAAGGCGGGTGGCCTGAGTAGCATTTGCGTCTCTGTCTATTCCAGTTGTGTTATTAAATGCATACTCGACCAAATCCGGGGTTAGATGATTCAGAACTGGATCGCACTGGAGCTCCAACATAGTCCGAAGAAAAATACCCGAGCCACAAGCTGGATCAATGGTTCGAAGTCGTTTAAACAGGACCGGCGGTAGTTGTTCGCGCAGGTATTTCGCAAAGAAACGGGCAATGAAGTGGGGAGTGTAGATGCTGCCGTATTGCTTGTTAAACTCTTCGACAGGTAGTGGTGGAATATACGGAAGGGACATTTGCTGGCTCTCAACGGGCTGCAGCTCGACCACGTACCTCTCATAGATGCGACTTAGTGCATGTTTTGACATGATAGAGAAGTCGTACGTGTAGGGCACGCGTCGATTCCAGTAGAAGCTGTGCAGCAAGTCGCGTGTCGTTCCACGGTCAATCTCATCAAACGCGGCAAGTTTGTCTGCATCGACTAAGAAGTCAGGAGGGACCTCGCCAGTGAAACGGCTAATCGCCGAGACGAGAAGCTCTCGAAGCGACATGCCACCGCCATTCCACATCTCCAGTAAAGCCTGTCTCCCGTTTTGTTCTCGTCGATAGTGGTTGTCCTCTACTGCCCGCGCAAACATGATGGCGTTGAATAGGGCTGACAACGTCTCGTTTGTTACCGGGTGTCCAAAATAGTGCATCTGTGCAGCGAGGTTTCGCTTCCAGTGCGAAATTGTTTCGATTAGCACCTCATCGAGCGCGGAATGTTTGGGTTAGGTTTTCTTCCCACAATCTTCTCGAAAGCATCGCTGCGCAGCTTGTCGTAGTTGTCGCGAGTAATTCGAAATGACTCAATCTCCGGGCTAGTGAGTCGATTGAACGCAAAGGTGACACCATCTATCTCGACGTGAATATGCCAGTCAACTAGATTGTTGTATGAGATGGACAACAGACGAGTTTTCTCTTCTCGCGTTAAGTCAGCATACGGCCGACGCTCACTCAGAAAAGTAATAACTGCTGTGTTCTCCAGCCCGTGTTCTACCATCAAGTGTGCGGTTGCAAGGTCAGAAGCGATGGCAACATTCAAGATGTTTACGGGCTGCCAACCAAGACCTATGGCGAAGTCGTTAAGCAGTTTGTGTATTTCTATCGTAGTTAGATGTGGTGAGTCGGTGAGGCGCCTGACTGCCTCGTATTGGTTCAGCATTGGGACCGCCTTCCCGCGTTGTCTGCGGATTATGGGACCAGTAGAGTGCCAAGGAGATAATGACTAGATTCAACTGACAGACTACTACACAGCACGTTTGTTCGTAAGACGATACGTAGTCGTCAACAACGCTGTGCTTGGGCACGGTACCTGGCGTGCAACCCGGCGATACCGAGGGGTAAGACATCATCAACCCAAAGGTTTACTGTCTACTAGATAGGATCGCAGGATCAGGATGCAACTACCCGGCTAAAGCTGAACGATGCAGTGTATTGTTCTTATCGACATATGAGGAACTGAGTCATTCGTCAGACTGTCTGTTTCTGCATCCAACAGTTAACACCGACATCGCCTTGCGCACACAGATTGGATTATGCTTTCGTGTCTGTCTCTTTATCCTATTGCTGACAGACATTTGGTGACAATGGCGAGGTTCAATCTAGCGCGCTCTTGCTTCCGCCCATAACACCGACGGTCGGTACCTGCCCGCTCGGCCCCAGTCTATCCACTCGCTGCCCGGATGCGGTTTTCGGTGCCGGAAGTGGCCGTCCTCATCGATGAACACAGCGCACGCCGCCGCTACCCCTCCCTGGTCAACGAACTCCCTGATACGCTTGATATCCCTACCTACTCCTTCCTTGCCCCACTCCACTACTGGAAACTTAGTCATCTTTATGTCCCCCCGTCTATGCGATGGCTCGTACTTGAACTCGATGGCTAGGGCGACCCGCCCGCGCCTGTCGACGAGTGCCAGGTCTGCGCAGATGCTGCTTCGCTCCGCCGGCAGTATTGGATAGCCATGGTACACTCGGAGCGGCAACTGCCGTGTGGCAACCTGCTCGAGTAGCCGCAGCTGGACGGTCCAGACAACGTCGCGCTCTTGGAAGAACGTGAAGTCTGCGTAGTGTTCCCTCAGCCACTCCATCGCACCGTTGAATGCGTCAACAGCCTCGTTCATCTTCATTCTCTCCAGAGTCGCGCGCTGTATTAGTGCGGTTGCGGTCCGCTCGCGACTGTATCTGCTTGAACAGCGTCTCTCGCAGTGCAGGATCCAACTCCATTATTCCCTTCCACCTTTCCTTAAGGCGGTAAACATAGAGTTCTTTGCCTCGGTACGGGCCATTAACTCCATAAAACGTGCAATACAAATGAGGGATGTTATGAAGTGGGTCGCCGTCAGCGTCGACTTCCAAAACGTTCTCATACGGGATGAACTTCAGAAGCTCTACACTCGCTCGCTGTTCCTCGGGTACCTATTGTTCGAGAGCCTGCAACTGCTGCCAGTCATCCTGGCGTGCTTCGCTGTCTCGATTTGGCGGCATGTGACTGTTGAGCGCGTTCAGGAGATTGTTTGGCCCAAAGTCTGCGACGTCCCACTTGCCGTCTTCTTGGATCCAGCCGACGTAACCCGTTGAAGTGACGAACAGCCCGTTGACCGTGAAGAAGCGCGCCTGGGCCAAGTGCCAAGGGGGAACCCTAAAATCCTTAAAACCCGGGATCTCGTCCTCGAACGGATAGTGTTCATTGTCTACGTCTCTAACCAGCACAGTCTTCCATGGAATGTCGTCTCTGATGTCGTTGTCATTCGTCAGCGTCCGCAGCAGTTTCCGCTTGATCGAGAGTTCGCGGCGAATGGCGGTCAGTCGAGAGCGGCGACGAGTGGTCAAGGAGACACCGAAGTACGCGAACAGTAGGTGATCAAAGCGTGGTTGAAACAGCATGTCTTCAACGCGCGCTTTACCCCAAAACTCGAACTCCTGCACGTTTCGTGAGCGGGCCTCCATCCGGAGAGCATCCAGTGCTGCTTTCGATACGTCGCAGGCCGCTACTACTACCAGGCCGTAAGGTGGGTTATCCTCGTCTGGCACTGCCTCTGCCACAATCTGCCGCATCATCTTTGGGTAGATACGCTGATAACGTTTGCACTGAAACACCCACAGGCGATCTTCGACCAGTATTTCTTCCTCCTGGTCGTTGTTGTCGAGGAACTCGGGGTTGAGCGGAACCACTTCGACGCCGCGAATGTCGATGCCCTCGTCGCTCCCCAGGCGGCCAGTGGCTTCGAGTGAACGCCACTGCTTGTACCCGTACGCTAGCTGGCGGACCAAATCCTCGAAACGGTGAGGTTCCAAATCCTCGAAATGAAGAGGGTTCAATGTGCGGGTTGTACGAGCCATCACTCAATCTCCTTGAAGTCGCGCGGGGCCCGTGTGGGCTTGCGACCGCTCGCGTTCCGAGTAAGATCCAGCATGTGTTACGGGCCGTTATCGATGTTCCTCGCTCTTGCTGTAGCACAACCAAGTCAAGCACAATGCAGGCACATGTGCTGCCGGCACTGCTTCGTGTTTCATACTTATCCCAATTTCGTCCATTTAGCTTACCCCATATAATAATCAGACGCCAGACAGTCTATCATTCTACAGAAAAGGTTCCTCTATGTCAGTCGCTTCGGTTAGCACTCATCACCTCAACGTTCGCTCAGCTGAGGACGTTCATGAGCTCTTTCGGCTGCTGGGTTACGATGTCTACTCGCCGTATGCATACGAAGGCGAGGAGCTTGAGCAGCTTGAGCTGGATGAGGTTGACGAGGAGGTTGTCGAGCGGGCGTACGTCGTCGCGGAGCGGGATAACCATACCGTCTGGCTGTATGAGGTGAGCGACCTCCGGCAGACCCGGTTGCGCGGCCTCGCCTGGAACGCGCTGCAGCGTGGAGTGGCGCTGCTTGTCGTCACGAAAGACTACCGTGAACTCGTCCTCGTCGACCCGCGCTTCGTCGGACATGCTATCAAGAGCAACGTTCGTGTCAACAAGCTGAAAGTCATCGGCGGCGATGCTACTCGTCACGACGTCGACACGCTAAACGCCATCCACGCGCATGGGCGGACCGGGCAGGAGATCTACGATGCGCAGGCAGAGGCGTTCAACGTCGAGCGCATCACGAAGCGCTTCTACAATGAGTACCGGCAGCACTTCGAGCGCGCGCTGGAAGTCATTCGCCAGTACAACAAGGGTGTGCGCGAGTTTCACGACGACGACAAGCTGCATGCCTTCACACAGCGGCTGATGGGCCGGCTGATGTTCCTGTACTTTCTGCAGCGTAAGGGCTGGTTGGGTGGCAGGGCCCGGTTCCTGACAGAGCAGTACAAACAGACGGCCAAGCTGCACGCCGACGAGTACCAGGGTGACAACGAGACCTTCTACTACTATCGTGAGGTACTGGAGCCGCTGTTCTTCGAGACGATGAACACGAAGCGCCCGGGCAACATCACCAGGTGGAGCGGCATCCACATCCCCTACCTCAACGGCGGCCTGTTTGATGACGCTCGCGATCCCAAAGGCCCGATCGTCCTGCCCGACTCGCTCTTCGATCCCTTCCACGCGAGCGGCCTGCTAGCGTTCTTCAACCGCTATAACTTCACAATTGCCGACGACACGCCGTTGGAGCAGGACGTCGCCGTCGACCCGGAGATGCTCGGCAAGGTCTTCGAGAACATGCTCGAAGAGCGCGAGCGCGGCCAAACGGGCAGCTTCTACACGCCGCGCACCATTGTGGCGTACATGTGCCAGGAGGCGCTGGCCGGCTACCTCGAGGAGAGCGCCGAGGTGCCGCGTGAGAAGACCCGGGCGCAGTTCGACCCGGATACTGAAGAGCTCTTCACGCCGGAGGAAGCGCAGCGCGTCGACAAGGCGCTCGAAACACTGACCGTGCTCGACCCCGCAGTGGGCAGCGGCTCGTTCCTCATCGGCATGATGCAGGAGATCATCCGCCTGCGCAGCGCGAGTGCGGAAGCCCGCGGCATCGACGTCACGCCGGCCATGGTCGCCGGTTGGAAGGAAGCCATCATCCGAGACACGCTGTACGGCGTGGACATCAAGCCCGAGGCGATTGAGATTGCACAGCTTCGCCTGTGGCTGGCGCTCGTCGTGAACCAGACCATCGAGCAGGCCAAACCGCTGCCGAACCTCGACTACAAGCTGATGGCCGGCGACAGCCTCATCGAGACCATCGACGGCGAGCCGGTGCTGGGCGAGGCAGCAGAGCGGATGATCCAGAGCGGCGAGGTGGGGCCGGATGGCGCGTGGGAGCTCGTGAACCCGCAGATGAACATGTTCAAGGGCAACGAGCCGCCCACTTACCAGAGCCGTATGCTGCTGAGCGATCAGGAGAAGCGGGTGCATGAGGAGCGCATCAAGCTCTCCGAGCTGCGTGACCGGTACTTCGACGCCGAACCGGAAACCCGCAGGCGACTACGCGCGGAGATCCAGGCGCAGGAGCGCAACATCGTGTTCGCCAGCCTGGCGGAGAAGGCGGAGAAGCTGCAAGAGCAGATCGACGAGCTGGGCAGGAAGTCCGGCCTACCGGGTGGGCTGACGCGCACCGAAAAACAGAAGCTCAACGAGGCGATTGAGAAGCTGGACCGCGTGACGCGCGTGCAGGAACAACTGCGCAAGCCTGACGCCCCCCTGCCCTTCTTCCTGTACCGGCTGCACTTCAGCGAGGTGTTTGCGCAGAAGGGTGGATTTGACATTGTGGTTGCGAATCCACCGTATGTGAGGATGGAGCTGATCAAGGAGCAGAAGTTCGAGTTCAGGGCAACATATCCGACTGTGTATAGCGGTCGTGCAGATCTCTACGTCTACTTTCTTGCCCAGGGCTATCGGTTATTGCGTACAGGAGGTCAACTGGCCTATATCACGTCAAATAAGTACCTTCGTGCCAAGTACGGTCAGGGTGTACGCCAGTTCTTGAACGTTAGTATGCAACTTAAGGAGATCATCGACTTTGGCGACCTGCCAGTGTTCGATGCCGCAGCGTATCCCTGTATTCTTCTTGCAGAGAAGCTACCAGCAGACGGCGGAAGAGTACGGGCTGTATTAGTTCGTGATGTCGAAGCCCTAGAGAAGCTTCGCCACACTGTCGCAACACGTGCCGTCCACATCAAGCAAGAACGACTTGGAAAAGAAGCATGGAAGATCGTTGATGTTGATCTGCACCGTGTACTACAGCAGATGCAAGACAATGTGGAGACGTTAAGTACCTATACTGATGAGCGGGTTTTTCGAGGAATTGTTACTGGCCTGAATGACGCCTTTATCATCGACGGTGAGATGTACCGCGAATTAGTGGCCGCTGATTCTTGCAACGTCGAACTCATAAAGCCTTTAATCATCGGGCGTGACGTGAAGCGGTGGGAGATAGATGCTCCGGAACGCTACATATTGTTCACGTACCACGGTGTTGACATCGATCGGTATCCAACCGTAAAGGCACACTTGCGAGAGTACAAGGCGGACTTGGAAAAGCGAGCGACCAGTAGCAGCCACGAGTGGTATGAACTGCAACAGCCCCAAATGGGAATATACCCAGAGTTTGATAAGCCAAAGATCGTGTATCCCGAGTTCGGAGAACGACCCCAGTTTGCCTACGATATGTTCGGACGGTATATCAACAACAAGCTGTTTGTGATTCCCACGGGGGATCTGTTCTTGTTAGGGGTGCTCAACTCACAAGCTGTTCATGCTTTTCTACGGACTACTGCCTCGCAGATACGAGGCGGGTATATAGAGTTTCGATGGATGACCCTAAGCAGAGTACCAATCCCCATTGTCAGCGAGTCTTTGCGCAACCGGATTGCTGATATTGCGCAACGGTGTCTTGAAACAAAAGATGTCGCTACTCGCGAGCATCTGGAGGAGGAGCTGAACGCTCTCGTTTATCAGGCGTACGGCCTGGACCAATCAGATATCCAAGTCATCGAGCAGTACCTTGATGCAGACCTGTAAGCCTGAAAGGAGATTTCTGTGCCTCACTACGAAGTTAAAGACGTTCTCGAAACCATGTTCGCAGACTCCAGTGAGCTAATGGAGGAGCTAAGTAAAGACTCGGGCGAGTTCACTTTCAAGCGGTTCCTTCAGACTTGTATACGGCGGCATCAGGTCGAATACATCGAGCTCCTGCAGCGGTGTACGGGCCACCCCAGCGCAGGTCATCACATGCCGTTCAATATCGCCCATCAGCACATCGGTGGGCGGCTGCGACGCGTTGCAGAGAACGAAGGGTACCAGCGGTTCGAGGAAGGCTACGTGGACGACATCTTCGGGAATCCTACGAAGAACATCGTGTATCGACGAGATTAGCCATGTGCTGATGCGCGCTGGCGAACGCTCCGTCTACCCCTTCACAATTGTCAGTCACTGCTTGCACTTGCCGTCAACTTGTTTTAGGAGCAGGAGTCATGCCCAGGAGACGCAATCGCACTCGCACAGATAAGTCATCCGTTAGCGAGTTCGACCTGATGCACGGCGCGG